>ERZ791619.123-NODE-123-length-58631-cov-6.17082_pt1 | contig 58631 bp, 57 predicted proteins | sample MGYA00510271_ERZ791619 | MGnify/ENA primary metagenome ERZ791619 (study PRJEB30046, sample SAMN00715209) | human gut metagenome | study: EMG produced TPA metagenomics assembly of the A metagenome-wide association study of gut microbiota in type 2...
GAGCAAAGGACTGAAAATCCTTGTGTCCACAGTTCGATTCTGTGCTGAGGCACCATATTGCGGAAATAGCTCAGTGGTAGAGCACCTCCTTGCCAAGGAGGGGGTCGCGAGTTCGAATCTCGTTTTCCGCTCCACCTTTTAAGGCGACATAGCCAAGCGGTAAGGCAGAGGTCTGCAAAACCTTTATCCCCAGTTCGATTCTGGGTGTCGCCTCCATTTTTATTTCTTAAAAGGTGTTAATTAGTTATGTCTGCCGCGGTGGCGGAACTGGCAGACGCAAGGGACTTAAAATCCCTCGGGTAGTGATACCCGTACCGGTTCGATTCCGGTCCGCGGCACCAATCAGATATAAAATGATTGGTTATTAATTGAATATAGAGAAGAAATCTGATTGTACTTATAGAAGGCAATCAGTTTTTTTGTGCGTAAAAATAAGAATGTGCTTGAATTTAATATATTGATAATAGTGTATCAAGTTATAAGATAATTGTAAAAAGCAGGAGCTGCTATACTAGAAGAGTTAGTACGGTAGCTCCTGCTTTGATTTTTATTGTTGAATCATGTTATTAATTGCATCGGTAGAAAGTTGAATATCAAGTTTTTGACCAGTAACGATTACCTTATCCAAAAATAAGTCGATTAGTAGTTTTTTTGCTTCGATATCGCCCATGCTTTTTAGTTTGTCATTAAAAAGTTTAAACGCTTTATTAATTTCAGCATCAGTTAGAATTTTACTTTTCTTGTTTTTCTTGAGCTTTTCAATATCTTCTTGTAAACTTTCAATGTTGTCTTTTGCGGCTTTAATTTGTGCCAAAGTAAAATCATCATCTAGACCTTTTTCAACGAGTTTATAAAGATTAGCGCGTTTTTTCTGCGCTTGATTAAGCTGAACTTGTTTATTAGCTATATCTTTCTCAAGAGAACCTTTTTGAGTAGCAAATTTTTTGCGCATTTTATCAGCAATTGAGGAAAAAGTTTGAGGAGTTAGGATTTCAGCTTTAATTTTATCTAATACAGCGTTTTCGGTATCGTATTTGCGGACAGTTCTTTGTGGGCAGCTTTGCATAGGAACTCTCTCTTTTGTCAGGCAACTGTAATAAGTATAAACTTTTTGGTGATTGCTAACGCTATGTCCTCCCATAGCTTGACCACACTGTCCGCAAATAATTTTACCACTCAAGAGATAGCAGGTTTTAGCTTTAAACGCAGGCCGTGCCTTATTGATTCTGCGGCGGTCTTGCGCTTGTTTGAAAACATCTTTGCTGATAATGGCAGGAATAGCATCTTCAATACGGATGAAATCATCAGGACGTTTTTTGGAATGAGAGTTGCGTTTGCCTTTGCCCTTAGGAATTTTGTTAAATGTGTAGATGCCACAATAGCGCTCATTTCCAATGATATCGTAAAGGCTGTTTTTGCCAAAATTTTTGCCGTTACGCGTAGTATAGCCTTTGGAGGCGAGGATGCAGCATATATCCTTGTAGCTATGTCCGGAAATAAATAAATTAAAAATCAGTCGGATAGCTTCGGCCTCATCATTATCAATCACGTAATGCTTATCAACAATTTTATAACCTAAAGGAGGTGTGCCGCCATTAAATTGCGCTTTATAAGCGTTTTCATTTAAACCTTTTTTAGCTTCTTTGGACAGATTACGGCTGTAATATGCTGCTATAGCTACCAGCATGCCTTCCATCATCTGTCCTTCTGGAGAACTATCGATAGATTGTACGGCGTATTCATAACTGATACCAAGTTTCAAGAATTTTGCTTTGGTAATGTAATAATCTACTTCATTTCTTGAATTTCTGTCGATTTTATGAAAAATTACAATGTCAAATTTTTTGTGAGACGCATCATCAAGCATCTTTTTATACGCATCACGCTTAGTAACCTCGCGACCGCTTTTTGCTTCATCAATATAAGTATCAACAATTTCATAACCTTTGCTTTTGGCGTAGGCAGTGCAAGCGCGAACCTGTGCGTCAATAGACTCTTCGCGCTGCATGTCACTGCTGAAGCGCGCGTAGATAACTGCGCGCGGCATTAGGCTGCCTCCTCCTCATTATCGAGGGTATCGCTGTCGCTGTTAGTAAGCAGGAGGGACAGGATGTAATCAGCAAGTTTGTCAAGTTTTTGGTCCATATTAATAACCTCTTTCTTTTATATGTGATTTTAAATTTTACTTTCCTTCATTCTAACAAAATAAAAGTTAACAAAACGTTAAGTAAATAGGGAAAATCCCAAAAATTATGCAAAACAACACTGCTTGTCTTGGAGGATTAGCAGTGTTGTTTTGCATGAGATCTGTTTCTTTGAATCTGCATGGAATTATGCGAGGTTGCGCGAAACCAAAAAATATAAAAATGGTTATACATAACCATTGACAACAAAAGGAGGTTGTATTATAATATACGTGTAAACAAAAACAGACACAGATAGGGGGCCATAGACGTGGATAAAATCTTTACTAATAATGTTCAGCAAGCTGAATGGGAAATCAGAAATGTAATGAAAGAATATGCTTTTAGCAATGAATATACTTATACGATGCTTGTGACCTACTTGCTGTATAAGGCTAGTCGTTCTATTAAGCATGACCTTAGTTACAAGGATGTTTTAGAAACTATGAGTGAAGAAGAAAGCATGTTGATTCGTGACAGCTTTTCTTTTTCTCAGGAAAAATCGGAGAAATTTTGGCAACATATTCGCGGTTTAGCTTTTAATTATGCTCCTGCAGTATTTGCCCATATCTTAATGCAGCCGGTTAATGTATATGAGCCTCGTGCTGAAAGACCGGAATCTGTAAATAGATTGTTGGAAAATATTTTGGATTTACATGACGGGGAAAAGGTTTTGGAAACTAGTAGCGGAGTAGGCGACACTTTGCTGGCGCTGGCTGAAAAGCATAATTGCAGTTTTTCCGGTATAGAGCCTATTTCACAAGAAAAAGGAGTTTCCAAGATCAGAGCCGGTTTTGTATCGAAAGATATCAACATTGTGCAAGGTAACTTCGTTAATAAGGCCTTGGAGGATGATAGAGCGAAATATGATAAGATATATTCCTTTCATCCCTTGGTAAGGCTTACTAATTATGTAAGTGATGATACCGTGGAAGCATTGAATGCTGAATTTAAGTGTCAGCCTTTTAAAAGGGTGTCTACACTTGATTGGGCTATGGCTGTGTCAGCTGTTAAATGCCTGAAGCCTGGCGGAATAGCTGTGGTGGTTATCGCCGATGGCTCGCTTTCCAGCAATGTGGATGAAGCTATCAGAAGAGTATTCATCGAAAAAGGTCTTTTGAAAGCGGTTATCAGCTTGCCGACAAAATTGTTTGCTGCCAGAAATGTTAATATGTCTATGCTGGTCTTAAGCCAAGGTAATGAGTATGCGCGTTTGGTAAATGCGCGCAGTATTTGCCAAGAAGGACGCAGACAGAATACATTGAGCGATGAAGATATTGCTAAAATCATTGACCTCTATAACAATGGCGGTAAATATACTGTTGATGTAGCTGCCGGGAATATTCAACCCTATGGATATTCGCTTTTCCCGGAACGTTATATGACGCTCGATAATATAGAATTGAAAAATCCTGTTAAATTCGGTAGCGTTGTCAATGAAATTGGACGCTCTGTTCCTTTTGGCGCAAGACAGTTGGATGAGCTTGCTTCCGAAGAACCTACGGATATCCGCTATGTACGTTTGACGGATATTCAGGACGGTATTATTAGTGATGAACTTCCGTACCTTAAATCGATTGAAGGCAGACATGAAAGATACTTACTTAGAGATGGTGACTTGTTGCTGTCTAAGATGGGAGCACTTTTTAAAACTGCTATAGTAAAAATTGAAGGGAACGAAAAAATTCTGCCGGTTGGTAATATGTATGTAATCAGAGTCAATAATGACAAAATTGATGTACATTATTTAAAAGCCTTTTTGGAGAGCTCCAAGGGCATAGCTCTGCTTAATTCTATTACCAGCGGAACTACTATACCTATCATCAATGTTGACAGCTTGCAAAGTATGCCGATTGAGTGCCCGGATATTGCAAAGCAGGAAAAGATTGCCAACAAATACCAGGCTATTTGTGATGAAATTGCTCTGCTTAAGCTTAAACTTGCAGCTGCTACAGAAAGACTCAGTAATGTTATCGATGAAGAGGAGGAGGAATAAATTTGCTGAATGTTGAGCAATTACTGGAATTAGAAGAGCGTGTACGTAATACTTTAAGTGAAAAATTAGAGCAAATACTTTCCAACCTCAATCGCTCCGGTAAACTTGAAGAAGCGTTAGAACTGTTAGGGTTGAGTAATTTGCTGCAACAGGATTATTCCTACAAGCCTTATAGAACCGGTAAAATATTTATCGTTGGGCAAAGTGACGTAAGGAAAAACCAGTTGTTAGGCGTTATTAAAGAACTGGGGTTTGATAAAAACCGCTTTGAGTTTTGTTTGGAATATGATGAGGTGAAAAGGTTTAATTTCAGTAAGCTTTTTTATAAGCCTGAAAATACGCTTGTTTTAGTTGGTCCTATGCCTCATAAAACTGTAGGTTCCGGTGATTACAGCAGTGCTATTGCTGCTATTGAACAGAAGGAAGGCTCACCGAATGTTATACGTTGCGGTAACAATTCTTTGAAAATCACCAAGCAGAGTATTAGAGATGCTTTACAGAAAGCTTTGGCATCAGGCATTGTGGTGCCTGATATAATTTGAGATGTTATAGGGATAATAGTTGCGCCCTTTAATAGGGCAATGAATAGCAAAGGTGAATGATGTTGCTTGATGCGTAGTATCTGTTCATGTAAATTCTTTGCAATATTATTCCATGAAATATTATTAAACTTTCGATAAGGTGCTGGAGGTGCTGCTCATTATGCAAAGAGTGTATTTGTTTTCAGGAAATGCATTACCGTTATATTCTTCTAGGTGGGGCGTAACTGAATGGAAGCGTTATTTTAATAGCTCTAATAACGATGATGAACCGATTGGACAAAAGAAGCATACTTCTGATAATAAGCGGAGACCATCTGTGAACTTATCGAAATTTAAAATTTGCCGTACTAAAAGGAATAAGAAGAAAGCTGATTACTTAAAAGGTATTCGATTCAACTATTTTGAAAATAATCATGACATACGCAATCATATTATTAATTGTATGCAAAATGTCGATTTCATGAAGAATGTTGAATCGAATGCCCTGCAAAATGATCCTAAAAGTCAATTAACTCTTGCTAGATGCTATTTAATGGGGTATAAATCTAATCCAGACATTGGATTATCCATATACTGGGCTAAATTAGCGGCCTCTAAAAATTCTGCAGCAAAACGATTTTTAGCTTTTATATATCTGTTTTATATAAAAAATTATCAAAGGGCATATAGATTATTTAGTGAGCTTGCAGAAAAAGGAGAAGTTTTTCCGCAATTTATGACAGAATTATTACAAGCTTTGTATAATGAAAAAATGCATATTTCTACTTTTATTAAAAATAAAATAAGTATATTCCGTAATCCTGCTAAAGATGGTACTCCGGAAAAAGCTTCGGCATGTTATTTGTTAGGATTATGCTATTATTGTGGAATAACAGGAAAGCCGAATATAAAAAAAGCATTTCAGTACCTAAGACGAGCAGCTGAATTAGGAGTAGAGAACGCAAATTTTCTTGTCGGAAATATCTATGAACATGGCTTTGCTTGTAAAAGGTCTGTAATTGAAGCTATAAAATTTTATCAGGTAGCGGCTAAAAATAATAATCAGTGGGCTGTTTATCACTTAGGCAGACTGTATTATCAAGGAAAGCTGTTAGAAAAAGATTTAGCTAAGGCAATAAGCTATTTTAAACAGGGTTATGAAGCTGGGTTTATACCATCAAAATCAATGTTTGAACGTATTAGTAATTACAACAATAAAGATTTAGATGAATGTTAATTTGTTATTGTTGTAACAGCGATTGCTGTTGCGGTAGCAATTCCTTGAAAATCACCAAGCAGAGCAGCAGAGACGCTTTACAGAAAGCTTTGGCATTAGGCATAGTGATAGCTTAAAGCAAGTATCTATAAGATAACAATAGTGTTATAATAGAAATTAAGAAAATAATTCAATGTATGTTATACATTGGTTGGAGGTAGCGATAGATGGATAATCAAGAGTACAATATGATAGTCAGCTTTATTTGGGGAATCGCAGATGATTGCCTGAGGGATGTATATGTTAGAGGCAAATATCGTGATGTTATTCTTCCTATGACTGTTATAAGAAGACTTGACGCGATGCTTGAAGATACCAAGGAGAAAGTGTTAAACCTGAAAAAGCAGCTGGATGAAGCACATGTGGCTAATCAGTGGCCGGCGCTGTATCTGGTTGCAGGACAAGCGTTTTGTAATAACTCTCCGTTTGTATTAAAAGATTTAACAGCTAAAGGTAAAAAACAGACATTGAAAGCTGATTTCGAAGCGTATCTTGATGGTTTTTCACCAAACGTACAGGAAATTTTGGACAAGTTTAAATTCCGTAATCAAATCCAAACCATGGTTGATGCAGATGTCCTCGGTTCGGTAATCAGTAAATTTACATCTTCTGATATTAACCTTAGTCCGGAGCCAGTATATAAGGATGAAGAGAAAAAGATAGTTAAGCTCCCTGGACTTGATAACCATGCTATGGGTACTATCTTTGAAGAGCTGATAAGAAAATTCAATGAGGATAACAACGAAGAAGCTGGTGAACACTGGACTCCGCGTGATGTTGTAGAGCTTATGGCTGACCTTGCGATGCTTCCAGTAGAGGATAAGATTAAAGATTCTTCGTATTCTTGCTATGATGGAGCTTGTGGAACTGGCGGAATGCTTACTGTTGCTCAGGATAGACTTTTAAAAATTGCTGAACAGCACGGCAGGGAGGTTTCTATCCATCTTTTTGGTCAAGAAATCAATCCTGAAACTTATGCTATCTGCAAAGCAGATATGTTGCTCAAGGGCGATGGCGAAGAAGCTGAAAATATCAGTTACGGTTCTACACTGTCTTCGGATGGCCATCCCACCAGACCGTTTGACTTTATGCTGAGTAATCCTCCCTATGGTAAAAGCTGGAAGACTGATGCAGAGAAAATGAGCGGCGGTGACAAGAAAAAGGAAATTCTTGATACAAGATTTAATGCATATACCGAAGATGGGGAAGAATTAAAGATGCTTCCGCGTTCCAGTGATGGTCAGCTGCTTTTCCTGCTAAACAATATTTCTAAAATGAAGAATGATTCATCTATGGGCAGCCGTATTATTGAAGTACATAATGGTTCGTCTTTGTTTACCGGTGATGCAGGTAGCGGCGAAAGTAATGCCAGAAGATATATGATAGAGCGTGACCTGGTAGAAGCTATTATTGCTTTGCCTGAGAATATGTTTTACAATACCGGCATCGGTACACATATCTGGGTGCTTTCTAACAGGAAAGAAGAACGTCGTAAAGGTAAAATTCAACTTATTGATGCAACAGGCATGAAGAGTCCTTTACGTAAAAACATGGGTAAAAAGAACTGCGAATTTACCACTGAAATAAGAAAAGAAATCATGCGCATTTTCCTTAATATGGAAGAAAATGATGTAAGCATGATTTTTGACAACAGTGAATTTGCCTATTGGAATGTTACTGTTGAAAGACCGTTGCGCCTACGTGTATTGACGGAAAATGAAATTCCGGAAAGAGACGATAATGGCAAGCTTTTATTCAAAAAAGCAAACGAGCTGGCCGAAGTGCGTGAGGCTGTAAAAACGGCTATGGAAAATGCGCCTCTTGATGATTGGGATGCTTTTGCAAAGGCTACGCAGCTTAAGAAAACACAGTTAAAGAAGATTCGTCCGTATATTACGGAAACAAATCCTGATGCAAAACCGGTAGAAGGAGAAGCTGATCCGGAACTGCGCGATACAGAAAATATTCCGTTTAAATATGAAGGCGGTATTGAAGCATTCATGGAAGCAGAAGTGAAGCCTTATGCTCTGGATGCATACCTGGATGAAAGCAAAACCAAGATTGGTTACGAAATCAGCTTTACAAAATATTTCTATAAGCCTGTGGAGTTGCGCTCTATGGATGACATTTTAGCTTCGCTGGCACAGCTTGAAAAGGAATCCGAGGGTGTGATGGACGAGATCATTAGGGGGCTGAATTAATGACGAGATATCAAAATACAATTAATACTAATATCTCTTGGATTCCTCAGATTCCCAACCATTGGAATTTAATGAAAGTTAATGCGTTGTTCCAGGAGAGAAAATGTAAAGTATCGGATAAAGTATTTGCTCCGCTATCTGTTACCAAAAAAGGAATATTGCCCCAGCTTGAACATGCTGCAAAAACTAATAATGGTGATAACAGGAAACTTGTTAAAGCAGGTGATTTTGTTATTAACAGTCGTTCTGATAGAAAAAGTTCATGTGGTGTTTCTCAATTGGATGGTTCTGTTTCCTTGATTAATATTGTGTTGACACCAAGAGAGGAATTGAATGGCAAATACATTCACTATCTTTTAAGGAATTATAGATTTTCAGAGGAATACTATAGAAATGGAAGAGGAATAGTCGCTGATTTGTGGACTACTAGATATAGTGAGATGAAGTCCATCTTAATTCCAGTTCCACCTCGTACAGAACAAGAGCAGATTGTACGGTTCCTGGACTGGAAAGTTTCGGAGATTAATAAGCTGATTGGAATTGAAAGAAAAAAACTTGAATTTTTACAAGAGATGATTCATAGTAAATTTCAAGATATCATTTTGGGTAGCAAAGAAAAAATAAGCCTTAAAAGGTTGGTTTTTCTTGAGAATGAGTTTGTGAAAATAGATTCTGATAACTTTTATCAAAAAGCAGGTATGTACAATCGTGGAAGAGGTATATTTTTACGAGAACCTGTTTTAGGTAAGGATATGGGTGATTCTAAATTCCAAAGAATTCACAAAGATAGATTGATGATAAGTGGTCAATTTGCTTGGGAAGATGCTATCTATGTGACAACAAAAAAAGATGAAGTCGGTTTGGCTTCTCACAGATATTATCTGTTGAAAAGTATAACTAGCAATGTTCCAGTAGAATACTTATTTGGCTATTTTTTCTCAATGAAAGGATTATCTGAATTACAGCGTTGCTCGCATGGTGCAGCTGGAAGAAATAGGCCATTAAATATAAATGAGTTATTAAGAATCAAAATACCAGTTATAAACGACAGAGATTTAATATTTAGCTTTTGTAAAATAGTGCGGGCTTATATGGAAATGAGACCGATTGTTTTGTCAAAAGAAAAACTTTTGAGTGAACTCAAAAATAGAATTATCGCTGATGTCGTTACCGGTAAAATCGACGTGCGTAATGTGGAAATTCCTGAATATGAGCATATCGATGACATGGTAGACGACGGCGACGGGGAAGAAAATGAAGAGGAGCTTGCAGACGCAGAAGAAACGGAGGCGTAAAAATGGCTTTTACAGATACGACCGAAAGAGGTCTTGAGGACATCATTGTTGACTGGCTTAAAAACCATAATGGTTACGAGCAGGGCACAAATGACGATTATAACAAAGAATATGCATTTGACGAGACTCGTTTATTTAATTTCTTGAACGATACGCAGCCTGTAGCGATGGAAAGACTCGGTGTAAATAAGAGTGAGCAGAAAAAACGTCAGTTTTTGAACCGCCTTTCTAGTGAAATAACCAAACGAGGCATAATTGATGTTCTCAGAAATGGTGTTAAAGCGTATCCTGCTGACCTTATTATGTTTTATTTTACGCCTACAGAAAACAATGCAAGATCGAAGGTTTTGTTTGCCAAGAACATTTTCAGTGTTACCCGTCAACTGCACTATTCTGTGGATGCTTCTAAGCTTGCACTTGATTTGTGTATCTTCATAAATGGTTTACCGGTTATTACCATGGAACTAAAAAACCATTTTACCGGACAAATGACGGACAACGCTGTCGACCAGTATAAAGAAGACCGTGATCCGCATGATATCTTATTTTCGTTTAAGCGTTGCATAGTGCATTTTGCAGTTGATGATATGAATGTGCAGTTCTGCACTAAGCTGGCAAAGAAAGACAGTTGGTTCCTCCCTTTTAATAAGGGGTATAATGATGGCGCAGGCAATCCTCCTAATCCAAACGGAATTATGACAGATTATCTTTGGAAGGATATTCTGGAAAAGTGGAAGCTTGCTCGTATTATCGAGAATTACGTTCAGATAGTTGTTGAAGAAGATCCGGAAACCAGGAGAAAATCTGTAAAGCAGATATGGCCTCGTTATCATCAGCTTGATTGTGTAGAAAAACTGCTTGAAGATGTACATCAGAATGGAGTAGGTAAACGTTATCTTATTCAGCACAGTGCCGGCTCCGGCAAGTCAAATTCCATTGCCTGGCTTGCACATCAGCTCATAGGCCTTGAAAAAAACGGTCATCCGATGATAGATTCTGTTCTGGTTGTTACTGACAGAAGAATTTTGGATAAGCAGATTAAGGATACTATTAAGCAGTTTGTACAGGTTAATAGTACTGTAACTTAGGCACGCCATTCGGGCGAGCTGAAAGATGCTATTAGAGATGGTAAGCGCATCATCATTACTACAATAGAAAAATTCCCATATATTGCGCAAGAAATTGGGCAGCAGCATGTGGGTAATAAATTTGCGATTATTATTGATGAAGCTCATTCCGGGCAAAGCGGACGTAACTCCGCTAATATGAACCTTGCACTCTCCGGACTGGCTTCTGATAGTGAGCTTGATAACGAAGATAAGATTAACGCGATTGTGGAAGGTCGTAAGCTTGTAAAAAATGCCAGCTACTTTGCTTTTACCGCAACACCTAAAAATAAAACAGAAGAATTGTTTGGTACACCTTATGAAGAAGATGGAGAAATAAAACATAGACCTTTCCATGTCTACACTATGAAACAGGCAATTCAGGAAGGTTTTATTTTGGATGTCCTGAAGAATTATACTACTATTGACAGCTGGTATAAGATTGCCAAAAAGGTCGAGGATGATCCGATGTTTGATAAAAAGCGTGCACAAAAGAAACTGCGCGCTTTCGTGGAAGGTAATCCGGATGTTATAGCTAAAAAAGCAGCGATGATGGTGGAACATTTTCATGAACAGGTCATTGCACGAAAAAAATTAAATGGAAAAGCGCGTGCAATGGTAGTTACAGCAAGTATTGCTCGTTGTATTGAGTATTATTATGCTATCAATAAGTGCCTTTCTGAAAGACATAGCCCGTACAAGGTGATAGTCGCTTTTTCCGGAGAGCATAAATATAACGGTCAGGATCCTGCACTTACTTCTGCAGACTTAAATGGCTTTCCGGATGCTAGAATTCCAATGGAGTTCAAAAAGGACCCCTATCGCATTCTGGTGGTAGCAGATATGTTCCAAACCGGTTTTGATGAGCCCTTACTGCAAACAATGTATGTAGATAAACCATTATATGATATTGCCGCGGTGCAAACGCTTTCAAGGCTGAATCGCTCCTGTCCCGGAAAAGATGAAGTTTATATTCTGGACTTTGCCAACAAGACGAGTATGATTGAGCAGGCATTTTCAAAATACTATCGCACAACAATTCTTTCCGGCGAAACAGACCCTAACAAGCTTTATGATTTGATTTCGTTAATGGAATCATATCAGGTATATAATGATGACGATGTAAATACGGTTGTTGATTTATTTGTTTCCGGAGCTGAACGTGATTGTTTAGATCCTATAATAGATCCTTGTGTTTTTAACTATAAGGAATTAGAAACTGAGGATCAGATAAAGTTTAAGAGTGCTGCAAAAGCATTTGTGCGTACCTATGGCTTTCTTGGTGCTATCTTACCGTATGGTAATGTAGATTGGGAAAAACTTTCCATTTTCATGAATTTACTGATTATGAAGTTACCTGCACCCAAAACAGATGATTTATCTGACGGAATACTTGCAGCAATTGATTTGGATAGCTATAGAAATGAGGCGCAGGAAGCTATATCAATAAAACTTGAGGATACTGATGCAGTAATAGAACCGGTTCCAACAGGTAATATTGGTCATATCATTGAACCGGAAATGGACCCGCTTTCAAGAATCGTTAATGATTTCAATGATATGTTTGGTAACATCAAGTGGAATGATGAGGATAATGTTCAAAGACAAATTTTGGAAATTCCGGCGATGGTATCAAAAGATAAAAAATATCAGAATGCTATGAAGAACTCTGATGAGCAGGAGGCACGTACTGAAAGTGAACGTGCTTTGCAGACAGTTATATTATCAATTATGGCCGATAACATGGAACTATTTAAACAGTATCAAGATAATCCGTCATTTAGAAAGTGGTTGAGTAATTTGGTGTTTAACCTTACATATAATAAAGCTGGCAAAGAGTATCAGATGCCGCAGAAGCGTGCAAAAGTAGTTGATTTGGATAAAGTACGAGAAGAATCAACTAAATTATGCAGGGCAGCAGAAGAACAGGAGAAATACGGGAAGAAGTAGGGCTTAGATATAAGGCGCAAAGAATTGCTCCAAGGACTATAGTTGATTCTTTGTGCCTTACTTTTTGAAAATCAGATGTTTTTCATGGAGGTTTTTTATGGAGCATTATGAACTAGAATCAACGGAAGAAAATTTACTGAAGACACTTGAAGAAAATATCATAGACCGAAATAAAGATATAGTATACTTTTATAATATATTAGAAAAACAAAAAATATCTACTGCTATTGCTCTTGATGGAAGATGGGGAAGTGGTAAAACATTTTTTATTAAACAAACTAAATTAGCTATTAATGCCTTGAACACATCTAGTAATATGGATGCTAGAACAAAAGAAAAAATTATTCAAGCCATTCCATTTTCTAAAAAAGAAGAAGTAGAAAATTTTAGCGTTGCTGTATATTATGACGCATGGAAAAACGATAATGATACAGACCCTGTTTTATCTATTTTATATGAAATAACAAAACAATTGAGTTTAGATTTTTCTTTAAAAGATATAAGTATTATTAAATTAGCTGCTTCGATATGCGAAGCAATAATCGGAAATGATATTAAAGGTATTATTGATGCTTTATCGTCAGATGATCCTCTAACAAAATTTAGAGCGCAGAAAAATATAGAGGAAAAATTAAAAGAGTTTTTTGGTAAAATTTTAGTTGAGCGAGGGAATAGACTGGTAGTTTTTATTGATGAATTGGATCGTTGCAGACCAAGTTTTGCAATACGACTTTTAGAAAGAATTAAGCATTATATTCAAGATGAAAGAATTACGTTTGTGTTTTCTGTAAATTTAGAGCAACTGCAACATACTGTGCAACATTATTATGGTAATAATTTTGATGCTTGCAGATATTTAGATCGATTTTTTAATTTGAGAATCAGTCTGCCACCTGCTAAAATGAATAAAATATATGGTCAAATGGGACTGGATTCGAATCATTGGGTAGATATTTTTTCAAGACAAACTATAAAAATGTTTCATTTTGGGTTACGTGAAACTGCTAGATTTTATTCGCAGGTTAAAGCTGCTGTTCATGATCCTACGCATAATAGTAGGAAGTATAATTTTAGTTTTTCGGATGGAGAAGGTATACAAATTATCTTAATGACTATAGTTCCATTGCTGATTGGTCTAAAAATAGCAAATGTTTCATTGTATGATGAATTTATTAATGGTAAGAATGTAGAACCATTAAAGGAACTATTTGATGCTGATGTAGATAATAGAATTTTAGAAAGATTCCTAGGTGTTGACGAGTCGTTTGTACCAAACAAAGAAAAAATATTAGTAAAAAGAGATGATGTAATAGTTAAGTTTTATAATGCAGTTTTCATTAAGCAATATTCTGGAAAGGATTATTGTACACATCTTGGCAGATATGAGTTCATGGAAGAAAGCAAAGAAATAGCATTGAAAGTTTCAAGCATGATGAGTAATTATGCTGAATTAAATTAAAATTTTAGGAAGAACTTACTCTGTTGGTTCTTTTTTTACGATTCATTAACCTTTACATTGATAGTATATTAAAAATTATCAATGTGAGGTGTTATATGGATATTGTAAATTTGAAAATTAAAAATCTTGGAATTGCTGAGAAATTTGCACAAGTAGGGTTATTGAAAGAGGCAAATTTATTGCGTAGTTGTACTACTTTTGTTGCTTATAAAAATTTAGCTGATGGTAATCAGGTATTACATCGTAGTAATTTTTGCAAGAGTAAATTTTGTCCTATATGTAATGAAATTAAAAAAAACAAACATAAAATATATATGAAAAACATATTGAACGGGTTGGATATTGAAAATAATGATAGTTATCATTTGATTCTTACTTTAAAAAATTGTGATATAGATAACGTAAAAAATACAATAGATAAGTTTAAAAGTGCTTGGGTAAAAATAGTGCGTACGGTAGAAGTTAAATTTAAAATGATTACTTATATATATTACGTGCACGTGGAATATAATAAAGAAAATAGTACATATAATATACATATGCATGTTATAGTTATATATAATGATAGCACGAAAGATTTATTTGTCGATGAGGAAAAAGGTAAATGGAGCAAAGCTTTGAAAAAAGCGGCAAAAATTAATTATGATCCCGTGGTGGAAATGCGTAAAATTGCTGATAAAAAAGAGATTGTAAAGGTTGCTGGGTATTGTGCTAAGGGAATAGATGTAGCTGATGTACCTATTGACGAATTAAAACAATTGACGGAGCAACTTGATAGAGTTAGGCTGTTACAGCCAGCACAGAAATTAAACAAATTATTTAATAAACAAAAAGAAAATTTGCGTAAAAGAAAATATATACAACTTACGTCATATGTAAGCGTTAAGAAATGGAATAATGGTAAATATCAAATTGATTATGAGTATGATCCTGAAACATATAATCGTATTAAGATCGTGGAGTAAAATTAAGGTAGGTCTGTTAGCTATATGATATCAGATCTACCTATTTATTTAAGTAAGAACTAACTCTGCAGATTTTGAATACGCTAAAGAAAAATTTAGCTTGTTATTTTGTAACCTATTGTATTCATCGAGTTAATTAATATGTTGAAATACTAACATGAAATATTTTGTGTCTATTTTGCGAAGAACCTTGAGGAGATAAAGAGAATACTTAAATGATAGAGAGTCGCTTCGGCGGCTCTTTTTACTATGTGGCTTTAGCCCGTGGAGCGCTATCGAAATTCTTTTCAAAGAAATGAGATAGTGCTTCACACAGAACCACCCGCTATGCGGGTGCGCATTGATTGTTATACAAAAATACGTCATTCCGATATACAATAGTAAGTGTTCAAGTCACTATTGCAAAGAAAGGAATGACGTATTAATGGCAAATAAAACTAACGAATTATCGCATTCAAAGTGGGTATGCAAATATCATATAGTCTTTACACCTAAGTATAGACGAAAAATCATTTATAATCAATACCGTGAGGATTTAATAGAAATTTTTAAACGGTTATGTTCGTACAAGGGTGTAGAAATTATCGAAGGTCATATGATGCCTGATCATGTGCATATGCTACTTAGTATTCCGCCTAAAATTGCAGTATCGACATTTATAGGCTATCTTAAAGGAAAGTCAGCGCTTCAAATGTTTGATAAACACGCAAATTTAAAGTATAAGTTTGGCAATAGACATTTTTGGGCAGAAGGTTACTACGCATCTACAGTAGGTCTAAATGAAGCCACCGTAAAGAAATATATTGCGGAACAAGAAAAGCACGATATAGCTTTAGACAAGTTAAGTGTAAAAGAGTACGAAGACCCTTTTAAGGGTAACTAGTATTCAAAACGCCCCTGACAGGGGCAGCGAAAGAGAAAAGTGCAATGTGGCTTGAACAAAGTGAAAGCCAGCGTCTTGAGGCGCTGGCTAGTATTAAGGGCTTATAGCCCGTCGTCAAACCACCCGTTTGACGGGTGGTCATGATTTAGGTTTTTACTGTACGGAGCGTGAAGGTTTAGCGATGGAATGGGCAGTATCTGATTTGCATGATGGTTATGCTAATCGTTATACATTAGATACGGAATATTTGAGGATACTCCATTTGAGCGGTTCGGAGTATACGATTTTGAATTGGATAGCAGTGATTGTGGAACATCGTTTGTTTGCGCTTAAAAATCCTGTTGCTAGGAGGGCTAAGCGATACCTGATTGATAATTTTGGAATTAATGTGAACGCGTATGATATTATTACAGGTTATCGTGCAGATGATTCTTATTTTGATTATGCGGAAACATTTTTAAACAATGGTATTACTGTAGAGCAGCTGGCCCAGGCAATGCAGTTGGGCAAACTTGGCGAGCAGATTGTAATTAAGTCGCAATATGCTTTTTCTAAATTGCATTTTGAAGGCTATAATGAGGCAGCAAAAGAAAAATATTACGACCAGCGTTGTAGCAGAACTAAAGAAGCAGACAGACTATATTGGCAGATGCTGGAAGAAGAAAGCGATGGTTTGTATATGCAGGATATTATGAGGGGAGGTATTGGCAATGATGATGCACGCATACCAAGAAATGTATGTAAGTAAAGCGCAGGACAGACTTGGCGATGCTTTTGATTATGCCATTAATAGCTGTAACATATCTGGTGATGATTTCATGCATATGTTTGCGTGTAGTTCTGTTGGTAGGCGCATGGCTAAGGCTGACCCTAAATATATTCCTGGTAAAAGTGGAATAGAGATAGCACTGGACATTGTGGAAGAGGCAACTGGTAAAGTGCTGGATATTGAGCCCCAAATAAATTATGCTCGTTCGCCAGAATATTGGATGGGATGGGCACTGGCGTACTATCAATGGTGGTCTGACAGGCAGTATAAGGAAATTTTTCAAGTGGTGAGCTATAAAGATTTGCAGAAAATGTATTACACGTTACATGAAGCTGATATCACTAAGTTTACAGATATTATGGATAGGCTTATGCATGAACATTTTGCTGAAACAAATTTGAAGCGTTTTCGCAGTTATACAGGTATGACACAGGCGGAACTTGCTCGTCAATCTGGAGTAAGTTTGCGCTCCATACAGATGTACGAACAGCGTAATAAGGATATAAATAAGGCGAGCGTGGAAACTGTTTACAGGTTGGCGAAGGTTTTTGGCTGTGATGTAGAGGATTTGCTGGAACACTAGCGTTTTGACCGTAGTGGCAGCATAATCAACACAAAAAGCTGATACTCATACAGGTCGCAAGGACTTGCAGAGTATCAGCTTTTAATTTTACGTAGTGCTATTGGTCGGCTTTTAGCTTTTGGGTATTACTTGTTATGCTTCAGCTGAGATTTCTTTTAAGTTGTCAATTGCCATCTCTACATCTAGGGTGTGGAAGCCCAGCCAGCTTTCGGCCATAAGCTCGGCATCGGCAATCGCATAAATCTGCTTGCTGGTTTCGCCTGTATAGTAGTGCCAGTAGCGGTAAATATAGCCTATCCAATACATAGTTTCGTTGGCATAAGTCGTTCCCGCTTTGTGTGCTATTGCTTTTTACTTCTTGTATTGGACCAAGACACCAGCCTATTCACTGAATATCATCAGGGAGTCTGTGGAAAAGCATGATGTTGCTACATTTGAAAAGCATGTAGATATGGACACGCTTTATACCAAGGCTTTTGATGATGGGGTTGTGGCTGTAGATAAGATTCAGGGCGAGGGAACCTTGTCGAATCCAATGGCGGTAGGCTTCTTGCAGATGCTGAAACCGCCTGTTGTTGCTGCTTTGAAAAATGAAACTATCGAATATGTTAAGGGTGAAAAGGAAAATAAAGCACAGAGCAATAATAAGGCCGATGATTTTGCCAAAGGTATGAAAAACGAATCCGGCATTGACAATTCGAAGCTGAAGGACATTACAGTTGTTAGCAAGGACAACAACGAGGCGATAGTAGCTTTGACGCTCTATAACCAAAAAATTGATAAAAATTTTGACCTTAAGGTAAAAATGACTAAATTGAATGACGGAACTTGGAAACTTAAGGAGATTACTAATTTAGTCGAGTTTTTGGTGGAAGTCGACAAGGCAGAAAAAAAAATTGGTTGAACTCAATAAGAGTATTGTGGCAGAGCTAAAGAAGGCTGTCCCTGTAACTGCTGCTAATGTAAAATTAAACAGTGACGGCAATCCTTTCTTTGCTTCTTATTGGCTGAGCTATGGGATTGAGCTTCAGAATAACACTGATAAAAACATCAATGAAGCCTAAGTTCTTATTGACATTGTTGATAACAACAGGAAGCTTTTCAGGGAAACGCGTTTAAGATATAATTAAGATGTTTTCGCTGCCCATAGCAAGCTTTCCTTAAGCTATAAGGACAAACTCAATCGGTTTATAGATAAAGATACGGCGTTAATTGCGAATATGAATGACAAGAAAATGGAGGTTCATGTTGTCGGTATCAAATATGCAGATGGTAAAGATGTTAAGGTTTTAGAAGAACTTCCTGATGTAGTTAAAAAGTAAGGCTGCACGAGAAGCAAACTTATAAATCTGCGCCAACAACACAAAAAGCTGATACCAGTACAGGTAAGATTTGTGGAGTATCAGCTTTTTTAAATAGCTTGTTTGCATATAACTATGGTAATATACTTAATTTATAAGATATGATAAGAGGACGGATTGCTGATGAAGATATGCGTATACTCAGCGCCATATGTAAGTAAAGCACAGGATAGGCTTGGTTATGCTATTAACAGTTGCAATATGCTGGTGAAGATTTTTTGCTGTGCTGTGAAGGATTTGCTGGAATACTAGCGTTTGACTATATAACTGACATAATTGGCTTTACGGTTGACATTATAGGGTAATATAACAGTGTTTTTATTATTATCACTAAACAGAATTTTTATAGTATAATATACTTAGCTAAGCTTTTGAACGTTGTTGAAGTATTGATAATAAGACTAACAAATAAGGAGGTATGCATATGGCTTCGCTAACACATGTGTGCATGTGGCATGGTAACTCCTGGCAAGCTATTACAGCTGAAGAGGCTGCAAAATTACATCCTGGAGGAACTGTATCTGCCTATAGTGGTCTCTTCATGTGCGAACTTTGTGGACAGTATGTAATACTTACTGATGGTGATATACGAAAACGTTATTTTAAACATAGCGCATATGAAAAAAGTAAGGATTGCCCTGAGCGTACATTTGGTGCGGGGTATTCAATTCCTTATGATTATCAGTATTACGAGTTGCCGATACGTATTACAGCTATATCTGCATCTTCCTTTAGGTTCGAAATAGGTTTGATTAGAGCACCTATAATTTCTCTAAGCAAAGACTTTCGCATAGAAATTAAGCCAAAAGATGTAAGTGACATCAGCTATGTTTTCTCTAAAGAACGGTTGAATTACAATAGTATTACTTATCTTCCTATTGGTGAATTTCCATTTGAAAAGTATATAATTAGCTTTCGGAATGGAAATGATAAATTACATGATTTTTGGCCAGCGGAGATTAAAGGTATTGATCCTAAAGGAACATTGTTTGAGAAAGATTCTGGTAAGAAAGTCTTGTATGATGCAGATGTTGAGATAAAAAAAGAGTATTATTTGTTAAAGCGTGGCTCAAGAATCGTAAAATCATGTAAAGATATGTTGATTGAAAAAATCATGCAGAAACAAATTGGTTGGTACACCTGGACTCTTTACGTAATTTCAGCAGCTAATTTTAATGAAAATACAGCCAAATTCTTTCTTGAATTTCATTGTAGACTGACGGATTATCCTATTTCTTTACAACTGGTTTGGCCGTTATATGTCGAGGGTAATTATTTAGTAAAGCATAACCAAAACAGTATGTATATGCTTGTTACGGGTAATATAGCAGCGTTAAAGACTTTTCCAGCAGCGAAGGTTCGTCAATTCAATTACAATAATGAACAGGATAAAACACCTATAATATATGAGGTTGATTGCTCTGATAGACAGCAGTTAATATCGGTTGGTCGTAGTAAAGCTCTAAAATATACCTATTTTTGGAAAGAAGCTTTGGATAAGGATGGTTTTGTACCGGAAGTTTTTGTAACGGATCTTGATGGAGTTACAATTGGTTCTGGTGAAATAAATACTCTACCTCGCAATAAAACACTTCGCTTTAAATCAGTGTTTGATGGAGAAATAGTAGTTTTAATCAATAATCATATTATAGATAAGCAAACAATAAAAGCAGATAAAATTATTGATTTATACGGACTAGCCTTTGGCTTATGTGTTAGGGTTATCATTGGCTTAGATATCGTTTGGCAGCTTGATATAAAAAAACAAGCAGCTATCGTAGTTGATGATGAAAATGAAATTCTGCAAAAAATCAATAATGCTTTCGGTAAGACAATTAAGGTGCCTCATTCTTTAAAGAATATTCTTGTAGGCATGAAACGCTATCCGCAGGTATGTCAATGGATACGTCTTTGTATAAAAAATGGTGTTATTAATGAGCAATCTTACCGCAGATTACAAGAGATTTATCGCACTATCAAAAGTAAATGATTAGGAGAAGTAGTATGAATAATTATATTGATCTTCTTACAAAGGAAGAAAAAGCAATTCTCTGTGAAATTATAACTGGTAGGGAATTCAAGGGGCTCTTCATCAGCAATGAAAGAGAGTTTTCAAAAATACAACCAGGTTTTAGGGCAAAAACTTTGGAAGAACAACGAGCTTTATCAATTGTGAAAGCTCACGTTCATAATCCATTTATTGCAATGTTTATTAATTTAAGAGTTGATAATTGGCTAAAGGGAATGCAAGAGAATATCGATAAGTTGGAGAAAGATGAAAAAACTCATGAGCTTGCTTTTGCAACGACTTTGCTTGATTCTGTTTTTAAAAATAATCTTCCTTTATATTTTAAACTTGCAGGGAAGACTTTAGATGTTGACTTACTTTCTGAAATTTATAAATGTATGATGAGCCTAAAATGTGAACGCATTAGAAATGATGAAGAAGAAAAGCGTAAAAAACTCTTAGATGAAAAGCAACAGGTTCTTGATCAGTTTGAAGATGAACAGCAGCAGTATGAACAAAAGAAAACAACAGAGTTGGCTGAGCGTATTAAAAACTTAGAAGCAGATAAACAACAAGAGATTAAACAGCTTGAAGATAATCATAAGCAGAGCATTGGTGAAGTTAATTTAAAATACCAGCAGATAATAAAAAATATTGAAGAGAAAAACGCTAAGCTGGAGTCATCATTGGCAAAGGCGCAGGAACAAATTGCGGAATATCAAAGCATTAGTAAAATTGATAACTATAGTGATTTATCGCAGTATGACGATACAGAAGAAGAACTTCTCCCGGTTATTGGTAGTGAAGAAATTACGTCTTTATGTTTTGTAGAAGAAGATGCCGAGGAGCAGAAGTTTCTTATTCGTTGTGCTGATTTAAATCATGATGGAGAGTATTCCGTTTTTAATCAAAATGAAGGTTTACCACCAAATTTTTCTAATAGGCGTAATATTTTTTATAAATATGGCTCTTGTGATGATGGCGCTTATGGGGTTTGGTGTTGGTCAGCTAAACCTAATTATAGTGATCCTTCTCGAGATTTTACAAGCTATAAAGATGATAATACTCTTGCTCCTATTGAAGTTGTTAAAATATCAGAAGCATCAAATCTTGATGAACTAATTAATATATTAAAAAGCGGAATAGAATGCGAGCCCCATAGTTCTAAGGTTATGTTTGCTGTTCGAATGTTAGAAGGACTATATGTAGGAATTTTATGCAAAACTAAAGAAATCCAATTATCAAATGGAATAGTTACTTTTACTGAAGATTGTATTGAAGTACCGGTATATGAATTTAGCAGTGATGATATTATGCGCTTGGATAATGGAATATGCTTTTATAAAAAAGCATTTGCTGGTGTTCCAAGTAAGCTTTACCGATTGAAAAGTCAACTTGAGATTGCTAAGAGTATCGTTTTGGATTCAATTTCTTGGAATACATATAAAAGTAAAGGACTAATAAAAAATGACTATAAGGTGTTCAAGGATTTTATCGCTGAAATCCCTGTTGCTGATATAATTTGTAAGATTGAGACTGCCTGTCGTTGTTCTAAGTCCGAGGCTAAAGAGCTGTTAAATAATTTGCTGAAAGTTATATGGCAGTATATTGATAACGAGTGTCTGGAGGATAAAATTCTTCGCTCTGCTATTTACGCAAGTACTGAACTTCAGGAAAAAACCAAGGAACTTCTTCGAACAGATTGGGAAACTGAAAGTAAACAACTACTGGCTGAGGGACATAAGAAACTCGTGTTGCTTCAAGAAAAGTTAGAATCTACAGCAAACGATTTATCAGAAGCGGAAGATGCTTATCTTAGAACTAAATTGGAGGAAGAACAGCTTGACAGCATTATTTCAGAAAAGAAAAAATTAGCTGATGATGTTGAAGCAGCCGTTGCTGAAAGAATTGAAAAAGCGCGTCAAAATGCGGCAGATTTTATCGCTAATATGGCATTTGTAAGTGGACCGGCTATAAATGTTGCAGCTTCAGAAACTGTTACTGCAGATGCAACTTTGGCATCTCAAAGCATAAGTACTTACCAAATTTCTTCGTTGTTGGAGAACCTGGTTTCTCCAGAATTACATCACTCCTGGTCGGACGTAATTAATACTGCTATATTTGAATTAGGCGAGGCTGGTGTAGCAGAAAAGCATAGAAGTGGTTTAGCTGCTTTTCTTTGTGCTGCATATATTGAAAAACAGCCAATTATGCTTGTCGGCCCCAATGCAATTGATATTGCGAAAGTGTTTGGTGCAGTTGTTGCAGGTAATAAGTATGGAACGCTATGCTGCGCTGGAAGCTATAGTGGTAATATAATAAAAGAAATAGGTACTGATGGTGAGAATATTGTTATCATCAACAATTTATTCACAAGTGAATGGATGAACAGAATTCCTGAAATCTTTTCTCAAAAAGATATTTTCTATATTGCTACTCACCCGTATCCGGAAGATATTCAAGTCGAACCAAAGAGTCTGTATGGATTTATGTTACCGTTGTTCACTGAATTCTTTGTAGATGAAAAAGCTACTGGTGAATATGATGGAGGATATTTTGCTGAGGACTTTGAGGCATATACTCCGTCAAAAGTTGCACGTAAAGAACTGAAGGCTCTTTCAAATTTGAAGTTGAGCAATTTAATTAAAAATAGAATTAACTGTATTATAGCAACGATGCATGACATTTATCCTGAATTGACTGAAGATGAAGAGTTCTTGTTTGGGGTATTGCCAATTGCTTATGCATCCTTGGCAATTAACGAACTCAAAGAGGTTCTTGCTGATTCGCATAAAGGTATAACGATTTCTTCATCTCTTAAACGTGATTTGCAATATGTTCTTGGAGAATTCTAATGAATAAGTATAATAAACTGCTTTTAAAGGTAGCAAGTAGGTATAATATAAGAAAAGGAACAGAGGAATCTGAGGATGATTGGAAAGCCCGGTTAGTTTATAGTATATGTGGAATGATGGCCTATGCTTCGCTTTGGGACGAATCTGACGAAGAAACTGTTTCGATTGTGCACCTGAAAAGTAAGGTGCGTAGTATACTTGATAGTTATAAATCAATGTATCCAGAGCTCTTGACATATTTACCATATATTCCTGAAGAGCTGGAGGAAGAAATTGTAGGACTCTTTTTAAAAACAGGTGTTGTTTATCAACGTCCTTATCAAATAGCTTTAGCCATGAAGCATGAGGAAGCATTCGGTAACATCTTATTCCGAAGAGGTATTGCTTTAGATGCTATTTCCTGTGTGTCTGGTATTGGCTTTTATGCAAAACAGAGAGAAGAGATAATTTCATACGGGGTAAAATCAATGTTTGGTCTAGAGCAAGAAAAGCTACTTGATTTATGGAGTTCGACAGTAGCAGCTGCGTCTTGGAAAACAGATTTGTCGTTAGAACATAATATTAAGTATCTTCGTTTAAAGCCACCATTTACTCGAGGGTATTGGGTAGATAAACCGGATAGAAATGGTACGATTTCTATTTTGCGAGTAGAAGGGACAGGCTCGCAGCTATACTATCTTTACCGCTATACAAGTACTAAACTGGAAGTCAGTCCTCTTCCGCAATGGCAGGTAGAGAATTATAACTACAGAACGCTTGCATCTGCTTGTCTTTTAACGTATGGTACCTTACCTCCAATAGAGTATGAAGAGGATGGAGAGTTGGTTTATTTAAGTATGAATTATCTGCTTCCGCCACGAGAACTAAACTTTTTAAAATTATATAGTTGGCCTAAAACATGTACAACACTTCCGAGCGACTTTAATAGAAAGCTTTCTAGAGAAGTCTTTATAGTAATAAAAAGTATTCTATCTGATGCTGGATATGAATTTAAGGGAGGTAAAAGCTGATGCCACAAGGCGCAAATTATGTTCACAAGCAGTTGCGAATAGAATTAGAGAACTATATTAAATCACAGTATTTCGGGAAGTCTCCTATTCTGCTGTCTGCCTTAAGCAATCATATTGATGATGAAGGCTTACTTTATCAAAAGCCTTTTATCGAGTCCTCTCCAGCATATGTAACTGTACCCAATGGCCTTGCAACAGCGTGCTTAGAACCATGGATGAAAAAATATTTTTTACAGTTAGCTGAAGCTGGTATTGGAGTTTTTCCATCACCGTTTGCACATCAAATATCTGCACTTGAAGCTGCAACAAAAGGCGAGAATTTATTTGTATCAACAGGTACTGGTTCTGGTAAAACAGAATGCTTTATGTGGCCTCTTCTTGCTAAAATAGCGAGCGAAGCAAGAAATTCAAAAGAATCTTGGGCGAAGAGAGGTATTCGTACGATAGTTATGTATCCTATGAATGCTTTAGTTTCAGATCAGGTTAGCCGTCTTAGAAAAATGATTGGAGATCCCGATAATAGGTTTGTTAAGATATTCAGAAACACCTGCGGTGAGGATGCCAGACGTCCACAATTTGGTATGTATACAGGCAGAACGCCGTATCCGGGAGAGATGCCATCTAAAGAGCAGGACAGAAGACTGGAAAAAACATTGGCAAGAATGTCTTTTCCTCAAAGTGATTCCGAAAAAGAGTTTTTCAATTACCTGCTTAAGGATGGAAAAATTCCTGCAAAGGCTGATATGGATCAATTTCTACAAGGGCTTCATGAAAGTAGGCATATTCCAAATCCTGAGGATGCAGAGTTGATAACACGGTTTGAAATGCAGCAATTCTGTCCGGATATTCTTATCACAAACTATTCTATGCTGGAATACATGATGTTACGTCCCAGAGAGCGGAAAATTTGGGATGATACTAGGGAATGGCTGGCTTCAAATGAAGATAATAAGTTATTGTTTATTATTGATGAAGCACATATGTATCGAGGTTCCTCTGGTGGCGAGGTTGCGTTATTGATTCGTAGGCTTTTCCATAAACTAGGGATTAGCCGTGAGCGCGTGCAATTTATACTTACAACTGCAAGTATGCCAAATAAGAATCAGCAAGATATTGATGCAGTAAAGAATTTTGCCAATGAAATTACTGCTTCTGATAAAACAACTCAGTTCTGTTACCTTACAGGAGAAAGAGAAGTTATTGATGGGCGATTGAAATATGAAATTCCATCTGATATTCTTTTAAGCTTCAATCCTGGTCAGTTTGAGGATAAGGATGACTTAAAGCTTTCTGCGCTATTAAAGTTTTGGGGCCAAGTGGAAGGCTTTGAGCATGGTATTGAATCATTAGAAGATATATGCAGTTGGATGTATGATAATCTTATCTATTATCGACCGTTCCACGAACTCATCAAGTACTGTCGTGGTAATGCAGTATCTTTGGGAGAATTGTCTTCTCGTATTTTTTCTGATTTAAACCAAAGTGATTCATTAAAAGCTGTGAGTATCCTTTTGGCAATTGCACCACTTGCAAAAAGTCTGAATGGGTCTGTCCTTTTTCCTGCACGCATGCATATGCTTTTTAAAGGTATTTCCGGCGTTTATGCTTGTGCAAATCCGCGCTGCAGCAGTTCGCATTCGGAAGGAGGGCTTACATTAGGAGAGGTATTTTTGTCTGATGGTAATTTAATCTGTCCTCATTGCGGTAGTGTTGTATATGAGCTTTACAATGACAGACGTTGTGGTGCGTTGTTCTTTAAAGGTTATATTCTTGAGGATGACTCGGAACTCCATGGAAATGTCTATTTGTGGCGATATCCTGGTCAATTGATGGATCACAGAATGAAGGAAGTACATTTATTCATTCCGACTGAAGATTTTGAGCTGCCTGCTAAACAAGGCAAAAATGCTATAAAGCCATGTTATCTTGATGTTAAGAGCGGTTTTATTAATTTTAGGGACGATTCTTCGGCTGGAAAGGAATGGATCAGAAAGCTATATTATTGTAACTATTCTGCAAAAGGAAGACCGCAGCTGATTACATTTTCAATTTGTCCTCATTGCAGGCATCAGCTTTCTTCATCGCAGATTACATCGTTCAGCACTCGCGGTAATCAAGCTTTTTTCAACCTGATAAAGTCGCAGTTCGAATTGCAACCTGCAGTATCAGGCAAGGAAGGAGATCTTAAGCGTTTTCCTAATGAAGGGCGTAAGGTATTACTCTTTTCTGATAGCCGTCAGCGTGCGGCTAAGTTGGCTAGAGATATGTCGAATACTTCGGATATCTCTGCTGCAAGGCAGTTGTTTGTAATAGCAATCAAAACCATGGAAGAACAAAATGCGGAGCAATCCATGAGTTCTCTGTACGATTATTTCTGCCTTGCGGCCGGACAGCGTAATGTTCAGATGTTCCATGCTGATGAACGCACACAATTTGCTGATCATTGTAATAATGCTCTAACTAACTATAATAGGTATATAAAACGCGGAAGAGAATATAAACCGCGATATACTATTGATAACGCACCTGTACAGATGCAGGAATATCTTCTCCGTTTGTTTGCTGGAGGCTATAATACCTTGTATGATTCGGCCACGAGTTGGATTGAACCTACTGATCAGGCAATGTTTGATGCTATGGATACTCTTTGTGATAACAATTTAGAAGTTACAGATGAAGAGTTTATCGAGTTATTTAATGCGTGGATCCTTTCAGTTTGTGATACGTCTGCTGCTTTTGGTCACACAATTAATGATACAATTCGCCTAAAGGTTAGACCTAATTATGGCGGTTATGGACTTGATAAGGATTGGGGATTTTCTAAAGTCATTAGAGAAATAATGGGATGGCGTGATGGCAACGAAGTAGAACTGCTTTGGAAACGAGTTTTAAAAGAAAACTTTCTTGACTCAGCATTGTTTAACAATGGGAAATTATACATTGATCTTTCGCGAGTGAAAGCACGCTTTGACAATGGACATGTATGGTATAAGTGTGAGCAATGCTCTGAAATTACACCATTTGCATTAAAAGAAAAGTGCCCGAGCTGTGGGTCTTCTCATATTCATAAAATGGATGCTGACGAATATGAAGCACTTAGTTTTTGGAGGAATCCTGTTGAAGATGCGCTGCAAGGATCACCTATACATGTTATTGATACAGAAGAGCATACTGCTCAGATTTCACATAAAGACCAACGCGATGACCTTTGGAGCAAGACTGAACAATATGAGCTGCGTTTTCAAGACTTAGTTCAGGACGGTGAAACTCCTGTCGATATTCTTAGTAGTACAACAACCATGGAGGTTGGTATTGATATAGGCTCATTAGTTGCTGTTGGTTTACGAAACATTCCTCCGATGCGTGAAAACTATCAACAGAGGGCTGGTCGTGCAGGCAGGCGAGGTGCTAGTCTGTCAACTATAGTTACATTCTGTGAGGATGGACCCCATGATACCTTATATTTTAACAACCCTATTCCAATGTTTCGTGGGGATCCTCGAAAACCATGGATTGATGTACGAAGTGAGAAACTCATACAGCGTCATGTAGCTATAGTTCTTCTTCAAGAATATCTTACTGAAAACTGTATGAGTCTTGATAGGATTCCAGCAGCTGTTTTTTTTGACAGCTATCTTGATGACTTTAAAATTTTTCTTGATTCCTATAATATTTACCATGATAAAAGCCTTTTACCTATAGGGGTGAATTTTGATTATTTAGAGTTTGTTAAAGAGCTAAAAGAGGTTTTTGAGGAACTTAAAGAAAAATGTCATGTTCATCCAGAGCTTTTTGGTGTAGCTGAAGGCTCTGATGAAAATGCTGCCAAGGTTTTGCTTGATGCTTTATATGAAGAAGGTATTATTCCTACATATTCGTTTCCTAAGAACGTTGTGAGCACTTACATACAAGATATGTACGGAAAAATTCTGTATGATGTTGATCGTGGGCTTGATGTAGCTATTGGCGAATATGCTCCGGGTAGAGCTATTGTTGTTGATAAACAAACTTATCAAATTGGTGGCTTATACTATCCGGGGAGTGAACGAGGTCGAGGTAAATTTTTGACACCTGCACGTGCCTATACGGAAGACCCCAATTATGTAAAGCAGATTATATCTTGTCCTGAATGTGGTTGGTTTGGTTTAAGAGAAGAAAATACTAAGAGGTGTCCGTTCTGCGGAAATAGTAATTTCAAACCTGTCCGTGAAATGATGCGCCCATGGGGATTTGCACCAAGAAATGCTGAAGCAATTCCTTATGCCCAGTTATCGGAAGAGTATACTGCTGTACAGCAACCTTTATATTCAACCTTGCCAAATGCGGAAGAAATGAAGCCGGTTACAGGCTGTAAAAATATAAAAATTGCTTCAAGAACAAATCAGCGAATCATTATGTTAAATAAAGGGGCTGACGATAAGGGCTTTATGGTGTGTAAAGATTGTGGCGCTGCTATGCCTGGTGATGATATTGCTGTCCTAAAGGATATAGAGAGGCCGTATAAATCAAAGTTCGCTCGAAACAAGTGTCGACATGCTAATTCCTTTAATGTAAATTTAGGATATGATTTTATAACTGATATGTTGGTCCTTGAATTTACAATTGATGATAAGATTATTGATGCGCGACGTAAGGATAATCCATGGCTTAACCGTGCAGCACAATCTTTAGCTGAAGCACTACGTTTGGTAGCAAGTAAAAAGCTAGATGTTGAGTTTACTGAGCTTGTTACAGGATATCGCCTCAGAACTGGTTCAGAAGCATCTTTTATTGACATTTATCTTTATGACAGCCTGTCGAGTGGTGCTGGTTATGCTGTAAGTGTAGCAGATTCAATTTCTGACTTGTTAAATGATATTAGAGAGATGTTGAATTCTTGTGATTGTGGCTCTGCGTGCTCTAAATGTCTTAAGCATTACCGAAATCAGTATGTACATGGCAAGCTTGATCGTTTTGCTGCTCTTCAGCTTTTGAAGTTAGGAGTTTATGGGGAAAAAGCATCTCCTTTAAATATAGCGACGCAGATTAAGATGCTTAAACCTTTGGTGAATATCCTTAAACAGTCAGGTTGTGAGATTACTTTTGACAAGAAAATTTTTGCGAGTGGGCGAGGAAGAACAAAGGAAGTAGTAGTTTATCCTGCAATGTGGGTTGAACCTACGGATGTTGATACTATTTTTGTGAGTGATGCTTATTTAAAGTATGCTAAGCCATATGCTGTTCAAAAAATATTGGACTATATTTAAGCACTTTCTATTATGAATCTTCTAATCACTAAGTGTAGTTCTAAATACTTATAATCAACAAAAGCTGATACTCATACAGGTCGCAATGACTTGCAGAGTATCAGCTTTTTTGCTTTGATATATGGATTTGCAGTACCGCTAAATAGCGTAAACTCGTTTCAGATATTTGTCAAATTGCGGAACGGTGAAGCTTATTTAACCTCAGTTTGTCGCATAGATGAAGCCTTTATGGATAAGCTGCGCACGAATGGGAGCGATCTGGTTGTAGCTGCTGTGCATGAGCTGTGCGACTTGCTTAGTTTGGCAGGGCAGGCTGTCACATTGCACCATGGCGCGCATAAACTCCAGCTCTTTTTCGCTTGCTCTGTCATGGCGCACCTTGTCAAGCTCGTTAATAAAATCATCATGAGCTGCACAGGCTGCTTGCTGCGTTATGATTTGCGATTCTTTGTCGGTATATTTCCAGACCTGTTGACCATACTCCTGTAAAAAATACGGATAGCAGTCAGTTTGCAGCAGGATTTCATTTAGCGCAGCATCGGTAAATTGTACGCCGAGCTTTTTTGCCGGTTGAATTAAAGCCTGCTTGGCATCATCCTCTTGCAACTTATCCACGGGAATAAATTTGAAGAGGCGTTCAGCATAAGACTTGATGTCGCCGGCAATTTTAGCGATTTTAGGTAAGCCGGCTGCAATTAAAACTAAGGGCAAACCCAATTGGTTGTAGCGATGGATGGCGGCCATAAGGGCTTCAAATTCAGCATCTTTAAGATATTGCACTTCATCAATAAAGAGAATAGCGCCAGTATTTATTTTTTGGCCGAACTTGCCGAGGTGTACGAGCAATTCCGTTAAGTCATTCTGCAGGTCGCCTGTATCCGCAATATCGGATGCTGTTTGCAGCATTTCGGGATTGATGCCTATGCTTGTTTCGCCTTCCTTGTTATAGAAGAACTGGAAGGAGAGTGCGACGTTTTTGGCAAAGTCAATGTACTGCTTGGCTTTTTCTCTTACGCTCATTTTACGGAGAATTTTACCTACGTATAAGGAAATGCCGGACATGAATGAACCATTTTCCATAACTTCGATATGCTCGTAATAGATATTATTCTCTTGGGCAATGCTTTCGATTTCTGTTAGCAGAACAGTTTTGCCAACACCGCGCAGGCCATAATAAACGAGTGAACGTGTGGCTTAACCATTGGCAACATAAGCCAGCGTGTCCTTGGCTTCTTCTAGCAAGGCTTCGCAGCTGGCAAGATAGCGGGGCACCATGCCTGGACCGGGAGTATAAGGATTTATTCTTAAGGCCATATTCAAGGCAATCACCTCTCTCTTAACACTATAAGTACATTTTACGCTAAAATTTGCTTATTATCACTAGCTGCAACAAAAAAATCCTTATGATTTCTCTTTGCGACGTTTTGCGCTGCTTGTACGCTTATAGTAGCTTTCAAGAAAATTTTATCAAAGCTTTTACGAGATAGACAGCTTCTGTCATAGACAAGCTTTATAATATACTTGTAATTAAGAAAAATCAACCCAGCTTTTGCAGGAGAAAGAGCGTGAGGTGACGAAATGGAACTTATGCTTTGTGATCCAGATGGTTGTGTCGTTAGGGAAGCGGCTGTGCTGAAAAGCAATGCGTTTCAGTGGCAGAAGAATCCTGAGGATAAGGTTTGGTGGAAAAAGGAGGCTTTTTAAAATGCAAGAAATTAAATGTCCTAAATGTGGTGAAGTGTTTCAGGTAGACGAAGCTGGTTACGCAGCAATTGTTAAACAGGTTCGTGACAAGGAATTTAACAGAGAGCTTAAAGAGCGGGAATTGCAGTTTAAGATGGCAAAAGAGGATGCCTTAGAGGTCGCTAGAACTAAAGCAGAAAAAGAGTTTAATCAGCTGAAGGCTGAAAAGGATAGACTTGTTTCTGAGCTTAATGCTAAGCTGACAGCTAAAGATGAGGAGCAAAAGCATATTGTCAAAGAGGCTGAAGCTGAAAAGGACAAGGTTATTGCTGAACTTAGCGCTCAAATTACCAATAACGAGAATCTCAAAAACCTGGCTGTTAGTGAGGTCGAAACTAGATATACTAAGCTGCTGGCTGAAAAGAAGGAAGAGATTGCTAAGCTTAATGGTGATTTAGAGTCTGCAAATAAAGAGCTGGAAATAAGAGTGAATAGTATTCGCAGAGAATATGACGTAATTATTAAAAATAAAGATGAACAGATAGAGCAGTACAGAGATTTTAAAGCTCGCCAGTCAACCAAGATGATTGGTGAAAGCCTTGAAGTACATTGCAGCAATGAATTCAATAAGGTGCGCCCGATTGGTTTTCCCACAGCGTATTTTGAGAAAGATAACGATGCCAGAAGCGGTAGTAAGGGAGACTTTATTTTTAGAGATTTTGATGATGAGGGCAATGAATACATTTCCATTATGTTTGAAATGAAAAATGAGGCTGATGCGACTGAGAAGAAGCATAAAAATGAGGACTTTTTTAAAGAACTAGACAAGGATAGAAGAGAGAAGGACTGCGAATATGCTGTTTTAGTCACTTTGCTGGAAGCCGATAATGATTATTATAATCAGGGAATTGTTGATGTATCTCATCGTTATCCGAAAATGTATGTGATTAGACCGCAATTTTTTATTCCGTTAATTTCTTTGCTGCGTAATGCGGCGCGCAATTCCTTAGAATATAGAAAACAGCTGGCTGAAATGAAGAACCAAAATATTGACATAGAGAATTTTGAGGCAGGAATTGACGAGTTCAAGCGTCTGTGGGGGATGCATTATACAAATGCCAAGAATAGATTTGATGAAGCTATTGCTGAAATAGATAAGACTATGCAGCATTTGCAGAAGGTTAGAGATGCTCTCGTGACTTCCGGCAATCATTTGGGCAAAGCCAATACTCAGGCAGCTGATTTGACAATTAAGCGTTTGACAAAAGGTAATCCTACTATGGCTCAAAAATTTGCTGAGTTGAAAGAACAATAGCGGGAGCAGAGGGCAGCAGGCTTATGCTTTGTATATGTTGTATTAAAAGTATAAATGACAATACTATGAAAACATATATGGCATATAAAGAATAAAATTCAGCAAGTGGCATAATATACTTGTAATTAAGAAAATGAAATTTTAACCAAGATTTTGCAGGAGAAAGAGCGTGAGGTGACGAAATGGAATTTATGCTTTGTGATCCAGATGGTTTATGCCGTCACGGAAGCGGCAGCGGTTATGATGAATGTTTGAAGAACGATAAGTGGTGTGCTGATGGATATGTAGCTGGTGCGTTTCGTGGTTTTTGAAGCTAAATATGCAAAAACGCTGAATAATTTGCCGGACGCTTGCAATTTTGCCATCGACCAGATTAATAAGCGCAGCTATGCAGAAGACTTTCAGGATGATTACGACGATATTTTATGCTACGGCATTGCGTTTTTCAAAAAGCGCTGCTTAGTTAAGAGAAAATAAATAATTCCTTCGGCTCTTATTTATCCAGAAAGAGTAATAGGTATCATAAAGCCTTTTGATATAAAACTCCGCAGTTTGCATTAACACAAATTGCGGAGTTTGGGAGAAGTGTACTATTAAATTTATTTGTGTATTAGTTAATTAGTTTTATTATCAGGTTTGTTCATCGGAATAAAAACTACAATTGTTTTAGTTCTCTTATTATAGCTGTTACGCTTTGTTTTGCAGTTTTTGTAATTGTTTTTAAACTTACTATAAGACATTTCTTTTTCAATACAATCTTTAGAGTTAATATTATTTATATCATTATCATAACAATCAGGACATACATAGAATTCCTCGTATTTTTTAAGTTGATATTCATGTTTTTTCCGCTTGCCATAAAGTTGTACAGTACCAGTATGGCCACAGCTGTAAGTAACGGTATATTTCATATAAAAACCTCCAATATATAATAGCGTAAGAATGTTTACAAAAATGTTATTGATAAAATTAGTATTGTCTTAGTCCATAATGTCTGTCTCCAATCTATTGTATTATGCTTGATGATATTGTAACATTAGAAAAGTTAACAAAACGTTAACAAAAAATATAGATTACAAAAAATAATATTAATAGATTTCATTGTTAAGTAGGAAAATAGTCGATACTTATGAAATGTGTAGCTGTAGTTTAAACTTTCACAAAAGCAAAAGGACTAGAATTGGAGAAAATACTCGAATTCTAGTCCTTATTTTAGTTTATGAAGTTAGTTTTATTCCTGGCTTATAACATTATTGTTACGTCACGCAGCTTTTTTATCTTCCATCCGGGATACGAAGATGGTGCCTGCAAGGTCACCAAGGCAGTTGTTGGTAGTAGTACCCATATCAAAGATATGATAGAATGCTGCAATAATACCAACGATTTCAGTAGGTAAGCCAAAGGCCTCAACCATGATAAACAGTTTTACGATACCGCTGCCAGGAATACCGCCGCCACCGGTAGAGAGGATAGCAGACATACCTACGATTTTCAGCATTGTAGGAATATCAAGCGAATGTCCTACGACCTGAGAAATGAAGACGATTACGCAGCCGTAAAGGATAACGCTGCCATCATAGTTCATCTGGGAGCCTAATGGGATAGTGAAGCTGGAAATACGTTCCGGAACACCGAATTTTTCCTTAGCAACTTTAATGTTTACAGGAATGGAAGCTACGCTGGAACAGGTTGTTAAGGTATAAATCCAAAGCTCCATGGAATCTTTGATAAAGCGGAAGGGATTAATACCGTTAGATATCCAGAGAATACCTCCGTAAACCAAAATAACGTGAATGATGCACGCAAGATAATAGGTACCCGCTAAATATGCCATGCTTGTAAAAAGGCTTGCACCATATTTAGCAAAGGAATCAGCCATAAGGAAGAAAATACCGATAGGAGAAGCCTTCATAACCATGGTGATAAGAGAGAATACCATATCACTTACAGCTGCAAAGCCTTTTTTTAACATTTCTTTGTTTTCTTCATTTGCAACTTTCATGATTGCAATACCGAAGAATACTGCAACAATAAGGGTTTGAAGAATGTTGCCTTTAGTGAAGGTGACGAAAATGTTAGTAGTAAACATATCAGTGAAGAATTTTGCCATGGTAATGCTAGTGGCTGCAGCAACTTTTTTCGATGCAAGACCGGTAAAGTTAGCAATTTCGCCGGGACGGATAATTTCCGTGACTGCAAGACCAATGACAGTTGCTACAAGTGTTGTCAGCACATAGTAAGCTATAATGTGACCAGCAATTCTTCCTAAAGAACTTAAATTCTTCTGAGAAGTGATACCGGTGATGATAGTAAAAAATACCATTGGAACTACAATCATCTTTACGCAGTTAAGCCAGATGGTACCGATGAAGGCTACTTGCTTCATTATGTCACCACAAATAAGTCCGGCTATGGAGCCGATAATCATGGCAACAAAAATCTGAGTCGTCAAACTAATTTTCTTTCCACCAATAGTCATGATGCTTCCTCCTTATAAGCTTTTATCAAGCTCCAAAATAATATTTGCAGCAGCTTTAGCATCTTCTGCCGTAATACCTTTGTAATATACTAAACGCACGCAGGTTTTGAGCACTGTTTTGATTAAAAGGCCCTTTTCTTCTGCCATTTCGCAGAATCTTGAGGGCGATACTAAAGCTCCTGCCAAATCCAAAACCAGAATGTTGGATTGCACTTCTTTTTGCAAGGAAATATGCTGTAATTTTCCTTGTAATAAAGAAGCTGTTAAACGTGCATTTTCAATATCCTCAATCATGCGGCTGAGGTTATGCTTGAAGGCATAAATACCGGGTGCAGCAAAAACACCGCCTTGGCGCCATCCGCCACCCAAAATTTTACGAATTTCTCTACCTTCATAAACTTTGGCTTTAGTAGAGCACATAAGAGCACCAACAGGAGCGCCGATACCTTTAGAAATGCAAACCATTACAGAGTCTACGTATTGGCAGATTTCTTTTGCGTTTACGCCTAGGGATGCAGTAGCATGGAAAAGTCTTGCTCCATCCATATGAATTTTGGCTCCATATTTATCTGCCACAGCACGGAGCTTTGCCATCTCCTCTACGGGAATTACATAACCGCCTGAAAAATTATGAGTGTTTTCTATGCAGATTAGTTTTGCTCCGCTTTCCTGCAAAAGGTTATCAATGGCATCAATATCAGGAGTGTTATTAGCATTAAATGGATATTTTATGGGCTCCATACGACAAAACTGATCGGAGAAAAGGAACTTTTCGGTTAACAACATATGCTGCTGTTCGTGTACCAGTACTTTTTCGCCAGCTTTGGCCCATAAGAGAGCACCTACAGTATTAGCGAAAGTTCCGGTAGGACAAAGCAAGGCTGCTTCTTTACCAGTAGTTGCCGCTACCAGATCCTCTAATTCATTGATAGTCTTATCTTCACCACGATTATTTTTGTCAGTACGTCCATCATCTCCGAGCGGAGCTGTTAAAATTGCTTCTAGCATTGCTCGGTCAGGCATTGTAAGGGTATCACTTCTTAAATCAATCATGTATTCACTCTCCTTAAAAAATATAAAAACCTCTAGTTTTTACTCTAGAGGTTATAGTCTGGTAATAGCTATAATGCTCTGTCCTTTGGCCTGAGAGACTCAAGAATTACTTCTTTTCCACCTTCGGCGCCCATAAGGGACTCTCCAGAGTTGTGCAAAGCTTTCTACGTGAAATATTGAGAAATGGCGCTTTGCACTGCATATCAATCACTATATATAATATATCTTATAATCAGTGACTTGACCAATACTAAAAACTATGTTTTAATATACAAAAAAAGCTATATTATTTTTGCCGGAAATAGCTTGCTAACAGTGTTTTTCGATGGTATAGCAGAAGTAGAAATTAAGTTGTAATTATTTGTGTATTTATTATTCATGGTATTGGCGAGGCAATTATGGAAAGAGTTATGGAATATATTTTGGCTATTGCAAAATTCAAAAGCGTATCCAAGGCAGCAGAAAATTTATTTATCAGCCAGCCTGCCTTAAGTGCAATAGTAAAAAAAGAAGAAAAACGACTGGGTGTTGAACTTTTTGATAGGCAATGCAAGCCTCTGCAGCTTACAAATGCAGGAACTATATACGTTAATGCAGCTAAGAAGATAAAAGACATTGAAGAAAAAATGCTTTACGACTTAAATTGTAAAGAGCAGAATGGTGTTAGAAAAATAACAATAGCAAGCTATGCTTTTTTATTTACGCATTTTCTTGCGAATTTTGTTGAGAAATTTAAATCACAGCTTTCACGTGACATAGAGATAGAGCTCATTGAGAAGCGTACTGAGGAAGCGCTTCCAGGAATACAGAAAGGCATTTACGATTTTGCCATTACGACTCATCAGAGGCGCGTTAAAGGCTGTTCTAGTGTACCTTTATTAAAGGAAAAGGTAATTATTGCTGTACCTAAAAGCTATGCGATTAATAGTTACATAAAAAAATACGCTTTAAGCTATCAGGATGTAGTTGACGGAGCTGCAAACAGTGATAAGTATAGCAGCGTTTCTATCAGTTATTTTGCTGATTATCCTTTTATTTTACATGTAAAAACTAAAGAGATGTATCGTAGGGCTCGCAAAATATTCCGCAATAGCGGCATTAATCCTAAAGTGGTTTCGTATATGGAGGATTTTCTGTTAATGTATTTCGTTGCGAATTCCGGGCAGGGAATTATTTTTATGCGAGAGGCTATGATACAATATATGGAGCCATCAGATAAGCTGGTATTCTATAAAATAAATGATCCGGCAACGGTATATAATGTTAATGTGTATTATAGGAAAGAAAATGAAAATAAAAAAGAAATAAGAGCATTTATAGATAGCTGTAACTCTTATTGGAATGCTAATTATAGTGAATAACACGGAGCTGTGGAAAATAAGTAACAACGCAGCGTTTTTAGATTGGCTAAATTTTTAGGATGCGTTTTAGCATCTTTCAAGCGAGGAGGGCTTAACTTGAATATAACAGTATATCTTGCCTCATCCACAGGCAATGATCCTAAATTTATGGCAGCAGTTAGAGAGCTGGGCACCTGGATTGGTGCGAGTAAAAATGTCAAATATATAGTAAGCTAAGAAGTAATCAGCAGAATACTGATAAATATGTTGTTAAAAATGTCAAGCATAGAGTTGATTTAGCATTAAAATAGTGATTTCTGGTTAACATATTATAAAAATACCTTTAAAACGCAATATTGATGCTTTTGTTAAGCGTATATGAACTACGTTTGACATATTTAACTCTATAGTTGACATAATAAGCTCTATAACTGACATAGTTAGTTACAGTTTAGCAGGCGGGTTTATCGTATAGAATGTTTATGGCAGCCTTACTTAATTGCGCTTTTCAAAAAGCGCTGCTTAGTTAAGATAAAAGAACACAAAAGCAAAGGACTAGAATTGGAGAAAATACTCGAATTCTTGTCCTTCTTTGGTTTATAGAGTTGATTTTGTTCGAGCTTCATAACATTGGTTACGTTAAGCAGCTTCTTCTTTGTTTTCCATACGAGAGAATAAATCTGCAAATACGTTATAGATATTGCATTTTGTTCGCTTTTATACATCAGGGATTTTTCTTATAATTTATATGTAGGTTATATTTTTACTTTGAACGATGCCGGGGCTGAAAGCTATATTCGCATCAAATCGTTGTTTTTGGGAGGTATAAAACATGCTTAAAGATGGGTTTATGGAATTTTTGTACGGTAATGTTTTTGCTGCAGATTCTGCTTACAGGCCGTTGGATATTCTTTTTACAGGAAGGCTGCCTTTAGCGTCTTTGAAGAAAACATTGAATGTCCTTTTCGAGAGAGCGATTCTGAAATACAACCTCATTTATTCGTTCGACTTGATGATGTTCACGCTTGATAAAGGCAAGCTTGTAGGACAATTCTACGTTGACGGCATTACCTGTGAAACCGATAAAGAAGAGCTGGATGTGAAAATCGAGAAGTGTTATGAAGAATATCTTGTGCCGTTCATGCAAGAGCATGAGGCGAAAGGTGATCTGGACAACTGCAAGATGCAAATAACGCTTCTTCCCCATGCTGCAAAACAGTAGTAAAGGATTTTTGTAAAGCGTAAAAGGTTAGCTATTATGTCGTGAACGAAAAAAGCAAGAAATCAGTTATATAACAGGATGACGGAGGTAATTGTTATGGACAAGAAAATTGAATTTGTTGACTTGCTGTGTGCAGCTTGCATTGATAGCGATAAGCCGGAACTGCCTTTGGTAGCCAAGCCGTCTTTAGATCTGATCACGGAAGTGCTTATGAAGAGCTGGAATGCAAAGCCTCGTTATGGTAATGTGTGTGGCATCTTCATCGATGTTATCGAAGCCGGTGCAGAAGAATCGCTGAACAGCTATTTTGCTTCCGGCAGTATTGATGAACCTTTGACTCAGAGATGGCTGTCTGAACGTTACGAGAACGCGATTAAGCCTTTTATTGAGGAACATGAAGCTCTTGGAGACCTGGAAAACTGGACGCTTAGACTGAGCATTGCGGAGCTTCCTTAAGCTTTTTATTTTGATGACAGGTTGCTCGAAGGGCGCAAGCAGGCTTTAAGTCAAATTAAAACAGGCTGCCACCTGAATTGTTTTGGTGACAGCCTGTTTTTCCATAAATCGGCTGGGAGAACCGATGTTAAGAGGGGAATCAGGGTTTTACAGTTGTGCGGTAAGCCTGCTTGCCATCTTTGAATTCAATGATGGTTACGCTTTTTACTGCATCGTGCTTATCGTTTAAACCAAGAGAGCCGGTAACAGCGTTGAAGGCTTTAGTTTCAGCCAAGGCCTTAGCAACTTTAGCCGGTTCAGCAGAGCCTGCGCGTTTAATTGCATCAGCTAAAAGCTTGATACCGTCATAACCAAGCACTGCAGGAGCGTCAGGCTTTTTGTTGTATTCCTTCTCAAAAGCTGTAACGAAGGCTTTGGATTCAGCAGAGTCGGCATCAGCAGAGTAGTGGTTGGTGAAGTAGGTGTTGTTTAGAGCAGCAGCACCGGTGATTTCAGGCAGTTTGGGGCTGTCCCAGCCGTCACCGCCGACGATAGGCACATTAATGCCTAATTCACGTGCCTGTTTAACGATTTTGCCAACCTCTTCATAATAGCCGGGAACATAAATTACTTCCGGATTAGCTGCTTTGATTTTGGTCAGTACAACTTTGAAATCAGTATCCTTTTGCAGATAAGCTTCTTCGATAACAATGCTGCCACCGTTGGCGGTGAAGGATTTTTTGAAGAAATCTGCTAAGCCTTTGGAATAATCACTGCTGTTATCTATATAAAGCGCTGCTGTTTTTGCCTTCAGCTCGTTGCTGACGAAGTTAGCGCCAACAGTGCCTTGGAAGGGGTCGATGAAGCAGACGCGGAAGGTGTTCGGCTTGGTGCTGCCATCTTTGGCAACGGTTACGGAAGGATTAGTTGCGCCAATTGCCAGATAAGGGATTTTAGCTGTTTCGCTGATATTGCAGGCAGCGATAGCACTTGAGCTTGTAAAAATACCTGCTACCATAGAAACCTTATCCTGATTAATGAGCTTGCTCATTGCGTTGGCAGCTTCGGCAGGTTCGCTTTTCGTATCTGCTTCTACGAGAGCAATTTTTTTGCCGTTGATACCGCCCCGTTAGCGTTAATTTCTTTGACTGCCATATTAAAGCCACGCATCATCGAAGTTCCGTAAGAATCGTTACCGCCCGTCATCTCGCCAATGGCGCCGATTTTAATGGTGTCGCCCGCAGCCTTGTCACTGCCACAGCCAGTCATGAGCAGGCTTGCAGCGCAGATAGCAGCTGCCATGGTTTTGAAAAAGTTTTTACATTTCTTTGAAATCAGCTCCTTTAACTTTTTTAGCTTGACTAATATTGAGAAGATATATTAGCAGGTGAATATAGACATGTCTGGAAAAAAGAAGAAGCCTGGCTTCGCATTTCTGCGAAGTCGGGCTTCTTTGCCATGTAATTGTCTATGTGCTTAGCATAATACAGATAAGTGTAAACGTCAAAATAAAAATTAAAGTACAGATGTAAAAATATAGTATACAGAAGTAAATGACATCAAAGTATGTTCTGTTATAATAAATTTATGTAGTACTTGCTTGCGGCAAAAATCTTTAGATTTTATTCCTCTGGTGTACCCCAAATTTGGATATATTCGTCAACAGTAAAATTCTTTTCAGTCCAATCCTTTGCAAACGTCTCCGTTATAGGAAGGAAGTGCCTGATCTTGTCATAATCAATTTCATGCTGCAGGTGCTCGGGCAAAACACAATTAAAATAGTAGTAGGCATCGCCGTAGCTGGCATCATGTTTGATTTGTTTGGGAGAATACAAGAAAAACTCACCATTTTTTTTCTTATACAACTCTTCAATATAATCTCCCCAATACCATTTTTCTTTAAGGGTTAACATTTTTTGTGCAGTTTCAGTGTCGTAAAGTTTACCTTTGATAATAGTTTTCATAGTTAATGTTCCTTTCAAATAAAAATAAAATTAATCGTGAAAAATGAATAATCTTAAATCATTATATCAGTCCTCCTGGCAGAAATAAGTAGCTGTATGTAGTTGTTACAAATATTTTAACTCAAAATAAGTTAGCATAAGGTTAACAGAATGTGGGGTTTTGCTTGTTTTACAAAAAATATTCCGATTCGCGTTACTGCAGTATTACTTATTAGTAATATAATGCAATTATTGTACGACTTATATCGTTATAGTCGTCAGGCAACTTGTCGATAATATTGCTTATAGTTTTACGGATGTTTTCCAGTTTAGTAACTGGTTCGGGAAAAAGCAGTTCTTGCCAGAAATCAAAATCATAATTTGAATTACGTGATGTTCCGAAAATTAATTTTTTAGGATGGTATTCATTTTCACTCAGAAACGAAAAAATCGTGTCTAGCATTACAAAGACTTCTTCCTGTAGCTCAGCTTTAGGAATGCTTGAAAAGAATGTTGTATCACCAGTAATTGACTTCATAAAATTATTGTTGCTTTGTGTTTGCATAGCTAAAAAACTCCTTTGAATTTATCGTTTTGATTTTCGACGGTATCGCACTAATGTGGCTTTACTGATTCCTGTCATCGCCACCACCTCGCGATAAGTGTAACTGTCAAGTAAGGATATAGCCAGTTGAATTTTTTCGCGGGGGAGAGGTGGTCGTCCCTCGCGAAAACCAGCTTTGGTCCTGGCAACTTCTTTGCCTGCTTGTGTGCGCTCAATGATCATATTGCGCTCCAACTCAGCGACGGCAAGCAGCGTTGTGATAAAAAAAATCCCCATGCTTGTGTTTTCCAGAAGTCCTATGTTGAGAACATGGACCTTAACATCTTTTTTAAATAATGCTCGTATAAGCTCGATGCCTTCGCTGACATTTCTCGCCAGACGGTCAAGTTTTGTAACCATTATTGTATCGCCTGGCTGCAGAGATTCGAGCAATTTTTGCAGCTTTGGCCGGCTTGTAGTTTTACCGGTGTACTGTTCAGTAGTGATTGTAATTGCACCGTTAGCTTTGAGGGTTATTGTTTGTTCTTCTAGAGAATTACCGTGTAATTGTTTTTTACTCGATACGCGAGCGTAACCGTAAATCGTAATAATTCCTCCAATCCTAAAATCGTTTTGAGGATAAGTTTTGACTACGCTTTAATCCTGCAAATACGTCAGGTCAAGAGTGTCATCATAACTCAAAAGTTTTGAGTATGAGTTGTTTTTTTATGCAGCTCGTTATGGCAATAATCGTGTATCAGGACCAGCTTGTCTAAGCAAGATTCCGAAAGATCAGGAGCTTGAAAATAGCAAAGCTCGCAGTTCGGAGTTACGGTGTATGTATAACCATTTTTTTGAGGGCAATGAATCATAATTTCAGGATTAGGTGATTTGCGAAAATGGCCGTACGTATTGTGATGGATACGAGATTTGAGTTTGATATCAATAAGTTGCTTTCCGCAGACAGGACATAAACCATGTTGGCGAAAATAAAGACGTTCACGGATAAAACGATTGCGTGCACAATGCTGGAAAGCAAGAAACTTTTCTTCATGTCCTTGTGCAATATGAAATTCTTTCATGGCTTTATAGGGAATTGTTGGTGTATATGGCTTGGGTAAAAAAATCATGTTGTTATATTCCTTTGATACGTATTTTAATAGTAGACGTATTGACTTGGAGAGGTGTATCTGCTAGCCTTGGCAGGCAGTCAGCCATCATATGGGCTCGACTGCCAAAGGCTGAAAGAGCAGATGCACAGAGGCTCAATGTCAATATGTCGTAGGACTACTATTATTTTCTGTCATTACTCTCATGCCAAATCTGTGCAGCAAATTTCTCATTGCGCAGATTACGTTCAAATAGGCATTCTGCTTCATTGGGGAAGCAGCCACAATTCATCAAGTCAGCGCAAGCTTTGATACAGTCTTGGTATTTTGGTGAAACGAAGCAAAGTTCAAATTCGATAATTTCATCATCCGCATGATAAATAATTTCGCATGTTTTGCAGATAGTTTCGATATTATAGGCGATGCCAGAAAAGGTTATTGACATCATTTTTTCGATTTCTTCGGCCAGTGTTGTGTCTTCTGGCAGACTCCAGATAACCTGCATGCTGAGAAAGCTAAGGTCTTTTTTTGTAGTAGTTTGGTCTTGGTTATGCTCTTTAATCATTTTGTTGATCTCCTTATAAATAAAATTAATTACACTCTCGTTATACGCAAAAAAGCTGCTGGCGAATTGTGAGCAGCAGCTTTTTGGGCGTAATTTACAATTTGTCATTATCTTTGATAGTTGTTTTCTTTTTTAATTTCTTTGTTCTGGGGTTCTTGTATTTTTGGATTCATAGTTTTCTGTTTTATAGGGAAGTAGGAAGCAGTTTTTTCGTCCAGTTCTTTGACTATTTTCTTTAATCTCGTTATATCAGGATACTCTTTTTCAGTGATTTCCTTAATGAATTCTTTAGGCAGTTTTTGGTCTTGATTTAGTTTTGCAAGTTTAATCAGCTTGTTCAGCTTTTGCAAGATTTCTTTGAATTCTTTATTCTCGTTGCCTTTAGCTATCGCTTGGTCTCTTGACTTCACCATTGATTTTTTCAATCTGTTTATGACATATTGATAGCGTTTTTTCGCTGCCGGAGTCTGGTTGATTTCTTTGATTTCATCAACAAGTTTCTGCATGTATTTTGAGCTGGCTTGCATTATGAGTTCCAGACGGTTTTGGGTTTTATCGTCCAGTCTGTTTGCAGCAGCAAGAGTTGATTTTTTTGCTTTTGCCCGCTGATAATCAAGCTTGGCTTGCTGGTATTTTTTTGTTCTGCCACGATTGATGATGTTGTTGATCATTATATTTTGTGTAGTTTTGTCTGCGTAAATCTTATTAAAAAGATTTACATAAGCAGAGTTGTTTGCGCTTTTGTTTTGAACCATACATGCGATGCTTTCAATCGCTTCCCAGAACTCTTTTCCACTGATCAGCTCATCAACTTTTTCCAAAATCTTTTTGGCATTTTTCTGCGATAGCTTGAACTGATATTTGAGCTTTTTGACCTGAAGGCTGACTCGTTCCAGCAAAACTTCGGCAGCAGAAAAATCGGTGCTGATGAGCTTTTCGAACGTCGGCCAATTGGTCTCTGATGGTATGATAGGGACCGGCTGGGTACGGTCGATTATGTTGTCATCTTCGATAATCTTCTGGATTTTTTTCCATTGTTTTGTCGATATTGTTTTTACAGGAGCTCTGTCAAAAAACTCTGCGCGGTCTTCATCTCCGGCTTTCAGCGCTTCTTCTTTTTGCATCTCAAGGGTAGTTCCTGAGACGCGGATGTCGAAGCCGTTGCGCTCATAACCGGCGTTGATCGCATCAGCAATAAGAGCTCTGATTTTGTCGATTTCCGGATTCTTTGCTCTTTTGCGGCAAAGGTTCTTGCGGTCTTTTTTATAACCACCCTGCTCCGGATTTGACGGATTATATCTTTTAAAATATTGCTCAGGCGGTTTTTCTTTCAGCACTGCATCCTGGATTCTTTCACTGTTCATAATGTGCAGATGCACGTTCTGAACATTGGCGGTTACAGCCTGCTTACTGTGAATTGCCCAGATGCCTGCTTTGTTGTCGCCTATGATTTTATCTTTGATGTCTTGAGCGATTTTTATGTTTTCATCGTCGTTCAGCTCACAGGGGAGCATGATGATGAACTGCTTGAATGTCGTTCCGTTGTTCCTTTCAAATTTGTCTGCGGCTGTGAAAAAAGTCTTGCCGTCAGGTGCCCAGCTTGGTAAGTTGAAGCTTTCGCTGGCGACAAGTTCTTGCCTTAAAGTTTCAGATTGGTACTTTCCGTTACGAGTAATATAATCGCATTTGTCAGCTGCCTGACCTTTATATCCGTTGCTTAGTTTTACGAAATAAGTAGCCACTGGTTTCTCCTCCTTGCTTTGAAAAATAGGTTGCCTGAAGGTCACCCTTTAGACTTCTTTAGTATAAAAATTCAAACTTTAACAAACCGTTAATCCTATGCAGCAGTTCTAATTTTTTCTTAAAAATTTTTCGCCGAAAAAGAGAAACGCGTAATCGGACAGTAAAGGCACTTTTTGGGTGAGTTTCGGTGCTAAAAATCTGGTTAGCAAAAAGTGCCTTTGCATTTCTTCAAAGAGAGGTCTGTACCATTATCTTAGTATGGCAGATGGAAATTACCGGGAGTACCTGCGAGGTGAAATGGTGCGAGCTAAAAAGTATTTTTATGTTTTGCGTACTTTGCTTGCCTGCAGGTGGATTTTAAGAACTAATACTCCGCCACCGATGCTTTTCTCTGAGCTGGCTGCAGCGGATTTGCCTGCGCATCTTAATGAATCCGTGCAGGAGCTTTTGCGCATCAAAATGGAGGTGCCGGAGATGAAGCTGATACCAAGAGTAAATGAGATAAATGCTTTTATTGAAGAGGAACTTCCGCGCATTAAAGAGCAGATTAGGAGTCTGCCTGAAGAACACGGTCAGGGTTACGATGAGCTTAATGAGCTTTTTTTGAAGTATCTGTGATAAGAAAAAGCGCAGCTACTACACAAGCATGAAGCTTGCTGGTATCTGCGCTTTGTTATTTCCAAAGGAGAGGCTTGACCAATATAATCTGGCCTTGTACAATCTACGTATCCAATATAGAGAAATTTGACTTTGCACTAACAATGTAATATAATTGTAATGCAAGGAGGCGATGATATGGATACTAATATGACGTTTAGAATGGATTCCGATGTTAAGGCAAAAATGGCGGAGATTTGTGCTGGAATAGGGATGAGCCAATCTACTGCTTTTAATATTTTTGCGAATGCTTTTGTTCGTGCCAAGGGTATGCCGTTTCCTGTAACTTTAGAGAAGGATGAGGAAAAAATCTCTCGTGCGCAGATGTTGTCTGATGCAGATAGCATATTAGATGATTTTGCTGCTGATTATAAGAGGATGGCAGAATGATTTGGGTTAGTGCAGATGATGTTATTGCACTTCATAGCAAAATCATAAAAAAAACCGGTGGTATTGATGGGGTAAGAGATAGGTCTGGTTTAGAAGCTGCTGTAGCAGCACCGCTTCAATCATTTGGTGGTGAAGATTTCTATCCGACAACTATTGATAAAATAGCTCGTTTAGGTTATGGTTTGGCGGCTAATCATGCTTTTATTGATGGAAATAAGAGAATTGGAGCATTAATGACTCAACTATTATTGCAATGGAATGGCTATCGTCTTGTATTAAACAGAGGCGAATTGGCTGATATGTTTATTGCCATTGCTGATGGTTCTGCTGGTGAAATTGAATTGTTGGATTGGATTAACAAGCGTATTCATAGATAAGCAAGATAAGTAAAAATAGAAGGCTGACGCTTCGCATTTACGCAAGGCGTCAGCCTTTTTGCTGTTCAATATGAGGGGAGCGGTTAAGCCTTAAGGCCGAGCTCGTAAGCCTCCTGCAGCTTGCTGCTGCCGCTGATTTCGCCTGCAGCATTAACTCCGCCGCAGAAAAGGCTGCCGGCTAATTTAGCCTTTTCGAAGCAGTCAATCCAGCCGGTTAAGCCTGCCAGTGCACGCTCAGGGGTATAGATGCCGTTGTCCGCAGCAGTTGCCAGGAAGTATACCTCGCGGAATTTGTAATCCTTAGGAAACATGGAATTCATGCGGTCAATCAGCACCTTCATCTGACCGGCCATTTCGTAATAATAGATAGGCGTTGCCCAAACAACTACGTCGGCATTCAGCACAGCCTCGGTGATAGGCAGCGCATCGTCGTTAAAAATGCAGTGCCCCTTGCTTTGACAGGCCAGGCAACCTATGCAGAAGGCAATGCTTTTGCCCTTGAGCGATATATATTCAACCTCATGGCCTGTGGCCTCGGCGCCTTTGACGAATTCCTTGGCCAAAGCCTCGGAATTGCTGTTTGTTCTTAAACTTGTGGAAATAACTACAACCTTTTTAGACATTTGTTATCCGTCCTTTCCTTTGACTAATTTCCTGTTGTCTCTAGTATAATACCTGGAGTACAGTCTAAGTCAAGGGGGAGGAGGATAATTTGCGTTGAGGCTTTCTTCTTAAAGCCAGCTTTTACTGTTCCTACTAGCGTGTTATAATTAAGCTAACGCTAATATGAGGAGCTGATATTATGGGCAAAAGAGCAATCTATTCCTGCATTACGCTGCAAAAGGAGTTGGAAAACACCATTAAGAAAATAGGCTTTGAGGGCAAGGTCACATATCTTAATGTTGCGCTTCATAGCAATCCGCAGAAGATGCATGAAACATTGCAAAGGATTATAGACGAAAATACAGAAGCAGAGGAAATAGTTATCTGCGTCTCCGGTTGCGGCAAGGCTACGTGTGATTTGAAGGCCACAACCTGTCCTATTGCTGTGCCGCGCACTATGGACTGCATTGATGTTCTTCTGACCGGTTCCGGCATAAAGCGTCCTGACGGAGCGATTTTCATAACTAAGAGCTGGATGAACTTCATGAAAAACTCTACAATTGACTATGCCAAGCTTGTGCAGGAGCGTGGTCAGGCAGAAGCGGAAACCTTCCTGAAGCAGCTGTATAAGGGATTCACGGATTTTTATATCATTGATACAGGGACGTATGATTTGCAGGAGGTTGAAGCTTATATTATGCCTTTGGTGAAGCTTTTGGGAGGAACGCTTACGCGTCTGCCGGGGCCTTACAAGGTGCTGGAAAAACTTGTGTCTGGCAAATATGATGACAGCGTTATTGCGATACCTAAGGGTGGAACGCTGAGCATTCATGAGTTCGATGGCCTGCGTCCTTGTACGATTAAGAAGTAGGGCATGAAGCACGGAAGTGAAATAAAGGCTTAACGTAAAGTCTATGCTTTAGCTTATAATTATTTCATGGTAAAATGTATATAGATATAATTAAACGGAGGTTAAGCCATGCGTTATCCCATAAGCATTCAAACATTTGCAACGATCAGAAACGGAAATTACGTATATGTAGATAAAACAGATTTAGTATATCGCCTGGCACAAGAGCATGTATGCTTTTTGTCGCGTCCACGTCGTTTTGGCAAATCTCTGCTTATAAGTACGTTGGATGCTTATTTCTCCGGACGCAGGGAGTTGTTCCGTGGCTTAAAAATGGAAGCTTTAGAGGATAAATGGGATGTTTATCCTGTTTTTAGAATTGATTTTGCCAAGGGACGTTTTGATCTTGCTGGTGAACTGGAGAAGGTTCTGGAGGAATATGTGAGCAGTTGGGAAACTATATATGGCAAAAGCGATATATATATAACTCTGAGCAGTCGTTTTCAATATGTTTTGGAGCAGGAAGCGGCGCGAACAGGGCGTCAAGCAGTTATTTTGATAGATGAATATGACAAACCGCTTCTGGATGTACTGGAGGAAGATTTAGAAAATGTGAATCGCAGTATCCTGAAGGATTTTTATGGTACCTTTAAGGCTGCTGATGCCAGCCTGCGCTTTGTGCTTCTGACCGGTGTTACGAAGTTTAGTCAGATTACGGTTTTCTCTGGCTTTAACCAGCCGAATGACATCAGCATGGACAGCAGGTATGATGCTATTTGCGGTATTACGGAAGAGGAGCTATACAGTATTTTTGGCGAAGCAATAGTTGAAATGGCTAACAAGTTTGACTATACAGTTAACGAGATGAAGAGTTTGCTGAAAAAGCAGTATGATGGCTACCATTTTAGCAATGCTCTACTTGATGTTTATAATCCATTCAGTGTTATCAATGCTTTCAATAAGATGGACATTGACAATTATTGGTATAAGTCAGGAACACCAACATATTTGGTGAAGCTGTTGGAAGGGCATCATGTGAATATGCAGAAGCTGACCAGCAGGCCATATGAGTCGCAGTATTTTGTCGATTACAGAGCGGATGCGGAAAATCCTCTAGCGATGCTTTATCAGAGCGGGTACCTGACGATTAAAGGTTACGACAGGCATTATAGGGAGTATACTTTGGATTACCCTAATGTTGAGGTAAGAAAAGGCTTTGTAGCTTTGATGGCAGAGGCGAATAAGTGCTGCAGCTAAGTAAAGCAACATGTCATAATTGCAAAATAAAAGGATGAGCTTTAAGCCTTGACTGTTCCAATTAGTAACAGGAACCAGGGCTGATAAGCTCATCCTTTTTTGAAGTGAATCCGTATTAAGGCAGGCGTCGGAAAAGACGTCGGTTCCGTGGGGCCTTCACTACATATACCTAATATTAGCTTTATTTGCTAAAGATGTCAATTGGTTTCACCTATAAGAGCATTATAAAAAATGAGACTAGCGGCTCCGGAAATGGTGGTGCTGATTACTAATCGGCGTCAAAATCGGACAAACTATTCTCTACTAAGCACAGTATAGCATTATAGCTGCTATGAAGTCAATGATGTAGTAAGCTGTAAACTTTGATGTAGCGAAAGTAGTACAAAGCATAGTGTTTGTAGTATAATATTAGGAAAGTGAAAGAATACTTCTTTAGGGAGGTGTAAAAATGCTGAGTATTTACTTGGGTGATTGTGAAAACGAGATATACAATCCGCCATTATACTTTATAAATCAATATGAAGACTTTTGGTTGGAATCTGAATTGGCCAAAAAGATGATTAAGGATGTAGATAAATCAGAAGTAGTAGGCCCGCATTTGATTCAAAGTCCGGTGCTTGGACCAATATCGCCTCGCGAGTTATCCGGTGGTGTCAAAACCTTGCTGCTATTAGCTTTTGACAACAGCGGAAAAATATTTAATGCAACAGCATGCGGTGATAACTGTGCTAAATGGATTCTGGAGATTGCCGAAAATAAGGATTTAACAATAAGCCTGCATCATAGTATGAATTTTGGCGGTGGTGCCTATGCCATTAAGATATTAAATAATGGTGTTGTCGTACATAATCAAGAGGAATGGCTTGATGTAGTGTATGATTTTTTGTGAGGTAGAGCATGAAGGGTAAGTATAGTGTTTTTGTACAAAATAACAGACTGCGCTATGAATTTACTATCTCCAGAAATATTACTGTTATCCGTGGTGATAGCGCTACCGGTAAAACAACGCTTCTCGATTTATTAAATGCTTATGATAGAGATGGAGAGAGCAGCGGTGTTTTAGTAAAATGCGACGTTCCCTGTGTCGTTATCGGTGGACAGCGGTGGGAAGATAATCTGCAATTTATCCATAACAGCATAGTTTTTATAGATGAATGCAATAGATTTATTAAATCTGAGGATTTTGCTGTACGTGTTAAGGAGTCGGATAATTATTTCGTTATAGTTACTAGGGATGATTTACCGAATCTGCCTTACAGTGTCAAAGAAATCTATGGCATTCGAGAATCTGGTAAATATGCTGGACTGAAGCAGGTTTATAATGAGTTTTATTGCTTATATGGAGAGCTGGAGAATACTGAGCTGACACAGGAGAGTCTTGTGATTGCGGAGGATTCTAACGCCGGTTTTGATTTTTTTAGCAGTTTATGTGATGGAATCGTAAACTGCATTAGTGCTAACGGAAAGTCAAATGTTTTTAAAGCTTTACAGGAGCATCGCGAAGAAAATGTTTTGGTAATTGCAGATGGAGCTGCCTTTGGCTGTGAAATGGAAAAGGTTATGCAGTTAATAAGAATCGGCAGAAGAATAGCGCTATATTTACCGGAATCGTTTGAGTGGCTGATACTTAATGCGGGAATCTTTGATGATAGCGAGGTAAAGGCTATTTTAAACGCCCCGAGTGAATATGTAGATAGTCAGGAGTTTTTTAGCTGGGAAAGGTTTTTTACTGATTTGCTTGTGAAAAAGAGCCATGGTACATATCTGCAATACAATAAACGAAGCTTAAATAAGGCATATTTGCAGGAAAAAATTAAGAATAAAATTGTTAATACTATGTCTTCTATAGAATTTTGAAGGACGTTTCAATTTAAAATTTTTCGTGCCAACAAAAAAAGGCAGCTATGACACAAGCATGAAGCTTGCTGATAGCTGCCTTTTGTTATGCCCACTTGACAAACCGCTTTGACAAATATATCATATAGACCTTCGCCTTACGTAATCTACGGTTTCCGAATTCTTCAGCCACGCAGAAGACAGGTCTGAGCCTTCGGGAGCGACCCTGAGCTTCCTGCCCCTTTTACCTGCCGCGGGAATGGCTACCCGCAAATTTCACCCATCTTTCAGATAATTGCATTTTTATGGTATGCGCAACCAGGTATTGAGCTACTTTTACCTCAGAATTCTGTTATACACGGATTTCTCCGCTTCACTACCAACAGCTTGCTTCGGAGTTTCCGCTAAGTTCGCTGCAGCATCCCTGTTGCAGGTTTCACGGATTTTTCTAGCCTTTCGAGCTAGCGTCTATTGTCGCTGCCAGAATCCTTTGTGCTTTAATCGGCACCAAGATCCGCACATACCGTTCTGTGTTGCCTTTTGGGCTTCTCTGTCAGTCCTCGCGGAGCAACAGAAACCTCACTGCCGCAGTATCCCGCAGGCAGCCTGGTCACAGCTTCCGGTATTCTCGGAGGGGTTGACAACCCTTTAGTGCACCGAGTTATACGATATATTTGTCAAAACAGTTTTCAAGGAGCGTGTCGGTGTTCAACCGATGAATAAAGTATAGCATATCTGCGTGAGTTAATCGTGGAAAAAAAGTTGCGCGTTGCCTTTTTACATTGGCGGAAGAGAAACTGTTTAAAGTTATTCGTAGAAATAAAAACAGCGTTGATTTTTTTGGTAGACAATAGATATCAGGAGAAGGGCTCTGTGATATTGAAAAATAGTAGGCATTGCCTTATAATGTATTATAGAATAGATGATAAGGAGATGATTCTTGTGAGCATACGTGAGCTTAGAGAATGCACTGGACTGAGTCAGAATAAATTTGCAGCAATGTTTGGTATTCCTGCTGCAACAGTAAAGGATTGGGAGTATGGCAGACGCAATCCTCCGAGTTATGTGGTGGATATGATAAAAACGATTTTAGAATATAAGGGAATTATCATTGACAGTAATTATGTTGATGAGTGTGAAAAAAGAAGAAAAAGTGTTGAACGTGCATTGGCAATAGTTCTTACTGCTACAGAAGGGCCTAATGAAGAGTTTATGAATGCGCTTGAGTTATATATTAATGGTAAGCTGACTCTTAGCGAAATCGAAAACAAGGTTAATCGTCTTGAGTACATAGGAGCGTAAGGTATATGGATAATGGAAAATATTGCTATCCTAATAGTGATGTCTTAATCAATAATTACAATATACATGATAAAGCTTTACTTGAAGAGCTAGAAATACAAAAGGTTACTGTCAAGCTTTTAGGTTTGGATATCAGACCGGAGCGAATAGAGGCAACGTTTGATATTCAGCATCTGATTGCTATACACAGGTATTTATTTTTAGATTTATATAATTGGGCAGGACTTTTTCGTGATGAAAATTTGTATAAGAGCGAAAGGGTTTTAGCAGGTGGTTCAGCAGAATATGCTGATTACAAAGATATAGAGGCAAAGCTTAAAGCCTTTTTTGACAAATATGGTGAGATTGACTGGAATAAAGAAGATAAAGCTTTGCCTTCGATAGTAGTAGATTTTCTTGTAGAATTGTGGAGTATTCACCCATTTCGAGAAGGAAATACAAGAACCTGCGTGACATTTTTATGGCACTATTTGCAAGCTCACAATATAGAGTTTCATATTGAGTTAATCAGAAATAACCCAATGTACGTCAGAGATTCTTTAGTGATGGCGAATTATGAGCAAAAGGAGTACCTTACTCGTATTATAACTGACGCTATATTGGGAATTAAGAATGCTCATGAATCTGTAAAAAGTAATTCTGAGAATAAAGAGAGCTATAGAATTGCAAAGTCGGATTATGATGCATTCAAAGCAAAGTATTCTGTTGAAAAGTAGGCAATGTATTGTGCCACGTGCGCAAAAGCTTTTGCCTATATATTATAGTTCCTAGTGAAAATTGTATAAGTATGGACAAAATCAACAAAGGCTGACGCTTCGCATTTACGCAAGGCGTCAGCCTTTTTGCTGTCGTTGAGGGTTAGTGGTTGAGCATGAAGGCCAAAGCTGAATTTTGCTTTAGGGTTGCTTTGGCTGGCGGTTACGCTTGAGCTTTCTGAGTTTAAGATAGCCGTTGTAGGGATCATGCTCGAGCTTGGGATTGTGCCTGATGCGGATTTTTTTGAGCAGCGATTTGACGATTTTAAGGTCAACTCGAGGACTTTTTCCTCTTTCGATAGCAGTAGTTATCCTGATAGAGCAATGCTCTTTAGCGGCGCTTTGATGTTCAACGTTGGTATAAGGATAAGGAATATAGCCTTCCGCATCTAGAAGGTACTTAGCGAGCCAATAGATTTCTTCTTCTATCCTGCTGCTGAGGGTGAATAGAAATGTGTCATAGTAGAGCTCTAAAAAGTCATTGAGGGATATTGCAGAGTGCTGCGCAAGGCAGGCGTTCAGCTCCTTGTCATTATGGATGATGCGTAAGTCTAGGTCAGGGACACTTGCTATAAGACCATAGGGGGTTCGTTTTATAATAACATTATAGGTTAGGTTCATGGGATGCTCCTTGAAAAAATTTATTATCTATGTAAAGAGAAAGCTGAGGCCTCTAAGGATTTCGCGTGTTGTTTGCTTAAAAATGCTATGAATGCAGCATATAATGATAGGTGTACATGTGATTTGTTGAAAGGGTGAGAAAAATGCAGAAAAAGCATGCTTTTGAAGTAATTCCGAGGGCATTGGTTAAAACGGTGAGGTTTCCTGAGGGACAGGCTTATGAAAATGTGCAGGATGCTGTGTTTGGTACAGCGTATGCACTCGCCATGAGGCTTAAAGAGAGACGCCTTGAATGCTACAGCGTAGATTTGCTGGTGAACTACCATGATGTGTTTAGCGATGGCAAGCAAAGCTATTATGACGCAATTGAGCTGTTCGTGGGCGTGAATAATGCGATGGAAATTGTTAAGCTGGTTATGGTAATGTATGAGAATCATATCAGCAGGGAGACTTTAATTGATGGTATTTCAATCGCACTGAGAGAATTGAAGAGGAAGGCGAGAAGTGACTCCTAGAACGGAAAAATGTTGGCAAAGCGAATAACTTTTTGTTAACCTTTTGGGTGCTATAATATCCTCAATGAGTAAAAATTGAGTAGAAGTTGAGTAGAATTTAAGTAGAAATTGAGTAGTTTTAACACATTTGGAGGTTTAATATGACTAAAACGATTTCTTTTAATATCCAAAAGGGCGGCGTTGCCAAGACTACATCTGCGGTTATTACTGCAGAAATTTTGCAGCAGCGTGGTTATGATGTACTGCTGGTTGATTTTGATCCGCAGCGCAACCTGACGCATGGGCTTGCAGTAGATAAGCCTAAGCGCCCTGTTGCCGATGTGCTTACCGGCAAAACTAATATTAAGGATGCCATCTTGAGAACTGAAGCTGGTTTGGGACTGTTGCCTGCTGACAGATCCCTGTTTGCGCTGCAGGCTGCTTTGGAAAGCAATGCGCTGGCAAAGGTGCTGGCGCCGGTCAGCGGGTATTTTGATTATGTGATTATTGATACGGCACCGGCATTGTCGTCGCTGTCTGTTAATGCGCTGGTAGCTAGTGACTTGGTTGTTATTCCGGCGGTTCTGGGCGATTTTTGTGATTTGGCTATCAGGGATGTCCTTAATACCATTGATACTGTTAGACAGCAAAATAAAAAATTGGCAGTCGCCGGTATCTTGATTACTATGAGCAAGAAAAGATATGTGCTGGACAGACTGGTTGCAGAACAGTATCAAAGGCTTGCAGATAGTAAGCATATCAGGCTGTTTACATCTAAAATCAGGCAGTGCCAAAAGGTGAAGGAAGCGCAGATGATGAAGATCAGTTTGCTGGAATATGCACCGCGGTGTAACGCTGCTCTTGACTATCGTAATTTTGTGAATGAATTATTAGAGCTTTAGTAATAGCAGGTCAGCAGCTGATAGCGTGTTGGAGGAGATTTTATGGGTGACTTTGTAAGCAGTTTAAAAAAGGCAGAGAAGAAAACTTCGGCTAAAGACAAGGTTACAGGCTTCTTCCTGAACAGAAAGGATGAATGCTTACAAAAGGAAAGTAGCAGAAGAATTACAGTTTCTGCTCCGTATGCTTTGTTTAAAAGAATCGAGGCAGCCGCCAAAGAAAGAGGACTTTCGAAGAATGCTTTTATCCTGAGCTTGGTGCATAAGGAACTGGATGAGTAGCTTTTACTTAGAAAATGAGTAAAAGCTACTCATTTTTTTTGCAATTGCTGGTTCATTTATTCTAATTTAAGCTCTTCATAAATCCTTCTACGGCAAAAGCTGCCAGCCGTTGAGCAGCAGGTAGCTTTTTGGCGTATTATTTCTTCTTTGAAAAAGTTTAGGAGTTATTTAGGTTTTATGCTCTATAATATGAGGGAATTGGCTGATGCTTTTACAAAGACAGTACTTTAACCTCTTGTTCAGGCTGTATGAAATTATATGCTAGTTCTAATTGCACGCATAAGAAGTAGAGTATGGGCGCTGGAGAGCGACGTGGAACAAAGGCTGCTTATGTTAACGTAAAGTACTTAGTTTAGGTTTTAATTATTTCATGGTAAAATATAGGTAGATAAGTGTTATTGCTAAGTAAAGCAGTATGTCATAGTTGCAAAATAAAAGGATGAGCTTTAAGCCTTGGCTGTTCCAATTAGTAACAGGAACCAGGGCTGATAAGCTCATCTTTTTTAGGTGAACAAAGCTGTCGACGGAGGAGCGGTGCAGTTTTCTAGCTTGGTAACTGTCAAATATAATAGCTAATATACTAGCTGAAACTTGCAAAAAGAATGCTTTTAAGATAAAATATTAGCTATGGATATGTTTGATTTTTTGGAAGCTACCCCAGATGAGATTAACAAAGGAATTGCAGCTCGCGTTCGTACTGTACGTAAACGGCGCAAAATTTCACAGGTTAAATTAAGTGAGAAATCAGGAGTAAGCTTAGGATCTGTGAAGCGCTTTGAGAGTACAGGTGAAATTTCCTTATTATCTCTGACTAAAATTGCTATCGCATTGAATGTTGAACAAGAGCTGAAGCAGCTTTTCAGCAACGTGCCTTATTTGTCACTTGAGGAGATAGAAAATGAAAGAAATCAACAAGGTTAAGGTATCTTATAATGGTAAGCTGGTAGGCTATATAATTAGGTATCAGCGTTATCTGACCGCTTTTGCTTATGATCCGGAATGGTTGAGTAATGGATTTTCTATAAGTCCTTTTTCGCTGCCTTTAAGAGAAGAGCCTTTTATTGCTAAGCAAGAGCCTTTTGATGGTTTGTTTGGCGTTTTTGCAGACAGCTTGCCTGATGGATGGGGCAGACTGCTGCTGGATCGTTTATTACTGAAAAACAAAATAAATCCCCATAGTGTAGGTAATCTTGAGCGTTTGGCGATTGTCGGCGCATCCGGTATGGGCGCTTTGTCTTATGAGCCTGAGTATAATATTTCTGAGAAAAGCGGTTTTGCTGATTTAGATAAGCTGGCTGAAGAGTGCAGTTTGATACTGTCTTCTGAGTATAATGATAATATTGATGAACTCTTTTCTTTAGGTGGCTCTTCAGGTGGTGCAAGACCTAAAATACTTATAGAGGTTGATGGAGAAGATTGGATTATAAAGTTTCCTGCTTCTATGGATAAACCGGATATAGGCTTGCAGGAGTACAAGTATTCTCTTTGTGCCAGAAAATGTGGGATAAGTATGTCAGAAACGCATTTGTTTCCTTCGGCGCGTTGTGAGGGTTACTTCGGTACAAAAAGATTTGATCGCGTGAAAACTTCTGAAGGTGAAAAAAGAATTCATATGGTTTCGGTAAGTGCTCTTCTGGAAACGTCACATAGGATTCCTAATCTTGATTATATTATCTTGGGAAAATTAACTTTGACGTTGACAAAGGACTATCAGGAGCTTGAAAAACTGTTTAGGTTAATGTGCTTTAATGTTTTTGCGCATAACCGCGACGATCATTCTAAAAACTTTTCGTTTATATATTCGGATGATGAGAAAAAATGGCTTTTATCGCCTGCCTATGACTTGACGTATAGTTATTCTATAGGCGGAGAGCATGCTACAACGGTTGCTGGTAATGGCAAAAATCCGGGCATGAAGGATATATTGGAAGTTGCGAAGAATCTTGGTATGAATCTCAAGCGGGCTGAAGATATAGCGCAGCAGGTTCAGGCTTGTGTCGAAGATGATTTAGGAGAAATTCTTTCTAAAAGATTTTAAGGTTTAATATTTAAATTTCAAGAAACAAAATTTACGTTGTAAACGTGACGATTTTGAATTGCAAATAGATTATACGAGATGGTTCATTATATCATGAACGCATAAAAATAAAGGATGAGCTTTAAGCCGTGGCTATTCCCGTTACTAACAGGAATCAGGGCTGGCAGGCTCATCCTTTTTTGAAGTGAATCCATAACACGGCAGGCGCCAGAAATGATGTCGACTCCATGGGTGTTTATCTTAAATCTGACACCTTGATAGAATTTCGCTAGCAAGTAGCGCTTGCTTTGTGCTATAATAGTTGTAAGCAGTTGTAAGCAAAGGATAAACGGCTTTAAAATGTTTCGATTTGTCATGGTTCGAGTCCGCGGCACCAACATAAATTATGTTGGAACAATATATAGAATGAAAATGCTGATTGAACTTGCAGAAGTCAATCAGTTTTTTTGTGTTTAAATTTAAATGCTCATTGTATAATGATAATCTGTTTAAAGTTTTTCGTGCTAACAAAAAAGCAGCTATTACACATGCATGAAGCTTGCTGATAGCTGCCTTTTGTTATGCCCACTTGACAAACCGCTTTGACAAATATATCATATAGACCTTCGCCTTACGTAATCTACGGTTTCCGAATTCTTCAGCCACGCAGAAGACAGGTCTGAGCCTTCGGGAGCGACCCTGAGCTTCCTGCCCCTTTTACCTGCCGCGGGAATGGCTACCCGCAAATTTCACCCATCTTTCAGATAATTGCATTTTTATGGTATGCGCAACCAGGTATTGAGCTACTTTTACCTCAGAATTCTGTTATACACGGATTTCTCCGCTTCACTACCAACAGCTTGCTTCGGAGTTTCCGCTAAGTTCGCTGCAGCATCCCTGTTGCAGGTTTCACGGATTTTTCTAGCCTTTCGAGCTAGCGTCTATTGTCGCTGCCAGAATCCTTTGTGCTTTAATCGGCACCAAGATCCGCACATACCGTTCTGTGTTGCCTTTTGGGCTTCTCTGTCAGTCCTCGCGGAGCAACAGAAACCTCACTGCCGCAGTATCCCGCAGGCAGCCTGGTCACAGCTTCCGGTATTCTCGGAGGGGTTGACAACCCTTTAGTGCACCGAGTTATACGATATATTTGTCAAAACAGTTTTCAAGGAGCGTGTCGGTGTTCAACCGATGAA
>ERZ791619.135-NODE-135-length-55657-cov-5.92079_pt1 | contig 55657 bp, 48 predicted proteins | sample MGYA00510271_ERZ791619 | MGnify/ENA primary metagenome ERZ791619 (study PRJEB30046, sample SAMN00715209) | human gut metagenome | study: EMG produced TPA metagenomics assembly of the A metagenome-wide association study of gut microbiota in type 2...
CCGGGCAGTCTAGGGACTTCCACCCATTAGAGTGCGCCCATGCTGGGCGCACACAAAACAGCCTCCGAAAGCAAAGCTTCAGAGACTGTTTATTTTTCATATGCTATTTTGCTTCATACACACTCAGAGCTTCCATTGCCAAGGCGTAGCCAGCAAAGCCCAGGCCGCAGATCTGGCCGACGCAGCCTGCCACCGTTACAGAGTGATGGCGGAACTCCTCACGCTGATGGATGTTGCTGATATGCACCTCAATTGCAGGAATATTTACTGCCTTCAATGCGTCAAGAATTGCTACGCTGTAATGCGTAAACGCCGCCGGATTAATAACAATGCCGTCAAAATGACCGTAAGCATTCTGAATAGCGGTAACTATATCGCCCTCATAATTGCTTTGCAGCAACTCCACCTCTACGCCAAGGCGGTCAGCCGCAGAACGGATGTAAGCACACAGGCTGTCATAATCATCACGGCCATAGATATTTTTTTCACGGATGCCCAGCATATTAATGTTAGGACCATTTAAAACTAAAATTTTACGCATCTTTATCCCTCCAGCTTAGCGGCAATATTCAGCAGCTCATGCAGAACTCTGCCGAAATCGCCGTTATTGTCTATAGTATAATCCGCATATTGGCGGTACAGCGCAATACGCTCGTTATATAAAGTATAAATCTTCTGCTTATCGGCAGCAAGCAACGGACGCGCATCACCGGCAATACATCCGATGATGTTTTCCGGTTTGCGGTCGATAAAAATCACAACACCGCCGCGCTTCAGCAGCTCCATGTTTTCCGCACGCTTTACGGCACCTCCACCTGTTGCGATAACAGCTCCGTCACATTCCGCCAGATACGCCAGCGTGCGCGTTTCCGCTGCGCGGAACGCTTCCTCGCTTTCCGCGAAGAATGACTTAATCGTACGCTGCTCACGCTCTTCAAGGACAGCGTCGGCATCATAAAACGGCAGCTGCAAGCGTTTCGCCATGCGCTTGCAAAAGGTGCTTTTGCCGCAGCCCGGCATACCAATCAGCACGATGTTTTTCATATAGTCTGCTCCAAATCCTGCATGATTTTGACGATAAGCTCGCTGTCGTATTTTTCGCCCTGCCAGATTTCCTGGGCAGCTACAGCCTGTGCCACAAGCATGAACAGGCCATTGACAGTCTGCATTTTAGCCTCGGCAGCCTGCTTCAAGAACAAAGTCTGCTTAGGATTGTAAATCAAATCAACGGCAGCATCAAAATTGCTGATTTCCTCCGGCGTAACCGGTGCAGCGTTAACCTTAGGATACATGCCCACAGGTGTACAGTTAACAATCACATCGCCAGTCAGCGCTGCCAAGCCGTCATAATCAATAAACTTACACTTAGGCGCAATCTTGAGGAAATCCTTATCAACATGCGCAACGTCACGCGTAACAAGATACAGCTTGCCGACACGCTTATCAACCATATATTTGACAACTGCACGCGCAGCGCCGCCGGTGCCCAGCACCGCAACACGCTTAGCGCGCACATCAATATTGTTGTATTCCAGCATTCTGCCAAAGCCAAAATAATCTGTATTGTAGCCTTCGGCACCATTTTCATCAAACTTAATCGTGTTTACAGCGCCGATAGCCTTAGCCTCACGTGTAATGCTGTCCAACAGCGGCATAACATGCAACTTATGCGGAATGGTAACATTGCTACCTGCATAGTCGGCACGCAGCTTCTCCATGCGCTTAGGCAAATCCTCCTGCGGAGTTTCCAGCAGCATATAATCGCCTTCAATACCCGTATATAAAAAAAACAGCTCGTGAATCTGCGGTGAAAGGCTGTGTCCCAGCTTACCGCCTAAAAGTCCGTAATGCTTCATCTGTTTATTCCTTTCGCTCGTAAGCACGATAATTGCCAAGAACCTTGCAATAGGTGCTCTTAGATTTTATTTCTTCCATTACATCGATAACCAGCGGATCTGCCAGATTACCGGTGACATCGATGTAGAAAAAGTATTCCCACGTTTTGCCGACAATCGGTCGTGATTCCAAATTCAGCATATTCAGGCCCATATGATAGAAGCTGGCAAGCATTTTATACAGTGAGCCTGTTTCATGCTTCACGGCAACAATCAAGGTAATCTTATTTGCGTTCGCTACGATTTCCGGATTTTTGGCGATAATAACAAAACGGGTATAATTGTTGCTGTTGCTGTTGATTGCCGGCGCAATAATCTTTAAATTATACAGCTCTGCTGCCTGCTTACCGGCAATAGCACCCAAGGTTATATCCTGTTTTTCGGCAACCTCCTCCGCACTCTTGGATGTGCTGAAATACGGCACCTTTTCCATCTCCGGATAGTCACGGAAGAAATCGGCGCATTGCTTTAAGCCCTGCGGATGCGAATACACTGTTTTAATCGTGCCAAGTGACGCACCCTCACAGCCTAAAAGATTTTGTTCAATCTTTACGCACTGCTCGCCTACAATGCTGCAGTCATATTGGCGTAGCAAATCATATACCTCGGTAATACCGCCTGTCGAAGAATTTTCAATCGGCAGCACGGCGTAATCCATAGTACCATCGCTGATACTGGAAATTACTTCTTCAAAGGTCTGGAAGTGATGACGATTGTAGCGGCGTCCATGAAAATATTCCTCTAACGCCTGATGCGTAAAGGAGCCTGCAGGACCGAAGCAAGCAACCTCATAGGTTTTGTCGTTTGCTTCCGACAGCGCAGTTTCTTCCAGCAGACAGGCCTGATCGATAATACCGCGCATAATATTTTTCACAGCCACGGAATATTCCTTATTCTCCAAAAAGCCTGCGACCTTTTCGATAACCTTAGCTTCACGGTTTTTGTCCTTAACAGGCAGTCCTTTGGATTTTTTATAGGCAGCCACCTGCATTACCAGGTGCAAACGGCTTTCCAATACGTCTGCCAGCTGCTGGTCAACCTTGTCTATTTCTTGGCGGATTTTTTCTAAATCAAGCTCCTGCATCTTATTTCTCCCATTTCTTCGCTTCTAAAAGTAAATCCCACAGCGTCCACGCAACCACCGCTTCGATAACAGGTACAGCACGCTGCACAATACAGGGATCATGCCTGCCAACAATCGCCAGCGTTGTATCTGCCTGCTCCTTAAGGCTCACAGTCCGCTGCTCGCGCGCAATCGACGGCGTAGGCTTAATGGCTACGCGCACTACCAACGGCATGCCATTGGTAATACCGCCGGTAATGCCGCCGTTGTGGTTTGTCAGCGCCCGCACCTTGCCGTCAGCATAATGCAGCGCATCATTCGCTTCGGCACCCGTCAGCCCGGCAAAGCCAAAGCCGTCGCCAAACTCTACTCCCTTAACAGCAGGCACGGAAAACAGCGCATGGCTCAGCATGCTTTCCACGGAATCAAAATACGGTGCGCCGATGCCCGCAGGCAAATGCAGTGCAATGGCTTCAATTACACCGCCTACGCTGTTAAGCTCGCTCTTGGCCTGCAAAATGCGCTCCTGCATTTTTGCGCCGACAGCATCATCCATAACCGCAAACTTTTTCGCATGCAGCGCTGTTAATGCTTTATCACTTACACCCATAGGATTGAAGCGTTCTTCTTTTATATCGTTAATCTGCAGAATATGCGAACCGACAACAATACCGTACTGCGCCAGCGCCTGCTTGGCCACAGCACCGGCAAAAACGAGCGGTGCCGTCAGTCTACCGGAAAAATGACCGCCGCCGCGATAATCATTAAAGCCCTGATAACGCACATGCCCTGCGTAATCTGCATGACCGGGGCGCATCTTATCGGCGAGAATGCTGTAATCCTTGGAATGCTGGTCGCTGTTGACGATACGCGCACACAGCGGCGTACCTATTGTAAAGCCATTGAAGAAGCCGCTTTGGATTTCTACCATATCGCTTTCCTTGCGTGCTGTGCTCAACGCATTCTGTCCGGGAGCACGCCGCGCCATTTCCGCAGCAATCGCCGCTTCATCAAGCGCCAGTCCCGGCGGCAGTCCATCCAGCACTACGCCGATGGATTTACCGTGCGATTCGCCGTATATCGCCATTTTTATATTCATGCCAAAAATTCCGCTCATGCCAGCACCTCAATTTTTCCGCCTACGCTCTTGTAATCCTCCCAAAAGTCAGGATAAGACTTGCTTACACTGCCTGCGCCGGTTAAGGTAATCGGTTCTGCGCAGCATTGTGCTGCAATTGCCAGACTCATAGCAATACGATGGTCGTTCCAGGCATCTGCCTCTACGCCGCCTCGCAAGCCTTCAGGCTTGCCGCTAATCGTCAGGCCTTCAGCCTCTTCCGTAATTGCCGCACCCATTTTGTTTAATTCACTTGTTATAGCCGCCAGCCTGTCGCATTCCTTGATACGCAGACGTCCTGCGTTAATAATCTTCGTCGTTCCCTCGCTTACTGCAGCTAGAACTGTAAGCACAGGAATAATATCGGGGCAATTTGAAGCGTCTATTACCGTTGCCTGCGTTGCACTGCTGTTTACGGCTACGCTGCCGGCATTTTTAGCAATATCAGCACCCATGCGCTGCATAATTTCTACCACAGCCTTATCACCCTGCAGCGAAGCAAAGTCAACACCGCTTGCCGTAATGCCTGCGCCCAAAGCACCGCCGACAGTCCAAAAGGCTGCCTGCGACCAATCGCCCTCAACCTTGCTGTCCTGTGCTTTAAAATGCTGCTTGCCGGGCACAAGATAATGACGATGTGCACCATCTACATTTTCTACTTTAACACCGTACTTCGCCAAACAGTTCAGTGTCATATCTACATAAGAAGCAGATTCCAACGGTGAAGTAATAATAATTTCGGAGTCGCCCTTTAATAACGGTAAAGCAAAAAGCAGACCGCTGACAAACTGACTGCTGACATCTCCCGGCAGCTCAAATTTACCAGGCATCAGGTGACCGTTGACTGTCAACGGCAGATTGCCATTATCATTAAAATACTGCACAAACTGCTTATCAAGAATATCGTAATACGCCTGCAAAGGACGCGATACCAGCTTGCCGTGACCGATAAAGGTCAGCGGACAGCCAAGATTTGCTCCCAAAGGAATAAAAAAGCGCAAGGTAGAACCGGATTCACCGCAGTCAACATTATCTGCCGCCGCAATCGGATGACCTGTGCCTGTAATCTGCAAAGCCTTACGTCCCTCTATCATGCTGGGGATTTCGTCAACACTCACATTCATAGCACGCAGGACGCGCATCGTTGCTTCAATATCCTTGGACATGCTGATATTATCGACAATGCTGGTGCCACCTGCAAGACCTGCACAGATAATTTCCCTGTGTCCCATGCTTTTAGATGACGGAACCTGCACTGTTCCTGCCAATTTTGCAGGATAAATTTTTACCTTTTCCATTTAGCCTCACCCCAAATACCTTGGCACTTGCTGCCAATCAACTTTCTGCAGTACGCCCTCGCCTATCTGCTGCAAAATAATGAGGGTAATGCTGTTGCCGTTCTTTTTCTTATCTCTTGCCATTGTATCAAGCAGCTGCGCTTTTTCTACGCCCGCAGTCAACGGCAAATTGTACTTTTCAAGTACGCTCTTAATACGCTCGGCGCTGCCTTTGGCTGTCATTCCTAGCTCTTCGGTGCGCTTTGTCAGCTGATACATGCCAATCGCCACACCCTCGCCGTGCGTGAAGCTGCTGTAGCCGAAATGCTGCTCTACAGCATGTCCCAAGGTATGACCGAAATTCAGCAGCATACGCAGGCCTGTATCAAATTCATCCTGCTCTACAATGCGCGCTTTTATTGCACAGCAGGTAGCAACAACACTGTCAATATCTGCCAACAGCTCCGCATCATCGGCATAGCCGGCAATTTTTTCAAAAAGCGCTGCATCCTTAATGCAGCCATATTTAATCGCTTCTGCCAAGCCATCATGCAAAAATCTGGTGGAAAGCGTTGCCAATAAATCTGTATCGATAAATACAGCCTTCGGCTGATAAAAAGCACCGGCAAGATTTTTGCCGGCCTTTAAATCTACAGCTACCTTGCCACCCACGCTGCTGTCAATCTGCGCCAGCAGTGAGGTTGGTATCTGCACAAAGGCAATGCCACGCATAAAGCTAGCAGCGGCAAAGCCGCCCAAATCACCGACAACACCGCCGCCAAGCGTCAGCACAACATCGGTGCGCGTGAGTCCTGCTGCAGCAAGCTGTTCCAATACATCGCTGAGCACCTGCATGTTCTTGCTCTGCTCTCCGGCTTCAATTACCACCTTATGCACAACAAGGCCAGCCTCTTCGAGGCTAGCCTGTAATTTTGCTGCATATAACGGTGCGACATTCGTATCGCTGATAATTGCAGCCTTGCGTACCTTCGGCAGCAACGCTGAAACCTTAGAGCCGACCTGCGGCAGCAGGCCGGCGGCTATTTCAATATCATAGGCATGAGCGCCTAATGCAACATGAATTTTCTTCATTAAAAAAGCTCCCTTCTCCGTGCTCCCGCCTTGCGCATCAGCTCCTTCAGCTTTTCGCCGTCATCACCGCGCAGAGCGTCGCGCCACAGCGCCAGCTGCTCCATATATTTGTCTATTTCATCCGCAACCTTTTCCCTGTTGGCCAGGAACAGATTGCACCATAATTCAGGATTAATATCCGCTACACGAGTGCCATCTCGGAAGCTGCCGGCAACGAAGTACTTGGTCTTATCATCAAAGGAAGCGCTGTCCATAAGCGCTACCGCAGTAACATGCGGCAAATTGCTGGTATAGGCAATCGTGGCATCATGCTGCGCCGGTGTTACCTGCACCGTATGCTTGCAGCCAAGGGCCAGAGCAAATTGCTCCAGCCAGCTAACAGCAGCCTGCGTATTATGCTTTTCCGGCACGATGATGTAATTCGCATTCTGAAAAATATGCGCATCGCTCATGTCCAGGCCGCTGCCCTGACGTCCGGCCATCGGATGGCCGGAAATAAATTCCATGCCATCCTTTAAAAGTGCCTGCCCTCTGCTGATCATATCGTTTTTAATGCCTGCAACATCAGTCAGCAAAACGCTTTCATTAAAGAAATCAACGTTTGCAGCTATAAAGCCCACGATTGCTTCAGGATAAATAGCGCAGATAATTACGTTGGCCTCCTTAAGTCGGTTATCAGGCTCAGTCATGCCAATATCAACCAACCCCTGATGCTTCGCTTCCTGCAATGTTGCTGCATCACGCTCTATACCGATAATCTGCTTAACGCCCAACTTGCGCAATGCTTTGGCATAGGAGCCGCCAATCAGCCCCAGGCCAACGATAGCAAAGCTGAGCTCCTGCCACCTTGTACTTCTATTTTCGCCACCAAAATCAGCTTCCAAAAAAATCACTCCTAATCTGCCATACTACTATTATAACTCTCTGCCGACAATGTTCGCAATGCCTCTAAGGTCGCCCATCAGCTTAGCAAAACGGTCCGGTTTCAAGGATTGGGCACCATCACACCATGCTGCTTCCGGATCGTTATGTACTTCAATCAAAAGGCCGTCCGCACCGACTGCAACCGCAGCCTTAGCCAAAGGCTCTACCATCCACCACATGCCTGCTGCATGACTCGGGTCAACTACTACCGGCAGATGGCTGAGTCTTTTTACTGCAGGAATAGCACTTACATCAAGCGTATTGCGAGTGTAGGTTTCAAAGGTGCGGATACCGCGTTCGCAAAGAATAACATTTTCATTGCCCTCGCTCATGATGTATTCCGCTGCCATCAGCCATTCCTCAATTGTTGCTGCCAGACCGCGCTTCAACAGAATAGGCTTATTGGTTTTGCCCAATTCCTTGAGCAAATCGAAGTTCTGCATATTGCGGGCGCCGACCTGAATCAGATCAACATCCTCAACAAAGCGTTCCACCATGTAAGGTGACATGATTTCCGTAACAATCGGCAGACCGGTGGCAGCCCTGGCATTTTTCAGGAAATCCAGACCTTTTTCCTTTAAACCCTGAAAGGAGTACGGAGAGGTGCGGGGTTTGAAGGCACCGCCACGCATCAGCGTAGCGCCTGCAGCCTTAACATCCTTGGCAATTTCCGTAACCTGCTCCTGAGTTTCAACGGAACATGGACCTGCGATAACCTGTAGCTTTTTGCCGCCAAACTTTCTGCCTGCAACATCTATAATGCTGTCCTCGGGATGGAACATACGGTTAGCACGTTTGAAAGGCTCCTGCACACGCATTACCTTTTCTACACCCTCGACAACACGCAAAAGGTTGATATCCAACGCGCTGGTATCACCAACAACACCAAACAGTGAAGCATTTACGCCATCACTGGCATGAATCTGAAAGCCCTTGCTTTCTAATTGGTTTTTCAGCTTAGTTTTTTCTTCAACAGTTGCATTTTGTTTGAATACGATAATCATGATAAAATCTCTCCTTTAATCTAATCTACTATGCTACAATACTACTCCCAGATCAGGAGTTATTACAAACCCTTACGCTTTTTGATATTGCTAAGGGATAATGCCTTGACTTACATATCTCTGCCGACAATTCTGGCAATACCTTTCAGCTCGCCCATCAGTCTGGCAAAGCGTTCAGGTCTTAAGGACTGCGCGCCATCGCAAAGCGCTGCTTCCGGATTGTTGTGGACTTCTATCAAAAGTCCGTCGGCACCGACTGCTACAGCAGCCTTCGCCAAAGGCTCTACCATCCACCACAGTCCTGCTGCATGGCTCGGGTCAACTACTACCGGCAGATGGCTGAGCTTTTTCACAGCGGGAATTGCGCTTACATCAAGTGTGTTGCGCGTATATGTTTCAAAGGTGCGGATACCGCGTTCGCAAAGGATAACGTTTTCGTTGCCCTCGCTCATTATATATTCCGCTGCCATCAGCCATTCCTCAATCGTTGCTGCCAAACCACGCTTCAAAAGAATCGGCTTATTGGTTTTGCCTAATTCCTTCAGCAGTTCAAAGTTCTGCATGTTGCGAGCACCAACCTGAATCAAATCTACATCCTCTACAAAGCGCTCTATCATATACGGTGACATGATTTCAGTAACAATCGGCAGGCCTGTTTCCTTTTTGGCACCCTTTAAATATTCCAGGCCAACCTCCTTCAAGCCTTGGAAGGAATATGGCGAGGTGCGGGGCTTGAAGGCTCCGCCGCGAAGCATCGAGGCACCGCCAAGCTTGATGGACTTGGCAATGTCCGTAACCTGCTCCTGTGTTTCTACGGAGCACGGACCTGCGATAACCTGAATCTTGCGTCCACCGATTTCAACACCGCCGACATTAATCACGGCCTTCAGCGGATGGAACATGCGGTTGGCTCGCTTGAACGGTTCCTGCACTCGCATTACCTTGTCTACAGCATCATCAATACGCAGCATATTGATATCAAGTGTGCTGGTGTCGCCGATGATACCGAAGATGGTCATGTTGACACCGTTGATTTCGTTAATTTGGAAGCCCTTGCTTTCCAAATTACTACGCATCTTTGCTTTATTTTCCTCCGGCGCTCCCGGCTTGAATACTATTACCATAAATTGTCTCCCCTTTGTTCTGACACCCTTGTCATTTAATTTACCCTATTGCTATAAGCTACCATGCTACAAAAAAAGCAGGCTCCCGTAAAAGAGCCTGCTGTAAAAGCTAAATTTTAAATGCAAACGCCAAGCCTGCAAATACTATTTATAGTCTCCAATACGATGATTACTGCTATATGATTTTTCCCATGCAAAATAACCGGTGCTAAAATAATAGTTAAAGACCGGTGCGTAATAAAAACCATATTCAATTGCAGTGTTCATCATTTTAGATTCCATCATTTTCACCTGCAACAACTTCAGCATTTCCTTATGCTTCAAAATTTATCGCCGCAATCAGCGATTGAGGTTATTTTACTCCTCCTACTCCGCAAACGTCAAGGAAAAAGCTAAATTTTATTTATTTTTTATCTTATCGCATTATTATTGTAAAGTAGGTTACAGTAATAACCTCAAACTTCCCACATTGAAAACCGCTTAAACGCAGCTCACAACTGAGATTAGCCCTAAAAAATAAAAATAGCACAAGCCGCTCTTAGTTGGTATAATAAATTTGCAAAAACCAATAAACCAGAACGAAGGGCTTGCGCTGTGAATATTATACCATCTAATTGCTTCAATGAACAAAACTTATCGACTTCCGTCAACAAATTTTTTAAACTTTTCAGCTCAGCAGCATTTTAACTATCTGCAACTGTAAAAAGCTGAAAGGCATAAACGTTATGCTGTTGTTTTCTTACATCTTGTGCGTGGTAAGTTTGAGTTTTAAATTAATTCTTTTTAGCGTAGACCTTGCACACGAATGGTAAAGATACTAGCCCTATCATAAATAAAATAGCTGTATTGCTATATAAACTGCTACTATAGCCGTTTAAGCATAGCTGACGAACTGTTGGAGCAAAATAAGTAAAGGGTGAGATATAGCCAAGAATTTGTATACCTAATGGCATAGCCTCCAGCGGCCAGGTGTAGCCGGAAAGCATAAAAGCTGGAACGGTATAAAAAATAGATATACGGCTAAAGAGCAGTTCATCTTTTACCAGACAGGCTATCAGACCACCGACCTGTGCAAGGCAAAATAAGAAAGCACCACTGATAGCAATATGCTCACAAAGGCTGCCTTTGAGTGGCAGAAAGAAAAAATGATGGCCTACGAGTAAGCATAATGCGTAAGAAACAAGTCCTAAGGTAAAGTATATTCCTGAACTTATAATCCAGCGCATGGAGGCCGGAAGCAGTGTAAAGTGCTCTTGCCTACGGTGCGTGAAAACGCTGGCTGCTATTGAGAGCAATAAGCCCTGTTGCAGGGCAACAAGACCTAGACCATAGACGAAAAAGTGTAGATAATCAAGCTGTGGATTGCCTAAAATTCTATAATTAAAGCTTACAGGCTCTGTTCTGCGTTTAGCTAGGTAGGGTACTTGATTTACATCACGTTCCAAAAGATTTTGCGTCGTCTGCGCATTGAAGCTCCGGATAATATCCATACCTGCTGTTGAGCTGTTGCTGGTGACAATAATATTACTGCCTTCGATTATAAGCTGTACATTGCTTTGTCTGTCGCTAAGTATATTTTCGGCAAAACCTTCGGGGATAATCAGGGCTGCGCTGTGTCGTCCGTAACTACGCAGCCAGTCCTCTGCGTCCTGCCAGTTATTGCTATAGGAAACTGCTTTGAAGCTGTCACTGTCATCGAAGGCTTGAATCAGCTGTCGACTGAGAGCCGTATTGCTTTGGTCAACTATTAGCAGAGGCACTTCTTTTACTACGCCAAAAAGATAAAGCCAGGAAAAGATAAGCATATAAGCAATGGAGGCTAGCATTAAAAGAATACCGCGCTTGGCATCATGAATGAAAATATCTGCAAGCTCATGTTTTATAAAATAAAAATAGTCTTTCATATAGCAGCCTCCTTGCCTAAACGATAACGTAGTAAAACATAATCTATCAAAGCAAGTATAATAGCACCTGTAAAAAGAACAATAATATTGTCGTTTAGAAGAACAGAATAGCCCTGTAAGGATAGATCACGTAGTGGAATTGCTAAATATGTTATAGGGAATAAGGCGCGAATATAAGCGGGCAGACTGCCAACCCATTCATTTGGCCAGCTAAGGCCACTGTATAACAGTCCTGGCATAATAAAGAGCAGGGTTTCCTGAATAGCATTGACAGCTCTGCTAAAGGCTAGGGCGAAAAATATACCTAAGGTAATGAAAAGCAGTTCAAAGGCTGCTAACAGGCTGAGAAATTCATACCAGGGAGCGCGGAGCGGTACAGCAAAAATGGTATGGGCCAGCCATAGGCAGAAGATGAAAGAGGTTAAGGAAGTAATACCTATGGCTAGCGTCTTACCTAGCAGCAGAGCTGTAGGAAAAGTCCAGCGTCTGCTCCTATTTTTTATAAAGGTATCAGCTGTATATAAATACAAGGAAATCTGAATACCATTACAAACAAGACCTAATAGCATGAAATTAGTATAGGAATTTGTCGGGTTGTTCAGAATACGCAGGCTGATAGCAGCAGGATAAGCTACATTTAAGGCTTTATCGGGATAATAGCTCAGGCGTTCAAGAATTTTTTGCTCACCAGCTACTTTAAGGTTCATATTTATTTCTTCGGCTGCTACGAGCGCTGCACTGCCATAAACAACATTTGTAGCATCTATAAGAATACTAATTTCTGCTGGTAGAGCAGTTTTTATTCTTTTATCCAGATTTGGTTCAATATATAACCCAACCTTGGCTTGACCACTTTTTATACAAGCTTCCAGCTCATCTAAGGAATTAACATGTTTGACGATGTTAAAGCGATCTGAGGTGTCATAGTTGAAGATAGCTGTGCGGGAAATTTTGCTTTGCTGCAGGTCGCAGACTGCTACTGGTATATCATTTAGTACATTAGCTGCATAGGTATAGCCGAAAATAATTGTATAGATAACCGGCATCAACAGTAAAAGCATAATAGCAGTTTTGTTTAACCGTCCGGTGTTTATAAGCTCCTGCTTGAAAGCCTCCTGAAGTTCAGAAAAAAAATTTTTAAACTGCTGCATAAGCTTTACCCCTGCTCTATACGAAAGCGCATGCCTGGCTTTACTTTTAAGCTGTTTGTCTGCACTTTAATATTGAAGGTAATTATATCCTGAGCGTCTGCACGTTCACTGGTAGCTCTGTAGGTGGCAAAGTTAGGTTTGCTTGATATATCGACTATAGTTCCATCAAGCTGTAAATCTCCGTTGCGACCAATGAGTTTCACTGTGTCATGCAGATTATATTTATCCAGTTCAGTTTCTTTTACTTTGAAATTTACCCAATTATCTTTTGGGTTTTGTACGGCTACAATCGGCATGCCTGTAGAAATCATAGCTCCGGGCTCAGCATACTTTGTTGTCACTATACCGTCGAATGGGGCGATAATATCTGTTTCACCGAGATTGATATCAGACTGCTCAGAAGCTGCAACTGCCGCACTAAGAGCAGCCTCAGATTGTTTGTACATCGCTTCATATACATCTTTTTGTTTACTGTAGTTTTCATAAATTTCTTTGGAAACAGCACCACGCTTATATAGCTCAGAATAGCGTGCTATATCACGTTCTGCCTGGCTCAAGTTTGCTTTTGCTTGTAAATTAGCCGCTGTGACTTCTGCAACCTTGGCTTTAGCAGCGGCATTTAAGGCATCTTGTTCACGAGCATCAATTTTGGCAAGAATATCACCTTTATGCACAAGCGAGCCTTCTTTGACATATAGTTCGATTAAGCGGCCAGGAACCTTAGTGTTTACATCAACCTCTGTGGCATCTGCCTGACCCCATAAAAATCCTTCTTCACGTTTGTTTTGTTCAGCACAGCCACTTGTGAGAAATAAGGCTGTTAGCATCGCTAAAGCTAAAATCTGTTTCCAATAACGCATAAAAAATCTCCTTTCGATACCGTTGGTACTATAATATTTTTCGGGGTACCAAAATGCTAAAAATAAAAAACAAGCTTGTAAATTTTGACCTTTAGCTTGTTTTTATTTGATTGCTATTCCCTCTAACATAATGCTTAAGAGCGACTCCATTGCTTCTTTATATGTTAGCTTGTTTTGCTCCAAAAAATGATAGCTAGTGAAGCTGTCAAAGGAGCTTTTTATTACTTCACTAATTAAACCTACATTAACAGGCCGCAATTCCCTAGCGGTGATGCCAGCTTCAAGTAACTGCTCGATTCTTTGTAGGCGTAATTGGCGTGCAGCTTCTACTTTTTGCCATTGCTTCGGAAAGAAGCGACGTAAATCTTCATAAATATTCTTATTGAACATTTCTGCTTCGTAAGGATGCACAGTTAAAAGCTGCTCAAGTCTATTTATGCAGCTCGTCTTTGCTTCAAGAATAGCTTGTTCCTGTGTTGACATATCGGTAAGGATAGCATCTACCATATAGCTGACTAACTCTTCCTTGGAAGAAAAATTTTCATAAATAGAGCGTTTGCTTACTCGTAAACGAGTAGCCAAATCCTGCATAGTGAAGCGTAGACCACGTAAGGTTACTTCTTCTATTGCTGCTGCAAGAATTGTGTCCTTCATACCTGACTCCTTTTTTTCTCTTAGTTATTATGTTATAGCACGTTTTTTAGTCGATGTCAATGAGAAAAGTACTCAAACTTCCCACATAAAAAAGCTCGAAAACTCGCACAGCATAACCAGATACAGTAGATTAAAATATAATCTGACATTGAGCTATATACTGTAAACTTGCTTTCATTAAATTTTGAGTAATAATGCTATCTTCAAAGCAGTAACACAAAATATTACTGTTGATTTATAAGGCAGTTAACCTACTTATAAATTCTGCCACCCGCTCCACAGCAGCATCAGCGCTCCTATAAGCACCACCGTCAACGCCAGCTTACGGAACAGATGCTGATTCAGGCGATAGAAAAATTTTTCTCCCAGCCAGATAGCCAACAACATCATCGGTATAGTGTACAGCAGCAAACTCCAATCAACGGTGCCGCTGACATTGCCGTAAAAATAATTTACCAGCACCGTCAAAAAGCCGCTTAAGCCAAAGAACCAGATCATGTTCGCGCGCATAACATTCTTCGGCAGCTTTTCGTTAAGAAAATATAAAACCAGCGGTGGTCCGCTGACGCTGGTAGATGCGCCGAAAAAGCCGCTCAAAATTCCCGCACCCAAACGTCCGCAGGTTTTATTTTTTATCGGCAGCGTACATTGAAGGCTCAACAAAATCGTGGCAGCCACAAGCACCGCTCCCAAAAACACCTCCAGCTGTGCCGCAGGCAGCACCTTCAGTACCCAGCTTCCGGGAAGCATGCCCATGATACTTCCCAATGTCGTCAAAATAACGGTTTCTTTATCAAAGCCGTCGCGCACCCTGTACATAGTAATCGTCCGCAGGACCAAATTCAACAGCAGTACAAAAATAACCGCCGCTTTTACCGACATCACCAGTGTAAGTACCGGCATAGCCACCAAAGCGAAGCCAAAGCCGGAAACAGTAGAAAAAAACGACGCTGCAAAAATAATCCCGATTGTCAAAATAATAGCAGTACAATCCATTAGCTTCTCCCTTACAGATGAGATATTATAAATTTAATTGTAGCAAGTGCAGAATATGCCGTCAAATTAAATATCATATTAAAGCCAAAAATCCGTGCAAACCAAAGTCAAGCTTCTGTTTACACGGATTTTCTATTTCAGCTTTCTTCCAAAACACAGGGATTAGTCAAAGCGCCTACGGCATCTGCACGACAGCGGTTGCAATGCTGCATCTGCGGCATCCACTGCTTGCAAACATTACGCAGCTGCATAATTTCTTCAGCATCAGGCTCTGCAAGATGCGCAAAACCCGTTCCCTCCACCGGCAGCATCGGTAAAATATTCTGCAGCTTCGCTCCCAACAAAGCCATACGTCTGGCAATCGCCGGGATTTCCTGGATATTCACGCCCGGAATAGCCACCGTATTTATCTTCACCTTCACGCCGTATTCGCCAAGCAGCTGCAATCCTTCTATCTGTCTTTCCAACAGCAGCGCCGCAGCCTCTTCACCGACATATTTTTTGCCTTCATCATTAATAAAGCTGTAAATATGCGCCCCTGTATTGCTGGTAATTGCATTCACCGTCACCGTAACATAATCAACACCTAAGGCTGCAATCTCCTTGGCATACTTCGGCAGATAAAGGCCATTAGTTGATAAGCAGAAGAAAACATCCTTATCAACCTCACGAATCATGCTCAGCGTTCTGCTGACCGCCGGCCAGTTGGCCAGCGCATCGCCGGGCCCGGCAATGCCTGCTACCGTCAGCTTCGGCACCTTGTCCTTCATCTGCAGATACCACTCGACTGCATCCTCCGGCACCATAACCCTTGCCACGACACCGGGACGGCTTTCGTTCACACAGTTGTATTTACGCAGGCAATAGTTGCACTGCATGTTGCATTTGGGTGCGACTGGTAAATGAATGCGGGCGTAATCGCTGCATTTAGCTGTAAAACAGGGATGTGTTTCAAGCTCACTCATGATTTACCTCACAAATACTTTCACGCAAGCCGGCATATCGGCCATCGGATTTATACTGCTGCTGCAAGGCACCATTAACAATCTGCTCGATGAGCAGGGCAGCGCCACGCGCTCCGACCAGCGTATTATCGGTAAAGCACAGCTGGTCGAAGGCAGGATAAGCACAGCGCACTAACGGCACCTGATATTTTTCAGCCAAATTCTTTAAGAATGAAGAACCGCAAAACAATACAGGCTTGTGCTTTGCTGCAGCCTCTGCCATTTTATCCAAGCTAAATTCCGCAGTGTCCTCTGCAATAACAACGCGCATTCCCAGTTCTTCGGCAAAAAAGCTCTGTAAGCCCGCTAAATGTGCCTTGTCCGTAGCCAAAGCCACCGGCAGCTGGTATAAATTCACCAGATAATCCGCACAGCGATAAACGAGCTTTTCAGCCGCTGCCTCCAGCTCAGCAAGCTCATCGGAAAAATCAATTTCCAAAGCTTCGCCTAATTGACGCAAAAACTTCTGCATGCCTGCCACACCATAAGGATAGGCGCATTTGATATACGGCACGCCAAATTTTTCCTGCATCTTTTTTGCCAACAGCTCACCATAGCCAAAGCAGATATTCAGCTCTGCCTGCGGCATCGCTGCGATATCCTGCAGGCTGCAATCCTGCAGCGCGCAGTTAATTTTAACCTTGGAACCTAAAAATTTCTTCAGCTCTTCCAAATCATTATCAGCATAGGGATCATCGTTCATTATGCCAAGAATATTTATCGTGGCAGCTTCTTTTTTCTCCGCGGCTCGGAGCAAGGGCAGCAACGCTAAATAAGCTACTTCTGCACCGCTATCAATATTTCCTGCATATCCCGGCGCTTTTACATGCAATAATTTTTGCGAGCCTTCGGTCGTAGCCAAAATGCCGTCTACATCATCACCAATCATATTCGGCACACAGCCGCTGACTACAAAAACAGCACCGCAATGTGCAAAAATACGCTCTGCTTCCTGCAAAGCCTTGCGCAAAACCTTCTCACCGCCATTAACAACATCTTCATCATAGATAACATCAGAGGCCTGACGTACATCATAGGGCTTGCCGGCATATCTGAATGCCAAGCTGCCCCACTGACAGCCGACAACGGAATGCTGCAGGATTAAGGCATCCTTAATTCCGCCAAGAGCACGCACAGCACCAAACAACGCACAGCTACTTAATGGTTTCATTATTTTCTCTGCCTCCATATTCTGCTATACAGTTCGCGTGATGCTTCACTGTCTTTATCAGCCTCGCGCATCGGATAAAATACCGGGTCATAGGCCAGTTTGCTCAGCAAAAGACTGCTGCCTGTACGCTGCGGTTGTTGCAGCATCTGCCAAACCTCTTCCATAATATCCACAAAGCCCTGATAATTCCACACCGAACGGTCAAACAAATTATAAAGCACGGGAACATCCAAAGCAGCATAGCGCGGATGACCGTTGCAGATAACAAAATCACAGCTCTGCGCAGCTTCACGCAAAGCATCCTCCGAAGGCTCCAGTAAAACTTGCGCATCACAGCCATACTCTGCTTTGGCAAGCTCAATTCTGTCCTTAAATCTCTGCATCATTGCATCATCCAGACCTGTTTCTGCCTGGTAGGAAGGATTCATGATAATACATACCTTCTCAATCGTCAGACCGTAATCCTGCTGATAAACGCGCAGAGCATCCGGCAAATATGCAATACCATGCGCAATTAAGCAAAATCTGTGCTTGGCAAACTCAGCGCGCAGCTCCTGATAACGGGCGGCAACCCGTTCGTATTCTTCCTGCAAAACGTGTTCGACAGCTTCTTCGCAACCAAGCATTTTTCCTATTTGCCTGTACAAATCACTGATTCCTTCAATGCCATGCCACTCCTGCATATCGGCAACATGCAGAAACGGCGTGCCAAAGCGTTGCTCCATCGCCAATGCCCACTTCTTGCGACGTACTATATTCAGTGCTGCTTGCGGAGCCTTCTTGATTGTCTGCAAATCAGCGGCAGGCAGATAGGCGTTAACCGTAACACCCATTTTCTGCAGCATCTCGCTCATGCCCTGCAGCTTATCCTCACCATTATAGCCCCAGACAAAGGTTTCGATATTTACGCTCAGCGGCTGTACGCTTTGAGGCTCCATCACCTGCTCAACTAAAGCATCCATCACCTCTACATAACCGCAGCCGGGATAAACGGCACTGGAAGAAAACTTTTGCTTCTGCTTTTGGCAAGCCTTTTCACGCAAAACCTTGCGGCCGTTGCTCTTGTCCATATGCGAAAAAACCTGTGACGTAATCGGCACCAGCTTTGCTTTAAACTGCGGCTGCAGGCTGCAGGCCAGGCCTGCCAAATCATCATTGATAATATCCGATACTACGGAAGGTAGCAGAAAAATAATCTCCGGCTTTTGCTCACGCTCCACCTTTTGCAGTAATGCCGTCAGCTTTTTTTCACCGCCGAAAATTACATCATTGTTGCGCAAATCCGCACATTCCAGCTCATAAACCGGGCTTTGGCCGCTGCGCACATGACAGCGGTAATGAAAGCCGCAGCCGCGCGGACTATACAAGACAACGGCAGCATTTTTGATTTCGCTGATGCAGGCAAGATTTCCCGACACCTTGCCGTTGACAGCGTAGCGATGCAGATAACTTGAAGGGTTCATGCCCAAAAGCATGTTATCCTGATAATATTGGTTCATACTCATCAACTCCAATATCCTCCCTGCTTATTTTCAGCAGGCAAGAAAGTAACATTGCGCAAACATAACATAGGAAATTTATCTTACGCGTTTTTCCCGGCAAGAAAAAACGCCTTTCTGCAAAATTACAGAAAGACGTACTTATTCTCTAGCAGCCTCCTGTCACTCGCAGTACACTCCCGTTAACTTTTTTCAGGCAATTCTTCTGGCTCAGTTTCCTCGCAAGCCTCGCCTTCCCGGTTTCCCAGTGGCATAATTAAGGCTTGCTCCACTTTACAGCTGCGTGACAGCGCAGGCTTCGCACCTGCTTACTTATTAAGTCTTTCGACACCTGATAGTTCAAGCATTTTTATTTTTAATGTTATATTTGTTACATTTTATTTGTCAGAATTATAACACATCTTTGATTTTCTGTCAATAAAACAGCCAGTTAAGGGAAATCAAGAACACCGGAAAGTTCAAAGTAAAAACTTTGAAGGTTCCGGCGTTACATGTTTCTAAATATTTATCTAATCGTGATTTGTATAATCTGGATTAGATAAATTACTTTAAATTTCCCTGCTCTATGTGCAAAACTCTGTCGCAATGCCATTTCGCTAGAGATCTGCAAAGCACTGGAAATATTTTATGACTTCTCTTACACCTATACTAAATCATCTAAGCAAACTAACTTTATCTCATTTTCTGCCGCATAAGTAACTGCCTGCTCTGTATAACCGGCTTTGGAGAAGAAATAATAATACAACCTTTTATCCTGCACTACTTTTTTTGCTAAGAAATGCTTAAGATCCTTTACATCCACCAGGCTGTGCTTATATTTACACTCACCCAAAAGTATTTGCGATTGCCTGTAATCAACTGCCATAATATCTATTTCATCAGTCTTGTTCCACCAGCGGCCAATCTTGGTAAAATAAAACGGTAAACAGTGTTTTCTGTTCTGCTTACGTAAATATTGCTGACAAACATCTTCAAATACATATGATGTAAAACGCTCCAGCTCAGGCTTGACAATATATTGATAAATCCCTCCTGCATCGCCTGATTCCAGCTCAGATAAATTCGGGAACACAAAGGCATACCAAAAACCGAAGAAATTGTCGGTAACCTTGTATAAGCCTCTCTGTGTATTGGCCTGCTCTTTAATATTGGCATCCACAGAAAACTCCCTACATAAAATTCCCAATTCCAAAAGATTTTTCAAATATACGCTCAGCTTGCTTTTATCAATCTGAGTTTTTTGATAAATATCATTTAATTGGGTATTGCCTAAAGCAACTGCTTCAATTACTGCATTATAAACGCTTGTCTCGCGTAGCTCCTGCCGCATAAGAAACTCTACTTCGCTGTAAAGCACACTGCCTCTGCTTAAAATATTACGTACAATATTTTCATCCAAAGAGTATTTATCGGAGAACTGCTTTAGATAATGCGGAATACCGCCCAAAATAGCATAAGCAGTAATTTTATCTTCTATGCTGTAATTAGGAAAAAACTGTTGTGCAGAATAAAAATCCATTGCCTGCATTTTTAAAATTCCTGTAGCACGTCCATAAAGCGGATTTTTCTCTGCTAAAACTTCTTTTTCTATAAATGACATTGCGCTGCCACATAAAATCAGCATTACATTAGACTGCTTTAAAACCTCATCCCACAACTTTTGCAAAATAGAAGAAATAGCATTATTCCCTTTTACCATATATGGGAATTCGTCAATAACAACTACTATTTTTTTCTCTTTTGCCAGTTCTGTTATACTGAGCAAGGCCTGCTCCCAATCACTGAAGCGTGTAATATATTTTGCCGCCTGTTTATTTTTTTCCAAAACTCTCTGGCTAAATGCTTCAAGCTGTTTTTCATCTATGATTTCTGTACAAGTATAAAAAATGTGCTCTTTATCTTGACAAAATTGACGCAGCAGCTCTGTTTTACCTACACGCCTTCTACCGTAAAGCACTACAAGCTGACCGTCTGCACTATTATATCTGTCCTCTAAAAAATTCAGTTCTTCCTCGCGACCGATGAACATCTTACCCACCTCATTTATCTAATCGTGATTTGTATAATCTTGATTAGATAAATTATATAACATTATAAGGAAGGCTGCAAGAGATAGGCGGATGAATAAGAAAAACTCCGGAAAAACTAAAGATCTGCTTTGAATTAACAAATCATTTTATTTCTTTTCCATTAATTTCTACATAAAGAAATACCTCGATTTTATTTCTCTGCTACCTTAAGCCACTCACTGTTACATTCTAAACACTTTCGGCTAATTATGTTTCTCAACCTCTTGCATTTTATATATTGATAATATATACTATAAATTAACCTTATTCAGCTTATAACATTTTTCAAAACAGGCTGAGGCAGTTGCTGCTGCCAAAAAAATTTTTTATGAGTATTTTTAGGAGGCAATTCATGGAAGCAATTCAACAAACAATCATGTATTTTCACAAAGGCGGTCTCGTTATGTGGCCGCTGCTTTTCTGCTCAATCGCAGTAATTGCAATCGCTATTGAGCGTTTTCTGTTCTACAAGACAGAAGACAGCGGTCAGCCCTTTGCCGCTAAGTATTGCGAACTTTTGCGAGCTAACGAAAGAGAAGAAGCTCTTCAATTAGCAGAAGCAGCTAACGGCGAATGCGCTAAAATCGTTGCTGATGCAGCTAAAATCACCGAAGGCAGAGAACAACAAAAAGCATTTTTGGAAAGCCAGGCAGGTATTTTCATTGCTAAACTGAAAAATAAACTGGACTACCTTGCTATTATCGTTACTATGTCCCCGCTGCTGGGCCTGCTCGGCACCATCGTAGGTATGATCGGCGCCTTCAGTATCTTCAACCTGGAATCAGGCGCTCCTATTGCTATTACCGGCGGTATCGGTGAAGCACTTATCGCTACTGCTACCGGTCTTTGTGTAGCTATTCTTTCCTTGTGTGCACACTCCTATTTTGCCCATCGTATGGATAATATGATTACCGACATGGAGCAATGCTTCAGTGCTCTTCTCGAAGCAGAAACAAGGAGTGGTAAATAATGCAGCTGCGCAATGTACGTGATAGAAAAACACCGGAGCTTATTATTATCCCTATGATCGATATCATGTTCTTCCTGTTGGTATTCTTTATGCTCAGCACTATGTACATGATTGACCTTAAAACCATTCCTGTAAAGCTGCCGCAGGCAGCACATGCTGCTACGGATACAACAACAACCTTCGCTGTATCCCTGAAAAATGACGGCTCTCTTTATCTTGGCGATGCGCCGACAGATATGCAATCTTTAATAACCCAATCCTCAATCGAGCAAAAAAATAATCCTCGTTTTGCTATTGTTATCAGAGCAGACAAGGATGTTGATTACGGTCGTGTTATTGAACTTATTGATAAACTTAAAGGCGCAGGTATTACCCGCTTTGGTTTGGCAACGGATGGAGCTGGTAAATAATGAATTCTGGTCAACGCAGTAGAATCGGCTTTATCGGTTCTATCGTAACACATATTTTTATCTTACTTTTCGTAAGCTTCGTCGGACTGTTTAATTTATCGCATCCGCCTGCTAACGATATCGTTGAGGTATCACTGTTCGGCGGTGGCGGCGGTGGCGGCAACGATGCCGACATTGAAGACAGTAATGCAAATGACGAAGAAAACTCTACTGAAGAAGATGTGCAGGAAGAGCCTACACCGGATCCGGAGGCTATCTGGAAAAACGATGACAACAAGCCTCAACCTGTACATAAAAAATCTGCTGTGAAAAAGGTTGCCCGTAAGGGCAGTGGCACCGGTCAGGGAAGCGGCCACGGCAGCGGTGTAGGCCCCGGCACAGGCTCCGGCAGTGGCGGCGGTTACGGTTCCGGCAACGGTAATGGCGCAGTCGCTGTTATGCCGCGTATTATCCGCAAGATTGACCCTGTATACCCTGCTGCAGAACGCAATGCAGGCATCACCGGTTCAGGCGTTGTACGTCTTCTGGTCAACACCAACGGTACTGTTGATGAGGTTACCCTCGTAAGCTCCAGCGGTAACGCTAACCTCGACCAGGCAGGTATCAATGCCGCTTATAAATGGCGCTTCACCAGCGCTGTCGGTACTAACGGTCAAAAGGTTCGCTGCTATTTACGCTTACCCTTCACCTTCAGGCTGAGATAATTAAAACCTGTTAGCTGAGTTTCAGCTAACAGGTTTTTTTGTGCTTCAAATATTAAATTTACTTTTCTTGCTGACCTTCCGTCAGATAGGTCCAGCCGTTCTCCTGACGCACCTTGCCCTCTTTCATCAGATGGCCCAACGCACGCTTGAAGGCAGCCTTGCTGATACCAAACTTCTGCTTGATAATCTCCAGCGGCGTAGAATCGCAGTAAGGCATGCTGCCATTGCGCTTCACCAGGAAATCATAGATATCCTGAGCATCCGCAACAAGTGCATTCTCCTTCTGCAGACGCATAGAAACGTTAATACGTCCATCCTCGCGCAGATAGGTTACACGGCAGGTAACCTCCTGACCGAAGTCAAGTCTGCCACCGGGCACTTCACTGCGATGCAGGAAGGCAATAAAGCGCTGGTTGGTAAAAAGAAAGAAGCCTTCAGGCAGAATGTTGTAAATCGTACCGGTAACCTTATCACCGATTTTCAAACCCTCTGCAGGCTTGGAAGCCTTCACCATATCCTCTTCTACACGCATCGTCACAGCCTGACGACCGCTCTTATCGCGATACAGTCTTACCCACACGAGCTGACCGGGGTTTACATGGCCGCGCATCTGGCTATAGGGCAGGAAAACGCCACGCTCGGCGCCGATATCAACGAAGCCGCCGTCACGGGTAACGCTCAGCACACGTACATAGCCCAACTGGCCTTCACGCATCTTCGGCAGCTTCATGCTGGCCGTCAGACGCTTGCTGGGGTCAAGATAAAGGTAAACCTTTACCTCATCGCCAACATTAACATCAGAGGTCTGCTGCAGCTTATGCAGCATGATATCGTCAGAGGTATTATCAGTGCCTGCATCAAGGAAGGCGGCATTTTCATTCATACGCACAACCTTCAGGCTGACTACATCACCAGGACGGTATTTCGTATTATTCGTAATAACAGGAGCCTTTTTGGCTCTGCTGAATTTTTTATCATCAATCATCCGTATTCTCCACAAAGCTTTCCGACGGAGCATCTGCCCACAGCTGCTCTAAATTATAAAAATCGCGTTCTTCCTCCAGGAAAACGTGAGCTACAACATCACCGTAATCCAACAGTACCCAACGTGCGTCGGCATAGCCTTCCTTGTGAGTAGGGTGTACGCCTGCTTCTGCCAGCTTATCTTCAATATTATCAGCAATTGCCTTAACCAAGGTGCTGTTGCCGGCGCTGCATACAACATAAAAATCTGTAACAGGTGACAAGCCCTCCATATTTAATAAAAGTATATCCTTTGCTTTTTTGTCATTAGCCGCAGCCGCAATTTTTTGTGCAATTTCTTTAGTTTCCATTAAGCATCCTCCTTAATTATTACCTACTTTTCCAGCAAGTTTTGCTTCTTTTTCTAATTCATCTCTGTCCTTAGGTTGCAAGTGCTCCTTCGGCTCTTCTTCAATCTCCGGCTTTTCCTCTTCCTTCTCTTTCAGATAAGGAATTCCCAGCTCATCCAAGGACTTGTTTACATCAGCCTGGTCAGCCCGCCAATAGCTCACACCGGTGCTATCGTCAAATTTGCCATAAAGCATACAGCTGCGCAGCTTATCATCACCAAACAGCTTAAAACTGTTGGCAGCCTTAAGCATCGTCAAGGTATTAAGATCTGTTTCCACATATTTGTCCAGCGTTGCCAGCAAACTGCTTACCTTGGTTACATTCTGTACAGAAAACATCTGCTCCGCTGCAGCCTTCAGGAATTTTTGCTGTCTTTGCACGCGTCCGATATCACCAAGCTCATCCTTGCGGAAGCGCACATATTTACCGGCAGTTTCGCCATCCATATGCTGATAGCCATGCTTGATATCAATAACCAGATCAGCATAAGGATCCTCGTAATACATATCCTTTTCTACGTAGATATCTACGCCGCCAATTAAATTTACTACATCAATAAAGCCACGCCAGTTTGCCAGCGCATAATAATGGATAGGCACACGCAGCAGATTAGCTACTGTCTGCTTGGCCATAACAACGCCACCATAAGCAAAGGCAGCATTGATTTTTTCCGGATCCTTATGACCTGGAAGGACTACCATCGTATCACGCGGAATAGATAAAACCGCAACCTTATTATTCTGCGGATCAAAGCTCAGCAGGATAATCGCATCTGTGCGTTTAGGCTCACTTTCCGCTGCTTCGCTGTCGCCATCATCAATGCCCAATAGCAGGACGTTAATGCGTTCATTGAGCTTTTGGTCATCACGTATTTTATCATCTGCTGCAGTCACGCCAACATGCGGAGGATTGATAAAATTATTATATATCCAGCAGGTTCCCCAGAAAAGCGCTGTTCCCAAAAGGCCTATAAAAATAAGCAGGCAAAGCAATCTTCCCCAACGAATCTTGCGCCTTCTGCGGTATCTTAACGGCGGTTGTTGATTATTATTCTCTTCCATACTCGCCCCGCCTATTTATTATCTGCTTTCTGCGCCAGCATCAGCTCATTGTAGCCATCAATGCAATGTGGATGAATTAATTGGCCACCGGCAAGCAGATATTCAATAGTATTGCTATAGGCCTTAAGCATTGCTTTATCAAGGCTTTTACGTGCCAGCTTGCGCAAATCCTCTATCCCCGGGAAATCTCTTCCAGGTTCAATCATATCTGCCAAAAATACAACCTTTGCCAAATCCGTCATGTGGGCAGCACCGGTTGTATGCTGCGAAATACCTTCCAGAATTTCCTTATCTGTTACACCATACTTGGTCTGCGCATAGTATACACCTAATTTAGCATGCAGCAAAATCGGCTGGTTGCGTTCTACATCATCAATAGCAATTCCCAGTGCATCTGCCTTCGCCGCACTTTCTTTGCTGGCAACCTCACGGCCGCAATCATGCAGCAGTGCACAAATCGCTATTTTTTCTTCCGGCAGCTTATGTGACTTTGCCAATTCCAAAGCGGTTTCGTAAACGTGTACGGAATGTTTATAACGCTTCGGCGGCAAGGAAGCCTGCAAAAGCTGTTTCATTTCGTCTATTGTCATCATTTCTGCTTCATCCCTGCCTTTGATATAAATTGTGAGCAACGATATATTGCTCCACAGCCCGCGGCACCAAACCCGCCAGGCTCGCTCCTTCATGCAGCCTTGTCCTTATTTCGGTAGATGAAATATCATATTCGGGTGTATGCAGCAACATAATTCTTTCTGCGGCAGCAGCGCCCAAATGATGCACTACCTCTTCCATCACACCTTCGTAACCCGGTCTGCCGGCAGCTACAAAGGTTGCCAGCTGCAGCATTTCGTTGATAGAATTCCATGTATGCAGCTGAGCCACCGAATCAGCTCCGATAATAAAATAAAGCTCCTTATCCGGATATATCTGCCGCAGCTTGCGCAGGGTATCTATCGTATACGATACGCCGCTACGCCGCAGCTCCATATCCGACACGGTAAAATACGGATAAGGCTTTACCGCCAGCTCGGTCATCGCATAACGATGCTCTGCCGGCGCATAATCCTGTCCTACCTTATGCGGTGGTACAAAAGCCGGGATAAAAATAATTTGTTCCAGTGCAATACGTTCGTAAACAGCTTCAGCAATACGCAGATGCCCTATATGAATAGGATCAAAGGTCCCGCCTAAAATACCAAGTCCCTTTCCCGTCACAGTCATCCTCCTTGCTCAACACTTTTCTATTATTTTATTATATCAATCACTCAGCATTTGTACAACCTTCTGCAGCAGAATTATTATCGCAATAAGCAATAAAATTCCCTTTGTACGGTCTTTGAAATCAAAAACAGTTTTAGGCCTTCTCAGATAATCTGAAAAGGCCTGCAAGTAATCTTTAAATGTAGGTGGTTTAGGTTCTCGTTTTGTCATTTTTTCTCCAATTTTAGAGATAAAGTGAAGAGAACCACTCTTCACTTTATCATATTATTTTACTCGTATCTCAAAGCATCAATCGGGTCAAGCAGTGCAGCCTTACGTGCCGGATAAATACCGAAGAACAGGCCGATGCCGACCGAAAAGATTACTGCGATAACAATCGCCCAGACGGAAATAACCGTATTCCATCCTGCCATACTGCTGATAATGCAGGAAGCACCGATACCAAGCATTACACCTAAGGTTCCGCCGATAATACCGATGACCATAGATTCAACCAGAAATTGCAGCAGTATATTATTATAGGTAGCGCCTAAAGCCTTACGGATACCGATTTCACGCGTACGCTCTGTTACCGATACAAGCATAATGTTCATAATACCGATACCGCCGACCAAAAGACTGATAGCCGCAATGCAGCCGAGAAGTATCGTAATATTATTGGCTGTTGAAAGCATCGTTTCCATAATCTGCGCCATGTTGCCTACGGTAAAATCATCGTTATCGCCCTCTTTGATCTTGTGACGTGTACGCAGCACCTGTTCTACATCGGCCTGCACATCATTAATAATATTTTCATTCGCAGCCTGCACCGAGATACGCTGTACATTCGTAATACCCATCATACGGTTCTGTGCCGTAGTCAGAGGAACATAAACCACGTCGTCCTGGTCCATACCCATGCTGCCCTGTCCCTTGCTCTTCAAAACACCGATAACCTGAAACGGCGCTTTGTTAATACGCATAATCTTGCCAATAGGACTTCCCTCCGGGAACAGACTGTCAGCAACAGTCTTGCCGATAACTGCCACTCTGCCGCGGCTTACGAGGTCACGCTCGTTCAAAACGCGTCCGTCCTCAACCTCCAGACTGGAAATGGTAAAGTTGCTCGGAGTTGTACCCTCAACACGGCTGGTCCAGTTCTGATTGCCGGCGACCATCTGATAGCTTCTGTTGACACTAGCCGTAATATTGGCAATACCGTCAACCTGCTTCTCGATAGCCTGCATATCATCATACGTCAGCTTAACGCCTTCACCGGCCGCCAGACGAGCGCCGCTGGCAGTACGACCGCCGGAGGTGATAATCAGCAGGTTACTGCCCAATTTAGAGATATTGTTCTTAACATTCTCCTTTAGGCCGAAGCCCAAGCTAACCATCGCAATAACGGCGCCAACGCCGATAATAATACCCAAAAGCGTCAGGAAGGTGCGCAGCTTATTCGAGACCATGCCCTGCAAAGCCATTTTAATGCTTTCATTCAACATAAATATCTACCTTCCTTTATCAGCTCTGCGTACCGTCACGCATCTGCTGCAGCTCCTTGGCCGCATAATCAGTCCTGCCGCCGCTGCGTTCATCACTTACCAGCTGTCCGTCGCGCATTACCAGAATACGCTTCGTCTGCTCGGCAATATCCGGTTCATGGGTAACCATAACCACCGTCTTGCCGCTCTCATTCATTTTCTTAAAAATATCCATAATCTCGTAGCTGGATTTGGTATCAAGATTGCCTGTAGGCTCATCGGCCATAATAATCGCCGGGTTATTGATTAAGGCTCTGGCAATGGCCACACGCTGACGCTGGCCGCCGCTCATCTCCATAGGCTTATGCTCCAGCCTATCGCCTAGGCCAACAGCCTCCAGTGCCTTCTTAGCGCGCTCCATGCGTTCTTCCTCGTCTACACCGGCATATACCAACGGCAAGGCTACATTCTCCTGCGCAGTCAGCTTAGCCAGCAGATTGAAGTTTTGGAAGACAAAGCCTATCTTCGCATTACGCGTATGCGCCAGCTCATCGTCATCATAACCGGCAATCTCCTTGCCATCAAGAAAATACTCGCCGGAGGTCGGTCTGTCCAGACAGCCGAGAATATTCATCATCGTAGATTTACCGCTGCCGGAAGGCCCCATAATAGAAGTAAATTCCCCCGGCTCAATCTTAAGATTAACGTGATAAAGAGCGTGTACCACGCTGTCACCCATCTGATAGGTTTTCATAATATCTTTTAATTCGATAACAGACATAAAGCTAACGCCTCCTTAGTGCATCGGCGGTGGGCCCATTCTGTTACTGCTCTGCTTGCTGACAGCCTTCTTCACCAGCAGCTTGTCACCAATGCTGAGACCGGTTGCCGTAACTGCTACTTCGCTGTCACTCGTCAGGCCAAGCTTTACATCTACATCACGTGTTTCCTTAGTCTTCTCGTTATATACCTTGACGTAACGGCGGTTGCCCTCACTATAAATGCAGTTTAAAGGCACAATCGTTACATCATTAGCTTCGTTGATAATAATATCGGTTCTTGCTGTCATAGTCGGCAGCAGCTTGCCCTTAGCATCGTCAACAGTAACATAAACCTTATAATAGATAACATTATTTTCCGTAGTTGCACTGCGGGAAATCAAGCGTACCTTACCGGTAAAGGTTTCGTTAGGATAAGCGTCGACAGTAAACTTTACCTTCTGTCCGTCCTTCACCTGACCGATATCGGATTCATCGACAAGTGCTTCAATCTCCATATTATCAAGCGTTGCCACAGACATAATAACCTGCGGTGTGCTGATACCGGAGCTGATAGTCTGGCCAACCGGTGTAGGCTTACCGATAATGTAACCGGAAATCGGTGTGGTAATAACAGTATCATTAACATCAGAAGCAGCCTTTTCATAGTTGCTCTTGGCTACAAGATAATCTGCTTCCACGCTGTCAAATGTTGATTGGCTGATAGCACCGCGGTTCAGCAGGTTCAGATTACGCTCATAGTTAGCCTGGGAATTATGCAGCTTGGCCTGCATCTGAGCCAGCGTTGCGTTCAAAGATGTTGCATCAAGGCGCACCAGTACGTCACCGGCGTTGACATGCTGGTTTTCCTTAACAAGTACCTCAACAATTCGTCCGGTAATCTTGGAGCTGATATCAACATTATCCTGTGCGCTTAATGCGCCGGTTGCCGAAACAGTTTGCATAATGTTGCCTTTTTTTACTTCGCCCATCTTAACAGCAGCAGTTGTAACCTGCGTGCTTTGATAATATTTATAGCCACCATAGCTGCCTGCGAGCAAAATCGCAGCCGCTACGAGGATATATTTATTCTTTTTCACGAAACTCATCATTCTGCATCCCTCATTATTAAATATATTCCTTTACTATTATAACCTCTACTCTTTTTGAGGTCAAAGCAAGTATAGCAAAAAGATGTGTTTTTTTTATGGCACCATTAACAAAATTCAACACATATGACAAAAACCCCCGTCACTTTCGTGACAGGGGTTGATTTGCATTTTGACTGTCAAAGCATTTGTTGCTTTATCATTTTGAATCACCAGGCTGGCGAGAAAGTGCCAGAGGCGAAGAGCAGATGCCGCCGGCGTACTTCTGGTACGTCAAAGCATTTGCGATGAAGCATATGGTGCTTTATTCGTCTTCAGTTCCAATCACCAGGCTGGCGAGAAAGTGCCAGAGGCGAGGAACGGATGCCGCCGGCGTACTTCTGGTACGTCAAGGCATTTGTGACGAAGCATATGGTGCTTTATTCGTCAGACTGGTATTATTTACCGGGGAAGAACGGCCATACCATCGGAATAACGATCAGGGATACGATGAAGCATACGATTACGAGACCGCAGCCAGCTTTCAGGTAGTCCATGAATCTGTATCCGCCAGGGCCGAGTACCAGAGTGTTCGGAGGAGTACCTACCGGAGTTGCGAATGCGCAAGATGCTGCAACAGCGATAGCCATCAGAACTGCTTTCGGGTCAGCACCCAGGTTTTGGGAAATTGCAATACCGATCGGGCACAGCAGAGCTGCGGATGCGGTGTTGGACATGAACTGAGTCAGACCGCAGGACAGGATGAACAGTACACCGGTTACAACCAGCGGAGAAGGAGCGCCGCCCATCAGGCCAACAGTCCATTCAGCGATGAGTTTACCAGCGCCGGTTTTATCCATAGCGGAGGATACAGGCATCATGCCAGCGAACAGGAAGATGGTTACCCAGTCGATGGAAGCATAAGCTTGTCTTTCAGTCAGGCAGCCGGTCAGTACGCACAGCAGAGCGCCGATGATAGCAGCCATTTCCAGGGATACGCCCGGGATACCAACAGCCATTACCAGGATTACGCCCAGCAGGATAACGCCGGAAACCATTTGTTTAGATCTGGAAATTTCGTTAGCTTCTACTTCTTGCTCGATTTCTTGGTCAGCATCGAGTTGTTTGTTCGGGAGCAGATATTTGCCCAGGAACATCATGTAGAGCATACCAGCGATAGAGATAGGAACACCGATCCAAGCGAATTCGAAGAAACCGAACGGCTCGATACCAGCAGCATTCATTGCACCTACTGCAATGATGTTCGGCGGGGTACCTACCATGGTGATGATACCGCCCCAACCGCAAGCGAATGCCAAAGGCATTAACTGACGGGAAGCAGGAATTTTAGCTGCAGAGCAGATGCCCAGTGCAACCGGCAGCATGCAAGCTGCGGTACCGGTGTTGGACAGAACTGCGGACATTACAGTACCAACGATCATCAGACCGAACATCAGGCTGTTTTCGCTGGTGCCGCACATTTTAACTACGGTGTTACCAATTTCTTGAGCCAGGCCGGTGTAGAACATGGAAGCGCCTACAACGAACATACCTGCAAAAAGTACTACAGTGGAGTTGGACAGACCGCTGAATACTTGCTTAGCAGGGATCAGGCCTAACAGGCCGCATGCCACAGAGGCACCAATAGCAGTAACTGCGAGAGGAATAAGTTCAGTTACGAAGAATAATGCAACTACTGCCAACAGAATAAGACATTTGATAGCTGGGGACATTGTTTTCCTCCTTAAAATAATAAAAATGTTTTGTTGTCTGTGTGTCACTATACACACTGAAGGTCATCAATAAAATAATTCAACAAGTTATCAGTAAGTTCTATCATTAAAAATTTATAGTACTTACATTTCCGACAACTCCTATGCTATTGAAGACTTAAAACAGCCTTCACTTACATAACTTACTTTATCGGCTTTTTCACTTACTTTAATTACTTAATTGTCAACAGTGTTAAGTTTAACACACTTCTGACAAATTTGCAAGCCTTTTTCATTTATTTTATTCCTGTACTTTACATGTTTTTCTACTCAGCTTATTGCATATTTATACATCATTTTGTTTGTTTATTATTCCGTTCTCTTGTACACTTTTTTATAAAAAATATGTCTGTATGCTCACCCTTAACATTACATATTTCTGCCGGTATGTTCCCTACTTTGAACAACAAAAATCCCCGCCACCTAAGTGACGGGGATTGATTTGCTTGTAAGCGTCTAACCTAACAAATTATTTGCCAGGGAAGAACGGCCATACCATCGGGATAACAACCAGGGATACTACGAAAGCTACCAGAACCAGGCCGGTACCAGCTTTTACATAGTCCATGAATTTGTATCCGCCAGGGCCAAGTACCAGAGTGTTCGGAGGAGTACCTACCGGAGTTGCGAATGCGCAGGATGCTGCAACAGCGATAGCCATCAGAACTGCCTTCGGGTCAGCGCCTAATTGTTTGGAGATTGCAATACCGATCGGGCACAGCAGAGCTGCGGATGCGGTGTTGGACATGAACTGAGTCAGGCCGCAGGACAGGACGAACAGTACACCAGTTACAACCAGCGGAGAAGGAGAGCCGCCCATCAGGCTAACAGTCCATTCAGCGATGAGTTTACCAGCGCCGGTTTTATCCATAGCAGAGGATACAGGCATCATGCCAGCGAACAGGAAGATGGTTACCCAGTCGATGGATGCATAAGCTTGTTTTTCAGTCAAGCAACCGGTCAGTACGCAAACCAGAGCACCGATGATTGCTGCCATTTCCAAAGTGATACCTTTAATGCCAAGAGCCATTACCAGAACAACTGCCAGCAGGATAACGCCGGAAACGATTTGTTTGGATTTGGAGGTTTCATTTGCTTCGATTTCTTGCTCAATTTCTTGGTCAGCATCGAGTTGTTTGTTCGGGAGCAAATATTTACCTACAAACATCATGTACAGCATACCAGCTACGGAAACCGGGATACCAATCCAAGCGAATTCGAAGAAACCGAAAGGCTCAAGACCAGCAGCGGTCATAGCACCGGTAGCGATGATGTTAGGAGGAGTACCTACCATGGTGATGATACCGCCCCAACCGCAAGCGAATGCCAACGGCATTAACTGACGGGAAGCAGGAATCTTAGCTGCGGAGCAGATACCGAGTGCTACAGGAAGTAAGCAAGCTGCGGTACCGGTGTTGGACAATACTGCGGACAGTACGGTACCAACGAGCATCAGGCCGAACATCAGGCTGTTTTCGCCTGTGCCGCACATTTTAACTACGGTATTACCGATTGCTTGTGCAAGGCCGGTGTAGAACATGGAAGCGCCGACTACGAACATGCCTGCGAACAGAACAACGGTGGAGTTAGACAGACCGCTGAATACTTGTTTTGCAGGAATCAAGCCTAAGAGGCCGCATGCGATAGCTGCGCCGGTAGCAGTAACTGCGAGAGGGATAAGTTCGGTTACAAAGAATAATGCAACTACTGCCAACAAAATAAGACATTTGATTGCTGGGGACATTTTATGTTCCTCCTTTTAAAATTAATTTATATACAATGCCGAGGGAGGCATTCTATATCAGCTATTAATATGTAGTTTTCAAAGAGCTTATGGAATTTGCTTATGTATTTTCTTGCATTTCCATGTACCTATTATAACACTATAAGCGTAAAATAAAAAGTTATTTTATTGAAAAATTTACATTATTAACGTAAATAGTGTTTTTCTGTTGCGTACTTCTATATTGTGTTTTATGTACACTGTTATCATGGTGTTTTATTTTTATACTTTTATATGCTTTTCCGGAATTAAGTTAAACTTTAAGTAAATGATTTTTGAAATGCATATGACCATTTTATCTGAAAATTATCTTAATTCTCTTTATAAAATCAGCTCTGATAATTTACAGCTTTCTGCTCCAAAGCCCATTGTATCAAGGGTTTGCGATTCACGCAATTTTTTTAGTACCTCCTATAAGTTATTTTTAACAGCTGGTGCTAATTTTACTTTTCGAATTAAATGTAATCCCACAGCGCATGTCCACTGATTGAGGACACAAAATCGCCATCTTTTTTGTTCATAATGTGACAGTTTATTATTCCAGAACACTTTCTAGGCAAAAATTAAGAGGACGCGCCTTGCAGCGCGTCCTCAGGGGAGTTTCAGTATAAATTATTTACCAACAGGACCGATCATAGCCAGCATGGTACCTGCAGCAACTGCAGTACCGATAACGCCTGCTACGTTAGGACCCATAGCATGCATCAGCAGGAAGTTGGACGGATTTGCTTTTTGGCCAACAACTTGAGATACACGAGCAGCCATAGGAACTGCGGATACACCGGCGGAACCAATCAACGGGTTAGTCTTGCCACCGTCTACCATGCACATAATCTTACCGAATATTACACCGCCCCAGGTGCCTGCAGCAAAAGCAACCAAACCTAAGCAGATAATCAGGATAGTCTGATAGTTCAGGAAGGCTTCGGCACTCATGGTAAGACCGGTACCGGTAGCCAGCATGATAGTTACAGTGTTCATCAATGCATTCTGTGCGGTGTCGCTCAGACGGTCCAGGCAGCCTGCTTCTTTGAACAGGTTACCAAGCATCAGCATACCGATCAAAGCTGTTACCGGCGGCAGCAGCAAAGAAATAACGATGGTGCACATAATCGGGAAAACGACCTTTTCAAATTTACTTACCGGACGCAGCTGCTCCATAACAATCTTACGTTCTCTTTCGGTAGTAAACAGCTTCATTACAGGCGGCTGAATCAGCGGTACCAGGGACATGTAGGAATAAGCTGCAACGGCAATAGCACCCAAAAGATGCGGAGCCATTTTAGCTGCCAGATAAATAGCTGTCGGGCCGTCAGCACCGCCGATAATACCGATAGCGGATGCTTCCTGTACAGTAAATCCCAAAGCCATAGCGCCCATCAAAGATACAAATACGCCAATCTGAGCAGCAGCACCTAAAAGCAAGGTTTTAGGATTAGCAATCAGCGGACCGAAGTCTGTCATTGCGCCAACGCCCAGGAAAATCAACGGCGGGAATACTTCATGGTGAATACCGTACATAATAACGGACATAACACCCGGCTGTTCGAAACCGTTTTTAGGAATGTTAGCCAGAATACAGCCAAAGGCAATTGGTGACAACAGCAAAGGCTCGAAACCTTTGCCTATAGCCATATAAAGCAGAACCAGACCAACGCCAATCATAATTACGTTGCCACTTGTCAGAGCAGAAAAACCTGAGTCTGCCCAAACAGAAGCCATAGCGACGATAAATGCCTCAAACATAGAATAATCCTCCTCTTGCCCATATCGGGAAAATAAGTGCATTTTTTAATAGATTAGACATGGCATCACTTGCTTCAACGCTTATTTCTAGTAGGGTCAACCAACTGAATCATACTCATCAGTACACCTAAAGCAATGAGCACACCAAAAACGATTGTCATGTTGATAATAGAAATCAGCCACGGATTAGTTGTTACGGAACCCATATAAATCACCCCTTCCAAATAAATTTAAATATAATATTTACCGCAATATGCTTCCGGATATTTGACTTCAAACACCCATTTTTGCCTTGCTGAATTAAGTATAAAAATAATTCTGCTGTTATTCCGTTGCTTATGTCACACATAATAAACGGGCGGTCTTAGTTTACTTACAGATTGTATTCGTTTTAAATTTGTTATTGTTATTAAAATTTAAAAAGCATTTTTGTTATTGTAAGGGATTAGTTTACTTATGTAACTTAAAAAAGCAAGCTCAAAGAGCTTGCTTTTCAAGTCAGAATAGCCATTAACTTTTATGCTATTATTTATGTATAAAATTAAAAATATGTATTTTACTGCCTAACACCAGCTATTGAAAATTAAAAACGCCGCTCGTTTGAGCGGCGTTTTTTAGCAGCATTACAGCTGTTCAGTTACATTGTCTTCGGGAGTCCCCTTCTTTTTGCGGCTGAAGAAGCGTTCAACAACTACAAAGAGTACAGGAATCAGGAAGATACCAAAGAGTGTAGCGATAGTCATACCGCCTACTACGGCATTACCCATAGATACACGCGCACCGGCGCCCGGGCCGGTAGCAATAGCCAGAGGCAGACAGCCTAAGATGAAGGCAAAGGATGTCATCAGAATAGGACGCAGACGGACATGAGCAGCCTCAACAGCCGCATGTACAACATCCATGCCCTGCTCCATATTCATCTTAGCATATTCGACAATCAGAATAGCGTTCTTTGCTGCCAGACCAATCAGTGTAATCAGACCAATCTGCATATAAACGTCATTCTGCAGGCCACGTGCATACTGTACCAGGAAGCAGCCGAAAACTGCGGAAGGTACAGACAGCAGTACTGCCAGAGGAATTGTCCAGCTTTCATACAGAGCTGCCAGACAAAGGAATACGAAAATCAGAGAGATAATGAAAATCTGAGTGGAACGGCTGCCGGCTTCAATCTCATCAAGGCTCTGACCGGTCCATTCGTAGGTATAGGTATTAGGCAGAACCTGCTTAGCAACCTCTTCAATAGCAGCCATAGCCTGACCGGAGGAATAACCGCTGGCAGGGTCGCCGGAAATCTTAATCGCACTGGCACCGTTAAAGCGTGTCATAACAACAGAGCTGTTCTTAGGAGTAGGCTTTACAAGTGTATTCAGCGGAATAGACTTGCCGTCATTGCTGCGTACAAAGAAGTAACGCATATCCTCTACACCGGTACGATATTTTTCATCAGCCTGCATAACAACCTTCCAAGTACGGCCGAAGTTATTGATATCATTGATTTCGTTACCGCCTAAGAACGCCTGCAATGCGGAATAAACAGTAGATACAGGAACGTTCAGGGATTGTGCCTTATCACGGTCAACCTCAAACTGATACATAGGAGTATTGGTGTTCAAGGTAGTGTACAGCATACCGATTTCCGGACGCTTGCGACAAGCAGCCAAAAATTCGTTAGCACGCTCACCCATAGTGTTAACGTCCTCACCGCCAAGGTTCATGAGATAAAGGCTCAGAGTACCGGTACTGGAAGCACCGGGCAGAGAAGGCGGCTGGAAGGCCATAACGGTTGCATCAGGAATCTGTGCGCCCATGCCGAAAATCATCGGAATAACATCCTGTACGCTGTTGCTGCGCTTGCTGTAGTCCTCCATAGTAACTACTGCCAGGCCGGCGTTAGCCTTCTGGCCCATGGACAGGATATCAATACCGCTAACCTCCATAACGTTTTTAACGCCGGGGAGCTTTCTCATATTTTGTGCAAGGCCTGCCATAATCTGCTGCGTACGGTTACTGGAAGCACCCTCAGGCAAAGCGATGGATACAGCAGTCATGCCCTGGTCCTCGTTCGGTACAAAGCCTGTCGGCGTTGCCTTGGCCAGGAAACCGATGCAGATAACAACAACAACAAGACAGGTCAGAATCAGTTTAGATTTACGGATGCAGCCTTCAACGTTTTTCACGTATTTAGCCAGTGTTCTTGCAAACCACTCGTCAAATGCTTTTACAGCCTTGCCGATAAAGCCTTTTGGTGCCTCCTCCTTCTTGACCAGAATCAAGGAGCAGAGTGCAGGAGTCAGGGACAAAGCTACGATAGCAGAAAGCATCATGGATACAGAAATCGTAATCGCAAACTGCTTGTACAATTCACCGACAGTACCGCCGGTGAAGGCTACAGGAATAAATACCGCAGACAGTACGAAGGCAATAGCCACAACAGGGCCGGAAACCTCGTTCATAGCACGGTAGGTTGCCTCCTTAGGAGACATACCGTTTTCCTGAATATGATGTTCAACCGCTTCTACTACAACGATAGCGTCGTCGACAACAAGGCCGATAGCCAGAATCATCGCAAAGGCAGTCAAAGTGTTGATGGTAAAACCTAAAATTACAAAGGAAGCAAATGTACCAACCAAGGATACCGGTACAGCCAGAATAGGAATCAAGGTTGCACGCCAGCTGCCAAGGAACATAAATACTACCAGAATAACCAGAATCAAGGCTTCAACAAATGTATGAGCAACCTTCTCCAGAGATTCGGTAATAAACTGGGTGTTATCCTGAATAACGACCAGCTTCATATCATCAGGGAAACGGCTTTCTGCGTCCTTTAATACCTCGCGGATATTCTTAACAGTTTCGATAGCATTCGCATCAGAGGTCAAGGATACCGGGAATACAACGGAATCACCGCCGTTCAGCTTGCTGACGATAAGGTCATTACGCGGCCCTTCTTTAATAGTTGCGATATCCTTCAGCTTCAGGTTATCGCCGTTGTTGGAACGGATAATTACGTTACCGAATTCCTCAGGTGTATTCAGACGGCCCTGAGCACTTGCGGAATAGGTACGCTCCTGCTTGTCAACAGTAGGACGGTTACCGATAGAACCAACCGCAGCCTGTACGTTCTGTGTTTTGATAGCGTTGGAAACATCTGTTACGGTCACGCCCAGCTGCGCCATTTTTTCAGGGTTCAGCCAGATACGGACTGCATATTCCGGACCATATTCACCAACGGTAGATACGCCCTTAACACGCTTTACGGCATCAAGGAAGTTAGCATCCGCATATGTTCTTAAGAACATAGCATCATAGGTATTTTTCGGAGAATAAAGACCAAAATACATAATGGTCTCGGCAGATTCCTTAGCAGTGGTTACACCGTAGCCGGAAACCTCGCTCGGCAGAGAGCTGGTTGCCTGAGATACACGGTTCTGCACCTCTACAGAAGCGATATCTGCGTTTTTCTCCAGGTTGAATTCAACATTGAGCTTGTATTCACCACTGGAGGTACTTACAGAGGACATGTTCAGCATATTTTCTACGCCGCTGACCTTCTGCTCAATGGTCTGTGCTACAGCCTTTTCAACGATATCGGCACTCGCACCGACATAGTTGGTGGATACACTGATACGCGGTTTAGTAATGTTAGGATATTGGGCGATAGGCAGGCTAAAGCCGGCAATCGCACCCAATAAGGTAATAATAATCGCCAGTACTATCGCAAATACCGGGCGATCAATAAAGAAACGAGCCATCTAGCCAACCTCCTTATTGCTTCTTGCCGGCGGTAGCACTGTTGTCAACAGTAGTATCCAGATCAGCCTCAGTCATCGGCTGCGCCTTAACCTGAGCACCCTGTCTGATCTTACCGGTGCCTTCAACTACGATTGTCTCATCGCCGGTCAGACCACTTTCAACCATGTAGAAACGGCCAACAGAAGGACCAAGAGTTACTTCCTTCATAGTAACCTTGTTATCGCTGCCAACAACATAAACAAATTTCTTATACATTAATTCAACAACTGCACGCATAGGAATCAAGAGAGCATCTTTTTTTGTGCCTGCGGTTGCCTGTACGTGAGCAAACATGCCTGGCAGCAGACGATGTGCAGGGTTTCTGAACAAAGCCTTAACAGTCATAGTACCGGTGTTATCATTGATACCACGGTTAACCTCTGCTACAGTGCCTTTTAAATCGTAGGTACTGCCATCGCTCAAAACAACAGTCAGGTTGTCAAGTGAAGCAGCGCCGCTGTTATCATGAGCACCGGAAAGCTTCAGATATTCCGGCTCAGCAATGCTGAACTGTACAAATACCGGGTCAGTATTGCTTATTTTGGCCAGAGTAGTCTGACCTGCGGTTACATAGTTACCAACCTCCAGCGCGGTAGTATCAATACGGCCGCTGAACGGAGCGGAAACGCTTGTATCGGTCATGTTAATCTGCGCATTTTCCAGAATTGCTTCCTGCGCATTTACAGAAGCCTGTGCCTGGTCACGCTGCATAATAGCGTTATCCAGAACCTGCTTGGAAATTGCATTCTGTGCATACAGAGTGCTGTAACGCTCTGCATTCAGAGCTGCGTTAGCCAAAGCCGCACGGGCATTAGCCAGGCCTGCCTGCGCGTTGAGCACGTTGGCCTGATAAGTACGCTGATCAATAGCATATAAGGTCTGGCCTGCACTTACATTGTCACCGCCCTTGAAATACTTGGCTGTAATCTGACCGCTTACCTGAGCTTTCAGCTCCATTTCCTGCTGAGCCTGTACAAAGCCTGTATAATCATATACCAGAGGGGTGTCACGCTTAATAACCTTCATGGTTTTAACCAAAGCTGCCTTATTGCCGCCCTGCTGCTGTTTTTGACCACAGCCTGCAACGCTCAGTACAAAGGTTGCCGCCAGCGCCGCAGCCATTGCTTTTCTCGCACGGCCGGAGCGAATAAAACTTAACATAAAAAACCCTCCTTCACCGTCACTCTGAAACTACTCAATATATATAATAACCAATAAGGCTGTTACACCTCTACCTGAAAATATGCCTGTTCCAGTTTCAGAATACTACCATTATAATAGACATTTTTCAGAAAAGCAAACTTCATTTAAACTGTTTTTGCCGTTTTTCCTTGCATTTTCTTCAATTATCTTCTTCTCACAAATTATACTGACTGACCAGTCAGTTTCTGCTGTTCAACAGCTCTTTTTTCAGTAAAAATTTATGCAGATTACCCATAGCAAAACCGGATACCTGGTCAACTCCGTCAATACGCTGCATCAAAAACAGGTTATCTCCTTCAATATACCATTCTTCCGGCAGTTTGTCCTTATATACAACCTTTTTATTGGTATTCAGCAGATTAAGCAGCGGCAGCAAATCCTTATCCTTGACATTAAGCACTTCATCCAGTCTGATTTTTTCGGCAGTCTTTGGATTTACGTTCAGCTGATGATGGATAAAGCTGTTTTTACCGCTGATCAGCTGCAGGCTCAGAATATGTTCATCGGCACGCATAACCTTAAATGCCATATCTGCCTCGCCCTTATAAAAATGCTCAAGATATTCCTGGCATTCTTCTTGCAGCAGCTTATTCATTTTATTTTGCAGCTCTACATCCTTAGCGGCAAAAACCGGGAAGGTAGCTTCACCGCCGGGCACGACCATCTTACGCGCTAATATAGTACCGGCAGCAAAATCTTTGCCATCATTTACGGTATTATCCTTAGGCGTAGGCGCAAGCGTCATAATGGTCAGGGAAAACTGTTTCCATTCCTTAGTTTTCTTGTCCTGCTTCCAGATAGCGCCCACATCTGCCAGAGGCTGCTTTTTCTGCACCAGCTGCTGACAGCCAAACAATTCATCTGCGCCGTCATTATCTACATCGTGTGCTACGAGAGAATGTAAGCCACCGTACTCCAGCTTGCCGTCTTCGACCACGCAGCCTGCTGCCGGGGTTAAATCAGATTTGTTCCCGTCAATTAAGGATACATGCATTTTGCCGTCCTTGGCAAAGGCTTGCGTTACCAGTCCCATGCTTTCGGCAGCTCCAAAGACCTCACGCACATTTTTCTTATTGGCAAAGGAAAGCACACGATATTCACTTGGCGCATGCCAATCTCCTTGAGCAGCACTCACCAGCAGCTGCTGTCTGGCGCTTTTGCCCGCCCACAGCTTAATAGGCTGCAGTTGGCAATTATACCCGCCCTTAATAGAAGGTGCATGAGCCGTCAAAAGCTTCTTGTCCTTATCCTTAATCATAATAAGCAGATCATTGGCGTAACCGTTAGGCAACCGGTCACCCCAAAGCTCGGCAGTAACAGTCTGCTCTGCTGTCAGCTGCAGCGGCACCTGTGCCAGAAGGGTGTCAGCTGCAGCAGCAACAGTGCTGCAGAAAAGTACACTGCTGCAGGCCAGGCCTTGCACCAACCATTTTATCTTCACGTCTTCACGTCCTTTCTTCAAACATACTATTATATTATAGCATTTTTTTGTTATAAGTAGCTGTTAAAACACAGATTTTTTACATAAAGGTACCCCAAACATCGGCAAATTCTGTTGCATTTCGTACAAAAAGGCTTTTTCTTATTTCTCAAAACGATTTTTTCATTAATATTACTGCTTTTTATTGTTAAATAGTGTAGAATAAAAGCGGTATTTTATGATTTTTTAGGAGAAGGGAAGGATTTATTAATGAAGAAAATTGTTGCTCTTCTGCTCAGCCTTTGCCTATTAGTATTAGCTGCAGGCTGTGGCGGTAACGATTCAAAAAAAGACACACCCAAAGAAAAGACTAAGGTAAGCCTTGGCATGCTGCGCCTGACAAGCAGCGCTCCTTTATTTATCGCTATGGATAAGGGCTTCTTTGCTGAAGAAGGTATTGAAATCGAACCACAATGGTTTGATGCCGCTCATCCGATTGCCGTATCCACTGCTTCCTCTAAGGTTGATGTCGGCGCTACCGGCATTACGGCCAGCCTCTATAACATGGCAGCCAACGGACAAAAGCTTGGCATTGTTGCAGATAAAGGACGTGAACAAAAAGGCTATTCCTCTTCTGCACTGCTCGTTACTACTGACAACTACAACGCCGGCGTAAAAAGCCTGAAGGATTTAAAGGGCAAGCGTATCGGTATTACGCAAAAGGGCTCTACCTTCCATTATATGCTTGGCAGAATGCTGGAAACCCAGGGCATGAGCCTCAATGATGTGGAAATTGTTCCCCTGAGCAAGCTCAGTGCTGTTATGGCTGCTCTGGAAAGCAAGCAGATTGATGGCTGTATCTTAAACGAGCCTAACATCACCAAGGTGCAAAAAGCAGGCTACGGCAAACTGGTTGTACAGGTTGGTGACGTTATTCCTTACCAGACCTCTGCTATTTTCTATTCACCTGACTTTATGAAGAATAAGGATGCGGCAGTACGCTTCATGCGTGCTTACAACAAAGCCTGCAACTATTACTACGAAGCTGCAGTAGAAAAGAAGGATGCCAAGAAGCTGGAAGAGGTTGTTAATATTGTAGCAAAATACGTTAAGGCTCCGGCTGAAGATATTAAAGCCGGCCTGCCCTATATTGACAAGGACGGCAAGCTGCTCGTCAGCGATATCGCAACCCAGATTAAATGGTACACTGACAACAAGATGATTTCCGGCACACTGGATGCGAAGGATGTTGCCAACACCAGCTTTCTGGATGAAGCAATGAAGAAATAAACTATTGTATTAAAGCAAGACTGGCGTAAATGTAACAGATGCAAAATGCGTTGACGATGCTTTAGCACCAAAACGCTGCGACTGATATATTAGCGCCAGTCTTTTTGGAGGATGGTAGAAAATGAAATTAGAAATCGCAAATATCTGCAAGGATTTCACCACCACCAGCGGTAAGCTGCTTCCTGTTTTGCAGGATATTAACCTCAGCATTAATAAGGAAGAATTTGTAGCATTGGTAGGACCGTCCGGCTGTGGTAAATCAACCTTGCTCAATATAACTGCCGGGCTTTTGGAGCCCACAAGCGGTAACGTAAAATTTACTGATGTCGCTGCAGGCTATGAGCCTCGCATGAGTATCGTCTTTCAGGAAACAGGCCTCTTCCCCTGGCGTAATGTGCATGATAATATTGCCTTCGGTTTGGAAACAGCAGGCATGAAAGCAGACGAAAAGGAAGCACGCATTAAGCATTACATTGAGCTTGTAGGCTTAAAGGGCTTTGAAAAATCCTTCCCGCACCAATTAAGCGGCGGTATGCGTCAGCGCGTTGGCATTGCCCGTGCTTTAGCTATCGAGCCTGACCTGCTGCTGATGGATGAGCCGTTTTCTGCCTTGGATGCGCAAACACGCACCATCATGCAGGAGGAGCTGGTAACGCTGTGGGAAAAGACGCGTCTGACCACGCTCTATGTGACACATAATATTCAGGAGGCAGTAATGCTTGCTGACAGAGTTGTACTGCTTTCGCGTCGCCCCGGAAAGGTAAGCAAAATACTGCAGATTGATATTCCGCGTGCCGAGCGTGCTAAGACGGAGCACACAGACGAAATTGCGGAATTTGTCCGTATCATCTGGGAGCATATCAGCAAGGATGCGCGTGCTGCCTTAATGGAGGTGGAAGACAATGCCTGAAAAGAAAACTGCTGCTGACACAACTAGCGAATATATCGTACGCAACCGTATGACGCATTGGCAAAAGACCTATCCGCATTGGGTAAGCGTTGCTTCCATCATCATCCTGCTGCTCTTTTGGGAGGCTATCTGCCGCTTCGGCCTGGTTTCTTCTCTGTTTTTGCCGGCACCGAGCCAGATTATCAGCGCCCTGCTTACCATGCTTGCTGACGGCGAAATCGGCGTTAGTCTGGCCGCCAGCATATACCGTATCCTAATCGGTTTTGCTGTCGGCAGCCTTATCGGCCTTGCAGTCGGTCTTGTTACCGGTACCTCGGCACTGGCAGATAAAATCGGTAATCCTATAGTCAACGCGCTTTACCCTATCCCTAAAATCGCTTTGCTGCCGTTGTTTATTCTTTGGCTGGGAATTGGCGAGCTGTCGAAGGTAACGATTATTGCGCTCGGCGTCTTCTTTCCGGTAGCAATGAACACCTACAGCGGTGTCAAAAATGTTGATACACTGCTTATCAAGGTTGCAGTCAGCTTTAACGCCAGCTGGTGGAAAACGATGAAAAGTGTTGTTCTGCCTAACGCCTTACCTATGATTTTCGCAGGTCTGCGCCTTGCCGCCGGCACATCTCTGCTGCTGCTGGTAGCAGCAGAAATGATTGCTGCCCAGGTCGGCATCGGCGCCCTCATCCTGCATTACGGCGATTTGATGATTACCGACCGCTTGATGGCCGGAGTTATTGTATTGTCCTTGCTCGGCCTGCTCTTTAACCTGTTCCTGCAATGGTTGGAGAGAAAGGCTATCCCCTGGAAGAACATCTAAAAGCACAAAAGCACTGTCTGCTCACTGATATTCTTATATCAGATAGAGCGACAGTGCTTTTTCTTTTTCTGCTAAAGTCTTACTACAGCTTCTTAAAATACTGTTACGCTTATACACAAATACTGCTTTCTGCCGAGCTATTACTGCAGCCTTGCCGAAGCCTCTTTTAAAACTGCTGTCACGGTTTCCGGCGGCAGCTCGCCTATCTTCTTGATCAGTGCAGGCTGCTTGGGATGTTCGGCAATAACCTTTTCCATCCACACCATGTCCAGCCAATGGCCGTGCTTGAAGCCTGTATTATTGAAGGTACCGATAATTTTATAACCGCAAGCCTCATGCATTTTGACGCTGTGCTCATTGCTGGCAGTAATGCAGGCGTAAGTCACAACTATTCCCTGCAGACGCAGTAAAGCCTCCAACGCTTCATACATAACCTTGCCCAAGCCGCGTCCCTGACCCTCGGGTGCCAGATAAATCGTTACCTCGGCACCCCACTGATAGGCAGCACGCTGAATATAAGGATGAGCATAAACATAACCCAACAGTCTGCCCTCATGCTCACAAACTATATAAGGATAGTGTGCAGAAATATTTTTGATTCTCTCGGTAAATTCTTCTGCCGACGGTACCTCATATTCAAATGATACATCACTGAGCGTCCTATCGCTGCTGATAACAAAGGGAGCGTAAATCGCAAGCAGCTTTTCGGCATCGTCAGGCTTCGCAAAGCGAAGCGTATACTTCATCGACATTTTATCGCTCCACCTTTACTTCAAACATTCTGCTCCACGGCAGCGTAAATTTATATTCTTCAGCAGTATTGCCCATATACGGCTTGCTTACCTTGTTGATTTCCCGGGTAATAAACTCTTCCGCCGCAGTACGCTGCTCCTCATTCAGTCCGCTGTTGGGCCAATAGTTAGGCCAGATAAGCTGCTGGTAGGTTTGCATGCGCACATTCGCCTGATATGCCCAATCATCAAGATAACGCACATTAAGCAAATCTTCTCTTGCTTCCGGCGTTAACTGCTTATACAGCAGTCCCTGCGCCAGAGCAAAACCCAGGCTGTTGCCTGCGGTATTCCAACCGCCGTAGGATGCCAGTCTGTAGGCAAGCTGTTTGTCAAACAAGGTCTTGACCAAAGCATTATCCGCACCATTGCCAAAGCGGATATCAGCTACAGTCACCGGATGGTTATGCTCAAGAATGCGCTCAATCTTATTGACGAAATTTACGGTAGCAGGCAATGCCTTGTAGCTGTTGCTTGCATCAGACGCCTCATGCGTCACACCATCGGCAGGAGTGTTGACAGCCAAAACCAAATCCGCATTTTTGCGCGAATATACCGGGAAGGCACCTGCCGCATAGATATGCTGCTTGGCACTAACCGCCACAGTATCATCCTCGTAGGTAGGCACTGTTTTACCACCCATGCCGGCAGCATAGGTTACATTTACCAAAGGCAACTCATACTGCAGACGGTTGGCAGCACGGCTCAAAAGCAGCAGGCCAAGCTGATCTGCGCCGGCGAAGAAACGGATTTTCTCCTTCGGCAGCTCATTTACCAGAATATTCATCTCGCGTGCTTCCCGATGTGCCTGAGAATATGCTGCAGTATCGTCGCGGCCGATAAGCATATAATCAAAGTCGCCGCTTTCCACACCATGCAGCAAAAGCTCCGTAGCGCGGATATTGTTGCTGCGGCGTGTAAATATATCAGTCAGTATTTCCCGGGGAATGTTGCTGCGCAGCTCTGCCAGCTCCTTGACCTCTTTACGCTTAATCTGCTTAAGCTCCAGCTTGTCCTCCAGCTCTCCCAAGCGGAAAATCTTAGGGCCCCATTCCTTATAATATGCAGGCTCTGTCGGCGCACTGCTGGCCTTAGGCGAGCGCATAATAGTAGTAAATACATAAACCTTCTGTCCGCCGTGTTGCCTTTTCAGCTCTACCAAGCGTTCGGCACGCTGCTGCAGAAGCTCCGGCGAAATTTCATGTGTGCGCGATGCTACCAGCCCGCCATAAAGCAAAGCATCGGAAGAAGCAACAATGGCTACCGATTCACCGGCCTTAGCCTCCAGCCAATTAAAAAGCTTTTCCGGCTGCCCTGCTGACTGAGCGCCGGCAATATATTCGGCCGGCGGCAGCTGTACATCCCAGCCTGCAGCCTGCATCGTCTGCACTGTGTAATCAAGGCACACCGGTCTGTTGTCCATGGGTATATATAACAGAGTGCCCTTAGCGGCAAATGCTGTATGAGTAGTCAACAGTAAAGCGCAAAGCAAAACACTTCGCAAAACCTTCATCATTTTTATCACTACCTTTAACTCTTTCTAAGCAGAGATATTCCTCGCCTTAATAGAATTTCTACAGCAATAAATAAAATTCCTGCGTCGACTTATAATTTCTTCTCGCATCTCTCAGTTATGATAAAAGCTCATCGCAAAACAAAAGCTCCCTGCTTCAAGGTATACCTTGAAGCAGAGAGCAAAGCTACGTTATAAAATTAGCTTAAGCGTTAGCAAATCTGCTTAAGAAATCCTGGGTACGTTTATTCTTCGGATGCGTAAACAGCTCCTGCGGCTCGCCTTCCTCAGCAATTACGCCTTGGTCGATAAAGATAACACGGTTAGAAACGTCACGGGCAAAAGCCATCTCATGCGTTACGATAACCATCGTCAGGCCTTCCTTAGCCAGGTCGCGGATAACGCGCAGAACCTCGCCAACCATTTCCGGATCCAATGCGCTTGTCGGCTCGTCCATCAAAAGAACCTCCGGCTCCAGCGCCAACGCACGTGCGATTGCCACACGCTGCTTCTGACCGCCGCTCAGCTGATGCGGTTTGGCATTTACATAAGTATCCATACCAACATGCTTCAGATATTTCAGCGCAGTTGTGCGAGCTTCTTCCTTGCTTTTGCCAAGAACCTTTACCTGACCAACCATGCAGTTTTCCAAAACAGTCATATTATTAAACAGGTTGAAGGATTGGAATACCATACCAACCTTGGTACGATACATAGTAAGCTTTTTGAAAGCTTCATTAACATCTGTGCCACGGTAATCAATGGTGCCGGCAGTCGGATGCTCCAAATAGTTCACGCAGCGGATGAGCGTAGACTTGCCGCTGCCGGAAGGACCGATGATGCAGACAACATCACCGCGACGGACATCAAAGCTGATGCCCTTTAAAATTTCACGCTCGCCAAAGCTTTTCTTTAAATCATGGACTGATAACAAAAGTTCCTTTTCCATAGCTTAGTACCGTCCTTTCGGCTTCTTAGTAGGCAGAGGAATATCACCGCAAGGATCCATCATCGGGTCATAGGTAACCAGCTGATAATCCTTAGGGCCATCCATCTTGCTTTCCAACCAGCGCAGCAGGCGGGAAGCGGTAAAGGTCATAATAAAGTAAATTACGCAGGTAATGAAGAAAATTTCAAAGTATTTGTAATATACACCTGCAGCAGATTTAGAAGCAAAGTACAGCTCTGTTACGGAGATAACGTTCAATACAGAGGTATCCTTGATATTGATAATCAGGTTGTTGCCCAGCTGCGGCATAACGTTGCGCAGAGCCTGCGGCAGAATAACGCAGCGCATAGTCTGGATATGGTCCATACCGATAGCAATTGCTGCTTCCTTTTGTCCCGGGTCAACAGATTCAATACCGCCACGCACAGTTTCTGCCATGTATGCACCGGTATTGATAGAAACAACCAAAAAGCCGGCAAACAGCGGTGACATATCGATATCAAACAGGCTCATTGCACCATAATAAACAACCATAGCCTGTACAATCATAGGTGTACCGCGAAATACCTCTACGTAAGCGTCTAATAAGCGCTGCAAACAGCGCACCAAAGTTCTCTTAACCTTGCTGTCATTATCCTCCAAAGGAATTGTTTGGATAACACCGACAATAAGGCCGATAATACAACCGATAAATGTGCCTACTACTGCCAGCAGCAGAGTAACGACCGCGCCCTTCAGCAGAACAGAGCCATATTGCTGCAGCAGGTAGACTACCCAGCCAAAAAATGTTTCCGGCATTACATACACCACCTTAATTTAATACAAAAAGGGGCGACAACCGCCGCCCCTTGCAAATGGCGTAACTCGTTATTGCAACGCAGCTATTCCATTCTTATACAGCTTATTTTGCCAAAGGCTGTTTCTTAATAGCTTCATCCATAATCTTATTGAAGTCAGCATCGGTCATACCGCCCAGAACCTTGTTCATAGCGTCTGCCAGTTCCTTGTTGCCTTTTTTAATAGCAATACCGATTTCAACATCTTCTTTAGAAGTTTTGAAGCCTTGACCTTCAGGGAAGGTTACCATGGTCAGTTCGGGGTTAGCAAAAGCAGCAGCCTTAGCAGTCGGGATATCGGTTACGATCAGGTTGCATTTGCCAGATTTCAGAGCAACAATCATGCCGGGAACGTTGTCGATAGCAGGCAGCTTTTTAACGTCAGGAACCTGGTCAATCTGATCATACCAGATGGTGTTCAGCTGAGAGGTAGCAACGGAGCCTTTGAGGTCGGCAACGCTCTTAGCCTGAGCTTGCGGAGAATCCTTTTTAACCAGTGCTACTACAGTTGCATAGTAGTAAGGTTTGGTGAAGTCAACGGACTCTTTACGTTTGGAGGTAATGGACATGCCGGCGATAGCAGCATCAATCTTGCCGCTTACTACTGCAGGAGCCAGGCCATCCCATTCGATTTTATGAATTTCCAGGTCAGCGCCCATGGAATCAGCTAATTTTTTAGCAATCATAACGTCATAGCCGTAAGCATATTCGTTAGAGCCGGCGATTTTTACAGCGCCGCCGTCAGCAGACGGTTGGGACCAGTTGTACGGAGCGTATGCGCATTCCATACCAACCTTCAATACCTTCTTGCCGCTGTCAGCTTTTTTATCGCCACCGCCGCAGCCAGCGGTAACAGCCATTGCTACAACCATAGCACTGCACAGGGCAGCTTTCAAAAATTTCTTCAAGTTCATCAAAAACACACCTTTCATTGTGAAATAATCTACTAAGTTACGTAATACTTTACTATATTACTGTCAAAAAAGCAAGCGTTCCGGCACAGATATAATGTATACATGAGTATAACTGCATAAAAGCCGTACTATCTCCCGCAAGAAACAGTACGGCTTGAAATGCTTAAGCTTATTTTTTCAGTCCGTTGACAATGCGGTCCATAGCTTCAATAGTGTTTTCACGGCTGCCAAAGGCGGTCAGACGGAAGTAGCCTTCACCCATAGTACCGAAGCCGGCACCTGGAGTACCTACAACCTGCAGTTTTTCCAGCAGAAAATCGAAGAACTCCCAGGAAGTCATACCATTCGGGCATTGCAACCAGATGTACGGAGAATGTACGCCGCCATAATATTTAATGCCAACCTTATCAAAGCCAGCCATCATGATACGTGCGTTTTCCTGATAGTAAGCAATGTTTTCACGGCATTGTTTGATGCCCTCTTCGCTGAATACAGCCTCAGCACCGCGTTGGATAATGTAAGGAACACCGTTGAATTTAGTGGTCTGACGACGCAGCCACATTTTGTTCAGTTCCATTTCCTTGCCGCTTTCGGTTTTACGAACCAGTGCATGAGGAACAACGGTATAACCACAGCGTGTACCGGTAAAGCCAGCAGTTTTGGACAGAGAGCACAGCTCAATAGCACATTTTTTAGCGTCTTCGATAACAAAAATGCTGCGCGGAATTGCCGGATCAGTTACGAATGCTTCATAAGCAGCATCATAAAGGATTACTGCATCATTTTTCAGTGCGTAAGCAACCCACTCTTCCAGCTGTTCTTTAGTATAAACAGCACCGGTCGGGTTATTCGGAGAGCACAGATAAATTACGTCAGCCTTCACATTTTCGTCCGGCATCGGCAGGAAATCGTTTTCCGGTTTGCCTTCCATATAAATAATATTGCGACCGCACATTACGTTGGTATCCAGATATACAGGATATACCGGATCAGGAATCAGAATTGTATTGGCATTACTGAAAATATCGGTAATATTACCGCAGTCGCTCTTAGCACCATCGCTGATGAAAATTTCATCGCTTGCCAGAGTAACGCCAAAGGATGCATAGTATTTAACTAATGCTTCGTGCAGGAAATCATAGCCCTGCTCCGGACCATAGCCACGGAAGGTAGCTTGTACGCCCATTTCAGCAACAGCCTTTTCCATTGCCTCAACAACACATTTTGCCAGCGGCAGGGTAACATCACCAATGCCCAGGCGAATAATCTTTTTATCTGGATGTGCCTCAGCATAAGCGTTAACCTTATGTGCAATGTCAGCAAAAAGATAGCTTTCTTTTAAGTTACAATAGTTTTCGTTTACAAATGCCATTGAAAAACCCCCATTATTAAAATCATTTTAAATTTATAGCAAACGCCTGAAAAATTACTAGCTGCAAGCATTGCGATACCTGCAGCCAGTAGTTCAAGCAATTTGTTTACTCGTTAATAACACTCTCAGGAATATCAATTACGCCGTCAAATACTGCGACTGCGTTGCCCTCCAGGGTAACATGGTCGTTCAGCTCATGCGTAACCTTGAGCAGGCCGCCCTTGCAATGTACATTGAGCGGTTCGCCCTTCTTGCCCGCTTTATTCAGCATAATGCAGGCTACAGTAACAGCGCTCGCACCGGTGCCGCAGGCCCAGGTTTCGCCGCTGCCACGCTCCCAAACGCGGAACTTGACAGTGTTCTTGTCCAGAACCTGCACAAACTCCGTATTCACGCCTTCCGGGAACAGCTTATGATGTTCAAATTGCGGTCCCAGCTCCTCCAGGTTCAGGCTGTCCACATCATCCACAAAGGTAACAAAATGCGGATTACCCATAGAAATGGCCGTACCGTTATAGAAAACCTTTTCTTTGGTTACATCATCATGATTATCATTCAGAACAATTGCCTGGTCGACAAAAATATAATGGTCGCAATTCATCGGAATCTCGGTAGCACGGAAAACAGGCTTGCCCATATCTACCTTAGCACCTACTACCTCGCCGTTTTCGACAACCATCTCAATTTCCTTAACACCGGAAAGAGTTTCCAGCGTAATGGTAGTTTTATCAGTCAGACCTTTGTCATGCACAAATTTAGCTACGCAGCGTACGCCATTACCGCACATCTTGCCTTCGCTGCGGTCAGCGTTGAACATACGCATTTTGAAATCAGCAACGTCAGATTTGCACACGCAGATAAGACCGTCACTGCCAATACCAAAGCGTCTATGGCTTACATATTCAGAAATAGCGCCAGGGTTCGGCAGCATCTCCTTGGTGCAGTCTACATAGACATAATCATTGCCAGCACCATGCATTTTTGCAAATTCTATTTTCATGGTCCTTCCTCCTTTGAATCCTCTTTACTCATTATAGCAAAAATACGCTAAAATTCCAACCGGATAAGCAATAAAGTTAGCTTTAGCACACAAAAAAGCCGGTACATTTCCGTACCGGCGAAATATAACGGACATGTTTGCTTTTTTTATCTGCAAAGATTTCACGTAGAATGTTTTTCTGCAGTAAAAAACAGCTTATGAAAGTATTTATGCAAATCTCCTGGACGGCCTGCACCACATCAGCGCAGCAAAAATCAACACAGCAGTCACACCCATGCTTACAGGATAAACATACATTAAGGTGCGGAAATCATGATACACCGGGAAAACAAAGGCAACCCACAGGAAGCGTACACCGCAGACACCTAAAATCGTCAGCAGCGATGGTAAAAAAGATATGCCGAAGCCACGCAGATAACCCGACATGACATCATATGTAAGGCTGAAAATATAGGCGCAAAATACTGTAGCTGCTCTGATATAGCCAAGCCTGATAACCTCACTATCATCATTAATGAGTGCAATAAGCCGGTCACCAAAGAGGAACACTATAAGCATGCAAATACCGGTGCAGATAACATCCTCCAGCAGACACAAGCGTAAAATCTTGCGACAACGTGCCAGCTGTCTGGCGCCATAATTCTGCCCGACAAAGGTTGTGCACGCCTGTGTAAAGGAGCTGAAAATACTGAACGCTACCATCTCCAGAATCAGTGAAGCGCTGGAGGCAGCAATTACCTCTGTTCCCAGGCTGTTGATGGCACCCTGAATAACAACATTTGCCAGGCTGAAAACTGCACCTTGGATGCCTGCAGGCAAGCCGATGCTTACAATTTCTTTCAGCGTAGGCATATCAATATGCAGTCTACTCCATTCCAGCTTGATTATAGAATCCGTCTTCAATAACAATCGGAGCAGAATCAAAGCAGAAACAGCGTTGGCCAAAACAGTCGCAATTGCCACACCGGCAACATCCAGCTTACATACGCAGACAAAGAACAAATCCAGCACAATATTAACCAGGCTGGCTGCAATAAGCGCCATCAACGGTTTTTGCGTTTCACCGATACTGCGGAAAATAGCCGCCTCAAAATTGTACAGCAAAATAATCGGCATACCTAAAAAATATATCCTGAGGTACATCACAGCTGAAGGTAAAACTTCTGCTGGAATTTCCAGCAAACCTAAAATCGGCACAACAGCAAATTGTGCAAAAACAGCAACCGCAATACCGATAATCAGCGAAAGCAGTACAGCAGTATGCACTGCCTTTTTTACACCTTCTGTATCACGCCTACCGATAGACTGTGCAATAACAACATTAGAGCCTAAGGCCAATCCTAAGAACAGAAAAATAATCATACCAATAATCGGCAAATCTGTTCCTACGGCAGCCATCGCCGCAGTTCTGTCGCCATTAGCAAAATTGCCGGCAATTACTACGTCTGTAGCAGTAAAAAACTGCTCCAGGATAGCTGTTGCAGCTACCGGCATAGAAAATTTTAATATTTTATCCCACAAAGAGCCATTAAGCATATCCATGCTTTTCTGCATATCTTTAGTACCTTCACTTTCTTTTAGCTAGTGATAAATATTATAATACTAAATTTAGGCAATAGCAAATTGATATTTTCTATGCCAGGTTATAGTTATAAGGCATAATATAACGCTTATGATAAGCACTGCTTAACATACAAAAAGCTGGCACATTGCTGTACCAGCTTTCGGAGATATTAATGATTTGGTTAAGCAGCCTGTTTACGCATATAAGCACGCATAACCAGCAGCGTTACAAATAATAAACACAGTGTAATCGGCAAAGTAATCAGAGCCAAAGAGCTTTCCGTAAAGTAAGCAATACCGCCGGCAATCAGATAACCGGTAACGGATACAGAAGCTGCAGTCAAAGCATACGGCAGCTGTGTGGAAACGTGGTTAACGTGATCGGAATGCGCACCTGCAGATGCCATAATCGTTGTATCGCTGATAGGTGAGCAGTGGTCACCGCATACCGCGCCGCTCAGGCAGGCAGCAATAGAGATAATCAGCATTTCATAGGTATCACCGGAGCCGAAAACGTTGCATACAACAGGAATCAGAATAGAGAAGGTGCCCCAGCTTGTACCAGTAGAGAACGCAAGGAACATAGCAACAACAAAGATAATTGTCGGCAGGAACATTTTCAAGATACCTGCAGAGCCTGCAACAAGGTCATGCACATAGAACTTAGCGCCTAAAAGACCAGTCATACCGGACAGAGTCCAAGCCATAGTCAAAATCATAATCGGTGCAACCATTGCTCTGAAGCCGGCAGGAATACACTCGGTAAATTCCTTGAAGGTCATTACGTTACGTACCATGTAGAAGCAGAAGGTAAAGAAGAAGGTTGCTATGCTGCCGAGTACCAGGCCTTTAGGAGCATCAGCACCGGCAAAGGCATCAACAAAGGTTTCACCAGTGAAGAAGCCACCACTATAAATCATACCAATAATACAGCAGATAATAAGTACAATTACAGGCAATACCAGGTCAATAACAGCACCGTTAGGCTTATCGGTTGTGTCATCATCATCACCATAGGGACGAGCTGCTGTAGTAAACAGGTCACCCTTCTTCGCATTATCCTCGTGGACCTTCATGCTACCGAAATCAAATTTCATGATGGTCAAAAGAATCATCATAGATAAGGTGGTGATTGCGTAGAAGTTATACGGAATAGTCTGCAGGAACATGTTGAAGCCGTTAATATCAGAACCTTTAGGTACAGAGGAGGTTACAGCTGCAGCCCAGCTGGAAACCGGCGCAATAATACAAATCGGCGCAGCAGTTGCGTCAATAAGATATGCCAGCTTTGCACGGCTAACCTGATGTCTGTCGGTAACAGGACGCATTACAGAACCAACCGTCAGACAGTTGAAATAGTCATCGACAAAAATAAGTACACCCAGTGCAATAGTAGCGAGCTGCGCACCAACGCGGGTCTTGATATTTTTAGAAGCCCACTGACCGAAAGCAGCACTGCCGCCAACCTTGTTCATAAGAGCTACCATGATACCAAGAATAACCAAAAATACCATAATACCAACGTTACCGCTATCCGACAGCTTGGTAATCATGCCGCCGTTTTCATTGTAAAGCATAGTATTTAAACCAAGCTCAAGATTACCGTTGGAATATAACAGTGCACCGATTGCGATACCTACGAACAAAGAAGAATATACTTCCTTAGTAATCAAGGCCAAAGCAATTGCGATAACCGGAGGTAGCAAAGCACCGATAGTCGAATATACGGCAGGCTTATAGGTTTCAGGATCAACAGTGTTAGGATGCTGTCCGCTTATATACAATAGGCCAGCCATGATAACAAGCAGTATCGCCAAAAATAAGTAATTGTTTTTTCTCATCTAATTAATCACTCCATAATTTTTTTCTAAAAAGTCCGAAAAAATTATATCATGATTACGTAACTAAAAGCAAGTATATTATTAAAAATCGCTGACAAATTGTTAAAAAATGAACATTGTAAGCTAGATTAGTGGAAAATACAGCACTCTATCGCTAATTTTTGCTGCTCCAATGTCTATTCACAGTTGACAATTAAAGAAATTTCTAGGAGCATGTGCCATGCATATAATTCGAAGATATTTCTTTTATAATAGAATTAAATTGAGCGAGGGGTATATCGTGTAGGGAAGC
>ERZ791619.164-NODE-164-length-47661-cov-4.89749_pt1 | contig 47661 bp, 43 predicted proteins | sample MGYA00510271_ERZ791619 | MGnify/ENA primary metagenome ERZ791619 (study PRJEB30046, sample SAMN00715209) | human gut metagenome | study: EMG produced TPA metagenomics assembly of the A metagenome-wide association study of gut microbiota in type 2...
CTGCTACAAGGGTGTGGAAAATCTTGTTCTATGCTTGAACTGAATATTTATAAATAATCATTAATATTTAACATATTTTGTTCTATAGATTACATTTTAATTTATCTCGTTCTATATGGCGCATATACATCAATCCCAATTCTGTTTCTATAATCTTTCTAAATGGCGGAATTACCTGTTCAAACAAAACTTCCTCAAATTCATATTCTGATTCAAATTCACTATCTTTATTTATATCATAAAACTTTTTCCCATATGTAGAAATAATTAAATAACTTGTAGCAAATGTACAATTATTATTTCTAAAGGACATTTTATGTGCTGAAATTGATCCATACTTTTTATGTCTTCTATCCTTTTCTCCTACATAATATCTTTGTTGATTAATTAATCTTGCTTTATCATTTTCAAATGATGTTATTTTATCGTTTGCTATTAAATAATGATAATAAGATGTTTCTTTGTTTACTAACTCATTCAAATCAAAATTAGCAGTCGAATCCTTTCCTGTTATCCACTTCCAATCCTTCCATTTTTCACATTCATCTTCATCATTATTTTTACATCTTTTAGGATACTTATATATATAAGAAACAGAAACATATTCTAAATCGATATGTGTAATATCTGAAATCAAAGATTTAATTTCATCACATACCCGTTCCAGAAATTTATGCGGATTATATAACAAGATATTTTCTCTATAATCATAATGTGCTTTATATGTTTCATCTTGTATATAACTACCTTTTATTTTTTCACAATTTGCTAATCTATTTAATATTTTTCTAGATATTTGATATTTCTTATTTGTATTAATAATTTCTTTAGCAACAACTAATTCTTTATCTTCTCTCACTGTTATTTTCATTACACAATATGTATCAATTATAAACAAGAGTATTACAATAAAAATTTTTCCATTATTATTAATAAACGAGTCTGGTATAATCGAAAACACTAATGAAATTCCCAATGGAATAACCGTAAATGAAAGTGCTTTTATACAGCTTTTCCAGATATTTTTTCCCATAAACAATCTCCTAATAGTTAAATTATCATATATATTAACTAAATTCTATAAATAAACCTTATACATACTTCTCAAGATATTCTACTATATCTCCTACTGTCACTAATTCTTTTATTTTCTGATCTGGTATCTCTATATCAAATTCATCTTCAAATGCTACTACGACATTAATAACATCCAAAGAGCTTAGTCCCAAATCCGTTACAAGCCCTGATTTTTCTGTAATCATATTCCTTTCAAGTGTTGTAAAATCAACCAATATATCTATTACTTTTTCTATCATTTTGCATCTTCCTTTCTATTGTATCTCAATATTTTTTTACTTGTATTCTTTTTAAACTCAGAATTTCTCAGTCTTACTTTTCCAACCTGTTTATATAATGGTCGCTTACTGTTTATCTCTTTGCAGATTTTATCAAAATACTCCTGTAAACTTTCATCTTTAATTTTCTTTTTATATTCCTCATCTGGATAAATTTCTGCAATTATGATTCCATTTTCCTCATATACAAGCACTTCCTGCACCTCATTATATTTGAGAAAATCAGCTTCCAATTCTTCAGGTGATACATTTTCTCCATTGCTAAGGATTATTAAATTCTTACATCTACCTGTAAGCGTAAGGAAACCTTCATCATCCAGATATCCTAAATCACCAGTTTTATACCAGCCATCATTAATAACTTCTTTGGTTGCTATGTCGTCTTTATAATATCCTTGCATAACTATTGGTCCTTTTACTAATACTTCACCAGTATTGCTAATTTTTACATCTATATTAGGATAAATAATTCCTGCTGTCCCATCTTTATGATAAAAATTTCTGTTCACAGCTATACAAGGCGAGCACTCTGTTGTTCCATAACCATTTAGAATTTCTATTCCTAAACTACGAAAGAACCTAATATACTGAATTTCCAGAGAAGCTCCTCCACACACTATAAATTGCAAATTACCACCAAATATTTGTTGCATTGATTTAAATAATTTCCTACGAATATCAATCCCAACCATTTGTAATACATTACTTACTTTAATTAACAATTTTAATTGTTTATCCTTTTTTTCTTTTTTAGCATTTATCCATATTTGTTTATATAAATTTTCTATAAATAATGGTACTAACGCTATAGCTTGTGGTTTAACATTAATCATATCTTTTGAAAATGTTTTTAAGCTTTTATTTATATATATTATAATTGTAATTAAATGGTACAAATACTCCAACAACTAATCCAAAAGCATGATGAAACGGAAGCACAACTAATGTATTTCCACTCAATGCAAACATCTTACATCCTGCATTGATATCTTCTGCAATATTTTCATGGCTTAACATAACTCCCTTACTGCTTCCAGAAGTGCCAGAGGTAAACATAATGCAACATAACTGTTTTCTGTCAATTTTGTGTTCTAAAAATAAATTTTTCCCTAATCTAAGCTCCTTTTTTCCTATATCAATATATTCCTGCATATCTGACATACAATATATACTAATCTGTTTTTTTAATATCTCTACTACATTTGTAACTGGTTCACGATATAATTTTGAGTAAAATATAACATCTACATCCGCCTTATCAATTAACCTTGCAATCTCATTTTCCGGCAATTCCTTGTCAATTGGAACTGCCACATTTCCACCACAGGTAATAGCAAAGAATGCTACAATCCATTCATATGAATTCTCTCCAATAATTGCAATATGTTTTCTATGAAAATTCTTTGAATACAACCACGTTCCAAGTAAACACACGTCCTCAAAAACATCTGCATATGTTTTTGAAACAATATTTTTTCCTTTACTAAAAGTAAATGCTATCTTATCTGGATTTGCTTTTTTCTTTTGCGATAACATATCCCTTAAATCATCAATTTTTGGAAGCTCATACAAAGCATATGGTCTATTCTTCATGTTACACCTCCAAATATCCTATCTTGCGGAAATAATCTATATATCCACTGATATACTCCATATCTGTTTCATTCCATTCAAATCCAACTTTCTCTAAAAACCAAAGTGTAAATTCATTTTTGATACGGATATTACTGTCATATACAAGTCTTCCTTTCTCATCCATATCATTCTGAAATGCTTCAAATATGTACTCTGTATTGCTCTGTTTAATTGTCTCCTGTAATGCTCTGTTAAACTCCGCTCCGCTTACAACATCCATAGATATTCCAAGCTTATGAACCATCACAAGGAAACGCTCAAAATATATAACCTTATTACTGTTTAAGTGGAATACACACTGCTTGTCTGCATACTGGGCAATCTTAATAATTCCCTCAGCCGTCTTATCTATTGGTGAAAACTCTGCATACAGGTTCATAAGATAATCCGGGAATAAGCCAAACTCCAGTATTGCTTTTACTCTTGTAAGAAAAGCATTTGATGTATAATTTGGCTGGAACTTATAATCACTTACACGATTTGTAAGATTTCCTACTCTAATTACCTTTGCATCCAATCCTTCTAACATTGCATCATATACTCTTCGTTCAGCTTCAAATTTGCTATGAATGTATACATTATCTAAAGGCTGTCCAATGTATAGCGATGTTTCATGAAAGAATTTTTCCTCATCAGAACGATATACACTAAAATCATCCGCCATACTATTACCACTAACACTTATTTCATACACCCATGACTGTTGGGAATCTATCGTACACGGACCATTCTCCACAACCTTGTATCGTATTTTTGTAATCTGCGTAGCTGGAAGAAGTTCCTTTGACCATCGGTATCTGCAGTCAAGGCAGCCATAATCCTCGTGTGGCATTCCGTCTATCATCTCACATCCACCCAGGATAAGTTCTCCCCGTTCCTCTGCTTCAAAGGCTTCATAAGACGGATAACCATATAATATTGGAGCAGTCCTGTCCGATCTGCATTTTGGACAAACAACCATAATTCCGTCCCCCTTTATTACAACTCCAATCGTGTAATATCCATATGATTTCCGGTCAGATAATTATCATATAACTCTGCTGCCGGAATCAGACGGATTTGTATATTTTTCAGATTGAGTGCTTCAAGCATAGCCATTCTGGCACAGCCCTTTTTTACAATATCTTTTTTCTCCGTTGGCATCAGGAAGCAGTTTCTGACTTCTGCAATGCCATGTGCATTAATAAAATCCTTATAGGCAAGCTGATACAGATATTGTTTTGTTACATCTCCGACACCCGGATTTCCCCTGAGGGACTTTCCTTTTTCCAGCTGAAGATTATAATATTTGGCATCAAATATTATGAACCAGTCCTTTCCGTCTATGCAAGGAATACTGATCAAATCAGGAATAAGGGTATCTGCTGCCTTTGCTTCCGTATCTTCTCCCTGCCATATAGGCTTTTCTATAATATCTATCAGCTTCTGTCTCTTTGCCGTTTTGCTGTTATACTTATCTGCAAGCGGAACAGTCATCTTAAGCTGTGCAAGGGTAGTATTCAGCTTATTGTCAAACACTTCCGCACAGGCTTTCTCCCAGACCGCATGGTATGCTGTTGTTCCAAACATACTGATACCATCATTCTCATCAAGCATTCTTCTGTCCTGGGACACATAAGCATATAGTGTTTTGAGAAGAAGCTGCCTGTGCGTATTAAACTGAAGATTCAGTTCCTTTATAATCCGTTCTAACACATATTCCTTGTCACCAAAATCGGCCAGTGTTTCCTCGGAAAGCTCTATGACATCCATATCAAAGAGAGCATCTAATTGTGCATCACGAAGCTGTCTGGAACATTCCGTAAGCACACATTCATGCAGACGTTTGAAATAATCCATGTCATCTTCTACAGATTTCTCCGTATAGAGTTCCATATAATACGGACGGTTATCCTCGATCATGGCAAAGCTCTCATCAATGGTCTTTCCCCAGAGGATTTCGCCCTCTCCATTTACTTCTATGATATCCTCACTGTTCGTATAGATGCCATATTCGTAATAATCATTAATCAGGAACAGGATAACCGCAAGTATATTAAAACTTCTGTTCTCTCCATCACCATTAAAAACATTGATAATCTGCTCTTCAGAACGGCTGTAACGCTCAAGTACTTTAACAACCTGTTTCATCTCATCCAGAACATTATCATCTTTCTTTGACAGCAGATACTTCGGATAGACCTTTATGACACGGCTTCCACAGGTGATGACTCCGACATATGTAAATACATACAGGCAGTCACCACTCTCTGCCGTTTCATCCGTAATTTCCACATCGTCATCTACAAGGTCTGACATTTCGAGCTGGTCATCGGTATTTTTTACGCTCTTCAAGACACCATAGGCTTTGAGATTTTTTATAAATTTTTCTACTCCGTCTTCGTCAAAGGAAAACTTGCTTTTAAGGTCATTTTTCGTATAACGCTTCTGTTCCCTGACATACCGTGAAACAACTTTCATCATACCTCATCCTTTTGTTTATCATAAAAGTTTTCCTTAAAATTTGATCCGAAGATTCCCATTCCTATTTCATCAAAAGCATCACACACAGATGAATATTTGCTGTTATCACATCCATCAAAGAATCTGTGCTTGCCTTGCTTAACGGCATCTTCATACAGATACATAATTACCTTGCTCTTAAATGCAGCCACAAATTTGTCTGTATCTGCAATCATACCGTTTTCATCAGAAGCAATTACCTTCTTTGCAAGGAAGAATGGTCCCATCAGCTTGTCCTCATTAATCTTAAACTGATCTGATGACATTTTTGCATTAATTGCTCTGCGGAGGATATTCCATTCCACTAGCTCATCGCTTCCAGCAAGTTCAATTTTTCCAATTCCAGAAATCTTTTCTTCGTTTTCATTGATACCAAGATACTCAAAGTTCCATCTTCTCTTAAATGCAGTGTCCATCGGAAATACACCCTGGTCAGCACTATTCATTGTAGACCAGATAAACATATTATTAGGAATCCGGATCTTCTGATAATTGTCATGAGTTCCACCCAGTTGTTTTGCAAGATATTTTCTTATATCCTCTGATGCCTGGATTTCATATTCACTGACTCCATCATCATCCCTGTCGAGCAACTGGAATACATCGCCAAATACTGCTGCCACTTTTGCTCTATTTATCTCTTCAATAAGCAGAAGGTGTGGCTGTGGATTTTCAGTTCTTCCGCTCTTAAGTGCTTCTACATAAACACGCATGAACGGTCCCGGCACAAAATCGTATCTGATTTTTTCATCTGCACCCATGACAGGCTTATATGTACCAACAAACTGCGAGTATGAATAATCAGGATGGAATGTAACACGCTCATAAGAACCATTTGTGTCCTTCAGCAAGTCCTCACAATCCTCTTTAAGTTCATAACTCTTTCCAGTACCCGGAGCACCAAAAACAATACGGTTTCTTTCATATTTTGTTTCTATTTCAGTGTTAAATACTAACGGCATATAGGTTTCCTCCGCTTCCGAATTATCTAATTCTTCTGATTCAGCTTCTTCCCCATAATAATATTTTTCATATAAAAACATCAGATTTTCATTATTTGTAAGCTGATAACAGGATGTAAGTTTTCCTTCTGATTTATCCGGAAGGGTATCTCCATCTGCAAATTTATTATGCCACTTTCCAGCTTTCATATGTGCCATAGCCGTTGATGCGTCATAGAAGTATTCTCCAATTTCATCAACAAAAGCTATCAGCTTTTCCCCATTCATAGCAACAAAAACAGTATCTGCATTTGTTTTATAGAATCTTGCCAGTTCTCCGGCCTTTCTGGATGCTGTCTTTTTATCATCGTGGAAATACTCTTCCATCATCTTTTCTGTAATAGCATCCTTATCTATTCCATCACCCGCAACATAATCCTGAAGTGACCCGATAGCTCTCCATCCGATTCCAACTACAGATTTCTGCTGCCATTCCGCAACATAATTTTTTTCATCATCTTTTGTGCCAATTCTCACAAAATGTTTTATGCCACCAAATTCTTCGAAAACAACAGCAAAGAATTCTCTATAATACATTCCGGCATAGTTTTCAATCTTCGCAAGCTGTGCGCTTCGGGCATAATATTTTTCACTTGGATTGATTCTTAAACATCTGAGTACATGTGTCTGCCAGTCATTTGAATGGAAACCGCTTAATTTTTCTGGACAGATAAGTGAAAAATATTTATGAAACCATGCCAGGTTATAGTATTGTTCACCTACACCCTGTTTCAAATCTTCATCGAGCTTTTCAAAATCAGACAGGTTATCCAAGATGGCATTATTTATAATATCTACACCTTTAACAAGGGCATCTCTTATTGTCTTTCCGATTTCAAGAGCCTGTTCTTCTGATAACACCTCTGGTTTCTGCGGGCTTCCCGCCATCCACTCGCCTGTATCCTTTTTCTGAAACAAACCAAATTTGTATGCAGATCCACCAGCAATGCTTCCGAAATATTCTCGGCAGTCTGCATTATGCTCTAACCAACAGCATAGTGCTTCTGTATTATCCCCAACTGTATAAAATAAAGAAGTTAAGAGATTCTCATCTTCAATGGCTGCCAGCTTTTCTGGTGAGAATCTTTCCTGAAACTCTCGTATAGCAGTTTCAATATTACTTCTGCTGCATGGTATTTCAAATCCAGTTTCTGACACATAATCTGTGATTATCTTAGCAGCCCTACGGTATTCATCTTCGAAACTGTCACTGCATTCTTCATCGGCATCTGTAATTGTTTCCAACTCTGCATACAAATTTGCATCATTCACATATGCATACGTAATAGTTGCCACATATGACTGACTTGCGTTAACAAGATTTAATACACTTAAAATAGGCGAAACATAGAAATCATTTGTTCTCTCTATCCCTTTTCCACCTAACCACCATTTATCGTTTGATACGAATTTATATAACAATTCACAATTTTGATTAGCAATATCCTCCTGCTGTCCCAAATCCAACAGATAATCTTTCATAATTTGCTTGAACTTTTCAGAAAAATCTATGCCATCTGTGCTTTTCAAATTTTTGTATATTTCTTTCTTTTCCAGAGCTTTTCCATTGCTTCCCACGAAAACATCAGCATTACTATCAATTACCTTTTCAGTGTAATTTCGGTACTTTATAATTTCCTTTATCAATTCTACCGGATAGGTTGCAAGAACAAACCATTGATTAGGCAAGTATATTTTCAACCCAGCCGAGGTAGTAATAATAGCAGTGCTTTTTAAATACTCTATTGTATTTCCGCCAGAAGCAATATTTTTTGCGAAAGCCTTCTTAAATCCCCCACTCAGACTAACATCCTCATAACTAAATTTAGCTTTAACTGCACTTTTTGTATTTTCTACAAGTTCTCCTAAATCTTTCAAAATTGTATTGTTATCATCCATTCGTTAAATCACTCCTTTACTGGTAAAGACCCCATTTCCTCTCTGATCCTTTTCGCTACTGCACGAATAACCGGAACCGCAACGGAATTTCCAAATTGCTTATATGCCTGGGTATCAGAAACCGTTATAATAAATTGTTCAGGAAAGCCTTGTAATCTGGCACATTCTCTCGGAGTGAGTTTCCTTGGATTTTTATCTGGTCCCTGATCAATTAAAATTTCGCTTCCATCCTTATAATATCGTGCACTAATAGTATTTGTATATTCTGATTCTTCGTTAAATAATGAATAACCAAATCCATTTCCTTTTTTCTTATGTTCTTTTTTCCTTCGTTGATGTCCTTCCCATAATGCATCACTTATCGTGTATTTTTCATCCACATCATGTTCCAATATATCGCCAAGTCTTGTTTTTTCATAAGTAGGTGTTGGAAACTTAAACTCATAATCATCAGAAATATTATAGTATTCTTTATTTAATCCAACAATATAAATTCTTTCTCTATTCTGAGGAACACCAAAATCTCCAGCACGGAGTACTTCGTAGTTGACGTAGTAATTGAGTGCATCCAAATGTTCCAGTATCACTTTTAATGTGCGTCCTTTATCATGCCCTTTGAGCTGCTTAACATTCTCCAGCAAAAAGGCTTTCGGTCTTTTTTCCTTTAAGATTCTTTCAATTTCAAAAAATAAAGTTCCCCTAGTATCAGAAAATCCTTTTTTTAATCCGGCTTGTGAAAAAGGCTGACATGGGAAACCACCCAGTAAAATATCAAAATCAGGAATGTCTTTTGCATCTATTTGCGTTATATCTCCTGCCGGTTCTTCACCAAAGTTTACTCTATAGGTCTTTTGTGCGAATTTGTCCCATTCTGACGTAAATACACATTTTCCCCCCAACTCCTGAAAAGGAATCCTTATTCCTCCTATTCCAGCGAACAAATCAATAAATTTAAATTCCGGTATTTCATCCTTTACTTCAAACGGTGTTTTCTCTGCAAATTGCAAAATCGTTTTATATTCTAATACAGACGGAGCGGATTCTCCATTTTCCCATCTGCGTAATGTTCTATCTCCGTTTCTTCCCATTCCAAGTGCATCGGCAAAATCCTTCTGCGTAAGCCCCAAATTCTTTCTTTTCGCCTTTATTGCTTCGGACGTATTCATTTCAATATCTCCTTTGTCTCTTTTATAGGTCAATCTGTCCTCATTTTATCACATTTTGTACAAAATTGAAACTGGTAAAATCACAAATTTCAAGCCAGAATATCGACTACTCTATACATTCATCATCAAAACTGTTACAATATTAATATTAAACAATAAAGGAGGCTTTGATATGCCGTTCATAAATGATTTAAGAGATGTACAGAATAAAACACGTAAAGATATCTCTCAATCGCAGCTTATCTTTGATGAGACAATACGAAGAAGCGGTTTTTCCGGTGCATCTGCACAAACCCAATACGATCACATATATGATATTTTGGCCGCACGTGATGCTGTTCATACCGATATAGTCACAGCCGGACTCAAAGAGGACGTCAAAGTCACCGGAGCCGTAACTGAATTAATCTGTAAAATAGCACTCGACGCAAGTGCTCCAAACAGATATGATACACTTCCTAAAACATGGGATTGGATTGGAGATTTCGCCATTATGGGATCTCCTTTTAACCTATTTATATCGGTCAAAAGCTACAAGGCCAAAGAACGTTTAATTGTCAGTGGAACTGGGCAAAATGCTGCTCCCGTAGTTGGATATGGTCTGTTTGATGATCCAAGTGAATGGTCACCTGACAGAGTCAAACAATATAAGCAAAGAGGCTTCATCGCAATCTACATGCCAAATACTTTGTATAATGCTCTTGACGCAATGACTCCACAAACACCAGGATTAAGCTCTCGGTTGATTCGAAAATACTCACCTGCAAATGGTTATCCAGCCACAAACATAAAAAACATCTATGATCGACCACTTCTTCGAAAATTGGAAGACTTCGATGATGACATTGCCCATATATGCATTCCTGGAAGCTATACTCTCGATCTCTCACGCTATTAATATGACATAAAAAATGCAAGGCGGTTATTGCTTAACTGTCTTGCATTTCTTCATCACAAATCAACATGTCAAAAATCGTTTCTTCAATTACTTTAATGCATTCATCCGTTTTTTTCTTTATATCGTTTCCCCAAAATCTTATAACGGTCCATCCCATAAATAAGAGTTTTTTATTAACCTCATCATCGTGTTCTCTGTTTTTTCCAATTTTCTTTATCCAAAATTCAGCGTTTTTTCCTTTTTCCAATCGAGGCTTTAAAACTTCCCAATCCTTACCATGAAAGAACTCGCTATCACAAAAAATGGCAATTTTATATTTTGTGATAGCAATGTCAGGAGTACCCGGTAATAATTTATAATTTTTTCTGTACCTAATCCCTTTCTTCCACAATGCTTTTCTTAGGACAACTTCTATTGACGTATCCTTTGACTTTATGTTAACCATGTTTTTATGTCTTTGCTCTGGTGTTAAACAATCCATAAATACCACTCCAGCCATCAAAATGTACTATTCATTATATTCGACAGGGCGAATATAAGCAAGTATTTCTGTAAACCTATTCAACTTCTACCGTTCTCAAGTATTGATCCAAGTATAAACATGCAGTATAATAAAATTTAAGTATACCAAAAAGGAAGTGATTATATGCGAAACAAGATAGACAGTCGAATTCCACGATATAACAAATTGATAATGCCGACTTTTGTCGCATTAAAAGAGCTTGGTGGTTCAGGAACCAACGATGAGATTCTGAACCAAGTTATAAAGGATCTGAACATCCCAGATGAAGTAGCAGACATCACACATATGGGAAAAGTTAACCAGAGCGAATTATCCTACCAACTAGCATGGGCAAGAACATATCTCTCAAAGTATGGTGTTATCCATAATAGTGCTCGTTCTGTATGGTCTATCACCCCAGACTTCGTTGGTATAGAGGTTCTTGACGAAAAAGAAATCGTATCTGCCATCGTAAAGAAAAACGCAGAAAGACGAAATAAAGCCGCTTCATCCTCCACTAAGGATGAAGCCCCAGATCTTCCAGAAGACGACGATCCCAGCAACGATGATGAGGAATTTCCAGATGAAATAAAACCTTGGAAGGAAAAGCTTGCTGATATTCTACAAACAATGGATCCGTATGGATTTGAAAGACTAACTCAAAGAGTTCTTCGTGAATGCGGATTTTCCCAAGTAGAAGTTACAAAGAAATCTGGTGATGGTGGAATTGATGGAACCGGAAAGCTAAAAATCAACGGCATCTTCAGTTTTAATGTTGCTTTCCAATGCAAACGATACAGCGGTGTTGTTGGTGCACCTGATATTAGAGATTTCCGTGGTTCTCTCACAACTAATATTGAAAAAGGTCTTTTTATTACCACTGGCACATTTTCAAAAGCCGCACGTGAAGAAGCCTGCAGCCCAGGCAAACAACAGATTGACCTTTTAGATGGCGAAGAATTCATCAATAAACTCACTGAATACGAAATTGGGGTACATCCAATAACAACTTATACAATTGACGAAGATTTCTTCCGAAAGATATAATACAAGGCTGATCATTCTTATGGTCAGCTTTTTCTGCATCCATCCACGCCCTTCAACTCTACCTAAAATCTATCTAATTTATGTCCCATATTTCATTCGCTTTTGTTATAACTAACCGTCCATCCTCGCACTTCACTTCGATCTGCTCTCCGATGTCAAATCCCAGATCCGACAGCCATTTTCCTTTCAGAACAATGCTTGGTGTTCGCTTGTACTGATATCCACTTGCTTCATAAACCTTCATTTCTCTATATTTTTTATATGCCATATTTATCTTCTCCTTTTGCCAATTTTTAGACTTCTGCCATAAGATTAAACTTACGCTGAATTATTGCTTCTTTTGCTAATTTATATATTTTGTGAGATACCCCCTTGAACAAGGGAAACGACAACGGGGAATAATTTCCTCGTCTAAGCACAGTTTTAGAATGTAAATTTTAGCGATATGTAGGGGCATAAATGCCGAGTTTATGCGGGTTCTACGGGTTAGGGGGATAGCCAAGTTTTGTGTCTTAACACCATACATTAGTAGAGAATGCCAAAAACCTATACCCACCCTATTGCTAAAATAATAAAATTATTATTTTAAACAAATTCAAAGGTGGCAATCATAATGACTGCCACCTTTGAATTTACGCACTTTTCCTAACACTTCCTACATTATGTCTATCCATGCGCCAATATTATTTTCATATAGAATAGACTTTTCACATTTATTTTCATTTTTCTGCTTTCGCTAAACAATAACCTTACGCTAAAAGATAATTTTTAACTATCAAACCTTTATCCCCCTAGGTAAATCAATTTCCTAATAGCCACTCTTAGGAAACAGAAATACACATCTATTTTTCTCCCAAAATTGCTGAAACCTTTGATTTATTGGACTTTCCTTGACAGAAGGCAGACTGTCTCCACATGCCCCGTATTTGGAAACATATCCACACAGCACCCTTTCTTAACCTCATACCCACTCTCCTGTAACACAACCAGATCCCTTGCTAGACTTGTAGGCTTGCAGGAAATATACACCATTGACTCCACACCATAGTCAATTATCTTCTTAAGTGCCTTAGGATTGATACCATCTCTTGGTGGGTCGAGGACGATAAAGTCTGGCTTGTCCTTTATGTTATCGAGGGCATTAAGCACATCATCTGCGATGAATTCGCAGTTATCAAGTCCATTTATGCCGGCATTAATCCTGGCTGCTTCGACAGCTTCTGGTATTATCTCAACGCCGATGACTTTCTTTGCAACTGGGGCTAACATCTGCGCTATTGTTCCTGTTCCGCTGTACAGATCAAAAATTACCTTGTCTTTGGTTGTTCCGACATAATCTCTTGCCTTTGAGTACAGGACTTCTGCACCAAGTGAATTAGTCTGGAAAAATGAAAATGTTGTAATCTTGAATTTAAGTCCAAGAAGCTCTTCTTCAATATAATCCCTTCCGAATACTATCTCTGTCTTTTGGTTGATTACCGCATCGGCAACACTGTCATTGTAGGTGTGCAGGAATCCGGTTATCTCTCCGTCAAGTGACAGTGCTTTTAATCTGTCTGCAAGTTCGTCCATAGGGATATCATTAATTGTAGTTGTCACAATATCCACAAGGATTTGTCCTGTCTTTACAGCTTTTCTTACAAGCAAATGTCTAAGATACCCCTCGTGCTTCATTTTGTGGTAATAAGTGAGATTTTTCTCTAGTGCATAATCATATACACACTTGAGTATTTTTCTGTAATCATTATCCACAATCTTACAGCCTGTTACTGTTACTATATCATACATACTGTTTCTCTTATGTAAACCGAGGGCTATCGGACCATCTTTTACCTCATCGCCAAATGAGAATTCCATTTTGTTACGGTATTCACTTGATACAGGGCTTCCAATTATTCCCTCCCACTCATATTCTGTATTAATAACAGGAGCAAGAAGCTTCTTCACTGCATTTTCTTTCATCTTTAACTGTTCTTCGTACCTTACAGTCTGATATACGCAGCCACCACATTTACCAAAATGCTCACATCTTTCGTTAGTTTCTGTATCTGCCTGACAGACAACTTCAAGAAGCCTTCCTTCACATTTGCCGTGCTTCTTCTTGTTTACCATAAATTTAACTGTCTGTCCCGGTATTGAATTCTTTACAACAGCCTTTTCCTCTATAGTCTGTCCGTCTTCCTCTGTCTTAACTATTACATTTCCCTTATTAGGAAAATCCACGCTTTCTACATAACCTGTATATATGCCGCCTTTTTTCATCTTTTATCTCCAATCCTTCTATATAATCAATCAGGAAACTAACCAGCCTTCCTCCCACATCATCGAATATCTAAAAAACCACTGGCTGTAAGCCAGCCAGTGGTCTTTGTCTTAATCATTCTTTAATTGGCAGAATAATTAGTTCTCGAATTCATCATCATCTTCAAAGTCTTCATCAAAGTCGTCATCATCGAAATCATCATCAAAATCATCAAGATAATCTGGTGTGAAGTATCTATAGATTGCATATACGATAGCTGCTAATGCTGCAACCGCTCCAATAACTGCTAATACTATGATAATTACATTACTTTTCTTCTTGCTCTCTTCTACATCTTTCTTGTGAAGAAGTTCATTGAGCTTGCTTGCCGCAATAAGCTCTTCAATCTTATCCTTATTCATAACAACCGCTCCTTTCAAAACACTTTTAAAGTAAATATATTGTATCACAACATATTTTATTTGTCACCATATTTAGGCTTTTTTAAGCTTTGCAAAGCCCGCAAGCATTTTCTTTAAACCATACTCATCAAATGTTACAGTTACCATATAATCTCTTGTGCCATTATCAATTGAAATTACTTTTCCTTTTCCAAATTTGGCATGAACCACGGTATCGCCAACACCATATCCAAGTCCAGATGTTCCTCCAGCACTGCCAGCAAAGGCAGTCGAACCTGCCGTGCCATATAAAGTACCTGCATAACTTCCACCTGATACAGATTTTCCACCAGCTGTCAATTTACTGCCAATTCCACTGCCTCCAGCTCCATCAGCCTTCGATGACTTCTTTAAATCAAATATATCCATAGGAAATTCTTTACCAAAACCAACCTTAGTATTCGCCTTTCTCACAGAAGACCTGTAACCTGTTGAGGCTGAGCCGCCAATTGATACACGTTTTGGTTCTTTATAATTCACATTGCCTGAACCGTATCTGTTAAGAGCGGCTTTGGCATTGGCTCTGATATTATACGAAGGTGTTTCCTCTGAGTCATCTTTTCCTCCATATGCAATCTTACCTTTATTATATCCTGAACTATTATTTTCTATGTGCATATATTCTTCGGGAATTTCTTTAATAAAGCGTGATACTTTATTCATCTGTGTTTCACCGCGTACCATACGCATCTTCGCACTGCTTAAGTTAAGTATCTTCTCTGCTCTTGTTATTCCTACATAGCAAAGTCGTCTTTCTTCCTCTATCTCTGCAGGGTCATCTGACACTATTGTCATATAACTTGGAAAAAGACCATCTTCCATTCCTGTCATATACACAATAGGAAATTCAAGACCTTTAGCACTATGTAATGTCATAAGCATTACCTGCTTATCTGACTCATTAAGATTATCAATATCTGCTATGAGTGCAACTTCTTCAAGGAAACCGCTTAATGTAGGAGTTTCTTCCTTCTGTCGGCAGCTCTCCTCATAGCTTACTATTTTGTTAATCAATTCATCTATATTTTCCTGTCTTGCTTCTATTTCTTCTGCTGTTTCGCTCTCTGCAAGACATTCTATATATCTTGTGTCACTTATAACGGTTTCGGCAAGTTCTTTTATGCTCATAAATTCCTGCTTTGCCTTAAGTGAACCTATAAGTGTAACAAATGGCTCTAGCTTTCCAACACCTCGTTTTATCGTATCAATATGCTCAGCATCGCACAGAGCCTGCCAGAATGTTATGTCATTCTGATCTGCATATTCCTGGACACGTTCAATGGTTGTCGCACCAATTCCACGCTTTGGAACATTGATAATACGCTTTACTGCCTGTCCGTCCATACCATTGTCTATAGTCTTTAAATATGCAAGTATATCTTTTATTTCCTTACGCTGATAAAAACTTATTCCACCATATATACGGTATGGTATATTCTTTAACATAAGCTTTTCTTCCAACGCTCTAGACTGGGCATTAGTCCTGTATAATATGGCAATATCGTTGTAATTCCAGCCGTCCCTTACCATAGAACTTATGCTGTCAACAACACCCTGTGCCTCATCATATCCATTTTCATAAAGTGTATAATTAACCTTTTCACCCTCTCCATTCTCTGTCCACAGGCTCTTTGCTTTTCTTCCTATATTATTGCTTATGACCGCATTGGCTACATTAAGAATTGTCTGTGTTGAACGGTAATTCTGCTCAAGTTTTATTACTTTAGTTCCTGCAAATGTATTCTCAAAATTCAATATGTTGGTAATATTGGCACCCCTGAACTTGTATATTGACTGATCATCATCACCAACAACGCAGAGATTGCCATATTTGGCGGCAAGCATTGATATAAGCTTAAACTGCGATGTATTAGTATCCTGATACTCATCAACCATAATATACTTAAATCGTTCCTGATAATAATTAAGTACTTCAGCATCATTTTCCAATAATTCTACCGTCTTGTATATTAAATCATCAAAATCAAGTGCATTATTAAGCTTTAATGTCTTCTGATACTCCCTGTATACATTGGCAATTCTCTTACCATTGTAGTCGCCACCAGCCTCAAGCTCCATCTGGTCCGGGCTCATAAGCTCATCTTTGGCGTGCGATATCGCATTCATAATTGTCTTTTCCTTGAGCATCTTCGTATCTATATTGAACTTCTTACATATATCCTTTATAACACTCTTGACGTCATCTGTATCATATATTGTAAATGTATTGGAATAACCAATTCTATCTATATAACGCCTGAGAATCCGCACACAGGTGGAGTGGAAAGTACTTACCCACACTTCGCCAGCCTGCTGTCCTACTGTCGCATCAACTCTCTCTCTCATCTCCCTTGCCGCTTTATTAGTAAATGTAATAGCAAGTATATTATATGGTGCTACACCACAATCATCTATAAGATAGGCTATCCTGTTAGTAAGAACTCTTGTCTTTCCAGAACCTGCACCCGCTATAATAAGAAGCGGACCTTCTGTCCTTTTAACCGCTCTTTTCTGGCAGTCATTTAAACCATCTAAATTCATATACTCTCCAATCCAATGTGTGATTATACTCACACTATCTCCACTTTAACTTACAAATGCACTTAATTAAAATCAACAGTGCATCTAAACTTAACCTTCACATACTGTGCATACACAGTATCATAATTTAGTATAACAAATGTTCGATAATTTTAAAAGCAAAAAATCAGAAACCATTGTCTGAATTAGTATATCATTAAATATATTTATCCAGCTATGATTTCTGATTTATAATGTATGTTCAACAAATGTATTCTTATATATCCTACTTCTCTGTTATGACTGCATTATCCATTACTAAATTCTGTGCCTTCTTAACAAGCATAGACTTAACAATAGTTTCTTTGTCATATTTATCTGTAAATGTATCTACCTTTGAATAACCACTGTCTTTAGCGAACTGCTCAAGGTCATCCTTGTATTCATAATCTGTAATTGCAAGACATTCCTTTTCTGCAATTGCCTGATATACAAGCTGCTGTCCTGCTGATGCCTTAACGAATTCATCAAATGTCATACCATATAGATTCTGACAATATTCATCATTAGTCTTACCCTGAAGTGTACTGTAAAAGCTTATTGATTCTTCAAGCTTTGATGACTGCTGTGCAAGGAATTCCTCTGGATAACCTGTAACCTTGCATTTGTCAAGAAGCTGGGTAAGTATTGCTTTATTCTTAGCTTCTGTTATCTTAGTTTCTATTGTTCCACTGACATCATTCTTAACATGTGCCTTATATGAATCAACTGTTTCGCAGTTGAACGCACTCTTAACAAAAGCATCTGTAAGCATAGGAACATTAGCCTGCTGTACATAACTCATTGTAAGTTCGAATACAACTCTCTTGCCAGCATAATCAGAATACTTTGAATTCTCTGGAAGTGTGATTGTTATTACCTTAGTCTGTCCTGCAACCATTCCATATAATTCTTCATCTAAGCCAGTTCCCGCAACAGGGAAAGCATCCTTACCAAGTGTCATACTATAATCAGAACCAGTAAAATCATCTATTGAAAGTCCGCCTGATGTACCAGTATAACCAAATGTAACCTTATCGCCTTTCTGTGCTTCCCTGTTAACATCTGTATATGTTGTCTCACTTTCAAGCTGTTCTGCAATCTTATTATCTATAACCTGATTAGTTATGGCTGTTACATCAACCTCAGCCTGAATTCCCTTATAGTCTCCAAGCTCTACATAATCAGTTGGATTGTATCCATAATCCACCTTTATCTTACTGTTACAGGCTGTTGTCATCATAACTGACATAACCATAGCTGCTGTAACAGCATATTTTACAATTTTATTCTTTAATACTTTTTTCATAACCTGTCTCCACATTAAATATTGCCGTAACACCGACTTATAAACTATACCACAATATCACATTTAAAACCAGTATTATGCAAATGTTTCACAATATTATCACAAAAAAAGGCAAAAAGCCCAATCTGATATGCTCCCGAATTACTGGAACACATCAATTCGCTTTCTGCCTTTTATATAACTGGTATTAATACCAATATAAATCTTAATTAAGCAAGCTTAGCCTTAGCTACTTCTGCTAACTTAGCAAATCCTTCTGCATCGTTTACAGCCATCTCAGCTAATACCTTTCTGTTAAGGTCGATGTTAGCTAACTTTAAACCATACATAAACTTGCTGTATGAAAGACCATTCATTCTTGCTGCAGCATTGATTCTTGCGATCCATAACTGTCTGAACTGTCTCTTCTTCTGCTTTCTACCCTTGTAACTCTCTGTAAGAGCTCTCATTACAGACTGCTTAGCAACTCTGTACTGCTTAGATCTAGCTCCTCTATAACCCTTAGCGAGCTTTAATACTCTATTATGCTTCTTCTTTGCGTTCATACCGCCTTTAATTCTTGCCATTTCTTAATTTCCTCCTAATAATCAATCACAGACATCCATATCTTATAAATATGGCATAATCTTCTTCATTGTCTTTACATTAGTTGCATCTGTCATAGCTGCATGTCTAAGATTTCTCTTTCTCTTAGTAGTCTTCTTTGTAAGAATATGGCTCTTGTAAGCTTTCATTCTCTTTAATTTACCTGTTCCAGTTACTTTAAAACGCTTTGCAGCTGCTCTTTTTGTCTTTACCTTTGGCATAATAATCCTCCTAATTTAATTCTCATATGGAATAAATAATATTTTAACGTTTTTCAGTTAAAAACATAGTCATGCTCCTGCCTTCTAACTTTGGAGCTTTGTCTACTACTGCAATATCACTTAACTTCTCAGCAAAATCTTCTAATATATGCTTGCTGGAATCGATATGCGCCATCTCACGGCCTCTAAATCTTAAAGATACCTTTACTTTATTGCCTTTCTCGATGAACTTTCTTGCTGAATTACACTTAGTATTCAAATCATTAACATCTATGTTAGGTGACAAACGAACTTCTTTGACTTCTATTGTTCTCTGCTTCTTCTTAGCTTCCTTCTCTTTTCTGACAAGTTCATACTTATACTTGCCATAATCCACAAGCTTACATACAGGTGGCTTTGCAGATGGGGCAACCTTTACTAAATCAACCTCTGCCTCTCTTGCCAGTTTCATAGCATCCTTAGGAGACATAACTCCAAGCTGCTGTCCTTCTTCTCCAATAACACGAACTTCCTTATCACGGATCTGCTCGTTAATCATTAATTCGCTAATAGTAGTGCACCTCCAAAATCAAAAAAAGTGGATAGTCAGACTATCCACTTTTTAATCATAATGCATCTTAATTGCTGTTTATCATGCACATTCTTAAAAATATAAACCCAAGTCGCCCGATTGCGCTAAGGTGAGAGTGGATACTCTGCTTTGTTTAACAACTATTAGAGTGTATCACTAATAATTATAGCTGTCAACTAATATTTTATATAATTATGAAAATAATTGCAGAAATTTTCAATTAAGCTCCGCAATTCCTGACAGCCTTACATATCTGTCCGATATTCTGTACCACGTTGGGAAATCCACAACACCAGTCTGCGGCATATTATTAATTCTCTGAAACTGCCTTACTGCCTCCGCTGTACGCTCTCCATATATCCCGTCAACCGTCAGTGCCGGTATTGCCGTGTAATAATCGCCTATAAGATTAAGCTGTTCCTGCAGCTGCCTTACCTTCTGCCCCGATGAGCCTATATCAAGATCTGCTCCAGGCCACGATGACGGAATACCCTGTATCTGTTCAGCCGTATTAATGTACATATTATCTCCATAATAATATCTTAATATATCTATTGAGGAATATCCCTGATCACCCAGATATTTGCTTCCCCATTGTGTCATCCAGTCAGGACAGCTTGATTTCTTTCCATCACAATACTGTGTTAATATCGGCTGTTTTACATTCGGTCTTGACAGATAATTATCAAATATTTCATCCACAACCTGTGAAATACTTTCAAATATATTACGTCCGTTGACCCATTTGTGGTCAAATGCAGTTGATGAGGTTATCGTAAAGTTGTAATTCTGGTTTCTGTACCACTCTGTATACACTCTGTTTAATGTAAAGGACATAATCGCTAAAATATTAGCTTCCAACGTCTGTCTTGGCCATGTCGAATATATTTCACTGCTCGCTACATTTTTAATATAATCCTTGTATCTCACATAATAATCAAGTGCTGTGGAGTCTGTAGGAACACCATCGTGCACTACTATTGTTTCTGGTATTACAACGCGGCTTAACACAATCTCCCCCGACTGGCGTACCGGCTTAATCTCAGTCTCTGGTATCTTGGCAGGATAGCTGCCATACAGCGTATTAACCGGAATTACAATATTATTCTCTGGAATCTCCCTGTTATCTTCATTCAGATACACATTCTGAATACTTGTTTCCCCTGAGAATACATCAATACCGGATATATTAATCTCCTCGTAGCCATCTGCATTAACATCAATAGTGTATTCCGAAAATGGCTGGTTCTCACCCGGTTCCATACTATACTCCACCGGCGGTGTAGGAAGGTCATCAAGATTAACTGCTCCTTCTGAGTCAGTAGTTATCTCATTGATAATTCTTTCAGGATTTCCTGTATATGCAAGTGAAATCCTTGCATCTGCCAATGGTATACCCTGCTGTTTATCATATACATTAATGCGCATTTTTCCTTTATCTATTGCATCGGCAGGAGTTTCCATTGTATGTACATACACCATAATCTAATTCCTCTTATATTATTCATTATATTTTTGATTATTATATGTATCTTTATGAAATTTTATGAATAAAATAAACTGATATTTCCTTTAGGAGGATTTATGGCTGATTATAGAATCGCCCTTGATGCCGGACACGGTGGAAGCGACCCCGGTGCTGTATATAAGGACAGACGGGAAAAAGATGACACTCTCGACCTTACTTTAGCTGTCGGTGACATACTTAAAAAAAATGGCATAGATGTATATTACACAAGAACTACTGACGAATACGAAACCCCATTTAAGAAAGCAACCGATGCGAATAATTCCGGTGCCAACCTTTTCGTATCAATACACCGCAATTCCTCAGAAAATCCTAACCAATATTCTGGCGTTGAAACCCTTGTATACAGCGATACTGGTTTAAAGGCTGAGGTGGCAAGAAATATTAATAACCAGCTTGAAGATGCAGGCTTTAAAAATCTTGGTGTAGACGAACGCAAAAACCTTGTTGTCCTTAAGCGTACCAAAATGCCAGCCGTTCTTGTTGAAGCTGGATTTATTAACAACGATAAAGACAATTATCTATTTGATGAAGAATTTGACAGTATTGCACAGGCAATCGCAGACGGAATATTAGAAAGCATACCATCAGGCAGGCCCGGAAATACCACTTCCAATAAAAGCAATCGCACTGACAACAATAATAATAGCAACAACAATAGTAACAACAATAATAGCAGCAACAGCCAAATGAATAACTCTGGCAGAACTGCTTCTGCCCCAATTGACAGCACAGCTATGGTTAATTCCATCCCACCTGATAACGAGGTGTTTTCTGTCCCTGTCAGTAGTTCAAATATTATGCCACAATGTCCTTGTGACAATAATGATTATGACACAGAAAATGAAGCACTTTACCGTGTACAGGTTGGCGCATACCGCAACAAGGATAATGCCGACAGAATGTTAAATTCACTTTTAATGGACGGATTTCCTGCATTTATAATATATGAGGACGGCTATTATAAGGTTCAGGTCGGTGCTTACCGTATTCTCTTAAATGCTATTAAAATGGAACAGCGTTTAAGAAGATTCCGCTACAGCACATACATTGTATATTCATAACAGATTGCTATTTAATTAACAAACATTTAAAACCCTCCAAAAGTCAGAAACAGTGTCTTACTTTTGAAGGGTTTATTTTAGGTTATTTTACATTTTAGGAGCTGTAGTTATTAATTATAGTTTATTATTCTGCTGAATATATTGTTACACCATGCCACTCAATAGATGCAATATTATCAACACTGATAACCTGTTTTAATGCAAATGATATATGCATAGTACCTGCTTTGGCACTTAAATCAGAAGTTTTGTCGTCAATACTAACAACTGTGCCATCTTTAAGATGTACTACAGGTGCATATTTACCACTCATGCCAAACCACTTAAAGTCTGCATTTCCTGTTCCATATATATCAAGTACGAATCCATCACATTTAAGTGTATCTATATTGAGAATCTGGTCTGCATTATAAGATGATGTAACCGATATATTAGGAGTTGTACTAAGCACACCTGTGCTGCTACTCTTAAGAACTGTTTCAAAAGACCACTCCCCTGTTGCTAAGGTTCTGGTTTCTCTTGTTTTATTATCTTCACCATTTCTGTACGTACACTTAAGATCCTTAACATCAATCGAAATGTTATGATTAACAATATCTCTTGAATCAGCATTAACATATATTAATTCTGCATATATTTCTGAACCATCATCTGACATACCATTATAATTAAGATGGTATAATGTACCTGTTGATTTGAACTGGTCTGTTTCATCACTTATTTTTATTACAGTATCTGCAAAATCAAATGTACCAATTATTGGACTTAAGGTATCATCATTAGGTATAATCGGACTTCCGTCTTTTGACTTTATAGTCAGTTCAATATAAAATCTTCCACCATTAGCAACATATTTTCCCCATTCCACGTCAACATTAGATTCTTCTGTAGATGTAACATTACCTGTATTATAGACATTAACCGAACTATCCCCGCTTATATGAGATTCAAAATTGACATTACTCTTTGGGACAAGATACTTCTGGTACGCGTATACACCAGTGTAAGTTAATCCCGAGATTGCAATCACTGCGGCTGCCGCTGCTGCTATATTTCTATATATTTTTGATCTGGTTCTCATTATGACAGGCTTATTAGCTGGCTTTGCCTGCTCAATCCACTCCTGATTAATATTGTTCATTGACTTAAATAATTTCTCACCATTCATACCAAAACGCCCTCACTTTCCAAAAACTTCTTTAAATCTTTCCTTAATCTGTGCAGTGCAACCTTAACTGAACTTTCGCTCTTTCCAAGTTCTTTTGATATAACTTTAACAGGTTGTGAATACCAGTATCTTTTGATAAATATATTTCTCTTATCAGTATCCAATGTTTTAAGAAATGTATTAATCAATTCTCCTACCATATGTTCATCACCCTCAAGTGCTTTATCAGGCTTGCCGATACACTGTTCCATCTCGGCTGTAAGTTCTATAACATTAGAGCTTCTTTTTAATGCATTGTCATGGTCTATTCTCTTGCAGATTATATGTCTGCATATAGTAGCTGAATATGCAAACAAATATTGCGGTCTGTTATCTGGAACTGATTTCCATACTTCATAAAACGTATCATTAACACATTCTCTTGCATCTTCCTCACTGTCAAGCATATTCATTGCAAGCTTCATTAATGGTCTTTGATACCGCTCCATTAATTCACGCATTCCAGATTCATCTCTGTTTGCTATTAAATCAATTATTTTTTCTTCGCTGCACACTTTATTAAATCGTCCTTAATTATTTCTTTTTGAAAGCTTTCACTTATAGAGTACGCTTTTTTCAGGATTGGTTACAGAAATGTAAAATAATTATTTTGCGAAGACTTATTGGATATTAATATTTCCTGATGCCTTAAGCTTTAAACTGTGATTCATAAAATGTATATCTGCATCGGCTGACACTCCTATTACATTATCACTTTGCATATCTATCTGTATTACCGAATTCACATATTCAGCCTGTGAATATTCAGCCATAATATATAGCGTCATATTATCCAGTCCATCAAAATCAACAACCATATTACAGACAGCGTTTTGATTGTAATATACTACAGCACTCACCTTTGCAAGGTTATTATCCCTGTCAGCCTCTATATCAAGCACTACATTGCAGTCCTTTACTTCCGTGGCAAATTCAGATTTAATACTGTCCTTTTTTATGCCATATACATTTAACAACGAAATATATGGAAGAACCTGTGAATCTTTATATAATTCATCCACAAATGTATTAAAGCCATTAACTAAAGCTGTTTCGTCTATATTAATATTATAAGTGTGTTTTCCTGTTTCGCTGACTGTATTCACGCAATCCATTGCCATAACTTCATAGCCCTTCACAAAGTCAGCTAATGCAGCTTTTAAAACAGGCTTAAGCTGATCTGCATCTATATTAATATATCTCGATATATCAGCTTTAGATATTAAAAATGTATCATTAGTCAATTCAGGTATAACTACATTTATTCCGTTATTATCGATATTAGCTGTAATGGTATATTCTGCACTATTCTTACCCTGCATATAATCAGTATTATCATATACCAACTCCGATATATTAATTTTTCCAGTATAGTTATTGGCACTTACATCTATGTTGTTTATATATTTTTCAACTGTGCTTTGTAAAAGTTCTCCAGATTTCAACATCGTTTTTAAAGCTTTTTTCTCTGGAGAAGCATACATTTGTGTAACGCCATATGCCGATAATATTATTGCTATTACGGAAAGAAATATTATACCAGCCACAGCACGCTTTACATTTTTCTTTTTATTCTGGCATTTCATCAGCCTTACCCTTTCTTTCATACCTTACAAATTCATAACATATATCAAAGTATGTATGTTCATCACTCTGTCCTGTAATTCTCCAGTCTTTAAGCTTATCGAAATCACTTATATAGGTATCAGCTTCGTAAGTATAATCGACCTTTGTTATATGTGCTGTATCACAATATGGAAGGAATTCTTTGTATATCTGTCCACCACCGATGACATATACATCCTTACTATCCACATTTTTTACCTTCTCAAGCACATCTTCAACACTATGGCATAAACATACATCTTTAGCTTCATAATCTTTATTTCTCGTAAGAACAATATTCTTTCTTCCAACAAGTGCTGACTGGTTAGGAAGTGCTTCTAATGTCTTTCTTCCCATAATAACAACTTTTCCATAAGTTTCTTCACGGAACAGCTTCTTATCCTCTGGAATATCAACAAGTTCTCTTCCTTTATTAGCTATTCCCCATTTTTTATCAACAAGTGCAATTAAATTCATAGTTTGCCTCCTACCCAGGCTGGCACATATCCTTTGACACTTATGCCCTCCTGTGTGTATTCCTCACTTTCAAGCTGTCCGTATTCTCTTATAAGCTGGATTTTGCCTGCATCGCTGTAAGGAAATACTCTTTCTATTCTAATTCTGCTCTTTAATATAATATCCTGCACATCTTCCAGAAATTCATCTATTCCCACACCCGTCCTGGCTGAAATATTCTCAACATAATCAGCTTTGCTGTCCTTGAGTATAGGAAGTTCGCCGTATTTATCACATTTATTAAAAAGTGTAATTATCGGCTTATCACCTACATCTAACTGCTTCAATGTCTCATATACTGTTGCCATATGTCTTTCGTAATCATCATTAGAGCAGTCCACAACGTGAATTATCATATCTGCATATTTCGCTTCCTCAAGTGTACTCTTAAATGCCTCTATAAGATTATGTGGAAGCTTTCTGATAAATCCAACAGTATCTGTCATAAGCACTTTTTCCTTGTTAGGAAGTGTAAGTGCCCTCGTTGTAGGATCAAGTGTTGCAAACAGCTTGTCCTCAGATAATACACCTGCATCGGTCAGCCTGTTAAGAAGTGTTGACTTACCCGCATTAGTATAACCTACTATAGCCGCTACTGGTGTAGAACTGTCCTGTCTGTTCTGTCTTTGCACATCTCTGTGGCTCTTAATCTCTTTTAACTCACCTGACAAATGAGCAATCCTGTCCCTTATTATTCGCCTGTCTGTTTCTATCTTCTTCTCACCCGGTCCTCTTGTTCCTATTCCACCACCAAGTCTTGAGAGTGTTGTTCCAAGTCCTGCAAGTCTTGTTGACCTGTATTTTAACTGTGCCATCTCAACCTGTATTTTACCTTCACTTGATGAAGCTCTTGCGGCAAATATATCAAGAATAACCATTGTTCTGTCCATAATCTTAGTATTAAGAACATCTTCAAGATTTCTTAACTGTGCTGGAGACAGCTCATCATCACATATTATTCCTGTTGCACCAAGCTCATCTATCATAAGCCTTAATTCTTCAAGCTTACCCTTACCAATATATGTTGCAGGGTGGAAGCTGTCACGCGGCTGTATCATCTTTCCTACTGTGACCGCTCCGGCAGTCTTAGCAAGCTCTGCTAACTCCTCTAACGACTTCCCGCAGTCGTCAAGAGGATTTAACTCTACGCCGACAAGTACAACCTTTTCCTGCTCGTCATCTGTATCATATAATGCCATATTTTCCTCCAATTAATTCTATTATGCCAGAAGCAGATGTCTTAACATATCAATCATCACAAAGCATTTATTATATAATAATCTATTCTTTTGCTATGCAGTCGCTAAGATAGTTAGATACTTCCTTTTCTTCCGAATAATTCATAACATTTTCTGTTATCTCTTTTACTTCCTTACTGCTCCACGAAGCTATCTCTTTTCTAGTTTCAAGCACCCTGCTCACTGTAACAGAGAACTCATCAAGTCCAAAATTAAGAAGAAGTGGTATCATTCTTTCATCTGCCGCCGCTTCTCCACACATTCCTGCTTCTATACCTGCATTATGTGCACACTCAATTATGTGTTTAATACTTCTTATAACGGCTGGATTGAGTGCAGAGTAAAGATAAGCAACATTCTCATTGCCTCTGTCAACAGCAAGTGTATACTGTGTCAAATCATTCGTACCGATTGAGAAGAAATCAACCTCATGTGCCAGTACATCTGCCATTATTGCCGCGGCTGGTGTCTCTATCATAACACCTATCTTTATGTCCTTATCATACTTAATGTCTTTCTTGTCCAGATCCCTGCATATACCATTTATAATCTTCTTAACTGCCTGCACCTCTGTAACAGAAGTTATCATAGGAATCATAATTCTTATATTGCCATATGCACTTGCCCTTAATACAGCCCTTAACTGGGTTGTAAATATATCTACCCTGTCAAGGCAGAACCTTATGGCCCTGTATCCAAGAAATGGATTTAACTCCTTTGTGAGTCCCATATAAGGAATATCTTTATCTCCGCCAATATCAAGCGTTCTTATCGTAAGCTGTCTGCCATCAAGCACAACTGCTGCTTTCTTATATTCGTTATACTGCTCCTCCTCTGTTGGGAGTGCCTGCTTGTTCATAAATAAGAATTCCGTCCTGAAAAGTCCGACACCCTCAGCTCCAGCCTTTACAGCTTTAGCAGCCTCATCAGCATTGCCTATATTAGCAGCAAGCATTACTTTTCTGCCATCCCTGGTAACAGTCTGTTTATCTATATATTTTTTAAGTTCCTTAACTCTTTCATCATATGCTTTTTTCTTTTTATTATATATCTTAAGAGTTATAGGTGTAGGATTGACGAATACTTCGCCGTAAGCTCCATCAACTATAACTTCTTCACCCTCTGCAATTTTACTGCATATATCCTTAACACTTAATACAGCAGGGATTTCTAATGCTCTTGCAAGAATTGAAGCGTGTGATGTATCTCCACCTTTCTCTGATATAATACCGGCAATATGCTCTGTATCCATATTAGCTGTCATAGATGGATGGATTTCATCGGCAATAATAACAGTATTATCAGAAAGCTTAGTAAGATCAATATGCTTCTGTCCCTGCATTATTGCTATAAGACGCTGTTTCATATCTTCAATATCGGCTACTCTCTGTGTCATCGTATCATTGTTAAAGCTTAAGAATATGTTCTTTAACATCTCACAGGTATCTTCAACCGCAGCTTCTGCATTAAGCTTGTCATTAGTTATAGCACTTATTACACCACTGGTAAACTCAGGATCTCTTATAAGATATTCCTGATTTTTTAATACAAGAGCATTCTTATCATCACCATTAAGCTTCTGTGACAACTTATCCACAAGCTCATTAGTTTCCTGTATGAACTTTTCCACAGCCTCATTGAACTTATCAACCTCAGCTTCTGTATCCTTAATCTTAACACGGCTGACAGCATTCTTACACTTATGGATAATAAGTGCTTTTCCTATACCAATTCCCTTAGATGTACCTATACCTCTTAACATATAGACCCCCGTTTCCGCGTACATTTACGCATATATGTTACCAAGCTAATCACTGGTTAAATACATACTTTATCATATTAATCAATGTCTCACTTGTATCTCTTGAATATATAACCTCTCTTGCCGTTACAGGTTTGTCAGTTATTATATTATCAACACCTTTATTAGTAAGATTCTTTATAGAAGCGTCATTATTAACAGTCCACGCATATACCTGCTTTCCTGAATTATGAATAGCATCAACAACTCTCTTAGTAAGGAACGAAGCATTGACGCTAAAGAAATCCACGTCATCTATCTCATAGAACTTTCCATAAGCCACCGATAATATATACCCGACTTCTATGTCCTCATCATAAGACCTAACAGCCTGCAATGCACTATAATCAAATGAGGTGATAACGCACGAATCCTGCATTGAATATTTCTGTATAAGCTTTACAACCTTCTTTGCTACCTCATCACTGTTATCCGCCGTTTTAATCTCTATATTAAGTTTAATCTTTCCTTTGGCAAGCTGCAATACTTCTTCAAGTGTTGGAACTTTCTCGCCCTTGTACTCCTCTGAATACCAATACCCGGCATCAAGTCTTTTAACTTCTCTTAAAGTAAGCTCCGTAATATTCTTTAGAACACCTGTAGTCCTGTATGCTGATGTATCATGCATAACAACAATATAGCCGTCTTTGGTCATCTGGACATCTAACTCTATAACATCAGCCATATCTTCAATCGCCTTACTGAATGACGCAAGAGTATTCTCAGGTGCATCTACTGAAGCACCTCTGTGGGCAGTTATATCCGTATTGTGGAATATAGCCACTCTCTCAAACGGATTATTATTAAATGACCCAATTATATATATAATATCAAGCACTATGGATAATGCCAGAACAACTGCATATATTATCCTGTTGACCCTTGCTGAACCTTCGTCAATATCCACGAATTCAAATTCAATATCATCCAGATCGGAATATTTATAATACATATATGAAATCATTGAGAATGAACAAGGTATTGATATAAACACAAGAAAAATCTTCACACCGGCCCTCAATTCCCTAAGAACTGATAAATATACCGCACTTCCAAGATAAGCCATATCCAACAGCTTAACACCGCCTATAAGTATAAGCGAAATAACTGTATAGAACACTGCTATAGCTACAAATATTGCAAGATTATATACAATAACAGACATAATTACCCTTAATCTGTTATTTCTTACAATCTGTGAGCTTTTCTTATATGACTGTCTGAAATTCTTCCCCTCCATCATATATATATTAAATGAGAAAATTCCTCTTATAACATAATAATATATAAGAACCATAACTATTGCCACAAGCATATATATCATATACCTGTTTCTTCTCATCGTACTTCCGATAAGATTGCTCAATGTATCTGAATATATAAGATTAGCGACAATTGTAACATTTATAAATATAATCGAAATAAAGAAAAATAAAAAAAGCGGTATGCTTTGAATTCGGATTAAATTTTTAAGACGCAGGTACGCATTATATATATTATCAATTATAGATGCGTTATTACCTTTTCTCTTAGTTTCAAAGCACACAGCCAAATATGCCATCTCGTAAATGCAGTAACCGACAAACAGTATAATGCCTGTAAACAAAGCTATAATAACAACAGGGTTTGTCAGTGCCTTTACAATATATTCATTTGTTAAATATCTGATTCCTGCAACCTTCATACAAAGATTAATGGCGGCAGTTAATATAGGATATATAACTGCTACTGCCAGTAACTTATATGTCAGTTCAAACAGAATTACGTGTCGTTTGCTCCTGCGAAGCAGCCTGACATTATTCTTAAGACTTTCTAACATTGTCCACCCCGCTGATTATCTATGAAAAAACCTCTGAAGGCTGCCAGCACTTGAAGCCTGTGCAACTACACTTTCCATTTTCTTATTAGCAATTCTCTTAGTAAAATGGTAAGAGAAATCCACAACATATGATATAACAAGCACAATTGATAACACTGTAGTTACCCTCATATCCATACTGAATACAACACGTTCTACCATTTTATTGAATACACTAAATATAAGAACTGCTAATACCCCCCAGCCAAGAGTGCTTTGAAGGCATATTATTCCTTTATAATTAAATCTTAGATGGTCGTAATTCCACCATACTTCACCAAAAAGCTTCTGCATAAGTCTTGCTGTCATATACTCAAATATTGTCGCACATATAGCACCAGCAATGTATAAAGCAGGGTAATTACCCTCAATTGGTGCAAATATATGAAATGCTATAAACACGCCAAATCCATATATAACGCAGAACGGAAGCTTGGCAAAACCCCTGTTCTCCCAATATCCAAGCTGTTTTCTTATGACTATACATTCCATAGCCCAGCCAAAAAAACTATATATAAAAAACCATACCGCTAACTGGTTAACATTCATTTCCCTAAATGTAATATCAAATATATTATACATATTAATACAACTTTCTTTCATCATTACCATAATGGTTATCTTTTAACATTATTATATATATTCTTATATACATAATAAATGCAAATGTCAATACTGCTGCACACACTATCATTATAACATATTGAAGATTAACCGGCATATGCGGAAATGCAACTAAAGCAAGCATACACACATACAATACTGCTGTACATACCTTGCCATACCATTTAGCACCATCTAATCTCCTATTCGCCCTTTTCATAACTACAAGACCCATAAGTCCCATAACTACCTCTTTGACAATAAGATATACAGCAAGTATGCACATATATGGAATATTAATAGCCAGAGTAACTAACATTGCAAGCTGCATAAGCTTATCTGCTGCCGGATCAATAATCTTACCCAAATCAGTTATCATATTACAACGTCTTGCTATCTGCCCATCAAGAAAATCTGTTATCCCCGAAAGCATTACAACAAGTGTCGCAACATAATAATCCACTGGTTCTTCTGCCGTAAAATAAAGATATACAAACAGCGGAACCAGTGCAATTCTTATATAACATAAAATATTGGGGAGTTTAAAAAGATCTTTAACCTCAAACTTAAACTTCATTCAAAATCCTCAATTCATACGAATATCTATAGATATCACAAGTGAAATCCAACACTTCTATATATAATATCCTATATAATAATACCCTTTATTGGCACAATTATAAAAGACTTTCAAGTGTCTCCTTAACTGCCTTAATAAAACCTTGTGTATTAAGTGTTACAGGATTACCTAATGTAGTAATAAGTGCTAAATCCTTAGTCATCTTACCATCTTCTACTGTCTTGATGCAAGCCTTTTCAAGTGTATCTGCGAACTTTGAAAGCTCTGGAAGTGAGTCGAGTTCTCCTCTCTTTCTTAAAGCTCCTGTCCATGCAAATATAGTAGCAATAGGGTTAGTAGATGTTTCTTCTCCCTTAAGATGCTTGTAATAATGTCTTTGAACTGTTCCATGAGCTGCCTCATATTCATAATATCCCTGTGGAGATACCAGAACTGATGTCATCATTGATAATGAACCAAATGCTGTTGCAACCATATCTGACATAACGTCACCATCATAGTTCTTGCATGCCCAGATATATCCACCTTCTGAACGGATAACTCTTGCAACTGCATCATCTATTAATGTATAGAAATACTCAATTCCTGCTTCCTTGAACTTATCAGCATAATCCTTATCATATATATCCTGGAATATATCCTTAAATGTATGATCGTACTTCTTAGAGATTGTATCCTTAGTTGCAAACCAGAGATCCTGCTTAGTTTCAAGTGCAAAATTAAAGCAGCTTCTTGCAAAATTCTCAATAGAATCGTTAAGGTTATGCATACCCTGAATAATTCCTGCCCCCTTAAAGTTATGAATAAGCTCTCTTGATTCGTTACCCTGCTCATCTGTATATACAAGCTCTGCCTTGCCAGCTGCTGGAATCTTCATCTCTGATGCCTTGTATACATCACCATAAGCGTGTCTTGCTATTGTGATAGGCTTTTTCCAAGTCTTAACATATGGCTCAACACCCTTAACAATAATAGGTGCTCTGAATACAGTACCATCTAATATTGCTCTGATTGTTCCATTAGGGCTTTTATACATTTCCTTAAGGTCATATTCCTTAACTCTTGCTGCATTAGGAGTGATTGTAGCACACTTGACAGCAACACCATATTTCTTAGTTGCTTCTGCTGAGTCAACAGTAACTTGATCATTAGTTTCATTACGATGGACGAGTCCAAGATCATAATACTCTGTATTAAGGTCTACATAAGGTAAAAGCAGTTCTTCCTTAATAAGCTTCCACAATACTCTTGTCATCTCATCTCCATCCATCTCAACGAGTGGTGTTGTCATCTTAATCTTTTCCATTACTAATCCTCCATATTGTGCATTTAATACTGGAACTATATCCAAGCTATTATTAAAATTTGCTTACAATTATAAAATATTTTTATTACTTTGTAAATGCCTGTTTTGCCATAACAATTATCTTGTATTAAATATCCCAGTTTGCTATAATTACATAATTGATTTACATAGGGTTTACCATTTACGGTGGCTGTTATTCTAAATACTGCCGTATATGTTGTAATATTCGTGTAAACATTATTAATATGCAGGTTTTATTGTGCCTGTATTTTAAAGGATTATAGTAATAAATCACATTTAAGAAAGGACGGTTTTGTAATATGTGCGGATTTGCTGGATTTACAGGATACCTTGAAAATGGTAAGGATGTACTTACTGATATGATGAATAAAATCATCCACAGAGGACCTGACAGTGCCGGTCAGTATATAGACGACAAGGCTTATATGGGCTTTAGAAGACTTTCAATCATCGACCTTGATAACGGAAGCCAGCCTATGTTCAACGAAAATAAAAAGATTGTTATCACATTTAATGGTGAGATATATAATTATCAGGATTTAAGAAAAGACCTTATTGAAAAGGGGCATATATTTGCGAACAACTCTGATACAGAAGTTCTTATTCACGCTTATGAAGAATACGGTGAAGATATGTTAAATAAGCTTCGTGGTATGTTTGCATTTGTTATATGGGACAGTGAGAAGGAAACTCTCTTTGGTGCAAGGGATTTCTTTGGAATTAAGCCTTTCTACTACACTGTAGTTGACGGCAACATTATATATGGTTCTGAGATTAAGAGCATATTGGCACACCCTGCATATAAGAAGGAAGTTAATGATGTTGCTCTTGAAAATTACCTCACATTCCAGTATTCAGTGCTTCCTGAAACATTCTTTAAGGGTGTATACAAGCTTATGCCAGGTCACTGCTTTACTTTCCATAATGGAGAAATCAACATAAAAAGATACTGGGAGCCTACATTTGAAGCTGATGAGAGCAAGTCTTTAGATGAATTCGTCAAAGAGATTGACGATGCTATGCACGACTCAGTTGAACACCACAAGATTAGTGATGTTGAGGTTGGTTCATTCCTTTCAAGCGGTGTTGACTCAAGCTATGTTGCCGCTACATTTAATGGTGACAAGACATTTACAGTTGGATTTGACTACGAAAAATATAACGAGATAGATTACGCTAAAGCCTTATCTGAGAAAATCCAGATAGACAATTATTCTAAGCTTGTATCAAGTGAAGAATACTGGGCAGCTATCCCTAAAATCCAGTATCATATGGACGAGCCTTTAGCTGACCCTGCTGCTATTGCCCTTTACTTTGTAAGCCAGACTGCTTCTAAGTATGTTAAGGTTTCAATGTCAGGCGAGGGTGCTGATGAGTTCTTTGGAGGATATAACATTTACAAAGAACCTCTTGATACAGCAGGCTATAGAAAGCTTCCAAAGGGACTCCGCAAGTGTCTTGCCAATGCTGCACAGGCTGTTCCATTTAAGTTCAAGGGCAAGAATTTCCTTATAAGAGGAAGCAAGGATATTGAAGAACGCTTTATCGGTAACGCATTTATGTTCAACGAAAAAGAACGTGCCAAGATATTAAAGAACCCTACTGGAAAGTATAACCATAAAGAACTTACTAAGCCATTTTATGACAAAGTTAAAGATAAAGATGATGTAACTAAAATGCAGTATATAGATATTAACTTCTGGCTTATCGGTGATATTCTTCTTAAGGCTGATAAGATGAGTATGGCACACAGCCTTGAAGTAAGAGTTCCTTTCCTTGATAAGGAAGTATTCAATGTAGCAAGAACTCTCCCAACTAAGTACAAAGTTAATAAATCTAATACTAAATACGCTATGCGTAAAGCTGCTAACCAATATCTTCCTGATATGGTTGCTGAGAAGAAGAAGCTTGGTTTCCCAGTGCCAATCAGAATATGGTTAAAGGACGAGAAATATTACAATATGATTAAAAAAGCTTTCACAAGCGAAGCTGCTAACAAGTACTTCAACACAGATGAGCTTGTTAAGTATCTTGATGAACATAAAGAAGGCAAGGCAGATAATTCAAGAAAAATCTGGACAGTATATATGTTCCTTGTATGGTACAATGACTTCTTTGGTGACTCAGAATATGCGGCTTAACTAACCATCTGTAAACTATGCCAATTCTCTTTAATCAGGTATTTCAGGGAATTCACTCAAACTAACATAAAGATGTCCTGCTAATGACAGATTAAAGCAAGCAGATGTAATTATCTCACTTTAATCTAATTCATTGTACAGGACATCTTTTTTTAATTAATATTATTATGTTACTTTAATTAATATTATTATAATTAATATCATTGTAATTTTAGTTACTCTACATTCTTTAATGCCTCGTCCATAGGTATCTTCTTTATCTTATACATCATAAATACTGAAATCAGGGCATATACACCAACATTCAGTACAAACATAAGTACAAATACATATGGCGCATAATAGCAGGAAATCCAGCCTGACATCTGCTCCATAAATACCCTGAACAGCCAGTTCATAATAACAACCGACAGCATAATATTAATAATGACAGATATAACAACAACTATCGTTGTAGATGTGACATACAGCCTGCTTATCTCCCTGTTGGAATAACCTAATATCTTAACCATGGAGATTGATGTTGAATTCTTCTCAACAATAAGCTTGGTTAATAAGAACATTAATACTGCAAATAATACAACAGCAAATATTTTTACAAGTTCAAATGATGTTCCCATAGAACGGTCAAGCTGTCTGGATACTTTAGTCAGGTCATCTAATGTAATTTCTGTTGCTACATATTTCTCATCAATATCAAGCTTTTCTGATGAAAGATAACCTGAATAATAATCCTCTGCTTTATCAAATATATCTTTAAAATAGTCATCACTCATAAATATTGTAAATGAAGAAGGATAATCATACATACCTTTAACTGTAAAGGTATACTCCTTATCCTCGTATTTTTCTTTAAGTGTTATCTTATCGCCCTTGTTAATTCTGAACTTTTCAGCATAACCATTAGATACATATACTTCACCCGGTTTAAGTTTATTACTATTAATATCAATATATCTGCTGTTATTGGCTGCTCCATATATTAACACATCTTCGCTCTTTAAATGTCCGTCAATAGTCGAAAGTGTCTTTGCGCAATACTTCTCAGCCTCATCGTTATCCACCTCGACAGGAACTTTTAACACATATTGATGCTGTGCTATAAGCTTATCCTGTATTTCATTCTGGTAATGTGCAAGCAGCGGACTCATCATAAGACCAAAAATAAGCAGTATATTAGCAAATAATATTCCAATAAATAGTGTAATGTAATTAGGCATATTCTGTATTATTATTCTTAACCTGAATCTGTTAAAGAACTTAAATCCCGGCAGGCGCACAGCTTTCTTTTTCTTTCTTACAGCTAAATCCTTTCTTAGGAATTTAAGCGGTGACAATCTTAATCTGTATCCTATAATCAATACATTTATAACAACCATTATCACAAATGGGACAATTGTTGTCAGTAAGAAAGCTTCAGCATTCCAGAGTGTTGTATATGTTGTAAGCGAATAGCTCTCATAATATGTATTTACAAATATATTCTTAAATACTGTATAGCCTAATATATTACCGACTAACGCACCAATTATTGTAACAATTATTGGAAGAAGAATATAATGCGCCAGCAGTTCACCTCTGGTATACCCTGAAGCTCTTAAAGTACCAATAACATTAGCCTCTTTGAATATTGTATTATTAGTTGTCACAGCAAATACAAATGCCATAATAACTATAACAACATATAAAAGCACTATCATCATAGCTCTGTCACTTCCAATATCATCACCAGTAAAGTGTATTGCCTGATTAAGATATCCCGGAATATAATTAGTAAGTATGGCATTATTGGATATTACTTTCATAAAATCATCTGCCATCTCTTTTTCTTCTATATCATCTGCTGGTTCATTATCGTATTTCCACGAATATACATAATGAATATGTGTATCATCATATTCTTCAAAGCAGCTCTCTGACACTACCCCAACACCGAATTTTACAGAGTCAAACATTGTATCTGAATTGTCTGAAAAAAGGCAGCTATAATCAGATAATGCAACATAGCCTGTCACCTTAAGTATTCTTCCACCAGCATTAATTGTATCTCCTACTTTAATACTATTATTAACCGCATACATTCTGTCTATAGCAATCTCATTAATATCTTCTGCAAGTCTGCCTTCCATAACATCAACCTTATCTATATCTTTCCTGTTGATATAGAAACGTATTACGCTCTGGTCGTCTTCACTCAGCTTCTCATTATTATGTACCTTTACAGTCTCTTCTTTATAGAAATTCTCATATATAGTTACATTTTCTTCTTCAAGCCTGTCAATAAGCTTATCATCAGCCTTGGAATATAATTCAAAATTACCATTTTCAATATTATATTTATCAAAGCTCTTATTATATGTATCAAGCATACTGCCATCAGCTATAAGAAAACCACTTATAAGTCCTATAACTGCTGTCATAAATATAAATATGACTATATATTTTGCAATTTCACCAGTAAATTCTCTTGGCAATCGTTTAATTAAAGGATTTTTCATATCTGACTCCCATTATTTAATTTCTTTTGACTAAATATATTAATATTGCACATAATCTACCATTCAAGATCAGCAGCAGATATCTTATTATTATTGACAATATTGTCTCTTATCTGTCCATCTCTTAATTTGATAACCCTGTCTGCCATATTCTGGATAGCATCGTTATGAGTTACCATTATTACTGTGTTACCATATTTCTTATTAACATCTTCAATAAGCTTTAATATCTCCTTAGAGGTATGGTAATCAAGCGCTCCTGTTGGCTCATCACATAATAATATGTCCGGATTTTTCACAATAGCCCTTCCTATTGCTGTTCTTTGCTGCTGTCCGCCTGATAACTGGTTAGGAAGCTTATGTCTATGCTCATAAAGTCCAAGTGTATTAAGCAGTTCATTAATATCAAGCGGTGAATCGCTAAGATAAGCACCAACCTCTATATTCTCCTTAACATTAAGGTTAGGTATAAGGTTATACATCTGGAATACATACCCAAGATGCTTTCTTCTATATCTTGTAAGCTCCTTTTCTTTCATATCTTTAGTCTTTTCATTATTAATGCTTACATATCCCGAATCAGCATCATCAATTCCACCTATTATATTAAGAAGTGTTGACTTTCCCGAACCTGATGGTCCAAGCAGAACGCATATTTCCCCTTTATTGACTTCAAAATTAATTCCCTTAAGAACTTCCACTTTATTAGAAACACTGCCAAATGATTTTTTTAAATCTTTTACAGTAAGAAACATATAGCTTTCTCTCCTTCATATTTTAATAATATTGAGTTAGCTGTATCTAACCCTTATTAGTATTATAATCTCAATAACATAAAAAAGGAACACATTAATTGATAAAATATATCAATTAACGCGTTCCTTTTTATATTTTTTTATAATATGTAATTTGAAATTATTACTTCTGCTCCTCGGCTAATGGTATGTTCTTCATACTATTCATACTGATAAAGAGTGTTGATGTATTATGTAATAATGCTGATGTAGTCGGCTGTATTACGCCTAATACACCAAGTGCTATAAGTCCTGAATTAAAGGAAACTATAGTTCTGTAATTGCGGTTAATCTTCCTTATAAGATTGTTACTTAAATCTTTAAGATATACAATCTGTCCTAAATCGTCCGCGCTTACTGTAATATCCGCAATCTCTCTTGCAATCTGCGCACCATCACTTATTGCAATACCAACATCTGCTGCTGACAATGCTGGAGAATCGTTAATACCATCACCAATCATTATAACCTTACGTCCGGCAGCTTTTTCATTTTCAACAAATGAAGCCTTATCTTCCGGAAGTACCTCTGAATAATATTCATCAACACCAACCTTGCCTGCAATAGCCTTAGCTGTACGTTCACTATCACCTGTCATCATTACAATCTTAGATATTCCAAGAGCTTTAAGTGAACTTATTACTTCCTTGGCTTCTGGTCTTACAGGGTCTTCTATACAGATAACTGCTGCAAGCTTATCCTCAATTGCAAGATAAAGATGTGAATATTCTTCTGGAAGCTTATCAAACATTTCCTGTCTGCCTTCCGGCACAGTACAGCCTTCATCTTCAAATACAAAATGATAGCTTCCGATTATAGTCTTCTTATTATTAATAGTAGTTGATATACCATGTGCAACTATATACTCTACCTTTGTATGCATTTCTTCGTGGCTTAAGTGCTTCTTAGCCGCTGCATCAACAACTGCCTTTGCCATAGAATGTGGAAAATGTTCTTCCATACAGGCAGCCATTCTTAAAAGTTCATCTTCGCTGTCACCATTAAATGAATACACATACTTTACTGTAGGTGCAGCCTTAGTAAGCGTTCCTGTCTTATCAAATACAATAGTATCTGCATCAGCTACTGCCTCTAAGAACTTACCGCCCTTTACTGTAATATCATTCTGTCCAGCCTGTCTTATAGCTGACAATACCGTTATTGGCATTGCAAGCTTAAGCGCACATGAGAAGTCAACCATAAGTATTGATAATGCCTTTGTTACATTTCTTGTAAGAAGATATGTAAGTGCTGTTCCACCTAATGTGTATGGAACTAACGAATCAGCAAGATGCTCTGCCTTACTCTCAAGACCAGACTTAAGCTTCTCTGATTCCTCAATCATCTTGACAATCTTGTCATACTTACTGTTACCGCCGCTCTGCTTAACCTTTATTGTAAGTTCACCTTCCTCAATAACTGTTCCTGCAAATACAGCGCTTCCTGTATTCTTGCTTACCGGCACTGCTTCACCGGTTAGTGAAGCCTGATTAACCATAGCTTCACCGGTAACTACAACTCCATCAAATGGAATGACATTACTTACATGAACTATAATCTCATCACCATTTTTAATCTCATTAACAGGGACTAATACCTCTGTATCAGCTGTCTTAAGCCATACCTTGCTTACATTAAGTGACATAGTCCTTGCCAGATCTCCTACAGACTTCTTATGTGTCCATTCTTCAATAATCTCACCTATTCCAAGAAGGAACATAACAGAACCTGCGGTATTGAAATCATTTCTTAATATAGAAACGCCAATTGCTGTCGCATCAAGCACAGGTACTTCCATCTTTCCTTTAAGCAATGTCTTAACACCGCTGCCAATATATTTTACTGACTTTACAGCTGTCACAACATTTCTTACAGATATAGGAAGGAACAGCTTACTTGCAGCTCTTAAGAATACCTTATTAACAAGCTTATCCTGATAATAAGAATTCATCTCTCTTCCTGAACTGTTAAGAACATCATCAGGAACAGCCACCTGTGAATATGTAAAATGCTTAAGTGCATTAATAATCTGCACTTTATCACCGCTAAATTCTATAACAGCATCGCAAGTTTTTTCATATACTTTGACAGAAGTAACTGTTTCTATATTCTTAATATAATACTCTAATATATCTGCCTGTTTAAAGCTCATATGCTTCATATCCATATGAACTCTTAAACGTCCAGTCATACTATGTTTAATATAAAATTTCATATTCTGCCTCTTAGCACATTATTATAGCATTTTACTGCTCTGTGCTTTCTGTTTCTTCTGATACTTCATTTAATTCTACTGTATCATCTACAGCTTCTTCTGCTGCTTCTCTTTCTTCGTTGATAGCCTTAGCCTCAGCATAGATATCACCAGCATTCTCCTGAATTGTTGTAGCTGTCTTCATTACACACTTCTTAGCACGAAGAACTGCTGCTGTACAGTTAGTATATACTTTCTTAGCATCCTGACTTGATAAAACCTTAATTCCTGCTGTACCAAAAAGTACACCTGCTGCAAATATTCCTGTCTTAACTGCATCAATTTTCTTAAATACGTTTTTCATTATGTTCTCCATTCCCAATTAACATCTGCCTGACGTAACTAATTATTAGCATCTGGATGATATAACTGTCCATTAATATCTGGATGGTATAATTGTCTGAAGATACCTGGCTGATGTAATTGACTTTGATTTTTTGTTTAGGTATTATCTTATACCATACTTTTTAGTTTTACCACATATTTTTTATTAATTGAGAAACTTTATCAAAAACAGGAGGGGCATTATAATCATGACCCTCCTGTTATACTCTTAACTGTCTTACTGTCTATATAACCACAGGCAGCTAATCCTTTCTGCACTATCTGGTTCCATTTCTTAGCTGACAGATTGATTACTGAATTATCGTCAAACTCAACTGTGTATGTGTTGTTCATATTACATTCACTTCCACACGATACACGGTACATATTTCTTCTGTTAATAGCACCAATCTCCTCAAGTGTATTAATCATACGGTATACTGTAGCTGTTCCAATATTAGGATCAAGCTTTGATGCCTTATAATATATTTCTTTGCAGCACGAACATTCTTCATTAAGAATAATGTCTAAAAGCATCATTCTCTGTTTCGTTATTCTGCATCCCCTGTTTCTTAATCTTTGCAGAATTATGTCCTTCTGCATTTCGCTTCTTTCATAGCCAACTACTTCAGAAGCATTTTTATCACATGAATAGTATTTCTGCATTAATGCCTCCTATCCTAGTGGCAGCCTCCACAATGACCACAATCTCCACCGCATGAATGTTTGCCATTCTTCTTGCCTTTAACCATTGTATACACAATAGCGGCTACAATTACCACCAATACCACCAATACGATTACTGTACCCATATTAATCCTCCATTCTTACACCAACACTGACATCTGCCGCTATATCTGATGAATAAAATATATATCCAATCCGCCACTTAGTGACGGATTGAACACTTATATAATTATGATTAGGAAGTAATCTTAGTTAGCTGCTGCTTTCTTGTATTCTTCCGCTTCCTTTGTTGGTCTGAATAAAAGATAAAGGAAACCAGCTACTAATACAAATGCTACAACTGTCCAGATACTAAATACTCCATCAGCGATAAGGCTTCCGATATTGTAGATGCAAAGTGATACTACATATGCAAATCCACACTGGTAACCAATTGCTATCCAAGTCCATTTAGCACTGTTCATCTCTCTCTTAATAGCACCGATTGCTGCGAAACAAGGAGCACAGAGAAGGTTGAATGTAAGGAATGAGAAACCTGCTAACTTAGTAAATGCAAGTGCAAGTGCTGCATATGGAGATACATCTCCACCACCGTAAAGGATACCCATAGTACCAACGATATTTTCCTTAGCTACAAGTCCTGTGATTGAAGCAACGGCTGCCTGCCAGTTACCCCATCCAAGTGGAGTGAATATCCAGCCGATTGCATTACCAATCTTAGCTAAAATACTCATATCAATTTCATCTTCTGCTAACATTCTGAATCCGTCATCAGCAAATCCAAAATATGTTGTGAACCATACAACGATTGTAGAAAGAAGGATAATTGTACCAGCCTTCTTGATGAATGACCAGCCACGCTCCCACATACTTCTAAGTACGTTGCCAACTGTTGGAATATGATATGCAGGAAGTTCCATAACGAATGGTGCTGGATCTCCGCTGAATAACTTTGTCTTCTTTAAAATAATACCTGATACGATAATTGCTGCCATACCGATGAAGTAAGCTGATGTTGCAACCCAAGGTGAACCACCGAAGATAGCACCTGCAATCATAGCGATGAATGGTGTCTTAGCACCACAAGGTATAAATGTTGTTGTCATAATTGTCATACGACGGTCTCTTTCGTTCTCGATTGTACGGGAAGCCATAATACCTGGAACACCACAACCTGTACCAATAAGGATAGGTATGAATGACTTACCTGAAAGACCGAATCTTCTAAAGATTCTATCCATAATGAATGCGATACGTGCCATATATCCGCAAGCCTCTAAGATAGCAAGTAATAAGAATAATACTAACATCTGAGGAACGAAACCAAGTACAGCACCAACACCGGCTACAATACCATCAAGGATAAGACCATTTAACCAATCTGCACAACCGATTGCATCGAGTCCGTCACCAATAAGAACTGGGATACCAGGAACCCATATGCCATAATCTGCCGGATCTGGAGCCGTACCATCATATTCGATAGCGAGGTTAATAGCTTCTTTAATATCATCAGCATCTGCTGTGAAATCTTCTGTTGCAAGTGTTTCATCATCTTCTACAGTATAATCAACTGAATCTGATGACTTAACCATAGACTTAAGAGTTGTAAGAGCCTTAACAGCAGCTTCTGAGTCATAGTCTTCTGCTTCTGTATCAATAGCATCTGCTATTGCTTCGCCCTTAGAACCAAGGCTTTCTACATATGCTGCAATGATTTCATCTGAGTCACCATATTCTTCTTCTACTTCTTCATAAGCTGAAGTACCGATACCGAAAAGGTGGAAACCATCACCGAACAAACCATCATTAGCCCAGTCTGTAGCTGCTGTACCAACTGTTACCATTGCAATGTAATATACTAAGAACATAACTACTGCGAATATAGGAAGTGCTAATATTCTGTTAGTTACGATTTTATCAATCTTATCAGATGTTGTAAGCTTATCCTTAGAATGAGCCTTCTTTACACACTCTCCGATAATTGATGAAATGTATGTATATCTTTCATTAGTGATAATACTTTCTGTATCATCATCAAAATCTTTCTCAAGTTTATCAATCTCTGCTGTAACATCAGGTACACTAGACATAAGCTGTCCGATTTTGTCATCTTTCTCTAATAACTTGATAGCGAAAAATCGCTTCTGTTCTTCTACTACATCAAGACCAATCTTATCTTCAACTGCTTCGATAACAGATTCAACTTCATCACTGAATTTATGTGCAAGCTTATTAATCTTCTTAGACTCAGCAAGCTTTACAGCCTTTTCTGCCGCTTCCCTAATACCAGTTCCCTTAAGAGCTGAAATTTCAACTACTTCACAGCCAAGCTTCTCTGAAAGCTTTGCAATGTTAAGTTCAATACCATTCTTAGCTAAAAGGTCGATCATATTAACAGCCATAATTACCGGAATACCAAGTTCCATAATCTGTGTTGAAAGATATAAGTTTCTTTCAATGTTAGTACCATCAACAATATTGATGATAGCATCTGGTCTTTCATTAATAAGATAATTTCTTGCTACAACTTCCTCTAATGTATATGGAGAAAGTGAGTAAATACCTGGTAAATCCATAATGGCAACATCTTTATGTCCCTTTAATCTACCTTCCTTCTTCTCTACAGTAACACCTGGCCAGTTACCTACGAACTGGTTAGAACCTGTAAGAGCATTAAACAATGTTGTTTTACCGCAGTTAGGGTTACCTGCTAATGCAATCTTAATTGACATTCTTTTACCTCTTTTCTTAATGAGTTAATAATTAGTTGTAACTTTCTTCATTTAGATTATGCTTGCTATAATTAGTTAATGCTAACCTTTTGGCAAAAAAATAAATATTAATTTACCTCTATCATAGCTGCATCTGCCTTACGAAGTGATAACTCATATCCTCGTACTGTTACTTCTATTGGATCTCCCAATGGTGCAACTTTTCTGACATAGACTTCTACGCCTTTAGTGATTCCCATGTCCATAATCCTTCTCTTAACCGGACCTTCACCATTAAGCTTAGCAACTTTAACAGTCTGACCAACAGCAACTTCCTTTAAAGTCATCTTAATCTCTCCTTCTCATTAAAATATTGTAAATATCTATATAGAGGCTTGAAACTCAAGTCTTTATACCATAATCTTTGAAGCCATATCGCTTCCTATAGCTACTCGTGATTCTTTAATATTAACTATAACATTACCGCCAGTCTTAGAAATGACCGTCACTATAGCTCCAACTACAAAGCCTAGATTCTCAAGAAATCTTCTCGTCTCTTCTTTCCCACCAATCCTTGTGATTGTTGCTGTCTCTCCCTCACCTATCATTGATAATGGCATAACTTATCACTCCTATCTGTATCTATGTTGATAATGTTTTTCATTTGCTACTGTGTTAGTATATACTAACACTTATTAGATGTCAATTACCATTTTAAGAAAATTTTCATATTATTAATTTTCACATAATAACCGCATACATATACAGTAAAATTAATATGTATGCGGTCATTACTCACTTATTAATATTATATTGGGAAGTGTCCAGAATAAATATGTCACTTATTAATATATTCATTATATTACTTTATATTATGCACATATCTGATTATACACATACTTTAACTATGCATATTCTTAATTGTACATACACTCTGATTATGCAAGAGAAGCACCAAGATCCTTGCAATTGCTTACAGCTTCATCATCAGGAGCTTCATTACAGATTACCGGGTCACAGCTAAGGTCAGCACCAGCATTCCTGCTTCTTTCTGCCCAGTCATCCATCCATTCTCCGCTTCCCCAGCCGTAAGAACCAAAGAGTGCTATCTTCTTTCCTGAAAGTGCCGCTTCACAGTCTGTAAACATCGGCTCAAATTCTGACTCTTCAAGATTTTCTGCTCCCATAGCAGGGCATCCGAAAGCTATTCCGTCGAATTCTGCAACCTTTGCTGATGAGAATTCTGAAGCAGTGAATAATGTTACTTCTGCTCCTTTTTCCTTTGCTCCCTCAGCAACAGCATTGGCCATAGCCTCTGTATTACCTGTTCCGCTCCAATATACAACTGCAACTTTACTCATTATCATTCCTCCATTACTACTTTAATTTAATGCTTGTGCATATTTATGTTGAGTGAATCATATATTCACGGTCAACTGATTTAATGTTCGTCCTCCTATAAAGACCTTCTGATATACCTCAGAACATTTCTTGAATCTTGCAAATGTTCTGACACTTTCCTGTTCATTGTAATATACCTTCCATACACCACAACATTTGCAGTTCTGTCCTTTATTAAAAATGAACTCCTTTACATCTTCTACAGGATATCCAAGAAATAAACCTATCTCGTGTGGAAAACAGGGCTGTGTCATAAGACGTTCCTTAAGTGTATTAATACATGCCTGTATACTTCGTTCTATGTATCCATAGCTGGATAATATATTCCATACATCATCATTATTGACTGCCTTAAATAACATACTTGGTCTGTATACATATATCAATGAACTCATATCTGTCTTTCTTAAGACTTCTATATATACGCCCTTCTCATTAAGGTTCATATTGGCAGTCTTAATCTCAGAATCGAATTCATCTTCTGATACAAATCTATAATTAAAAAGATTAGCCATCTTAATTCCAGCCAATGTAGGTGCACATTCTTTTACAATCTCATTCTCCAGCTTTCTAAGCATATAATCTCCATTCCTTATATTACGCATTACTCTGCCTGCTGTCTGTGTCAGTTACAATTAACAAGCCTTTCCGTCTGCTACATATTCCTGAAGAACTGCATTAAGTGATGAAGCACTGCTTGAATGTGAACGCACAATCCGAATGTCCTTGCTCTTTGCTTCTGTAACAGCACTATGTACCATTTTGTGTGATACTGTGTTAGTAAAAAGTATCATAAGGTCAGGGTTGCCAATCTTCTTGCCAAAGCCACTCTTCTCCTTAACAAATACCTTGGCTTTACAGCCATGCTGTTTACATATCTTCTCATATTGACATACCATACATTCATTACCGCCAATTATAACTACACTCATATTAGTCCTCCTCATCCTGCTAAATAGATATATAGTATACATTTCACTGTTAGTTTTACTCTAACTTGTGTTAGTTATTACTAACCTATAACTTTTAAATAAACGGGTCGAGGACCCGTTAAATAAATATAAAGGCATATGCGTTAGCTGTTACTAACTATCATTATAATAGTCTAACTTAGTTATTTTGTCAACAGCTTTTTATTACTTTTTATTATCCTGATTCTACATAAAAAACTCCTGATGTATACTATACAAACCTTTGTTAGTTAAGGCTTACCCGTATAATATACATCAGGAGTTTATAATTTACAATATTCTGTTCTTACGCACAGATAGTTATTCTATTTACTTAAAGTACTTAACACCTGACTCGAATATCTTAATATCTTGTTCTCCATAGATATTAATAGCTACAGAATCACCACGTCTTTCAGAATGTGCCATTTTACCTAAACATCTTCCGTCTGGGCTTGTGATACCTTCAATAGCCATATATGAACCATTGACATTCCATTCTTCGTCCATAGATACATTGCCTTCTGGGTCACAGTACTGTGTTGCTACCTGACCATTTTCAAAGAGCTTATCAAGCCATTCCTTAGGTGCAACAAATCTTCCTTCACCATGTGAAGC
>ERZ791619.183-NODE-183-length-43567-cov-4.22693_pt1 | contig 43567 bp, 26 predicted proteins | sample MGYA00510271_ERZ791619 | MGnify/ENA primary metagenome ERZ791619 (study PRJEB30046, sample SAMN00715209) | human gut metagenome | study: EMG produced TPA metagenomics assembly of the A metagenome-wide association study of gut microbiota in type 2...
CGAACCTGCCGCTAAAATGGTGCTTCATATTTGGCTCATTGATGGGCAAACCGCGGTCGAGCATATCAATAATCCATTCACGTTTAGCATCCTGCAGATTTGTATAAGCTTCTTCGACTGTTTCACCATCAGTCATACAACCGGGGAGCAGGGGGATGCAGGCGAGATAGCCGCCGCCTTCATCTTCGGGAATAACGCTGATTTCAGAAGCATAATTTAAAGATAAGTAGTAATTTAAATCTTTTTTCATGTTAAATCACTCTCCTTTCTGAATATCATCAATTAAATTTGCAATAATACGAGCATAGACTTTTTTAATTTTCCCATTATGGACTGGGATGCTCAAAGATTGCCGGTCTGAATAACGAATTTTAAAATGACTGCCACCACCAGTAGGCGGTTTAACTTCAGCTCCCAACTTTTCTAAAAGAGCTTTGGTCTGGTCCCAAGGCAAATCCCTGCCGTTGGCCAGAGCGCGGAGTTTTTTCTCGAGGGATGTCATAATATACCTTCTTTCTTTATGATACTATATATAGTATAAAATATCAACAAAAAAATGGCTGTTACGTACTTCATTACGAAATTCGTAACAGCCATTGAACACCTTCAGTGTTTAATGCTTAGAGCATATTTGGTTATTTTGCACTACCGAAGAGATACTTTCTTGCTTCCAGGAACAGTGCAATTGCCAGGATGAAGAGTACAGAACCCAATGCAGCGGTAATGATATGAGTTGCCATGTTAGCGAAGATGATTTGTGCCAGTGCAACCAAGGTTACACAGAACATAAATGCCATCGGGATGAGAACCATCAGGTTATCACGGCCAACGCTCTTCAGCCATACACCGACAGCCAACAGGGAGAGGGCAGCCAACAGCTGGTTAGCAGCACCGAAAATCGGCCAGATGGTGAGGTAGGAGCCAAGGGACATATAACCGGACAGTACAACGGTAATCAGAGTAGCAACAAACGGGTTGGTGAGAACATTGCCTTGTGCTTCACCGGTTTTTGGATCAACCTTAGTGAACAGCTCCTGGAAAATGAAGCGGCCCAGACGGGTTGCGGTATCAAGAGTAGTCATAGCGAAAGCGGAGATGGTCAGAGCAACGAAACCTTTAGCTACGCCGAAGGAGAAGCCGAGCTTGGTCATGAAGGTACCAACGCCATCAGCGAATACGTTTACAGGACCACCGTTTTTCAGCAGCTCGGTCAGCTTGTCGCCGCCAACATAGCCTACAGCAACAACTGCAACTACAGCCAGCACGCCTTCAAGCAGCATGGAGCCGTAGCCGATGAGCTTAGCATTGCCTTCGCTATCGAGCTGTTTGGAGGTAGTACCGGAGGATACCAGGGAGTGGAAACCACTGATAGCACCGCAGGCAACGGTTACGAACAGCATCGGGAACATCGGGTTGGTGCCTTTGCCGGAAGGATCAAAGGTGGTGAATGCCGGCAGCTGCATGGAAGGCTGATAAATTGCGATACCAAGCAGAGCGAATGCGATGCAGGCATAGAGCAGGAAGGAGTTCAGATAGTCACGCGGCTGCAGCAGAATCCAGACAGGAGCGATGGAAGCAATGAAGATGTAAACCATCAGGATGCAAACCCATACGTTTTTGCTCAGGTGCAGCGGATACATGTTGCCGATAGCGATTGCAACAACCAGCATGATAACACCGATAACGGTGCCTACGCCGAGGCTCAGGCCACAGCGATATACAGAGAAGCCGAAGATAACAGCCAGCACGATGAACAGCAGAGAAGCAGTTGCAGCCTGCGGGCTTGCTACGAAGGTAGCGGCTACGATGTTAGCGAAAGCAGCGATAACAACCAGCAGAGTTACATATGCGAAAATAGAGAAGAGGAACTTGCCGCTCTTGCCCAGAGTTGCATCGATAATCTGGCCGATGGTTTTGCCGTCAAAACGGATGGAGGAGTACAGAGCACCAAAGTCGTGCACGCCGCCGAAGAAGATACTGCCGATTAAAATCCACAGCATTACAGGAACCCAACCGAATACAGCAGCGGTGATAGGACCAACGATAGGACCGGCACCGGCGATGGAGGAGAAGTGATGGCCCATCAATACAGCGGGCTTGGTCGGCATATAGTCGACGTTATCGCACAATCTCTCAGCCGGGGTCTTACGGGTAGGGTCAACACCCCACTTTTTACACAGCCAGGAACCATAGGTTACGTAGGCAACAAAGAAGATAACCATTGAGCCTACAAGCAACAATAAACCACTCATAAATAACATCCTTTCTTTCCCTTTTGCATCATTGCAAAATAAATAATTTAGAAAATAATAACTACTAGTGCACTCTATATCTCGTGTGCAACATAGAAATAGTATAACACATTTGCTTCTAATGTCAACGAATTGTCACAGAATTATTTATTAACTTAAAAAAAAGAAAAAGCTGTTAAGATTTGTACAGAATGTGCAAATACTTAACAGCTGTATACGATTTGTTTTTTCCGTGGAGGAATAACTTGTCTAGTGTGAAATGACAAACATTAAGCTTTGGCAAACTCAAAGAGCGCCTTTTCCTTTGTGCCTGCTTTGTTGTAATAAAGCCTCTGCGCCGGGATGTCTACAATATATAAAGCCAGGTCAGACCAGCCCTTCAGGGTGAAGCAGTAGTCCTTGTGCTGCCTGAGCTTCTGCAGGTCAGCCAAAGCCTTTTCCTCAATGCCTTCTTCACAGATAAGCACGAGGGCATAGATGCTGCTCATGTGCTCGGTAGTGGTTTTGAGCGCCGCCATAGCTTCCTTGGTGAACTGCAGATAGGGCGCAGCCATTTCTGCAGTGAGCTGCTTGTCGAAGCGTGCCGCATAAAGATATTCGTTGTGCTGCACACTGTAGGTCTTTAAATTAGGTATGATGAAATAGCCTTCGTCCGCAGCGTTCAGCTCTGCCGCCAGGGCGAACGCCGGAGCCTTCGGCAAAGGCTTCTTATCGTAATAGTGAGCAAGACGCTGCTCCAATTGCTGTAAATATTCCTGTCCGTTCATTATTGCTTACTTCCTTTGTTATTCATGATCAATATTATCAGCAACCTGCAGGATACAGGCACAAAATCCCTGCTCCGGCTGATAGCAGTAAATGTTGAGCTGTTGGCCTATCTCCGGACTGTAATCGTGGATAAGATGTTTTGTTCCGTTGAGGGCCACATCAGCGTAGGTTACCAGCCATTTTTTGTCACCGTTGCGAAAAACCTCATAGAAAGAACGGTTTAGCATTTCTTCTACGGGAACTCCCTCAATGTGTGCCATTTCCTTATTGCAGTAACGGAAAACAAAGTCTACACCATGGCCATTGGCATCAAAAACAAGCTCGATGATGCAATATGCCAGAGGCATGTCATCAAGCAGGGTGCATTTTTCCAGAAAGCTCATGGGTGCTGCCTGCGGCTGTGCGTCCGGCAGAGCATTGATGCCCATTTGCTTGCGCAGCTGGCGGTGGGCGCTCAGGTTGCGTTTGCGTCCCTGAAAGGTTTGCCCGTCAGACATGGTATAGACGCCTTCGCTGCTGATATCTACGATTCGTGCTTTGTTCACAGCAATTCCCTTGTTGATGTTCAGAAAGGCATCCTCCGGTAAAAGCGCTAGAAGTGTATATACGGGAGCGAATAGTTCAAATTCCTCGCCATCCTCCCGATGGATGATGGTTTTGCGGTCACGTCGATAGACATAGAGAATATTATCCGCACAGAGCTCTCTCTTTTTAAGCCACTTGTTCCAGTCAGTCATGTTGTTCCTCCGTTTCTAGCATTGGCTGATTTTATTGTTATAATTATAGCACAGGATGCATGATGAGACAATAAATTATCTTAAAATCAATTTACTATTGAACTTTAGATGATTCGATTAGCCAATCAACGGCCTAATCACTCATATAATAAAAAAACTTATTAAATTATTGACGTTAAGGCAAGATGGCTTTATAATTAAAATATAAGGTTAAGTATAATCTTATGCTTAACTATATGTTTTGTTCCGATAAATTAATAGAATATAGCTTACTGCGAGCAGGTGGTCATAACCTTTAGTTAATTGCTGTTTCGCAGAGGATGCTCTAAGATTAATTCAGAAAATTATTGCGTTTTCATGCATATCGGATAGGCATTAATAAGGAGGGAAACTAAGATGAAGGTTAATCGGAAGTTCCTGCGTAGCGCAGAAAGGCTTAGCTTGAGCGCTATTGCGAAAGATTCCGCTGCACAGAAAATTGTCAGCGCTGTTACGGCCATTGGCTTTGTAATGCAGCCTGTAGCTGCATTGGCGAGCACGATTACCAGAACCGATGGTGGTCCAAATGTCAGCTTTAATAAAGGTGTTGCTGACGTATTTGCCGGCAAAGTAGTCGGAGACGTAGCAATTAACAAGTTTGCTGTATTCCAGCTGGACGCTAATAATATTGCCAATATGTATTTTGGTGAGAATACAGACGGCAAGGTTGGTAATCTGGTCAACTTTGTTGATTCACGTATTGATATCAACGGCACCGTCAATGCGATTCAGAACAAAAAGATTGGCGGTAACCTTTTCTTCTTCAGCTCCGACGGTATGGCAGTGGGCAAAACCGGTGTGATTAATGCCGGTGCGCTTTATGTTGCTACGCCGACTAAGACTGCTTTTGATGAATATAAAGAATTTAAGACCAAGGATCAGTTTGATAACATAATCACGGATCAAAACTTTGCCCAGATTCCCATTAATGCCAGCGGCACTATCAGCGTTTTAGGCAAGGTTAATGCCGTTAACGCGGTTAATTTGCGTGCTGCCAAGATTGGTGTGGGCAAAAATGTAAGTGAAAATGCTATTGGTGATGTAGCTGCAGGCGCAACGGCAACGGGTGCGTCTATTAGTACTGGTGTTTTTGATTTTAAGGATATTGTCAACATTGGTAAGGTTAACGCCGGGCTGACTGGTAAGCTTACTGCAAAACAAGATGGTAGCGGCGATATCGTTCTCGCAGCCTCTAACAATTATAATGATAACTACAAAATGCTTGATGACTTCAGCAAGATTGCCGGTGCCAAGGTTGAAGCTGAGCTTACTGTTGCAAATGGCGCTGAGGTGAAGGCTGCAGGCAATGCCAAGCTGAGCGCGCAGGCGTTGAACAATGTTTTAGTTGAAAAATCCGACCAATATAAAGAAAATTATACTCCCTCTACCGGAACTAATTCCCATCTTTATGGGCAGATTGTTACTACTAATGCTACAGTCAATGTTGATGGCACTGTTGAAGCAAAGCAGGTTGATATTACTGCCGATGCAGTGAACCGTTATATTAGCGCGGAAAGCAGTGTGCTGAACGCCAGCAACATTACTTCTAATATTGTGGGTGCACTCACAGCTAACCTTGATGCTTCCTATGCAGTTTTGAACAGCAAGGCCGAGGTCAACGTAGGCCAAAGTGCTGAGATTAACGCCACTGGCAGTGATACTGTCAGCGAGGGCAAGGTTGTTAAGCCGGCGCTGAATATCAAGGCGAACAGCAGCGTGGAAGCCGGTGCTGGCGCCAGCACTGCTTTGCTGAAGGCTATGAACGTGGCAGGCACCAATATCATCCCGGCGGCTGCTGTAACCTACAGCCAAACACATAATGAGGCAGCAGTAAATATTGACGGCACCCTTAAATCCACGGGCGGCACGTCCGTTACTGCCTTGGCCGACAGCAAGGTGAACAGTGAAGCCAAGGCCACCACTATGGATGTTTCTGAAAACCCTAATTTGGGTGATGTAGCGTTGAATATCACTACGGGTGACAACAAGAGCAGTGTTACCATTGGCAAGACTGCGCAGATGACTGAGCTGCAAAAGGACGTCAACATTGAAGCGAAGTCTGTAAACAGTGTGATTACCAAGGCAGAGGTAAGCACAGGTGAAAAGGCTGTAGTTGCTACCGCTATCAACGTAACTGATTATGACAGCAAGGCAAATGTCAACATCAATGGCAATGTAAGCAGCAAAGATGGAAGCCTGTCTGTTAATGCGGAAAATGTTTTGACGGATAATACTGTCATTGCCAACAACGCTATGGGCTCTTCGGCATTTATGAAGAAGCTTGTTACCAATATTAAGGGCTCTCAGACTCTTGACACACTTATCGGCGAAGGCGGAGCTAAGGATAAAGCTTTGGGCGGTATTAAAAACTGGTTGGCTAACGCCAAGTACACGCCGCAAAAGCTGAAGGATAAGCTTAACGCACCATCTACTCCTTCTACGCCGACGGAGCCTAAGCCCTGGGATAAGCTGGCAGATTTCATGAGCACCGGCGTCAGCGTGGGCGTTGCAGTGGAAAGCAATACTGCTGATGTTAAAATTGGGCAAGGTGTTGCGCTCACTGCCAAAAATGATCTTGATATTACTGCCAAAAGCGTTATTCAGGATACCCAGATGCAAATTACCGGCAAGAGCAATAACTATGACAAGGATACAAGCAACAAAGCACTTGTCAATGCGTCCGTGCTCTACAGCAAGCTGGATAATACTGCAACTGTAACTGTAGCTGGCGGTGAGGAAGCAAAAGGCTCAGCGCCTGCTACCAACGTTACTCTTACCGGTGGCAAGGTGAATATTGCGGCCAACAGCAGCTTTGAATATAATCGTATCAACCGCATGGTGCAGGAGGTTAAGGATGCCTGTGCCAAGGTTAAGGCTGCCTATACAGGCGCTAACCATGATGAGATTAAGGCTAAAGCAGATGCTCTCGAAAAAGCAGCTGATGCTTTCTTTACATATGCCAAGGATAACTGCTTCTCTTCTAATGGTGGAGAACAGGTAGATTTTATGGACCTGTTCGGTGGGCAAAAGTATAAAGATTTCACTGATGCTTGCAGTGCTTTGACCGGCGCACTGGGCAATGAAGCAACGGATATTGCTGTAGGTCCGATTAACGTAGTGAGTGCGGCAGCAGCCTTTGCTAATCCCAACAGCTATCTTAACTTTTCGGCAGGTAGTGCTAACGGCGGCAAGAGCGGCCCTGGAGAAAATGAAAAGCCTGCTACAATTGCACTGGCAGGCAGTGCAGTAGCTACCGACCTGGGCAACAATGCGCGCGTACTAATCGGCAAGAATGCTAAGATTACTGCTGCTAACAAGCTGGCAATGAAAGCTGCGTCCAAGCAGTTTGATGTATCGCTGGCAGGTAAGCTTGGCCTTAATGGCGGTGGTGAAAACGCAGTAGGCGGAACCTTTGCCGTTGGCCTGGCGGATGGCAACAGCCTTGTTGCGGTAGCACAGGGAGCTAAGCTGACTGCAGGCTCTATAGATATAGGCACAGAAAATAAAATTGACCATATTCAGCTGTCGCTTGCTGCAGGTAAAGGCGCGGATAAGGGCGTCAGCGGCATGGTGGGATACCTTGAGGGTGCAAGCAACAGCCTTGTTTCCGTAGATGACGAAGCAGTTATCAACGCAGGCAAAGGCGCAGTCAACCTCAATGCTAAGAATGATACTAATGTTTATAGCGCAGCCGGTGCTGTGGCTATGGGCGAAACTGCAGGCATTGGTGTGGCAGCAACGATTACCAATTTTGACCGCTATACCTATGCGGCAATTGGTGATAATGGCTATACTGCTCCTCCGCAGGCAACGACTAATCAGGGAGAAAGCGGCAGCGGTAGCGGTGATACCAGCGCTACCCTTGGCGAGGACGCGAACGCGGACCGTAGCCAGGAAGCGCAAAAGCTGGCTAATACTGCTGCCGAAAAACGTGCAACTCTGCAGCAGCTGGTGCAGAATGCTTCCGGACTGCGTCAGGGTACGGACGGCGATAAGACATATACAGAGCAAGCAGATTTCTTCGGCTCCAAGACTGCTGATGGCGTTAAAGGCTCTATCGACGCAGGCTCACTTAAGGTTAATGCTGAAACCGGCGGCAAAATTATCAACGTAGCTGTTGCCGGTGGCGTATCTACCGGTGATGACAGTGGTGAAGCAGGTATTGGTGACAAGGTGGGCAATTTTGTCAGCAACAAGACTAATGCACTTAGTAATAAGCTCCATGCACTTGACCATAAGGTAGCAGGCAAGATTAACGGCCTGATGAACCGTCAGACCGAAGCGCAGAAGGTACTGCCTACTGACCAGACACCTCAACCTGCTAAGACTGGGAAGCAGTCCAGCGTAACTATTGCCGGTGCAGGCAGCGCAGCAATTAATTTGCTGGATGGCGATACCGGTGCGCTTGTAGACAACGTTAAAATCAATATTGCCAAAGATGCTAAGGATAAAACTATCACTGTAACTGCCAAAGACAGCGCTATGATGGTGGCTGCCGGTGGTGCTGCAGGCATCTCCTGGAAGAACTTGACTAAGGGTAATAATGCGAACAGCAGTAATGCGGCCTTCGGCGGTACTGTTGCTGTGAACGATATTGATTCGCAGACCTTGGCGGTAATCAGCAACAGTGAAATTGAAAACGCTGCTGCAATTATCAACAATGCGCAAAAATCCGGCTCGCTGGCAGCTGCAGGCCTGGGGCTGGCACTGGCGAAGAATTCCGGCGGCAATGGCGGCACTAATATTGCTGCTACCGTCAATGCGTCGGTAAATATTGCGGATAATACTGCTTATGCACTGCTGCAGAATAATAAGGTTAATACTAAAAATGTAAGCGGTGAGGATAAGCGTGCAACCTCCATTACCAATACAGTTTTTGATAATGATATTCAGATAACCGGTGGCGTGAACACCAGTCTTTCTATTGGTGGCGATAACGCCTTTGTCGGCGGTGCGACTGTGGCCTACGGTTCGCTGAAGAATGATGTACAGGCGGCCATTTTAGGTGGCACCTACGATAAGATTACCACTGCTGATGTTAAAGCTACTACCAACATGACGCAGGTTGGCGTAGCTGCCAACGTGAGTGTAGCAGGCGGCGCTAAGACCTCCTATGCCTTTTCCGGCAATTCTGCCTACAATAAATTGGATAACTATGCCAACGCAACGGTTGAGGGCGTAACACTGACCGGCGAAAGCCTGAATGTTGCAGCCTATGATACAGCGGAATCTGCTAATACGCAGGCTGAGTATCTAAAGAAACGTGGCCTCGATGCTGACGGCTCTGCCTACCTGGCACAGGTTAAGCAAGTAGCAGATGAAAGCGGCGATAAGGATCAGCCTACCAATGTTGATATTACCCGCGGCGGCAATGTGATTGTTACAGGCGCGGTAAGCGTAGGCGTTACCACCGGTAACGACGGCGGCAGCGCAGCTGCATCTGTAACTGTCAGCGATATTGACAACGATTATAATGCTAAGATTAAGGATAGCAATATTACGACTACTGGCAAAGGCAGCGGAGATTCTTTAGTAGGCACGAAGGTTAATGCGGCAAGTCATACTGTTCTGGCAGGCTTTGCGGCCGGTGTTGCAGGAACCGCAGGCAGCTTCGGCGTAGGCGGCAGTGCTAACTGGCAATCCCTGAATAACGATATTACGGCAGCTGTTGAAAACAGCAAGCTTGTTACGCCCAAAACTGATGTAAAGGCTGAAAGCGGCGCTTTGGCAGTAAATGTTGCAGGACAGATTGGCGTTACTGCCGGTTCCAAATCTAAGGTGGGCGCAGGTCTGGCTGTTGCCTACAATTCCCTGAACAATACTACCGGTGCGTATGTCAAGGGTAGCGAAATCAGCGGCGTGAAAGATGCCAACAGCATTCTTACTGTAGACGCAGCAAACAAGGGCAATGTTTATAGCGTCGGAGCAGCAGTTACCGCAGGTACGGCCAATGCTTTGAATGGCGTGGTTGTTGTTAACCGCGGTCGTAATGATGTAGAAGCTGTTATTGACAAATATGACGGCGAAAATGCGAAAACTGATGGTGGACGTACGAAGCTCAATAATATGAGTAAGGTGGCAGTGAAGTCCTCGGATGACAGCAACCAGCTGGCGGTAGTGGGTGCGGTAAGCGTCAGCGCAGGCAGCAATGCTAAATTTGCAGCTGGCGGCAGCGTAGCTTATAACGAAATCGGCAATATCACCGGCAGCGCTGGCGAGAAAAAGCAAACCAACAAGGCTGCTATCAATAATGCTGATATTACCACTACTGAAGATGGCAAGATTAGCGTCAATGCCGTAGATGAATCTACGCTGACGACTATTTCCGTAGGTACCTCCATTACTACCGGTAATGTGGCCTTCAGCGGCGCAGGCTCTGCTGCTATGATCAAGAAGGATACCGATACAGAGCTTGTTAATACTAATATCAATAAGGATAAGAATAATGCAGCGACTGTGCAGGCTGGTGCAAACAGCAAGGGGAAGATTACTACCGTAGCCGTTGTTGTTGCAGGTGCCAAGGACGCAGCCATCGGCGCAGGTATTGCAGTTAACCAGCTCGATGCTGATACCAATACTACTGTTACCAAGGGTGAATACAAGGTTAAGGGCTTCACGGCTGAAGCTAAATCTGACAGCAGCATTCTTTCTGTTGGTGTAGCGGGCGGTGTTGCCAAAACTGCAGGTATTGCCGGTAACATCGGCGTAAACCTGCTGGCGAACGATACCAAGGCTACGATTGACGGTGCCAAGATTAATGCAGACGGCACGCTGGCCGTAATTGCCAAGAGCAAGGATACACTGCAGAATTTTGCAGGTGCCTTTGGTGTGGCGGCAGGCGGTCAGGCCGGCGTTGGCATGGGCGTTGCCTATAATGAAATCAGCGGTACTACCGAAAGCGTAGTTAATAATGCAGAGCTGACGGCAGCAGGCAATGATGCAGGCGTGGCTGTCAACGAACGCAATAAGGATAATGACAATGTAGTCAGCGATAACAGCCGTAAGGGTGTTATTATCGCGGCTGATGCGGAGCACAAGCTGACGAATGTTGCAGTCAGCGGCGGTGTTGCCATCAGTGCGGACGTTGGCGTGGGCGTCGCAGGTACGGTTACTGTTAACCGTATTTTAGGCGAAACTAATGCTAAGGCAACTGGCAGCAGCATTAACGCAGGCTTGAGCGACAAGAGCAAAGCAGACGTTTACGTGGCTGCAAGTGATGCTGCCAAGAGCGAAAGCCATGTAGGTTCTCTTGGTGTAGGCGGTGGCGCTGACGGTGGTGCAGGTTTTGGTCTGGCATCTGATACCGGCGTTGTCAGCAGAAATGTAACGGCAATGATTGACGGTGGCAGTGCGAAGAAGCTTGTCAACGGCAATAGCATTGACGTCGCTGCCTTGAATAAGGCGAAAATGTCTACCAACTCCTACGGTATTGCCGCAGCCGGCGGCGCTTATGGTGCCGGAGCCGGCGCAGGAACTGTTTCTGTCGCTAAGCTGGACGCAGAAACTACTGCTGCAGTTAAGAATATTCAAGGCACAAATAATGGCTTGGCTATTACTGCTGACCACGTTAACGATATTACACTGCGCAGCGCTGCTGCCGCAGCTTCCGGCGCGCTCGTCAGCGCTGCCGGTGGCGCAGGCATTGGCGTAGTGGATGATGACAGCAAGACTGTTGCCGAGCTGAGTGGCAGCAATATAAAGGCTGAAACAGGTGATATTACTGTTAACGCTGCCAACAAGACTGATGTGACAACGGCAGTCTTTGGCGTAGCTGCCAGCATGGTTGCAGGCGGTCTGAACGTAGCTGTAAATAATCTTGACAACACTGTTTCTACGCTGGTTAAGGATAACAGTAACTTGCAAGCACAGGGCACTTTTGCAGCGAAGGCAGATAACAGTGTGAAAACAAGCTTTGTTAACGGTGCTAATGCAGTGGGCGCTGCAGGTGTTGCTGTTGGCGTAGGCGTGAATACGATTGACACAGGCGTTATCACCGAAATCAGCGGCAGCAAGATTACTGCCGGTACTATCGACGTAGCAGCAACCGAAAAGTTGGACGTTTAGCAGGTAGTAGAAAACGCTGCGCTCGGCGGACATGGCTACAGTGCGAATGTCAGCGTAACTACGATTGGCGCAGCAGCTGCAGACCAGTACGGCGACAGCGAAACTACGAATAGTGATAAAAAGGCTACCTTTAATACGAACGATATTCTTGATAAAGCGAATGCTGCAATCGCAGGACAGGGAACTGTTGGTACTTTTACTGATGAAGAAGGTAAGACCGGCACTAACGCTGCAGGTATGACCTTTGATAAATATACCGGCAGCAATGGACAAAAACTGAATGCTGCACCTGGTACTACTGCCAGCAAGGGCAGCAGCAAGGCTGAGGGCGTGCAGGCGAAGGTAAGCAATTCTACGCTGCAGGCAACAGGCGATACGAAGGTTAATGCTAAGCGTACTGTTGACGCCAAGCTGACATCGGCGCAGGTGGCAGCAGGTATTGCAGGCAATGGCATTGCCGCTTCTGTTGCAGTGCTGGATGTAGAACGCAAGACCGGCGTAACCATCAACAATAACAGCAAGCTTAGCGGCAAGAATGTAACGCTTGGCAGTGCGCAGGACGGCACATCCAAGATTGATGCTTATCAGGTAGCAGTAGGCGCTTCTTTCGCAGGCAGTGCTGCCTACGCGCAGAACAGTCTGCATGGTGCTAATGCTATTACTATCGACAATAGTACAGTTCAGGCTCAAGGCGATGCAAGCTCCAGAGGTACGCTGACTGTTAAGGCAGAGGATACCAGCAGTGCAGCAGTTCGCACTATCGGCGCAACAGCAGGCGCTGTGGCTGGCGGTGTGCTGGTAAGCAATGCAACGAATAATAGCGATAACACTGTAACTATCGGCGGCAGCAAGCTTATTGCCGGCAAAGAGTATGGTAATGGATATTCTAATATAGGCAAGGTTGATATTGCTTCTGTCAAAGCTAACAGCATCACCGCAAAAACCTACGGTGGCATGGTTGGCATTGCTGCGGCGCAGGGCATTGTTGCACTCGCTACGGATGCAGGCAGCAGCAAGGTTAACGTAACCGGTGCTTCCGGCTTCCTGGGCAACAGCGTAAGCCTGAACGCAACCAATAAGCCTGCAGTACGCGCAGAGGCACAGGCTTATTCCGGCGGCCTGCTGGCGGTAGCAGGTGTGGCTGTATCCAAGGCTAAGGCCAGCGGTACGGTAGAAGCAAAGGTTGCGGACGGCAGTAGCTTTGCAGCCGATGACGTAGAGATTACGGCAAACGTAACAACTCAGACTGCCAAGGACAAGAACGATAACGAATATGTTGTAGATAATGTAAGCGCCAAGACAATCGGCGCTACTGCCTCCGGACAATACGCTGCAGGCTTCAACACTGCTTATGCAGAAAATGATATGACAGTCAGCGTTGATGTGGGCAAAGAGCAGTATAATGTCAACGCTTTGAAGCTCAAGGCTGATAATGCTTCGGTTATTTCGGCAGATACCCTGGGTGTAACAGTGGGCGGTTATATTGCCAGCGGCAGCAACTGGTCTGATACCAAGACGAACCTGACGACCAGCGTAAAGGCAGCGGGCGTTAAAGAGAATGTATACAACAGCCTGGGCGCTGTAAACATCAGCAGCTCCGGCTACAGTGCAGTAAACAATGATACCAATGGCTATGGCGGCGGTATTGTAGGCTTCAACCCTGTTGCCGCAAGGTCGCAGAATGAGATTAAGACCAATACTACTGCTAATGTGAGTGGCAAATGGCAGAATTTCGGCTCCCTGAGCGTTGCTGCCAACAATGCGGATAAGCTGGATATTCTGGCGGACTCCCTGACGGCGGCCGTTGTCGGTGCCAGCGGCACAGAAATTAAAAACAATGTTGCGCATAAAGCCAACATCAACGTAACAGGCAATATTACAACCAGCGGCAAGCAGTCCTACATTGCCAACAACACGCTGAATCATGATGTTAAGCTGAAGGGCAGCGGTTATGGCGGTGGCAGTATCAACGTCAATGATATGGACAACAAGCTGCAATACACTGCTGGCGTAAATATCAACAAGGCAAACTTGAGCGGTACAGGTAGCGCTGGCTCGATTGAAGCGCTGGCTTATACCGACGGCAAGATGAATTACAGTAATACGCTTAAATCTGCCGGTGTTGTTCCTTCTACTTTCGCATTCAGCAAAAATGTTATTACCTATGATAATAGCATTAAGGTTACTGACAGTAATCTGTCGACGGCTAAAGCAGACCAGGATATCACTCTGGCGGCAACAGATGAAACCACTGCAACCTTTGATACCACTGCTGATACCCAAGGCGGTGCTGTGGGCGCAGCTTCCGCTGCAACAGACAACACTCTGAAGCGCAGCAACAAGATTACCGTTACTAACGGCAAGATACTCAGCACTAATGACGTAAATATTTACGCAGGTGCTAATCTTGACGGCATTACCTCCTCGCTGACCTACAACGTGCTGGCGGACGCTTATAATAAGACGGTAATTCCTCTGGCTACTGTTCCAAAAGCTAAGAACACGATGACGCAGGAAAATCAGGTAAGCATCAACGGCGATATCGACAGTGTACGTCATGTCAACTTCAAGGCCGGCAAGGGTATGACCACCGTATCGACCTCCGCCCGCGAATACAACTTCTATAAGGGCACGAGCGGCAGCGGTTCCGTTACCTCCACTGCCTTGGGCGAGGTAACTCCGGGCGAAACGGTTGCCAACTATGTGGATATTGCCAGCGGTAAAAATGTACGCGCAGGTATCCATAATAACCTGGAGCTCACAATCAGCGGCAGCACTAAGGTTATACAGCCGCAATATAAGGATGGTAAGGTTGTTAAAGAAGGCAGCATAGACTTCAGCGGCATCAGGGTTGAAACTGGCGCAGGTCAGGATTGGTTCGATACCAAGCAGAATGTTACTGCAGATGTGGTTGAGCTGCAAAATGGTCTTTACGCCCGTCTGCAGGAAATTAATGATCTTCTGGGACAATATGCTTCCACTTCTGACGAATACAGCATTTTGAACAGTGAAAGAAACCGCATCATAACCCAGATGGAAGAAAATGGCTTTGTCAAGACCAGCGTAGAGGGTGGCAAAACCTACAAGAGCATTTTCGATAAAATTTCTTTGCCGGCAGTTGATGTTAAAGGTATCGTTGTTTCCGGCGGCAACATCAATATCGAGGCTGATAAGCTGCAGGGCAGCGGCAGCCTGACGGCGCAGGGTGCTAAGAACCTGACAATTAATAACAGCAGTGACCTGTACCTGAAGATTAACGACCTGGCTATCAAGGATAAGGGCGGCGTAATCCGCTACAACGATGCTGAGGTGAGCAAGGTTGACGGCTTCACGGGTACAATGAATACTGCTGCAGGTACTAACGCTGATCCGAAGATTACTGTCAAGAGCACTGGTACATCTAACAACGGTTTGACTAAGGCTGATATCGGTATCTTTGGTACTGTGCAGAACAGCGCCGGTGACGTTTTAATCCAAAACAGCAATTACAATATCAACGTAGACGGCAATGCCAATATCAGCGCGCGCAACATCGAGCTGAAGGCTGAGAAAGGTTCGGTAACGCAGAACAGCAAGGGCCTGCTGCTTATCGGCGGTGACCCGGTAACCAAGTACCAGTTCAGCGATGCTATTGCTAAAAAGATTCAGAGCTATGTTTCCAATCAGGCTGTTAATGGCAAGACTACGATTGACTGGCTGAGCAATATCGGCAGCTATCAGGCGTATAAGGACGCTCTGATTGCGCATAAGGACGATCTTGGCCTTACTGATGCAGAGGTTAATGAGATCAGGAATTACAGCGTTGACAAATCCAGCGGTATCGTTGCAGGCAACAACGTTTATATCAGCGGCCTGAATGTTAACCTGGACGGCCTGGTACAGAGTGGCTACAAGAATTTCAAGGTTACACTTGATAATGCAGCCAACAACAAAATCAGCAATCTGGATAGGGACTATGCTCGTAACCAGACTGCACTTACCGACCAATATGTTATGTCTAACGATAAGTATTGCGTAAGCACAAAGGCCGGCGCAGTTTATAACTCAAAAACCGGCGCTTATGACTATACTGTTAAGGTTTACTATAACCCCGCAACTAAGGAGCTGCTGACGGAAGCAATTGAGCCTAACGGCGGTAAGATTTATATTACCGGCGCACTGTCGAGCACTGGCAACGGCAAGCTGCTGGCGATGGACGGTACTGCCAACATTGCGATTGATACTACGAACGCAGACCGCGATTTGCGGGTAAACAAAATCACTAATAAGGATATCACCGGCCTCATCAGCATTAAGGATACGCAGAAGAACACCTTGACTGAGTACACCACTGATGGCCAGAAGATGTCCGTTAAAACAACCACGCTTAACAGTAAGGGTAATGCAATCTCTACCAGCACAACGCAGGTTAATGATTCTACTACCACTTATAAACCGGCTGACGGCATGACGATTAACTGGACAGGTGGCACCTCCGGTGATAAGAAGATTATCAAGTGGCAGTATGAGAAGGACTTCGTTTTCTGGGGCCTGATCAAATATGGCACTACTAAGGACTTTGTCGAGAACGAGGGAGTTAAGAACGGTAAGACAGAGGTTTCTTCCTCCAGTATTACTGGCGCCGATCCGCTGGGACAGGGTACTGTTATCAAGGTAAACAATAACGCCAAGGAATATGGTGTAACGACTAAGGACTATAATAATCCTGATGAATCGACTTACACTCCTGTTGTCGAGAATAAAAAATATTCCGGTGTATCTGGCAAAATCTTCGGCTATGGCAATTGCACCTATACCTGGACTGAAACCCAGATGCATTCCACCAGCAGTACCTATACAATTAAGGGCGATAAGCCGATTGACGTTGGCTTCATGACCGGCGGCAGCGGTGACATCAGCGTTTCCAGCGCCAAGGATATGTATCTTGCAGGCAACATCAGCAATGCAACTAAGGCTGACGGCAACGCAATCGGCAAGGTTACCTTAAACAGCAATGGCGGCACTATCAGCTCTGTTGGCAGTGCACGCGTTGACGCGGATGACCTGACTGCTAAAGCAGCCAAAGGTATCAGCATCAATCACAGTGCGTTGGGCAACATGGCGAAGCTGAATATTGAAGCAACAACTGGTGACGTAAGCATTAATTCCGACCGCGGCAAGCTGCAATTTGTCGGCGGCAATAAGGGCGCGTTGAGTGGCAACCTGGTAATCAACGCAGCAGGCGACATTACTACGGCTAGTGATACTGTTTTGAACGGCAACCGCATTGATTTCACCACTCTTGGTGCGATTAACGCAGCGATTGCTCCCGGTCAGACGCTGACCAGCAGTGATACCATGTCTGCAAGCGTAAATGCCAATGCTTATGGCGATATTACGCTGACCAACAGCAACGGCGATATGCGCATCGGTCATATTGTCAGCCAGACTGGTAATGTAAACCTCACAACCAGCGGCAGCTTTATTGATGCAGTAGGTGACAGCACCCTGTCCGACAGCGAAAGCAAGCTGCAAAAATGGCAGGAGCTGGGACTGATTAACAGTAATGATAAGGATGAAGAAAGCGCAGCATCTGCAGCGGTAGCCAAGAGCGAACGCGTACAGGCACTGGAAAACAGGGCAAAGCAGCTGGCTATGGCAGATAAAAAATATACTGAAGACGCGCAGAATGCAGCTTTGGCAGAATACAAGGCATTGGCAGAAGCTTACAAAACTAATGGCGAAGCAGCCTTCGAAGGCAAAAACTATAGCCAGGACGTTAAGGACTGGGCTAAGATGTACGCAGAGGTTGATAACAGCACTGCCTATGGCTGGAGCAAAAATGAGCTGCTGTATGCTATTCAGGACAGCGTGCTGAATGCAGCCCCCGGCCAGGTACTTACAGTAGATAAGGCCAACGTTCAGGGCAAGAACATCAGCCTGAGCGCAGGCAAGAACATCGGTATCGACGGCGAAGCAACTAACATTGCCTACAGCGAGATGGGCAAGCTGGATAATCTTAAGCTTTTGGCACAGGCTAAGGCCGGTGACCTTACCTGGAATGATGCCGACAACAGAATTGAAGTTCGTCAGCAGCGTCAGATTACGGTACAGCTGGCAGATGGCGGCAAGCTGAATCTTAAGGCCAACACCAGCGGTGCTGACAATACCGGTAATGTTTATCTGGCAGGCGTTAAGGATACTATGCTGGATATTTCCGGTACGATTAACACGACGCAGGATGTTAAGCTGCTCAGCGATAAGGGCGTTCGCATGAACAACGGCAGCATTGTTGCCGATAACCTTATTATCCAGGGCGGCAAGGGCAATGTAGGCAGCAAGGATGCCTTCATCAAGACTAATATCAGCGGTAATCTGGAAGCTAATACCGATACCGGTTACGGCGTATATCTGCATCAGACGGCTGCAGGCGGCAAGCCGGCGCAGGTGCTGACAATTCAGGATGCGGCAACAGGAACGCTGGTGCTCAAAGCAGATAATGGCATGCAGATGACTACGGAAGCAGGCAAGAATATCGGTTATCTGAACGCTAACAGCATTAATTTGCAGGCAGCCAATGGCGATATCGGCAAAGCTGATGACGGTATCCGCATTTTGGAAAATGGTGCTGTGATTAACGTTAAGGCAGATAATGGTTCTGTTTACCTGCAGGGCGCAGGTACGAAGGATGCAGGCCTGGTGGTTGACAGCATTACTGCTAAAGGAAATGCTAAGCTCAACCTGGATGGTGATGTAAACTTCGGTAACGACACAGGTAACGGCAGCATTAGCGCAGGCGGCAATGTAACTGTTAACGGTAACAACGTTAACCTGAGCGCAGGTACTGTTACTGCAGGCGGCGCAAGCAATATCAACGCGGGTAATGATGTGAACGTAACAACCGGCAGCATTACATCTAGCGGCGCAGGCAACATTACTGCAGGCAACAACGTTAACCTGAACAGCAGCACGCTGGCAGCGGGCGCTGATAGCGTAATTACCGCAACTAATGGCAATATCGCACTTGGCAGCAGCGGCATTACGGTTAATGGTGCTAACAATAAACTGAAGCTTGATGCTAATGGCAGCGTAATGCAGGATGAGGCGGCTAAGGGTATCACTGCAGACAATCTGACAGTTGAATCCGGCAAAACGCAGCAGCTGCTCAGCCAGCAGAATAAGGTGAAGAGCCTGACGATTAAGGGTAAGAACGCAGGCAGCAGCCTGATGGTTAATGGCGTAACCAGGTTTAACGGTACGACGGATAATCTGCTGGTTACTGTTGATGATTCTCATATCAAGGGCGATGTCCTGATTGAAAACTACCAGGCGGATACCGGCAAGATTACCATTAATTCCACTATTGATACCTCTAAGTATAATGATGAACATACCGGTAATATCACTGTTAAGGCAGATGGCGACATTACTACGGCAGGCGGCGTTGATCTGAATGCGGCTGATAAGGTAAGCATCAATTCTAAGAAGGGTTCTGTTGCAACCGGCGGTAACGTAACTGCCAACAACGACGTAGATATCGACGCAGCGCAGGATATCACTGCTAACGGTAACCTGACTTCTACTAATGCTAACGTAGATTTGCAGGCAGGCGGCAAAATTACGACGAATGGCACAGTAAATGCGCTTAACAACGTAATTGCGAACGCTAACGGTAATATCAATACCAATGGCGATGTTACTGCAGCAAATGGTAATGCAGTGCTCAACTCTAAAGGTGGCAACGTAAATACCCAGAACGTAACTGCTGGGCAGGTAGTAGATATCGATGCAGCGAATAATATCACTGCAGGCGGAAATCTCATCTCTAACAGTGGTGACATTACTTTGGATGCAGGCGGCAGCATTACAACTCAAGGCACAGTAAATGCGCTTAACAACGTAATTGCCAACGCTAACGGTAATATCAACACCAATGGCGATGTTACTGCAACAAATGGTAATGCAGTTCTTAACTCCAGCACTGGCAGCGTAAATACCCAGAACGTAACTGCTGGGCAGGTAGTAGATATCGATGCAGCGAATAATATCACTGCAGACGGATACCTCAACGCTAAAAATGGTGAAATTACTCTGGATGCAGGCGGCAAAATTACGACGAATAGCACAGTAAATGCTAATAACAACGTAACAGCCAATGCTAACGGCGATATCAACACCAACGGCGACGTTACTGCACAAAACGGTAAAGCAAAGCTCAACTCCAGCACTGGCAATGTAAATACACAGAACGTAACAGCTGGCCAGGCAGTAGATATTGACGCAGCGAAAGACATCACTGTTAGCAGTAACCTCACTTCTACTAATGCTAACGTAGATTTGAACGCAGGCGGCAGCATTACGACCAGCGGACAAGTTAAAGCTCAGCAGAATGTTGATTACAATGCCAAAGGCAGCATTACTACCGAAGATATTATCAACAGCACGGCTGGCAACATCCACCTGCAGACAGACGCAGCTAAAGGCGACATCACCTTCGGCGGCGATGTAACTGCCGATCATGGCAACATCAATATCGACGTACTGCAGAACGGTAGTGTAACCGACCATGACAACAAATTCAAAGCTCTTGGCGATAAGGGTGATATCAACAGCGGCAACTTCAAACTGCAGATCAATGGTGCCGGAGATGTTGACCTGCACGAGATTTATGCTACCAACAACGCGCTTATCGACGTTGCCAACGGCAATCTTACCTTGGCAAAAATCGACGGCAATCTGGTAGCTCTGCAGCTGAAGACCGAAGGCAAGCAGATGAAGGTTGATGAGCTTATCGCAGGCACCAAGATTATTGCTCAGGGTAGCGACATTGACCTGAACAAGATTCAGCAGCGTCTGGATGCTGACGGCCTTCTGACCATCGTTCCGGACGGCGCACAGCCTGATAAGCCTATTGACAACCTGAAGATTGGTGAGATAATTACTAATAAGGGTGTCCGCTTCGAGCATCTGTGGCTGAATAACGGCTCTATCAAAGTTAGCGAGGGCATGTTCCATATCGATAAGCTGGTAGTCAACAATGTTGCGCATTTCAGCAATAAGCATATGAAGACTGCTGTATGGGGCGCACCGCCGCAGCGTGACGGCAGCGACAGCGTTTACTGGAACAACATTGCAGTGAACAACCCGGCGCAAAATCTGACTGAATGGCAGCAGGAGGGTACTAACCCGGATAAATGGATGTACCTGCACTTCACTGCACAGCCGAACGTTCAGCACAGCAACGGCGCACTGCTTGACCTGCGCAATTACGATTATGTTTATGACCAACGCTTTACCGCTGTAGACCATATGCTGCAGCAGCTCAACGAAAACAAAGCAGAGGAATATGACATCAATCACGCACCGGATGTAGTACAATACTTCCGCTACGACCTGTATGACCTGGATGAAGACGATAACAAGAGTGAACCCGTAAAAATCACTGTAGAAGCATAGGAGGAAACGCTGATGAACAAAAAGGCAGAGGCTTTTATCAAATACTTGGATGATAAGAAGATTACCTGCTTTGCCATTGAACAGATTAGCGAGGATAAGCTGAACACAGTGGTCTTCCGTTCTCACATTGTTGTTGAAGGCCAGCGTCTGCCGACGCTGGTCATCCTGGACAGCAGTATTTATGGTATGCTTCGCGTGCAGCTGGCAGCAAATGCTGTCAACGAAACTAATGAAGTGGCTATTCTGAGGGAAATCAACAAGGTGAACCGTCAATATAAGGTTTTTAAATATTATCTTACTGATGACGGTTCACTCTACCTGGACAGCTGCCTGCTCTGCCAAAATGGCAGGCTAGAGGGCGACATGATTTATACCGTGCTGGATGTAATCATCAAGCATCTGGAAAAGGAATATAAAAGAATAATGCAGCTCATCTGGCAGGCCAATTAGCCTGCCGGATGCAGCAAAATTTTGTATATCAAAGGGGTGTTGTCGATGATTACTAATAAAACAAGCTTGCTACTGGTTACGCTTTTGCTGGGATGCAGTGCCGCTGCTTTCGCAGCGCCTACACCTTCGCAGGAAGCAGAATTCAATAAAAGCGGCTTGAATAACGCCGGTGTGGCAGCCAACAGAACTATAGAGTATATGGAGCGCCAGCGTGTTGCCAGACAGATTGCCGAGGACAAGGCTAAGACAAGCAGCAAGATAGAGCAGGGGAGCGAAAAGCCTGATGCGGAGCAGCAGGCGGCAGTAACCTTTAAGCTGGAAAAGCTGGAGCTGGATGAATCCACCGTACTGGAGCAGGCAGAGCTGCAGAAACTGACGGACGAATATATCGGTAAAGAGGTTGGCGTCAAGGATTTGTACGAGCTGGTGAATAAAATTAACAAGCTGTATCTTGATAATGGTTACTTTACCTGTCGTGCAATTTTGCCGGCACAGACAATTAAAAACGGTACGGTAAAAATTGAGCTTATCGAAGGCAAAACGAATGCTGTTGAGGTGCAGGGCAACAAGTATACCAAAAGCAAATACATCAGCAAGCGTATGAGCCTGAAGCAGGGTGAGGTTGCCAACATCAACAGGCTGAATGACGATTTACTGCGCTTTAACGCTGCTAATGACGTGCAGCTGCGCATTTCTCTGCAGGCCGGCAGTGAGCCGGGAACTACGGATTACGTCATCAGCGCTTATGAACCGCAAAACATCACCTGGACTGTTTACAGTGATAACGCAGGCAGTGATACGAGCGGCGAATACCGCGGCGGCCTGTTCTTTACGGACAGAAGCCTGACAGGTGTGCGTGACGCGCTGACGCTGAACACGATGCTGAGTGATGGCACCAAATCCTTCGGCCTTGGCTACAGCAGGCCCTTAGGACATAGCGGTACCAAGCTGAACCTGCAGTACAGCGCCAACAGCGTTCACATTACGGACGGACAGCTGGAGCCGTTGAATGTACGCGGTCATGCTTATGCCATGAACGTTGGCCTGAGCCAGCCGTTAGTAGTGACGGAATAGATTCGTACTGAGGCAACACTTGATTACGGTCAGCAAAATTCCAAGACTGATTTCAGCGGCCAGCATTGGCTCGATGATACCATTAAAGGCGTTACGGCAGGCTATTCCGTAACTAATTACGGCGCAAGCTCTGTTATTTACCAAAAGCACAGCTTTAACGCCGGTACGCATACCAATATTGCCGATAAGGACAAGGATTTTTCCCTGTACCAGCTTAATGGCCTGTACCAGAAAATGTATCAGCATGGGCAGCTTTTGAGCCTGCGCCTGGACGCACAGCGTGGCTTCAACAATTATCTGCCTTCCGCCCGCCAGTTCTACATTGGCGGTATGTACAGCGTACGCGGCTACAAAGAAAGCCTGCTTGGCGGCGATAGTGGCTACAGTGTCGGTCTAGAATATTCCGTGCCTGTGACTAAGGACAAAAAGACTAATGCTTTCGTCTTTATGGATCATGGTCAGGTCTTTGGCGACAGTGCCTTTGACAGCCATGTACTGACAAGCTGTGGTCTGGGCGTGCGCAGCAACATCACCAAGCACATAGGTGCTGTGGTAACATTGGGCGTGCCTTTGATTAAGGAAATCAATAATACTGATGTAGATTCAACTCGCATCCATTTCATGGTAAGCGGTCAATTCTAAAAAAATCTTGTGTAATAATAGGACTAGGGAAGCCCGGTCCTATTATTTTTTTCCTGTAAATATGTAGGAGAAAGAAACTTTATATGTAGCTGATATACTAATATGTGAAAAAAATTCGATAACTGATGACAATTACCGCAATTAAAGCTATAATAGGTATATAAACAAAAAATTATTTTATGAGGTGACATACAATGCAATTTCCGATAGTTTTAGGTGTTTCTGCACGTCACGCACATCTGTGCCGTGAGCATATGGATATTTTATTTGGTGAAGGCAGCGAGCTGCACGTTAAAAAGCCGATTGGCCAGCCTGGTCAGTTTGCTTCTGAAGAACAGATTACCATGGTAACTCCCAAGGATTCCATGAAGCTGCGCATCATCGGTCCTCTGCGTCCGGAAACTCAGATTGAGCTTTCTCTGACTGACGCACGCAAGGTTGGCCTTGATGCTCCTATCCGCAACAGCGGCGATATCGAAGGCAGTGCTGGCGCTAAGCTCATCGGTCCGAAGGGCGAGCTGGAGCTGAAGGAGGGCATTATTATCGCTGCGCGTCACGTGCATCTGTACCCGGAAACCGCTGAAAAATACGGCCTGAAGGATGGCGATATCGTTGATATTACTACAGAGGGCGAGCGTTCCGTAACACTGCATAATGTTCTGGTACGTGCGGGCGTAAAGCATGCTGACGAGGTTCATATTGATACCGACGAAGCTAATGCCTGCAACCTGGGCAGTGGCGTAATGGTGAACGTTGTTACCAAATAACTTCCTTATAATAAAGTAGAGGAGCGAAAGCTTATGAATAAAAGTGCGATTTTAGCAGCAATGCTCATCCTTGCAAGCAGCAGTGCTTATGCCTACGAAAACAGCTATGCAGGCTACAGTGTTAAGGACGGACAGCCTTACTATAAGCTGGAAGCGAAGAAGGTTTATGCGTATACCAATATCAGCAGCAAAAAGGCTTATCAGAACGAAGAGGATTTAAAAAATACCGCAGTTAATATTGTTAACTATTACACAGCAGAGGATATGGAGCAGATTTTAGGCGAAAAATTCTCTACTGCTTATTTTGATGCGGAATATGAGAAGCTGGCACTTTTGGAGCGCTCCCAGCTTAATCCGAAAACCGTGCCTGCGCCGTTACTGGAGCTTGAAAAATATGCAGAGCACGACAGCAATGGTAATGTAACTATCCAAAGCAAGGTGCTCAAGGAGAAGCTGGACCAGCTTACTCCTGTAATCAAGGTAGGCAAGATTGCCGGCAAAAAGGCAATTACCATTTCTTATATCTATAAGCAATCTGATGTGCTGTTTAAAATTGATACCAGCATGGTTTCTGCCAATGACAGACTTTATCTGCTGTCGACGATGAACAGTGACCAGGATATATATGCTCCGAAAAAGGATGAAAAAGCGGCCGACGCTGATACAGATATTGATGATATTGAAGATATCGATACTGACGAAGCAGGCAGTGAGGATAAAGCAGCAAAAACCAAGCCTCAGGACGCAGCTTCTATAAAGGAAGCAGTAGAAAAGGCTATGCAGGTAGAAAATGTTGCTTTGCGCGACATTCCTGCAGCAACAATGCAGCGCTTTGATAAAGCACACACTGATCTGCTGAAGGGCTTTAAGGCTTTTGCTCCGACAAGCACGCCTAAGGCCATCAGCTTTACTGATACTGCAGTCGGTAAAAGTGTGCAGCTGCCGGATGACTGGTTCTACGGCCAGCTGAACCTGCGATATAAGGATAAAGGCACCTTTTATCTGACTACGGCTTCTTCAATGAAGCAAATGCAGGAGGTTGCCGCAAATACTGATTTTGACAATATCTATTCCGTATTTGCTATTCCGGCGTCTGATCCTGAATACCAGTCGAAGTTCATGGAGCTTTACACCAGCGGCATGCGCAATGTTCTGGAGCATTGGAATCATCTGCTTGTTACCGTCAGCGTAGATAATATTAATGACGCTGATGCTAAAGAGCTTTTAGCAACGCCTGTTGCCAACAAGCTTGCTGTGGAAAGCTTTATTAATGATGGTCTGCAGCGCATAAAAGGCTTTAGCAACGATTACTTTGCTTTGAAGGATTATAAGACAAATTATGACTTCACCAAGGAAAAAGCTCTTATCGGCATCAATGTTGATACCCAATTGCTGAAGGATTTTGCTTATAACAACAAAATTTTACTGAGCTGCAACCAAAAAGCTGCTACAGCGATGCTTTTTATCAAAAAAACCGACGCTGAAACGGAAAAAAGCCTTGAACAGCAAGTAAACGAATGGCACTTTTAATTACATGGGTGTAATGAGTTGCAGTGCATGAAAATCTCACGTCTGAGAAAAGGAAAATTTAACATAATATACATTATCGGACGTAAAATATTATTTTGCAGTCTTTGCGGTAAAAAGGCCGCATTATAGACATGCTTATTTCCCAACTAAGGAAAATGCTGAAAAAAGCGTCAGACAATGAGAATTCTTTGCTTTTTGCTCCTCCCCCGGATGTTTTGAGAAGCTTTTAGCATTTTTATGTTAAATTAGCCACCATGCGCACTGCTGTTTGACGAAATTACTTTTATCTGCTATAATTTGTATAAGGTAATCTATAAACAAATGATTGGAGGGTCTAAAATGGGAAGAAGAAAAGCGCTCCCGCCAGACTTTGATGGCAACTATACTGAAGAAATGTTGTCTGAACGCCAACGTAATATTTTAAAATTCGTCCGTACCTTTATTAATCATAAGGGTTATCCGCCCGCTGTACGCGAAATTGGTGCAGCAGTAGGCTTATCCTCCAGTGCCAGCGTGCATAACCATCTGAAGAAGCTGCAGGAATACGGCTTCATTCAGCGTGATGCTGCTAAGCCGCGGGCTTTGGAGCTGATGAGCGAAAGCGACGCCTGGAGAAACAAACTCCTTGTTCCAGTACCGCTGGTTGGCAAGGTTACTGCAGGTGTTCCCATTCTCGCTGTCGAGAACATCGAAGAGACCTATCCTATTCCTCGCGACCTGATCGGCTGTGACGATGATGTTTTCATGCTTTCCGTATGCGGTGACAGCATGATTAACGCAGGTATTCTGGATCATGACTACATTATTGCACGTAAGCAGAACTTTGCTAATAACGGTGATATTGTTGTTGCCCTGATTGACGGCGAGGAAACTACCGTTAAGCGTTACTTCCGCGAGCTGCGCAGTGTGCGCCTGCAGCCGGAAAACGATAAGTACGAGCCTATTGTAGGTTCTGACAACATTAAGGTGCTTGGTAAGGTTATTTCTGTATTCCGTATGCTCTGATAACTTGACTGTAAAATGCATGTAAAATGATGTCACTTTAGCGTCAAATACAAAAAACAGCTCTTTACAGAGCTGTTTTTTTGTTATATATTATAGTTATGAATATGTGTAAACTATTTTTACAAGGAGATGACGCTTATGTTACATCCATCTACTGATATTATCATGAATGCCCAGCATTTTTTCGCTGCTGACCAGAGCGAAGCGAACCTGGTCAAGCTGCTGCATGCAGTCAGCGTAATGCTGCAGGAGGGTGCTGAGGTGCTCATTCCTACTGCTGCCGACGCACCGGAGGGCCAGCTGCTGCTGCAGACGCAGACTACGGAAAGCGGCCTGGAATATATGACTGCCTTCAGCAGTAAGGAAGCCTACGAGCAGGGCACGCCTTGCAGCGTTATCAGCCGCCCCTTGGTCAACTACTTTGAAGCAATCCTGCAAATGGACGGAATCGCCGGTATTATCTTTAACCCCGCTTCCCCCACTCCCTTCAATATCCAAAACCAAATGCTCAAGGAGCTGCTGGCTGATGCCCAAAAGAACAAGGCGCAGAACGCTATTTCCGTTTGGCGTGGTGACATTACTACGCTGGACTGTGACGCGATTGTTAATGCTGCCAACAGTACGCTTTTAGGCGGTGGTGGCGTTGATGGTGCTATCCACCGCGCTGCAGGACCGCAACTTCTGGAGGAATGCAAAACCTTAGGCGGCTGCCCGACTGGTGCTGCCAAGATTACTTATGGCTATACCCTGCCTGCAAGCTACATTATTCATACTGTAGGCCCAATTTATAACGGTAAGGTTGAGCAAAGACCGGAGCTGGCCGACTGCTACAAAAATTGCCTGGACCTGGCACGCAAGCATCATCTGCACAGCATTGCTTTCCCGGCGATTTCTACCGGTGCTTATGCTTATCCTGTGGACGAGGCTGCACGTATCGCTCTTTTAACCTGCACTGAATGGATTAATGCCAACGCCGACTATGGCATGAGCGTTGTACTGACCTGCTTCAACAGCGGCGTTTATAACGCTTATCAGGAGCTGGTAAAACAGGCGCAGAACGGTGAGTTAGATTAACCTTATAGCACTTTTATGTACGACAAAACCCGTGACTCCCTTCGGACGTCACGGGTTTTTATTAACCTTAGCGTAAATTTACTAGTGTACAGATTTACGCATTGATGATATTGTTGAACAAAGATTTATTGGCTTCGATAGGCTGCTTGCCGCCGACTACACAGATCAGGCCGTCGCTGAGCATGTCCTCTACTACCTTAGCCAGTGCCTGCAGGTCTTCATTGCTTACATTGAGGATTTCGCTGCGGATGCGCTGGCGCAGCTCAACGGGAACGTGCTTCAGGTATTGTGCTGTAGCCTTGTCAAGACGCATGCTGTTGGTCAGGGGCTTATCCATCGTGCTGATGGTACCGATAACATACTTGTTCAGCTCGCGTTCGGGGAATTCTTCATTTCTCAGCCATTCTGCCAGACCTTGGTAAGCCTCCAGAGTTTTCGGCAGCTGCGGGTCGCGGTAGGATGCAAACACGCCTACGCCGTTCAGCTCAAAGCGTGCGGTAACACCGTATGCGCCGCCCTGAATACGGATTTTGGTCCAGAGATATTCGTAGCTCAGAATGGTTTCCAGTACAGCCATCGCGCCCACGTATTTGTGACCGTGCTTAGCAAAGTTGCCGCCTGCAGCAACGTATTGCACCTTACCTGCGGTAGCAATAGCCTCGTTAACGGTGCCTACGGGCAGAACTTCAGCCTTCTCCCCTGCTTCTGCCTCAGACAGCTTGCTGATGAAATCAAGGCACTGTTGTCTTACTGCTGCCTGCTCTTTTACGTCACAGCTATAGCTGAGCAGGAAACGGTTCTTCTGGAAGAAGCGTTTGATTAACAGGCGCAACTGCTCCAGTACCTGCGGTGCCAGCTCGTCGAAGTTATCGGTTAGCTTTTTGAGGAACTGGTAATAGCTGAATTCATCCTGCTCGTTGACGCGTGCGCCGGCAGAGCAATAGGAGAACAGTCTGGTGATAGCAACGGTCTGACCGCGGTTGAAGAAATTGTCATCCCAATCGGTTTTCAGCTCGGCTACCAGCTCGCGGAAGCGCTCCAGATCGTTCATCTTGCTTTCCAAAGCAATGGCCTGCAGGATATCCAGCATTTTCGGTAGGTTATCGGTGAGGCATTTGCCTTTGGTGGAGAAGTAAATTTTATAATCATCCGTAGATTCTGCTTCGGTGAAGGCGCGTACAGCGAACGCAATGCCACCTGTATACATGATGGCGTTGGTTGACAGCTCCTGATAGCTGTAGCGTTCAGTGTTGAACTTGCCCATGATATCGGTAAGCAGATAGCACAAAGGCAGCTTTTCGGCTTCCATATCGGTAATATCAAAATAGAAGCTGGTATAAGCGATTTTATTGGTGTTGCGCGGAAGATACAGCAAATGGCTTGCGCCCAGCTCTTCCTCCTGCGTTTCAATCTTCTCTACCTCCTGCCTGATGTCGCTGCGCTTCAGTACAGGGATGGTTGCGCGTGCTTCCTCACTGTCGGGAGTAGCCTGCAGACGGTGCAGCTCGGCGCATTCGTCGATATGTTGCTGCAGCTCCTCCTGGCTCATCTGTGCCTTGATAGCGCTCATTTTGGCAGCAGCGGCCTCCTGGTCTGCCTCCTCCTTGCCGGGCTGCGGCAGCAGGGTTACCAGCACCTTATGGGTGTTGTCCAGCAGATAGTTTTCAATAATGCTTTCGTAATAATTGGTTTTCAGGCCCTCGCGCAGAGCTGCCAGATATTTGTTGTAGCAGAGGCCTTCAATCGGATTGCCGTCGTACAGCCAATTGTCCATAACGCCGATGCCCAGAATCAGTCCCTTGGGATAGCCGCCGAAATCTGCCTCACGCAGCTTGAATTCCATGGAGTTGATGTTAGCCTCCAGCAGCTTTTTATCAATGCCGTTGATAGTGATGTCCTGCAGTGTTTTATAGATAACGCTGATAAATTTATCACGCAGCTCCTTCTCATTGCCGCTGGCACGGATAGAGAATACCGGCTGATACATGCTTGAGGTATAGCTGCCGTTGATAATCTGGCCCACACCTGCATCCATCAGCGCACGGCGCAGTGCAGAGGATTCGCTGTCCAGCAAGGTGCTTTTCAGCAGGCTCAGAGCCATGCTGGTCTGCAGGTCGGTTGCCTTGCCTGTTACGATAGAAAGCTCGTGATATGTTTTGGCGGTGCAGTCCTCCTCTGCCCCAACCGGATAAAAGGCTTCGATATCCGCAGTACGCGGCAAGGACTGCTGTTCTGCGATGGCGGAATCAACAGTACCGGTTTTCTCGAAACTGCTCAGATATTCGCTGTCGAGATATTCCAGAGTAGCGTCGATATCCATATCACCGTATAAATAGATATAGCTGTTTTCCGGGCTGTAATAGGTTTTGTGGAACTGCTCGAATTTTTCCTGAGTCAGCTGCGGAATAGCATCCGGATAGCCGCCAGATTCAAAACGGTAGCAGTTGTCGGGGAACAAAGCCTTCAGCGCTTCGTTTTCCAGATAAGCGTCCGGCGAAGAATATACGCCCTTCATCTCGTTATAGACAACGCCATTGTAGCTCAGCTCGCCGTCAAGGCTGTCCAGATTATAATGCCAGCCCTCCTGACGCAGGGTGTATTTGTTTTGGTAGAAGGACGGATAGAATACAGCGTCCAGATATACGTCCATCAGGTTATGGAAGTCCTTATCGTTGCGGCTGGCAACGGGATACATGGTCTTATCCGGGAAGGTCATAGCGTTTAAAAAGGTGTTCAGAGAGCCCTTGACGAGGTCTACGAAGGGCTCCTTTAAGGGATATTTGCGGGAGCCGCAGAGAGAGGAATGCTCCAGAATATGTGCCACACCTGTATCATCTGCAGGCGGAGTTCTGAATGAAATAGAAAAAACCTTGTTATCGTCATCGTTAGCAAGGTACAAAAGGCGTGCGCCGCTCTTGATATGCTCCATGATATATGCCTGGGAGCTGATTTCATCTACAAATTGTGCTTGTAAAACCTTAAAGCCGTGGTATACGGCATTTATTGCTAAAGTCATTATTGCCTCCTAAAAATTTACACTATGGTATTTATTATAGCATATTTGCAAAGCTATTGTCTGAAAATCTTGTAAAAAGAGTTAGCTGTTGCTAAAAAAGATTATCTCCTTGCCAAATATGCATTTCTTGCCTATAATAATTAGTAGAATAGTCAGAATCTGGAGGGAGTATTCATGGAAGAAGCACGCTTTACACTGCGCATTCATCCTATTATTATGAATAAGATGAAGCATTTGGCAAAGATAAATGGCCGTTCAGTAAATAAGGAAATCGAACAGATTTTGAAATGGGTTATTGATGATTATGAGCGCCAATACGGCAAAATTGAGCTGACCAAGGCGGAAATGCCTGGCTTCAGCACAGGCGCGACTGTTAAGGAAGCGCCGGAGCAGCCTATGGAAATGCTCTTCGGTTTGGATAACAAAAGCAAAAAATAATATGTAGGCTCCCCTGCCCTACGCTATACAAATAATAAAGGCACTACTGCGCTCACAGTAGTGCCTTTAGTGTTTATGCTTATTTTGCTATTGCGTGCTCCTTCAGCTCCAGCTTTTGCTTTTCTTCTACCTCTTTGATGCGGCAGCTGGCGAAAATAGAACCGGAAACGTTATGCCATACGCTGAAGATAGCGCCCGGAAGCGTAGCCAGCGGATTAGCGGCAAAGTTTGCGGTCGCCAGAGCAAGTGCCAGACCGCTGTTTTGCATTGCAACCTCGATAGCAATAGAAGTTTCCTTAGCGTAGGATACCTTCATCAGACGCGCCATGCCCAAGCCCAGTGCCATACCGATGCCGTTGTGCAGGACAACTGCCAGCATTACGATCAGACCGCAGCTCATCAGTTTAGCAGCGTTGACAGCAACGATACCATCGATAATGGTTACAATCGCTACAACGGAAACCAACGGCAGAATACCGCCCAGCTTGACGATGGTTTCGTGGAAAAGGCCGTTTAAGATGATACCTGCAAGCACAGGCAGCAACACAATCTTTACTACGGAAAGCACCATAGCCATAAAGCTTACCTCAACCCAGGAGCCTGCCAGCAGGTACACCAGCACAGGTGTTACCAACGGTGCAATCAGAGTCGAAGTGATGGTCATGCCAACGGATAAGGGAACGTCACCCTTAGCGATGTAGGCAATAACGTTGCTGGCAGTACCGCCGGGGCAGCAGCCTACGAGGATAACGCCCAGAGCGATATCAGTATCAAGATTCATCACTACAGCCAACAGATAGGCTGCCAGGGGCATGATGGTGTATTGCAGGATACAGCCGGAAATAACCTCCTTAGGTCGGGAAAAGACGATTTGGAAGTCCTCGCGCTTGATGGTCAGGCCCATGCCAAACATTGCCGTACCCAGGAAAAGAGCTGTGTACTGCGGAATCCACATGAATTCCTGCGGATGGGTAAAGGCAATCGCAGAGGTGACTAAAATCACGACTGCGATGTACTTGGACAGTAATCCGCTCACCTTGCCAATGATGTTTAAAACAGTGTTTTGCTCATTCATATTAAGTTTTCCTCCTTACATGTATGCTGCCTTTTTGGCAGTCACGCTGTTAACTGCTTCGAGCAGAAGCAATTACATGGGTATTGTACCACAAAAAGGAGGAAAAATAAAGCTTTAGCAGGCCTCCAGCAGGTGCGACACCTTCACCTGCAGCTTGTCTGCAATGCGGAATACCAGGTCCATGCTGGGGCGCGCGCTGCCATGCTCAATTTTGCTTAAATACTGCGGAGTAATGCCAATCTGTTCTGCGAGCGTCCCCTGCCCCAGCTCTTGCATGATTCTGTAATAACGAATTTTTTTGCCCATTTCAACATATTTTTCACAATACATATATCACCACTCCTCTTCTTCTGACTATATATAGCTTATAGCATTTCAGGCATTACTTCATGTAAAAAAAGGTGCGGGCTTTATTTTTTACATGCTTTTACATCTGCGGCACGTGTTTGCAGATGTAGTCTGCCTTGATAATGAGCAGGAATGAAAACGCAACGCTGCAACAAAAATGTACCTGTTACTTTTTCATTTTTCTTTAGCATAGTCTTATTATAAAAAACTGGATAGCCAAAGATTGACTATCCAGAAAAGTTTTCGAGAATAAATAGGAAATTTCTTGGTGATTTATAATTTTTTTCAACTTAATTTACTGCCAGCTCCTGTCGGGATACAACCTCAATCAGCTCGCCCTGACTCTTCAGCCAGATATCAATGCCCTTGCCGAAGACCTCTGCTTCGATAAGCGTACCCTTTTCGTCCTCCTGCACAACCTTAGCGGTTGGCAGTCGGTCCAAAATGTACTCATAGCAGCTGCCTTTGAAGTAAAAGCGCAGTCGTTGCAGATGCCCGCCGTACATAAACTGGATGCGCTTACGGAACTCGCCCTCTTCAAAGCGTTTTGCATATGGTACAGCAAAATGCTTGTCCGTAACCGTAAAGCCTTTGATTCTGTCGATGCGGTAAATTGTCGGGAAGGGATCGTTCTCAATCTCAAACTTTACCTTTTGCTTATCTTTAAGCGTAAGAAAGGCAATCAGATAGAAATAGAATTCGGAGAACATGATGCCTACAGGCTGCACAGTGCGTTGCACCTGCACGCCATCAGTACGACGGTAGGTAATCGTTACCTCCTGCTGTTCGCACACAGCGCCGCTTAGCTCCCACATCTTCTTCAGGAATTTGTCCTTGTGCTGCGGCTCTACATAAAGCAGCTTTTCGTTGCCTATAAGCTCGCTCACACGCTGCTGCTCTGTTTTGGGGATACAGCAGTCAATCAGCTTATCGATAATCGGGTAAAGTTCCTTTTTGGTGAAGGCCCTGCTTTCCAGCAGTATTTTGAGCGTAGCGAAAACCTCTTCGTTAGACAGCAGATTGCGTGAGGGCGGTACTAATTGGTAAGCGCCTAGCTTCTGGTTATATACCAAATCCTGGACAATTCCTGTTGCTTCGTTCTGCTCATGCAAAAAGGACCGCAGGTCTTCTATGTCGCGCTGAATAGAGCGTAAGGAGCAGCCGAAGCGTTGGGCCTCCTCCTTCTTGTAGAGCATTTTGCCGTCTACCAGGCGCGAATACATATAGAGCAAACGATCCTTTGCGATGCGTAAATCTGTCATTATTAGTTCCTCCCTGCCATGAAATTTGCAAAGCGGCTGATGTAAGAAAATCTCTTTAAGCTTATTATAGCACAATCATTCTCTTAAGCAAACGTTTTGCCACCGGCTATAAACAAATTTTACCATAGCGGGAGGACACATACTGTCTTTCTCTAAAAATATTTTTGGATTTCTCAGCATATTTCAGAGATAACAGGCTGAAATTTATGCCTGTTCAGTTTTAAGCGCAGGCAGAAAGCCGTCCAGTGCTTCCAGAGCGCGTGCTGCAATCTGAGCGTTCTTTTCTCTCTTCTTGCGGATGCGTACAGTGAGCGGCGGAATGAGGCCGAAGTTGATGTTCATCGGTTGGAAGTTTTCAATCGTCGGATTGCTGATGTAGTTGGCCAGTGCTCCGTGTGCGGTTACGTCGGGGAATTCTACTTCCGGCAGCTCCAATACCGCTCTCGCAGCAGCTAAACCGGCCATCAGGCCGGATGCTGCCGACTCGACGTAGCCTTCTACGCCTGTCATCTGTCCGGCAAAGTAGAAGCGCTTGTTGCTGCGCAGGTTGAAGTGCTTATCCAGCAGCTGCGGCGAATTCAGGTAGGTGTTTTTGTGCATTACGCCGAAACGGACGAACTCTGCGTTCTCAAGACCGGGAATCATGCCGAAAACGCGTCTTTGCTCCGGCCATTTGAGATGTGTCTGGAAGCCTACCAAATTGTAGAGAGAGGCCGCGGCGTTATCTTGACGCAGCTGCACTACTGCATATGCTTCCTTGCCGTTACGCGGATCAATGAGGCCTACAGGCTTCAGCGGACCGAAGCGCATGGTGTCCTCACCTCTTGCAGCCATTTCCTCAATCGGCATGCAGGCTTCAAATACATCATGCTCAAAATCCTTTACAGGAGCGCTTTCCGCATTGCAGAGAGCTTCCCAAAAGGCAACATATTCCTCCTTCGTGTAGAAGGGGCAGTTGAGGTAGTCGGCACCGCCCTTGTCGTAGCGGGACGCACGGTAAACCTTGGCATAGTCCAGGGAATCAGCGGTAACAATCGGTGCTGCGGCATCAAAGAAGTGCAGATAATCAGACTTCAAGAGCTTTTTGATATCGGCGAAAAGCGCGTCGCTGGTCAGCGGTCCGCTGGCTACGATGACAGTACCTTCCAGGCTTTCCAGGTCGGTCACCTCTTCGTGGATGACGGTAACAAGCGGATTGGCCTTTACTGCTTCGGTTACGGCAGCGGCAAAGCCGTCGCGGTCAACAGCCAGAGCGCCGCCGGCAGGCACCTGATGCTCGTCAGCCTTTTGCATGATGAGGGAGCCTAAACGGCGCATTTCTTCCTTCAGCAGGCCGACAGCGTTTTCAATATTGCCTGCGCGCAGGGAGTTGCTGCAGACAAGCTCGGCAAAATATGCTGTTTTATGCGCTTCGTCACTTTTTACAGGACGCATTTCGTGCAGGATTACGGGGATACCGTGGCGTGTGAGCTGGGTAACGGCTTCGCAGCCTGCCAGGCCCGCACCGATTACATGTACAGGAGAGATAGTCATTTATTCGTTGCTGCCTTTCTTAGTTGTAGTAGTTTTTTTCGTTGTGGTTGTTTTCTTTGCAGTAGTCTTTTTTGCTGCAGTTGTTTTCTTCGCAGCAGTTTTGGTAGCAGTAGTTTTCTTAGCGGTAGTCTTTTTAGCCGCTGTAGTTTTCTTGGTTGCGGTTGTTTTAGCTTCCGTAGTCTTTGCTGCAGCTGTTTTTGAAGCATATACCGGTCTTGCCTTGGAGCATTCCGGGTTGCTGCAGAACTTGCGCTTGCTGCCGTTACGTTCTACGTGCTCTACCATCATATGCTTGCATTCCGGGCATTCCTCGTTAAGCGGCTTATCCCAGGTAGTGTAATCGCAGTCAGGATATCTTTCGCAGCCATAGAATACCTTGCCGGTTTTGCTCTTGCGTTCGAGGATATCGGCGCCGCACTTAGGACATTTAACACCAATCGGGTGCAGAATGGGTTTGGTATTGCGGCATTTGGGGAAGTTGGGGCAAGCCAGGAACTTGCCGAAGCGTCCTTCGCGGATAACCATCATGGTACCGTCGTTGCACTTGTCGCAGGGAACGTCGGATACCTCCAGCGGGATTTCAACGATAGGAATTGCCACGCCGGCGTGGTCCAGCTCCTTTTTGAAGGGACCATAGAATTCGCTGAGAACTTCGTCCTTGGTGTGCTTCTTCTCGGCAACCTCATCCAGCTTTTCCTCCATCTGGGCGGTGAAGCCGATGTTGATGAGTTCCTTGAAATATTCGGTGAGCATATCCACGGTCATAATGCCAAGCTCGGTAACAAGCAGCTTTTTGGCATCCTTAACAACGTAACCGCGGGTAAGCAGTGTAACGATGGTCGGGGCAAAGGTGCTGGGGCGGCCGATGCCCTTCTCCTCCAGCTCCTTGATGAGCGTTGCTTCGGTGAAGTGCGCAGGCGGCTCGGTGAAGTGCTGCTCTGCCGGCATGAGCTTGTAAAGCAGCAGCTTGCTGCCGGGTTCAACATAAGGAACCTTGGAGTCCTTTTCTTTGTCATCATATTTGCTGTGCAGCTGCAAGAAGCCCGGGAATTTCAGTACGGAGCCTGTTGCACGCAGCTGGTAGTCGGCAGCATCAATCGTCAGGGTGGTAACGTCATAAACAGCGTCCGTCATCTGACTGGCAACAACGCGGTTCCAGATGAGCGTATACAGCTTGAGCTGGTCGCCAGTAAGATACTCCTGCATTTCGGCCGGTGTACGCATGACGCTGGTCGGACGAATCGCCTCATGCGCGTCCTGCGCGTTCTTCTTAGTGCTATAATGGTTGGCCCTGGCAGGGCAGAACTCACTGCCGAAGTTTTGCTTGATATAGTCGCGGATTTCGTCAACGGCTACGTCCGCCAGACGCACGGAGTCGGTTCTCATGTAGGTAATAAGGCCGACGGAGGTTTTGCCCAGCGATACGCCTTCATAAAGCTGCTGTGCGAGCATCATGGTCTTTTTAGCGCTGAAATTGAGCTTTTTGTTGGCCTCCTGCTGCATGCTGGAGGTAGTAAACGGCGGTACAGGGTGACGCTTGCGTTCCTTCTTTACGGCGTCGCTCACGATGTAATCGGCCTTGGACAGCGCTTCTTCCGCTGCTCTTGCCTCCTGCTCATTGTGCAGCTCCAGCTTTTTGCCTTTGTATTTTACTGCTTCCGCTTCAAAGAGCTGGCCCTTGCTGCCTTCACGCAGCTTGGCGCGCAGTGTCCAGTATTCTACCGGCACGAAATCTTCGATTTCACGGTCGCGGTCGGCAACAATTTTGGTAGCAACGGACTGTACACGGCCGGCGCTGAGGCCCTTGCGGATTTTACGCCAGAGCAGCGGGCTGAGCTGATAGCCTACGATGCGGTCTAAAATACGGCGTGCCTGCTGTGCATCAACCATATCCATGTCAATGCAGCGCGGATGCTTGATAGCGTCCTTGACAGCGGCAGCGGTAATCTCATGAAATTCAATGCGGCAGGCAGATGTCGGGTCAATGCCCAAAATAAATGCCAGATGCCAGCTGATTGCTTCACCCTCGCGGTCAGGGTCAGTTGCCAGTAAAACTTTGTCGGCTTTTTTGGCTTCAGCCTTCAATGATTTGATTAAATCGCCCTTGCCGCGGATATTGATATATTTCGGCTCAAATTCGTTTGCATGCTCCTCGTCCGGCAGAAAGGTTACACCCAGGGTGCTTTTTGGCAGGTCGCGCAGATGTCCCATAGAAGCCTTTACGGTATAGTTTTTGCCTAAAAATTTTTCGATAGTCTTGGATTTCGTAGGTGATTCCACGATAACCAGAGTCTTTGCCATTTATGTTCCTCCTACTTACGGTAGTAACGCTGCGCCTGGTCTGTAGCCACCAGTCCGGCGGCCTGCAGGTCAAGCAGCTCCATGCTCACGGCAGCAAAAGCGGCTCCGCTCTGCTCCGTCAGCTTTTCTAAAGAAAGCGCCCCTGCCTGCAAAAGTGCCAGCAGCTTCGCTCCTAATTCAGTTGTGACCGGTGCCGGTGCAGGCTTTGGCTCCTGCGGTGCACAGTCAAAAATACTTGGCTGGGTTATGCGGCGGTTCATCGCCTGCTGCCAGCTCTTTTTATCGTCTAAAATATCCTGTGGCATATCCACCAGCTTGGCACCGGTGCGGATAAGCTCGTGACAGCCAATGCTGCTGCCATCAAAAATATTCCCCGGTACGCAATATACCTCGCGTCCCTCATCTGCAGCAATGTTCGCTGTAATTACAGCGCCGCTGCGCTTGCCTGCCTCTGCTACCAGCACGGCCTGCGACAGACCGACGATGATGCGGTTGCGCGCAGGAAAGTTTGCTGCTATGGGCGGTACTCCCGGCGGGTATTCCGACACGAGCGCGCCGCGTTCAGCAATGCGGGCAAACAGTCTGGCGTTTTCCGGCGGATAGGCAATATCCAGCCCGCAGCCAAGCACTGCCACCGTCGTCCCTCCGGCCTGCAGGCAGGCCTCGTGCGCCGTTTCAATGCCCTTGGCACCGCCGCTGATAATGGGTATCCCCTCGCGCGTCATCGCCTGCGCAAAGTAGGCGGCAGCACGCACACCGTATTCCGTGCAGCGACGTGAACCGACTATCGCCAAGGCGTAAGGAGCCTCGGGCAGCTTTCCTTTGATATAAAGCACCAAAGGCTTGTCGCTCAGGTTCTGCAGGCTCTGCGGATAAGCAGCGTCCGTATACGCTAAGAGCTCCACGCCATAATGACGGCAGAAGTAATCAATTTTCTGCGGCATACGTGCATCGCGGTTGCCAAGAAAATTGTGAATCGCCGTCAGCGTGCAAAGTCCTGTCGCTGTAAGTGTGGCAGCATCAGCCTCAAAAACGGCGCGGGCACTGCCCAAAGCGTTGATTAAAGCAGGGATTCTGCTGCGTCCCAAACCGGGGACAGCAGCGCAGATTGCAGCAAGATATAAGGTATCCATAAGGTCACACTCCTCCTGTTTTCTCTACATGATTATGCAGTCAGAGCGGAACTTCATGCCACAGCCTTCATAATATGCGATTTTCTTACATTATAATGATGAAATTCGTATTGGTCAAGTAAATTAATTATACAATAGAAGAAATTATCAGTCAAAACTCTTGGAAAGCATACTGCTAAAAGTGCGCAAAACCGCGCCACGCAGCAAAAAGGACTCCCTCGGCTGAAGGAGTCCGCTGCTTATTAATTTTTATTTTTGCAGTCTTTGCATAACGTAATCGACAATCTGCTGTGCTGCCAAAGGATGCGCATGCTCGCTGCAGGCTGCTGCCTCACGCGGGCTTACCGTGCTGTTTTTGATGTGCTGCACCAGCTCGTCGGTAGAGCGTGCCACCAGAGCGCCGCAGTATTGCTGCAGGAAGGCAGCGTTGCCCTCCTCCTGTCCCGGCAGCGGCTTGTAGATTAAAAGATCCACTCCCCTCGCCACCACCCCGGCAGAGGTCAGACCGCCGGCCTTGGTAATAATCATATCCGCACCTGCCATAAGCTGCGGCACGTCCTCACGGAAGCCGTAAATTTCGGCTGTAGCGCCGTATTTGGCTTGCAGCTGTGCTGCCAACGCCTCATTGTGGCCGGTTACAGCGACAACGCGCAGGTTTTTCAGAGCGGCGCGCTGCAGCGCCGTGATAATTTCAGCCATCGGCAGCAGGCCCTCGCCCCCGCCCATCAAAAGGCAGACGCGTTCGTTTTCGTCCCAGCCGAAGAACTCGCGGCATTTCTGCTTGTCGTGCTTAATCATAAACTGCTGGCGCACGGGAATGCCCGTAGCCTGAATGTCGGCAGTAGTAGTGAGCTTGTCAAGCAGCAGCTCGTCGGCGATAAAGTAGGTATCCACGCCGTCGCAAACCCACCAGCGGTGAATCGTAAAATCGGTCACTACGGCGCCGAGCCAAAGGTCAGGATGCTGCTTTTTGTAATAGCCGATGATGCCTGCGGGTGTAGCGTGCGTGGCGATTACCGCGTCAGGCTGTACGCTGCGCAGGTAGCTGCCGCCTAAGCGTGCCAAGAGGCGGTTTAAAAGCTCACGCAGCCATAAGGAGCCGCCCTGCTTATTGCCCCAACTGTAGGCCAGTTTATAAAGCCAGGGGCAGCATTTTAAAATCCACAGGTAGGTGCCTAAAAAGGCCTTGCCCAGAAACTGCGGGAAGAAGTCGAAGATGTTGCCGTGGATGACCTCAACATCCGGACGGTCGGCGAAGGCCTGCTCCAACGCTTCGGCTGCCAGTCTGTGTCCGGAGCCTATGGGTGCCGAAAGCAGGAGCACAGTATATTTTTTTCGTGTTTTTTGCATATGTATCACCATCTATATTGTATCGGAAATATAGCTAAACGGAATTTTTTTGCGAAAAAGGCTTGCTATCATAGCCTTTATATTGTATCATATTTTTAACTACAATCAATAGTTAATGTTCTTGCGAAACGTAAAATTCGTGAGAAATTTTTGGGAGGCTCATCAAATGACTACTAGAAGACCTGTTGAAAGCTTTAGCTTTCCTGTAGAAAAAATTAAACAAGGTTATTATACTGACGCATATTTTATGCGTTCCGAAGAAATCTTAAACGGTGATAATTATCATCCACGTGTGCTGATGCAGGTGTTCGCTCGTGACCATGTTGTTGTTTGCGGTACCGACGAGGTCATTGCTCTGATCCGTCAATGCGCTTTCCATCCGGAAACTATCGAAATTCATTCCCTGCGTGATGGCGAAGAGGTTGACGAATGGGAAACAGTTATGACTATCGAAGGCGATTATGCCGACTTTGCGCATCTGGAAACCATCTATCTGGGTATTCTGGCACGCCAGAGCCGCATTGCTACCAATGTTCGCCGCGTAGTGAAGGCTGCCAACGGCAAGCCGGTGCTTTTCTTCCCTGCACGCTATGATATTTACCAGACTCAGGAATCCGACGGCTATGCAGCTTTGGTTGGCGGCATCCACGGCTTTTCTACCGATGCCAACGCACTAGCAGCAGGCGGCAAGGGCTTGGGCACTATCCCCCATGCATTGATTGCTTCCTATAAGGGTGACACTGTCGCTGCTACCGAAGCCTTTGATAAATATGTTGACCCGTCTATCGCACGTATCGCTCTGGTTGATTTTGACAACGACTGCGTAAACACTTCCCTGGCTGTGGCCCGCAAGCTGGGCAAAAAGCTCGCAGGTGTGCGTCTGGATACCTCCGGCAGCATGGTTGACAAGAGCCTGTGGACTCAGATCGGTACCTTTAAGCCGACCGGTGTTTGCAAGGAGCTTGTTTGTAACGTTCGTCGTGCGCTGGATGCCGAAGGCTTCAACCACGTTAAGATTATCGCTTCCGGCGGCTTTGACGCTGAGCGCGTAGCAGCCTTTGAGGAAATGGGCGTACCGGTTGATACCTATGCAGTAGGTTCTTCCTTCTTTGACGGCAACATCAACTACACTGCTGATATCGTTAAGGTTGACGGCAAGGACTGCGCTAAGGCCGGCCGTAAATACAATCCTAACCCCAAAATGGAGCTTGTGAAATAATTTGCAACAATGAGGTTGCAGTGCGAAAGTGCTGCAGCCTTTTTTGCTACATGAAGCTAAGCAGACACCATAATTAAACTAAAAGTTTAGTTAAAAGTATAGTTAGAAGTACAACGTAAAAGCAGGAGAATATAGTGTCGCGCAGGGAATAAAAATTACAGCGAATGAGTGTCTGGAACCACAGAAGGGGCGCATTATCTGAGCGCTATGCCTAATTTTTGTAGTAGTATTTGTTAGCTTAGCGCGAGTTTTGCGCCGCTTCGTCTTGGTTCCACACGAAATGAGTGGCCGTAATTTTTACTGACCGCAGGGACACTTATTCTCCGAAATACAAGCAACTCTATGATATCTAAATTTTGTATATATGCAAAGGAGAATTCACCATGTCATTGAATACAACTCCCGCTGCCGAGCGTATCCACATCGGTATTTTCGGTAAGCGTAACGCCGGCAAGTCCAGCCTGATTAATGCCATCACCAGTCAGGAGCTTGCCATTGTCAGCGAACAAAAGGGCACTACTACTGACCCTGTATATAAGGCTATGGAGCTTTTGCCCCTCGGCCCGGTGATGATTATCGACACCCCCGGCCTTGACGATGAGGGTGAGCTGGGCGCGCAGCGCATAGCCAAGGCACAGCAGGTACTCAACAAGTGCGACATTGCATTGCTCGTTGTAGATGCCAGCGTAGGCCTCAGCGAAGCGGACAAAGCGCTGTGGCAGCAGCTGCAGGCGAAAAAGCTGCCTTCCATCCTTGTGCTGAACAAGGTAGAGATTTTGGACGAAATGCGCCAGGCGCTGCTCACCATGGAGGTCATGAAGCTCACCAAGCAATGCTTCCTCGTCAGCGCCCTTGCCAACCGCAACATCAACGAGCTGAAGGAGGCTATCGCCGCCCTGCGCCCGCGTGAGGTAGAACGCCAGCTGCTTGGCGATTTAATCAAGCCCTGCGACATCGTAGTGCTCGTAACACCGATTGACAGCGCCGCACCCAAGGGCAGGCTCATCCTGCCGCAGCAGCAGGTACTACGCAACGTGCTCGACAACAAGGGCATTGCCGTAACCGTGCAGGAAAGCGAGCTGGCGGAAGCACTGGCACGCCTTGCCTTCCCGCCAAAGCTCATCGTAACCGACAGTCAGGCCTTCGGCGCAGTCAGCAAAATTGTGCCGCCCACCATTCCGCTCACCTCCTTCTCCATTCTCATGGCGCGCTACAAGGGCACGCTCAGCGCAGCCGTAGAGGCAGTGCGTGTGCTCGATACGCTCAAGGATGGCGATAAGGTGCTCATCAGCGAGGGCTGCACGCACCACCGCCAATGTCAGGACATCGGCACAGTAAAGCTTCCCGGCTGGATTCGCAGCTTCACCAAAGCGGAGCCTGAATTCTGCTTCAGCAGCGGCACGGAATTCCCCGAGGATTTGTCACAATATAAGCTTGTAGTGCATTGCGGCGGCTGCATGCTCAACGAACGCGAAATGCAAAGCCGCAGCGAGCGTGCTGCAGCGCAGAACGTCCCCCTGACCAACTATGGCATTGCCATTGCCCATATGCACGGCATTTTAAAGCGCAGCGTCGCTCCCCTGCCGGATATCGCCAAGCTGCTGGAGTAAAGCAGCTGAACAGGAGAAAGTGAGGGTATGAACCATGCACAGCTTTTTATATTATTACCTGATCTTCATCAACTGCACCGCCTTTGTCGTCTACGGTGCGGATAAAGCCTTCGCCAAGCTGCATAGCTGGCGTGTGCCGGAAATAATGCTGCTGCTTTTGGCAGCGCTCGGCGGCAGCGCAGGCGCATTTATTGCCATGCAGCTTTTCCGCCACAAGACACAGCATTTGAAATTCATCTTCGGCGTACCGCTCATCTTCTTCCTGCAGGTGGCACTCATCAGCTATTTTTTCTATAAGGGCTGAGCGCTCTCTAAAAACCGTACAAACCGTACAAAACCGTACAATCCCTTGCTGCATGTGATATGTACCCCCAATACTGGACACCCAGTATTGGGGGTATTTTAATGAAATACAGCTATAAGTTCAAAAGACAGTGTGTAGAAT
>ERZ791619.187-NODE-187-length-43261-cov-5.34861_pt1 | contig 43261 bp, 43 predicted proteins | sample MGYA00510271_ERZ791619 | MGnify/ENA primary metagenome ERZ791619 (study PRJEB30046, sample SAMN00715209) | human gut metagenome | study: EMG produced TPA metagenomics assembly of the A metagenome-wide association study of gut microbiota in type 2...
CCTCTCCGCCTCGACAAGCTCGGCACCTCTCCCCAAGGAGAGGCTCTTAGTGTAGGGCTTGTGCAATCAGCCGAGCGCACCTCAACGGAAGTGGGGAAGCCAAGACATCGCATTAGCTTCAGCGAGCCGACGATGGATTTCAGCATTATTTTACGAAAATCTAACCTGCATTTTAGAGTTTTTTAACTTTATTTGTAATATATATATATATATATATATATACTGTTAACAATAAACACGTTAAATATAAACATATTACATAAAATTTACTTTAAGAAATACCGGGCGCAATAGTGCGTTGTGTTATGTATACAGTAAAAAATCTTATTTGAACTAATTGACTGCAAATCTCAAAAGTAGTACAATATTCTTAAATGTAACTGAGTTTGATTATTCTATTTTTTGTATATGAGTTTTACGTAAAATAAAAATCAGGCTCTAGTATGAACAAAGGAAAGAATTATCTTGATTGATATCCACTCTCACATTATTTCCGGAATAGATGATGGTAGCAAGGACGAGGCAATGAGCCTGAAAATGCTGCAGAAGGCTGTAGCTTCCGGTACGACTTCTATTTTTGCAACGTCGCATTTGCTGCAGGCTGCACACTATCCTGCTTGGCAGGATTTTTTAGTTGGTGCAGAAAGGTTGCGCCAGCTGGCGAGTGAGCACAATTTACCGCTGGCGATTTATTCCGGCTGTGAAGTGTTTATGGATTGGGATTTGCTGGACATCATTGCTGAGAATGGCAGCTTTTGCCTGAACGGTGAAAATTTTGCTGCAGCGAGGACCAGTTATATCCTGGTGGAGTTACCTATGTATTTCATACCGAATTATGCTGATGATTTTTGGTATGAGCTGCGGTTGAAGGGGGTTGTACCGATTTTAGCACATCCGGAGCGTTATAATGAATTAATAGCGAAGCCGGAGCTGCTGTTGCGTTGGCGACGTGAGGGCTTGCTGCTGCAATGCAATATTGGCAGCTTTGCAGGGAGCTTTGGCGCGCAGGCCGAGCAGGCAGCGAAGCTGCTTTTGACGAACGGTCTGGTTGATTTTGTGGGCAGTGATGCGCACAGGGACAGTGGGCGCGATACTGATATGCGCGCCGGTGCTGCTGTAATTAGGGAGCTGGCCGGTGAGGCTGTGCTGCAGCAGCTGACGCAGATTAATCCGCAGAGGATTATTGATGGCATTCCTTTGAAGGTTAAGGCACCGCAGCAGTTAATTGCAAAGGAAAAGAAATCTAAGTGGTGGAACAGGTTATTTGAATAACAAATATACCGTTTTTTTTGTTTAAAAATTTTTATTAAGGAGTATAAAATGAAAAAGTCATTAGTAGTATTGGCATTGGCGCTGGCGTTAGGGGCCGGCAGCGCTGCACAGGCGCAGGTGCAGGATTATGTGATGTGCCCGGGCGATGTGCTGCAGGTTGTGGTATATGGTCATGAGGATTTGAGTACACTGGCGGGTAATACGCAGAATTCACCGTATGTGGTGCGCCCCGACGGCAAGGTGTCCTTCCCGCTGATTGGCGATGTGGATGTTACGGGCAAGACAGTGACGCAGTTCCGTGAGGAGCTGGTGAGCCGCTTCGGTTATTACCTGGTGAAGCCGCAAATCAGTGTGAATGTGGTGAAGCTGGGTACTACGCGTGTGTATGTGCTGGGCGAGGTTAAACGCCCAGGCCTGTTTGAGCTGGAAAAGAGCCACCGCGTGCTGGATGCACTGGCTAAGGCGGAGGGCTTTACCGAAAAATCTGCCAAGAGAAATATCTTTTTGGTGCGTGCCGGTTCTACCGAGGTGCAGCAGCTGAACATCAACAATTATCTGAGAAAGGCTGACCAAAGCGCGAACCTGGAGCTGCATGAGGGCGACTGCCTTTATCTGACCAGCAACCATAAGGTTATCTTCAGCAAGGATATTATGCCGTTCCTGACCGGTGCATATTACATCAACGAAATTAAAAACGATGATTGAGGAGAATAGATGTGAGTAAGGATTTACATAATGACGAAGAGATTACTATAGACCTGCTGGAAATAGCCAATATTTTGAAGCGCAATGCAGGCAATATCGCCCGCGTTACCGGTATTTTTGTGGTGGCAGCAGGCGTATACCTGGCTACTGCCACGCCGGTATACGAATCGCAGGCTTTGCTGCGTGTTAAGCAGCCTAAGGGCATTGGCACCAGCCTTTTGGAATCCATGCCGATGGGCAATGCGATGGCCAACACCCAGCTGATGAACACCTATGCGGAGATTTTGAAGAGCCGCAGTGTTGTGGCGCCCGTAATCCAAAAGACGGAGCAGCCTAATAAGGAGGGCAAGTATCCTTCTTATGATGCTTATGTGAAGGGACGCATTACTACCGCGCCCTTTAAGGATACCGAAATTATGCAGCTGACGGTGCGTGCGAATACGCCGGAAAAGGCACAGGAGGCTAATAAGCTGATTGTGGACGGCTTTTTGAAGCGTTTGACAGACCTTTCACGTGACCAGCAAAAGGCTACCCGCGGCTTTTTGGAGGAGCGTGCTGTGGCTGCCAAAAATGAGCTGCAGACTGCGGAAGATAAGCTGACGGATTATAAGAAGAAAAATAATATTATTGCTCCCGATGATGCTGTAAAGCTGGCGAGCGAAAAGATGAGCATGGTGGATAAGCTGAGCGCGGAAAACAAGGTGGCGCTGGCTACTGCCAATGCGCGCCTGGCAGCGGCTAACGGCCAGCTGCAGGGCGAGGCTGTTTCCATTGCGGATAACAGCACGATTCAACAATATAATAAGCAGTTGGCTCAACTGGAGGGCGAGCGCATCAGCTATATGGATAAATATACTGAAAACCACCCGAAGGTGCAGCAGGTGAACCAGGAGATTGCCGGCCTGAAGGCTAAAATCCAGAACGAGATTAACAAGGTTGCCGCTTTGCAGGCTCCCAGTGATAACCCGGTACACCAGCAGCTGCTGGCCAGCAAGTTCAGCAGCGAGGCTGAGGCGAGCGTGGCACAAAGCAACCTGGCCAAGCTGGCGCAGATTGACGGCGAAAACAAGAACGGCTTAAAGGAGCTTTCCGATAAGGAGCAGCAGTTTGTCGGCCTGCTGCGTGATGTGACGGTGGCTAACGAGATTTACGTTATGCTGGCAAAACGCCTGGAGGAGGCCAAGGTTGCGGAAGCAAGCGTTGCTACCGAGGTGCAGGTGGTGGACAGCGGCACGCTGCCGGAAGCCCCTGTGAAGCCGCGTAAGTCGATGACACTGCTTTTGGCAGCACTGCTGGGCATTTTGGCAAGCAGCGGCTTTGTAGTGGTGCGCGAGCTGCTCAACAGAACAATCAAGACTGCCGATGATGTGGCACAATACCTGGATTTGCCGCTTTTGGGCAGTGTTCCTGATTTGGAGGATTTGCAGAAGAATATGCAGGAGAAGGATAAAAAACCTGGCCTGGCTGTGAGAATGTGGAGGAAAATATGGAAGGCTTAAACCTGATTGCACATAATGATTTGAAGAACCCGGCGACGGAGGCATACCGTGTTATCCGCACCAGCATCCAGTTTGCGCAGGCCGGTAAGGAGCTGAAGACGCTGGCTGTTACCAGCTGCACGCCTAACGAGGGCAAGAGCGTGACTGTTGCCAACCTGGCAGTGGTGCTGACGCAGGCAGGCAAGAGCGTGCTGCTTTTGGATTGCGATATGCGCAACCCGACTGTGCACAAGAATTTTGGCCTTTCCAATAAGCTGGGGCTTTCCAGCTGCATCAGCATGGACACATCGCTGAGCGCTGCAGTGCAGGCTACGAAGGTGGATAACCTGTATGCGTTGACAAGCGGCGTGATTCCGCCGAACCCGAGCGAGCTGCTGGGCAGCGAGCGCATGCGGGAGCTGCTGCAGGAGGCCAGAGAGATTTATGATTATGTGCTGATTGACCTGCCGCCGGTGCTGCCGGTTGCGGATGCACTGGTTTTGGGTGCTGTGGTTGACGGCGTGGTGATGGTCATTGACAGCGGCGAGGTGAAGGTTGACCTGGCGCGCGATGTGAAGAAGCAGCTGCAGCATGCCGGGGCGAATATCCTGGGCGTTGTGCTGAACAAGGTGCGCAGTGAGCACCATGGCTATGGCTATGGCTATTACTATTACTACGGAAGCAAGGAAGCTTCCAACGGGGAGGGGAAGTAAGCTAAACGGCTGAGCTGACTGATTTAAGTTGTTATGTTAATTGATGTGTTTTAAAGAAAGTGTTTGTGATGGTTTTGTATGGGTATTAATGAAGTTAGCAAAAAATTAAAGATAAGATGGCTGCTGATGGCTTACGACATCGCGATTTTCCTGCTGGTTGTGTTTTTTATGGTCAGCGCTTACGGAATTCATTCAGAAGATATAACGGAGTTTGTGGAGACTGTTATTGCCACGCTTGCTTGTCTGCTGTTTTGCCGTATTATGGGTAATGTTTACCATATGGTAATCCGTTATGGCGGCGTGGGCGTATATATGCGCCTTTTTGCGACAGATTTGACGGCACTGCTGTTTTACTTCCCGTTGAAGTACGGTTGTGGCCTGCGTAATATTGAAAGCAAGACCTGGCTGATTGTTATTATGCTGAACCTGCTGGGTGCTGTGGGCATCCGGCTGATGTACCGCTACTGCTACCGTTATGGCGTGCGCAAGGACAAGAAGGGTGAATTCCTGCGCTGGCTGCTGGTGCTGTGTGCCGGTGAAACTGTTATCAAGGAGCGCCGCAATGAATGCAAGCGTATCCGTGTGGCGGTGCTGGGTGCAGGGCGTTTGGGCGCTGTGCTGGCGGACGAGCTGTTGAGCAACGACAGTGCTGCCTATGTGCCGGTTTGCTTTATCGACCAGGATGCAGAGAAGGTAGGTCGCGAGATTATGGGCTTGCCGATTTTGGCTGAAGGCGAAGATAATCTGGATGACCTTAAGGACATGGGCGTGCAGGAGATTGTTTTTGCTATTACCAATATCGTGAATACGAAGAAGGAGATGCTGTTCAACTTCTATCGTAAGGCAGGCTACAAGGTTAAGGTTTATGACTTTTCCGTGGCTGACATTGCCAAGAGCGGCAAGCGTGTGATGCGTGAGTTTGATATTGATGAATTGCTGTTCCGCCAGCCTATTGTAGTAAACAATGAGTTTGTTGCCGATTATTACAAGGACAAGGTAATTTTGGTAACCGGCGGCGGTGGCAGTATCGGCAGCGAGCTGTGCCGACAGCTGGCGAAGATGCAGCCTAAGCAGATTGTGGCGCTGGATATTTATGAGAACGGCGTTTATGACCTGCAGCAGGAGCTGCGCTTGCGTTATGGCGATGAACTGGATTTTAAGGCAGAAATTGCCAATATCTGCTGCGAGCGTTCCATGCGCAGGATTATGGAGGAATACCATCCGCAGATTGTGGTGCATGCTGCAGCACATAAGCATGTGCCTTTGATGGAAAAGAACTGCATTGAGGCGGTGGAAAACAATGTTTTTGGTACGCTGAATGTGATTAAGCTGTGCGAGGAGTATGGTGCGCAGCGCTTTATGATGGTTTCTACAGATAAGGCGGTCAACCCCACGAATATTATGGGCGCGACAAAGCGTATGTGTGAGATTATCGCAAGGGCGCACAGTGCCAGCGGCAGCAGTGTTGTGTTCAGTGATACGCGCTTTGGCAATGTGCTGGGCAGCGCAGGCAGCGTTATACCTCTGTTTAAGTGCCAAATTGCTAATGGCGGGCCGATTACGCTGACAGATAAGCGCATAATCCGTTATTTTATGACGATTCCGGAGGCCAGCCAGCTGGTGCTGCACAGTGGTGCCATTGCCAAGAACGGCGAGCTGTTTGTGCTGGATATGGGCCAGCCGATTAAGATTTATGACCTGGCGGTGAATATGATTAAGCTTAGCGGGCTGGAGCCTTTCCGCGATATTGATATTATCGAGACAGGCTTGCGCCCCGGTGAAAAGCTTTATGAGGAGCTGCTGGTGAAGAGCGAAACGCTGCGCAAGACGGATAATGATTTAATCTTTATCGAGAAGGACGAGCCGATCAGCATGGAGGATTTGCAGCAGCGCTTAGATATTTTGCGTGCTGCTATCCGTTCTAATAATGATGAGACGGTGCGTGCTGCGATGCACAGGGTTGTGCCGACGTACAAGACGCCGGAGGAGGTAAACTGCAAGGCTGCGCAGGCAGTAGAGATGCAGAATGCGAAGGTTGTAGTTAAATAAAATTTAGATATATTTTTGAAAGAAGGCAATGTAAAAATGAAGGCTATGAATATTTCTTTTTCTCCCCCTGATATGAGCGACATGGAAATCCAAGAGGTAGCGGATACTATTAAAAGCGGTTGGATTACTACCGGTCCGAAAACCAAAGAGCTGGAAAGACAGATTGCAAAATATGTTGGCGTTAATCGCTGCGTTTGCCTGAACAGCCAGACAGCCTGCGGTGAAATGGCACTGCGCGTGCTGGGAATCGGTGCAGGTGATGAGGTTATCGTTCCTGCTTATACCTATTCTGCATCTGCCTCTATTGTCGACCATGTTGGCGCAAAGATTGTGTTTGTAGATGTGCAGGAAGGCTGCCTGGAAATGGATTATGACAAGATGGAAGCAGCTATTACTGAAAAGACTAAGGCGATTATTCCTGTAGACCTTGGCGGTGTTCCCTGCGATTATGACAAGATTTTTGCAATTGTGGAAAAGAAAAAGGCACTCTTCCAGCCTAAGAATGAAATTCAAAAGGCTATCGGCAGAGTTGCTGTTTGTGCAGATACTGCTCATGCCTTTGGTGCAAGCTGGCATGGCAAGATGTGCGGTTCTATTGCCGATTTCAGCTCCTTCAGCTTCCATGCAGTAAAGAACTTTACTACTGCTGAAGGCGGTGCATTGACTTGGAGAACTATTCCTGGTATTGATGACGAGGAGATTTACCATAAGTTGCAATTACTTTCCCTGCACGGCCAATCTAAGGATGCTTTGGCAAAGACTAAGCTGGGCGCATGGGAATATGATATTGTTGGTCCTTGGTTCAAATGCAATATGACTGATATTATGGCAGGTATTGGTTTGGCGCAGATGAAACGCTATCCTGCAATGCTGGCAAGACGTAAAGATATTATCAGTAGATATGATGCAGCGTTCAAGCCGCTGGGTATTGAAGTGCTTGATCATTATAACGATAACCACCAGTCTTCTGGCCATTTGTATATTACCCGCATTCCGGGTGCAGGTTTGGAGGAGCGTCAGGAGATTATTGTGAAGATGGCAGAAGCAGGCATTGCTACTAATGTGCATTACAAGCCGCTGCCGATGATGACTGCTTATAAGAATTTGGGCTTTGATATTAAGGATTATCCGAATGCATACAAGCGTTTTGTTAATGAAATTACTTTGCCGCTGCATACCTGCTTAACGGATGAAGAGGTTGAGTATATCATTGAAAATTACTGCAAGATTGTGAAGGAGTATATTTGATGTATCGACATTTCTTTAAGAGAATTATTGATATATTGATTTCTTTAGTTGGCCTTGTGATTTTTGCATTACTGTCTTTAGTATTAGGACCAATTATATATTTTACAGATAAAGGACCAATATTCTACAATGCAAATAGAATAGGCTTAAAAGGGAAATTATTCAAAATGTATAAATTTCGTTCTATGTATGTAAATGCTCCGGATATAAGAAATGAAGATGGTTCTACATACAATGCGGATGATGATCCTCGTGTTACACCTATAGGCAGATTTATGAGAAAAACGTCGTTAGACGAATTTCCGCAGTTCCTAAATGTTTTTTTAGGAGATATGAGTATAATAGGACCTCGTCCAGATCCACCTGATGATATCTACATTTATACAGAGGAACAGAAACAAAAGCTTAATGTTAAACCGGGTATCACTGGCTATAATCAAGCTTACTACAGAAATTCTGTATTACAGGATGAAAAGTTTGCTAATGATGTATACTATGCAAAACATATTAGTTTTATTTTGGATTGTAAGATTTTCTTTAAGACTATTTTGGTTGTTTTAAAGCATGACAATGTATACAATGATGCTAGTCCGATGAGAAAAGAAGGATAATAATATGAAATCTAAAAAAATCATGATTTTAGGCGCAAGTATTTTACAATTGCCTGCAATCCAACAAGCTAAAGAAATGGGATTACACGTTATAGCCGTAGATATGAATCCAGATGCTATTGGATTCAAAGAATCTGGTATACAGTGCGAGGTTATTAGCACAATCGATATTCCCGCTGTATTGAAATGCGCTAAGGAAAATGCCATAGATGGAATTATGACTTTAGCTAGTGATATGCCAATGCAAACGGTTGCACTTGTTGCTGAAGAACTTGGTTTAGTAGGTGTTAGTAAAGAAACGGCATTAAAAGCAACAAATAAAGCTTTCATGAGAGATGCTTTACAAGACTGTAATGTACCTATACCCTTATATCATCGAGTAAATGATTATCAGGGCTTTCTTGAAGCTGTAAATGATATTGTTGGAAGGGGTTATAAATGTATCGTAAAACCTGCTGACAATTCCGGTTCAAGAGGTGTAGATTTGCTTAAAAGTCAAACACCTGAGAATTTGCAAAAAGCTTATGATTACAGCAAAACTTTTTCCAGAACTGGAGAGTTAGTTGTTGAAGAGTATATGGAAGGTTCTGAAGTAAGTGTTGAAACTTTGTCGATTAATGGTATTTGCCATGTAATTCAAATAACTGACAAGATTACTACTGGTGCGCCATATTTTGTTGAGATGGGACATTCTCAACCTTCAATGTTGTCAGAAAAAATTAAGGAAGAAATAGCTGAGGTTGCAAAAGCCGCTAATAAAGCTCTTGGTATTATGGATGGACCATCTCATACGGAAATCAAGGTTACAAAAGATGGGCCAAAAATAGTGGAGCTAGGTGCTAGATTGGGCGGAGATAATATTACAACACATTTAGTTCCTTTATCTACAGGGGTAAATATGGTTGAGTGTTGCATAAAAATAGCTTTAGGCGAAGCACCAGATCTTACAGCAAAATGTAACAAAGCAGCAGCTATTCGTTACTTTAAAACTAGCTGTGGAATAGTTAAAAATATTATTGGTATACATGATGCTGAACTAGTGCCAGATGTTAAGCAAGTAAGTATTGTACATGGTGTTGGTGAAGAACTCAAAGAGATAAAGAGTAGTACTGATAGAGCTGGGTTTGTTATTTGTCAGGCTGATTCTGTAGTTGAAGCTGTAAATGAATGTGAAGTAGCAATCGGTAAAGTTCAGTTTATTATGTAGAAAGCTAGGAAGTATATATGAAAATATTAAAGCCATGTGCATATTATGAACCAGAATTTTTTTCTAGTGCACATCTAGATAATGATTTAGAGGAAGCATTAGTTAATAATGGGATAGATGTATGTGTTGTTACTCCACAGCCGTCACGTGGGTGTACGGAAGAAGAATATGCTAATTTTAAGCATAAAGAATATAAGTATGATGGGCATGTAAATATTGAGCGTTTTAAGTTGATGAAGGAAGGAAAAAACGTATTCGAGAGGGCTTTTCGCTATATTTACATGAATATTAAACAGTATCTGATATGTTTAAAATACAAAGATATAGATTTAATTTTTGCAGATAGTACTCCACCAACTCAAGGTGCTTTAGCTGCATTACTGAAGAAACGGTTAAAGAAACCTTTTGTTTATAATTTACAGGATATTTTTCCTGATTCCATGGTAAATGCCAAAATGACAAAAAAAGGTAGCCTTATATGGAAGATTGGCAGGGTTATTGAAGATTTTACTTATAGAAACGCAGATAAAATCATAGTGATATCTGATGATTTCAAGAAAAATATTATGGAAAAAGGTGTGCCAGAAAATAAGATAGTGGTTATTCCTAATTGGGTAGATACTAATGTTATTTATCCAGTGGTAAAAACGAATAATAAACTTTATGATGAATTTAATATTCCTAAAGATAAGTATATTGTACTTTATGCTGGTAATCTTGGAAATGCACAGGGATCAGATATTATTTTAGAAACAGCAGATTTGTTATCAGAATATGATGACACTATATTTGTTGTATTTGGGGGTGGCAGCCAGTTCGAGAAGTTTAAACTCAAAGCAAAGAGCAGAAAAAATCTTATGGTTTTTGACTTGCTACCTAGCGAAAGAGTTTCTGAAGTATATAGCTTAGGAGATATTGCTTTAATAACATGTAAAAAAGGAACTGGTATGGCGGGGATGCCTAGTAAAACTTGGAGTATCATGGCATGTAATGTACCAATAATAGCTTCATTTGATACGGATAGTGAGTTAGCTAACATACTCAATCAAGTAGATGCGGGAGTATGTGTTGAACCTGAAAATGCTGAACGCTTAGCAAAGGCTATATTAAATTGTTATCAAAACAAAAATGTTGATAAGTGTTATTCTAGGGAATATGTGGTAGATAATATATCCAAACAACATTGCACATCTATGTACATTAATGAAATAAAAAAATATCAAGATAAAGTGTTTAAATAAGAAATATATATTATATGAATGATAATCCGTAAATTACATATATAAAACAGTTATTATGTTAAAAACTTCAAAATAAACAAATACACAAATAAATGACTAGCGAGGGCGGTTGTTTAAAATGAAAATTAAAATATTATTAATTTCACCTGCACCACCTAATGTAGGAGGAATAGCTACTTGGACAGAAGTATATGTGAAAGTTTTATCGAAATATGGTATGAATACAATTTTAGTAGATACATCAGTTATAGGCAAAAGAAGTGAAACCAATGATGATAAAATTAGTATTTTAAGTGAAATAAAAAGAAGTTTAAAAATATGGAGTAACACGTTTTCATACTTGATTAAGGAGCAGCCACAGCTTATGCACTTGAATACCAGCTGTTCTCGTAGGGGGATTTATAGAGATTTTCTGTGTGCAGTTTTTGCAAAATTGTTTGGAAAGCCAATTATATTACATTGCCACTGCAATGTTAATGACCAGTTAGGAAATGACAAATATGCTGTGTTGTGTTTTCAGAAGCTATGTAATTTATGTAGTAGAGTTCTTGTACTGAACAAGTCTTCCAATGAATATGTAGATGGATTATCTAATACAGAGACAGCTATAATGCCTAATTTTATTAGTGCTGACTTCATTTCGCATGGAAAAATAATTAACAACTCAATTAAGCGAGTAGTCTATGTTGGACAGGTTAGAAAGAGCAAGGGAGTCGATTCCATAATTGAAGTTGCTAAAAATAATAAAAAGATATTATTCGATTTAGTAGGACCATTGACAAGCGAGTATGACGAAGCTGCATTAAGCAGGATTGAAAACATTGTCCTACATGGAGCACAGAAGAAGGAGTATGTAAAAAATATCTTAGACAAAGCGGATATATTTCTGTTTCCTACTAAATCTGAAGGTTTTTCTTTAGCTTTATTAGAAGCAATGGCAAGAGGTTTACCGGTAATAACTACTGATGTAGGTGCAAACAAGGATATGATAGAGGATAATGGTGGTGTAATTGTACCTTTTAATGACTCTGATGCTATAGATGTTGCTATTCAACAATTGTCTGACAAAAACTTACGTGAGCAGATGTCAAGATTTAACGTAGAAAAGGTTGAAAGAAATTATACTATTGATATAGTTATGCATAGATTGACTGATATATATAAATCCATAACAGACAATAGAAAATAATATAAAGGTAAGGAGAGAAAGCTATGGGGTTGTTATCAGGTGCTTATATGTTTTTTGACTTAGCTTTCAGAGGGTTTAATAAATATATAGTTAGCCCTGCCAAAGTTGGTTTATGTAGCAAATCAGGAAAAAATAATAGATTTGGTACTAATGTAAAGGTGAGTGGCTGGAAGAATATTTTCCTTGGCAATAATGTTTCAATAGGAAACAATTCAACAATCTTAACTACAAGGGCAAAGGTTATCTTTGGAAATAACATTATGACTGGCCCAGGCATTAAAATTGTAACAGGAAATCACAGAATTGACGTTGTTGGTAAGTTTATGACTGATATTACTGATAAAGATAAGTTACCAGAGAATGATGAGGATGTGCTTATTGAAGGTGATAATTGGATTGGCGCTAATGCTGTCATTCTTAAAGGAGTTTGTATAGGACGTGGCAGTGTTGTTGCAGCAGGTGCTGTAGTTACAATTAATGTTCCGAGATACGCAATTGTTGGTGGAGTACCAGCACGTGTGATAGGATATAGATTTAATAAGGATACCATTTTAGAACACGAGAAGTTGCTATATTCGGCTCATGAGGATTAAGGTTAATGAAAAAAATTCTTTTATATATTGATAATTTATATTTAGGTGGCGCTCAAAGAGTTATGAGTAATTTAGCAAATTATTTTGTTAAAGAAGGTTATGATGTTGTTTTAGTAAATGAAGTGAAGCCTGATATAAATAAAAAAGCATATAAGATTAATGAAAAAATTAAAAGAGTATATTTGGAAGAAAACCCTATAAAGAATTTTTTTTATAGGCAGTTAAAGAGGGTTTGTACTCTAAGAAGTATTGTACAAGCTGAAACACCAGATGTTGTTTTGTCATTTTTAGGTCCGATCAATGTAAGAATGTTAGTAGCGACTATTGGGTTGAATGCGAAAAAGATCGTATCTGTACGTAATGATCCATACCAAGAATATGGGAACGGTTTAAAGAAGATTTTAACAAGAGAACTATTTAAGCTTGCAGATGGATACGTGTTCCAAACTACTGAAGCTGCATCTTATTTTTCTAATAATGTGCAGAAATCTGCTAAAGTGATTTACAATCCGGTGAATGAAGTTTTTTATAAAACTAAAAGGATAAATATTAAGAAAGAAATTGTATCAATAGGTAGATTACAGGATCAAAAGAACCCAATGTTGCTTATTGAAGCGTTTGCTATTATTGCTAAAAAGTATAGGGATTGGAAACTATGCTTTTGCGGGGAAGGAGAACTACAACTTTTATTAGAAGAGAGATGTAAAATTTTAGGTATCAGCAATCAAGTGGTTTTCGAAGGACAAATATCTAATGTGAATGAGAAATTAAGTAGTTCTGCTATATATGCTTTGTCTTCAGACTATGAAGGCATGCCTAATGCATTAATGGAGGCAATGGCAGTTGGTGTGCCATGCATATCGACAGATTGTCCATGTGGTGGCCCAAGAGAACTAATAAAGAATGGGCAAGATGGCATTCTTGTACCAGTAGGTGATGTCTCTAAAATGTCAGAAGCATTGGAAGCTCTTATTGTGAAGAATGATTATCGTGAGAGCTTAGGTGAAGCAGCAAAGCTACGTGCTTTAAATTTTAAATTTGATAAAATTTTAAAGGAATGGAAAGAGTATCTAGAAAAGTAGGAGATAAATATAATCATGAATATTCATATAAGTAAGCTGCTCTTTGAGAATAGAATATATTTAATATTATTTCAGCTATGCGTAATTGCCAATGCGGTATTTGGTGAAGACAAGGAAGCTTTTTTTGTATCTAAGGTTTTTATGTTATTGTTTTTTGTAGGAATAACCTTTAAACTGCTTGCAAGTGGCACTCGTATTGTTCTTGGTAAAAGTGTTATCTTACCATTCATTTTAGTGTTTTATGAGATTATTTCATGTGTTTGGGCTTTTAATCAAGAGGTGGCAATTAGTCAATTAGTAACTCAGTTACAGTTATTCGTTTTATTTTTTTTCTCATACATGTATATCAAACAAATTGGCCGATTAGAAGATTATTATAATGCTATGTATCTATCCGGTATTGGACTAATTTTTTACTCCCTGTATGTGTATGGTGGATTATCAAGCTTCTTGGCAATAATGAGTACAGGTCACAGAATGGGCGATCTCATAGGTAATCAAAATACATATGGATTGGTATTTGCAAATGCTGCATTAGTAGCCTTATACTACTTTTTTTTCAATAATGAAAAACGATATATATTGCTTGCTGGACTATTTATATTTTTTGGTCTTAGTAGTGGATCTAAAAAGGTAGTGTTTTTACTTATATTAGGTCTGTTTTTCTTAATTTTATCAAAATATGGTGTTCGTAAGCTTTTTAAAGTGATAGTCTATTCTTTTACTTCAGTATTAGTTGGATTGGGTATCATCCATTTACCTCTTTTTTCCACGATTTTGGAACGATTGGAATCATATTTATCTGTCACAGGTAACACAAGTGATAACCTACGTGCTGAATTAATTAGATATGGTTTAGATTTATTCTATGAAAATCCTTTATTAGGATATGGATTAAATAACTATAGTTTATTCCATTGGAGTGGTACTTATTCACATAATAACTATATCGAGATATTAGTTAGTTTAGGCATTATGGGATTTCTCATTTACTATTCAATATTTATTAATAGTACAATTGCTTTGTTAAAGAAAAGAAAAAACTTAAAGTCAATACACGCTTTACTAGTTTTTTCTATAATTTCTTCGCTTATTTTTGGATATGGTATGGTACAGTTTTATAGTAAAGGAATATGGATATTAATGGGGGTTATGCTTGCTGAAGTAGATAATATTGCAATAGTTAGTAATATAAATAAAGTTTTGTGTAGAAGAAAGGAATGTTAAAATGAGCTTTTGTTCAAAAGTCACTAATGGCCTAAGATTGGTGTATGATTACCATTTTCGATGGCTTTATTTAGCAAGCTTTGGTAAATATAATGATTGGGACGATGAGGCTTTTTTAAAAAAAGCTTTTGAATGTCATATGGGTAAAAAATTAAATCTTGATAATCCACAAACATTTAACGAAAAGCTTCAATGGCTTAAGTTACATAATCGTAAACCTGAATACACTATGATGGTTGATAAGTATGCAGTCCGCAAGTATATTGCTGATACCATTGGAGAAGAATATCTTATTCCCTTATTAGGCGTTTGGAATAATCCGGATGACATTGATTTTGCTGCTTTGCCTAACCAATTTGTTTTAAAATGTAATCACAATTCCGGCTTGGGTATGTGCATATGCAAGGATAAGAGTAAGATTAATATTGAAAAGGTTAAAGCTAATTTACGAAAAGGATTGCAGCAGGATTATTATCTTACTTGGCGCGAATGGCCGTATAAAAATGTACCTAGAAAAATTGTTTGCGAAAAATATATGGAAGATTGCCATGCGCATGAACTTATAGATTATAAATTTATGTGCTTTAATGGTGAAGTTAAATGTATTTTTACATGCAGTGATCGTTTTTCTGAGGATGGACTAAAGGTTACTTTTTTTGATAAAGATTGGAATGTACTACCTTTTGAGCGCCATTACCCTGCTAGTAAAAATCCACCCCGAAAACCTATTAATTATAATAAAATGATTCAGTTTGCAGAACAGATGTCAAAAAGAATTCCTTTTGTACGTGTAGATTTTTACGAAATTAATGGACAGCTTTATTTTGGTGAACTTACCTTTTTTCCAGGAAGTGGATTCGAAGAGTTTACTCCCGATATTTGGGATTTTAAGTTAGGTAGTTGGATTAAGTTGCCCAAGTAAAAGGAGATATTTATGTTTAAGTGTATAATTGGTGCTGATTTGGTCCCTACAAAATCTAATATTAGTTTATTTGCTAATGCAGACGTAGAGACTTTAATTGGTGATGAGATAAAAAAAATATTAGCAAGGGCAAATTTTACAATTTTTAATTTAGAAGTACCCTTGACTGATTTAAGTACTCCGATAAAAAAATGTGGTCCGAATCTTATTGCACCTACTAAAACAATAGCTGGCTTGAAAGCCATTAATCCCCATTTTTTTACACTTGCTAATAACCATATTCTAGACCAAGGAGAACAAGGATTGAAGTCTACTACTGCTCTTTTGGATAAGTATGGGATTGATTATGCAGGTGCAGGTAAAGATGTAGAAAAAGCAGCAAAACCATATATTTTCGAACATGATGGTAAGAAAATAGGTATCTATTGTTGTGCAGAGCATGAATTTACCATTGCTACAGAAAATACTCCAGGTGCCAATCCATTTGATCCATTGAATAGCTTGGATCATGTTATGGAATTAAAGAAACAATGTGATTATGTAATTGTTTTATATCATGGTGGCAAAGAACACTATCGGTATCCATCACCTTATTTACAAAAGGTTTGCAGGAAGATTGTGGATAAGGGAGCAGATATTGTTGTTTGTCAGCATAGCCATTGTATAGGCTGCGAAGAGAAATGGCATGAAGGCACTATAGTTTATGGTCAAGGTAATTTTTTATTTGATGCTGCTGATAATGAATATTGGAATACTAGCTTGTTGATAGAACTAAATATAGGCAACAAATTAGAGGTTTCCTATATACCTTTATGCAAAAATGAAAATGTTGTACAAATGGCTGGTAAAACGGAAGCTGAAACTATACTTAAACAATTTCATAAGCGGTCTAGTGATATTTTATGTAAAGATTTCATTCAAGAAAATTATTCAAAGTTCGCTGAGTCAATGATTTTAGGGTATTACTATAGAATTTCTGGTAAATTTTCTAGTTTTTTACCAATCAGAATTATTAACAAACTTAGCAATTATCTGTTCCTAAGATTGATGTATGGACCAGCGGAAAAAACAATGATTGAAAATTGTTTAGAATGCGAAGCACATAGAGAATTGTTTAGTCAATTCTTAAAGGATAGTAGAAAAGGTAGGCTTTAATTTAAGTGGCAACAATCAATGATAAGGTAGCATCATCAACAAAATGGACTTTCATTACAGAAGTGATGGCTAAGCTTGTAAATCCTATCAGTAATATGATTTTAGCCAGGCTGCTGGCGCCGGAAGCTTTTGGCGTTTTAGCGACAGTTTTAATGATACTATCATTTGCTGATATGTTGGCTGATGCAGGCTTTCAGAAATACATAATTCAAAAGGAATTTAAAGATGATCTTGAAAGAGAACAGAGTACTTTAGTTGCAATATGGAGCAATATAGCTTTAGGCTTTGTATTATGGATAGGTGTTTTTGTTTTTCAGGATAAGCTGGCAAGTTTGGTTGGTAATCCTGGCTTAGGTAACGTATTGGCAATAGCTGGTATTGCTATTCCTCTGACAAGTATTTCTAGCGTACAGCTTGCCCTATTAAGAAGGGATTTTAACTTTAGGGCATTATTCGTTTTCAGATTGTGTGTAATAATCGTTCCGTTGTTAATTACTGTACCGTTAGCTTATTTGGGGTATGGCTATTGGTCATTAATCATAGGACATATAGCAGCACAAGCATTATTGGCAGTTACTGTAACCAAGTATTCTGAATTTCATCTTCGTTTATACTATAATGCAAGTCAATTGTTGGATATGCTGTCATTCTCAATCTGGACATTGATAGAGTCGATTGCCATTTGGTTAACAAGTTGGGTTGATATTTTCATAGTATCTTCGTTTTTTACCGCGCATTACTTGGGATTATATAGAATGTCAATGGTTGCAGTAAACGGACTATTGGCAGTTGTTTCAGGTGCAATTGTGCCGGTTTTATACAGTGCTCTTTCAAGGTTACAGACAGATAATGATAAGTTTATTGGAATGTTCTATTTTATCTTGAAAAGAACAGCAATTCTTGTAATACCTTTGGGAATTGGCTTATATATTTACAAAGATTTGGCCAGAAGTATTTTGTTTGGCGCTAAATGGTATGAAGCAGACATGATGATAGGCTTGTGGGGATTGACTAGCTGCTTGACTATTCTCTATTGCCATTTTTGTAGTGAATTGTATCGCGCAAAGGGAGCACCCAAGGTTTCCTTCTTAGCGCAGGTATTGCATATGGCTTTTTTGATACCAGTTATGTACTATTTTTCCAAAAGCTTTGATGAATTGGTATATGTACGAAACTTTGCTAGATTACAGTTTATTGCTGTACATTTGCTGTTAGTATATATCTTTTTCAAGGTTAGTCCTGTTAGAATGCTTAAGGTTACAATACCATATATCGGTGCTGGCGTAATAATAGGGTGTTTTGCGTATTATAGCAGAAGCATGATTAGTAACGTTTTTTATGATTATGCTTCCATACCATTATGCGTGCTGCTATATTTTGGGTGTTTGTATTTGATTCAGCCGGAACGAAAAATGTTGGGCGAAGTCATTAAAAAGAGAAGCCTATATTAACGAAAGGAATTGACAATGTTACATGAAAACAAATATGCTTTTGACAGACAGACAGACAGACAGACAGACAGACAGACAGACAGACAGACAGACAGACAGAGGTAGATAACTGCTCCTTTGTAAAATGCTGCTTGATGTTTTTAGTAGTGCTTTACCATAGTGTATTATTTTATACAGGAATTGATTGGTTTATCGACAAACCTTTATATGTTGTTGATTCATTCAAATGGTTTGCTGATTGGTCGCACACATTTCTTATGTACGCTTTTACTTTGGTTGCCGGATATTTGTATTTTTACTTGCGATATGAAAAAGGCAAATACCAAAAACCGAAGGGTTTCTTAGTAAACAAAATTAAAAGACTGATAGTTCCGTATGCTTTTATATGTGTTTGTTGGGTAATACCCGTGTCATGTTACTTCTTTAGTTATACTGTAGGTGATGTCTTTAAGAAATATATAATAGCGACAGCACCTAGCCAGCTGTGGTTTCTATGGATGCTTTTTGATGTTTTTATGATAGTATATTGCTTATCTGACTGGATATATAAAAGCAATGTGATTAGCGTGCTTGTATCCTTGGCTGGTATAGTGATAGGCGCAATTGGTGGCAAGCTATTTCCTAACGTGTTTTGTATCTGGACTGGCTTCAGTTATATTGCATATTTCATTCTAGGCTGCAAAATTAGGCAATATGGCAGTGATAAATTAAATCGAATAGGTGTTGCTGCATGGGTTGCGATTCATACAGTGCTGTATGTAATAGTTATCCATTTGAAGTCTATTAATGGCTTGCTTTTCAAGATAAGCAACTTCGGTCTAACTGTTATTATGCAGTTAATAGGTGCGGTGATGGCTTTTCTTGTTTTACAAAAGCTGGCAGGTTGTGTTGATTGGAAGCAGAATAAATTAATAAAAGGTTTTTCACAAATATCAATGCCAATATTCCTTTTACATCAGCAGTTTATCTATTTTTCAATTTCTTTGTTTAATGGTCATGTTAACCCATATGTGAACGCAATTATCAATGTGGCATTTGCGATTGTTGGTTCTGCTGTTATCACGAAGTTGCTTTATAAGGTTAAAGTGCTTAGAGTGTTGATGGGCGAAAAGCAGTGAGTTAATGTTATAGTGTTAATTAGGGTGAATAAAGAAGCTTTTAATAGTTAGGTAGGTGGGAAAGTGAATATAAAAAGGATGCATTGCGAGATGATGTATTTGAAGGGTTGATATAATAAATATATGTTTTAGTAGCACCAAGATGAGCGATAAGATTGTTGAGGAAAAAGACTGTGGATATAACTAGAGACGAAAATGATTTTGAAAACTTAAAAGAGATGTTTTTGGAAGCTAATAGAGCGTTCTTAGAAAATCATGTGGTTTTGATTAGGCGCAAGATATCTGAACGCTGCTTGTGTGGTGCTTTGATGTAGGAGCTTAATAAGCAATTGGAGAAGAAGAATTTAAAGAAGTATTATGCTGATATTGAATTCAATAGAGATGAAGACAATGTTAAACGTATAAGTTGCAAAAGTGATGATGGAGTTTATTCAAATCGTATTTTTACAGATATTATAGTTCATAGTCGTGGTGAAGTAAGTCTTGACAACTTAATAGCGCTTGAAATGGAAAAGAGTAGTGCAAGTCAGGAAGAGATAGATGATGATAAGGCTAGATTAAAGCATTTAACCAAGCTGAATACCAATACTTCTTTTGGCAGTTATGAGTATATTTTGGGGATTTACTATGAGATTAATTTAGATAAAGAAGAAATTAAAATAGAGTTTTTTTACGATGGGAATAGAAAAGGACAGCTTTTTAAGTGTAAGTACTAATTCTTGAATGTAGATAATATAAAATTTATTAATGAAATACAAGTAATAGATAAACATACTGTTGTATTAGCAAAAGGAGATTGTATATCATGCAAACAATTTTAGTAACCGGTGCGGCCGGCTTCATCGGCAGCAACCTTGTTCTGGAGCTTTTGCGCTCCATGTCACCGGTGCAAATCATCGGTCTGGACAACATGAACGACTACTACGACGTATCCATCAAGGAATACCGTCTGGAGCAGATTGCTGCCAGCGCTGCCGAGCACAGCGACTCCCAGTGGACCTTCATCAAAGGCAACCTGGCTGACAAAGCACTCATCGACAAAATCTTTGCCGACTACAAGCCTGAAATAGTAGTAAACCTGGCAGCACAGGCAGGCGTGCGCTATTCCATCACCAACCCGGATGCCTACATCGAAAGCAACCTTATTGGCTTTTACAACATTCTGGAAGCCTGCCGTCACTCTTACGATAACGGCGCTAAGGGCGTAGAGCATCTTGTATATGCTTCCAGCTCCAGCGTATATGGCTCCAACAAAAAAGTGCCGTATTCCACCGATGATAAGGTAGATAACCCTGTATCGCTGTACGCAGCAACCAAAAAATCCAACGAGCTGCTGGCACATGCCTACAGCAAGCTGTACAACATTCCCTCAACCGGACTGCGCTTCTTCACCGTATATGGTCCTGCAGGCCGCCCGGACATGGCCTACTTTGGCTTCACCAACAAGCTGCTGGCAGGCAAAACCATTGAAATCTTTAACTACGGCAATTGCAAGCGCGACTTTACCTACGTTGACGACATCGTTGAAGGCGTAAAGCGCGTAATGCAGGCACCGCCTGAGCGCAAGCTGGGCGAAGACGGACTGCCGCTGCCGCCGTATAAGGTATATAACATTGGCAATAGCCATCCCGAAAACCTGTTGGACTTTGTGACCATCCTGCAGGAAGAGCTGCTGCGCGCAGGAGTACTGCCTGCTGATTATGACTTCGAAGCGCACAAAAAGCTTGTGCCGATGCAGCCGGGCGACGTGCCTGTGACCTATGCGGATACTACGCCGCTGGAGCGCGACTTTGGCTTTAAGCCGAGCACGCCATTGAGAGAGGGATTGCGTAAGTTTGCAGAGTGGTATAAAGAGTTTTATAGGTGTTGATGGGCATTCATATATAAGCATATTTGGGCTTAATGTGAAGGAGGTACTGTTCAAATGATAAAAACAATAGCTTGTGGGGCACTATTTACAGTTTTTTTAATTAATCCATTGCAAAGTATTGAAGCAAAAAGTATAGATAAATGGGTTGATATTATTAATAGAATTGATATTGTATCTCATCGCATATCACCTGTAACAATTTATCCAGACGGACTTTATCATACAGGAAATTTAAATTATGTAGAATCTGGTAAGAATAAAACAGAAGCATACAGGTATCATTTGATTGTTTCTAGAGCAACAAACATCAAACTGCATTTTATTTCTCATGTTGAAAATTATATGGATATCCAGATGATAGATAGTGATGAAAATATAATAAAGCCATTTTCTCGAAGATTGAATATCAAGAATAGCCCTTTTACTCATACACTCGCTTTAGCACCTGGCAAATATACCTTTTCTGTATATTGTTTAAAAAGGGTTGGGAATAAAGCACAATCAGGTGACTTTCGCTTTAAATTTGAAGAAGTAGCACCGAGTTACTAGGCTGGATGAGAGGTGTGTTATGAGAAGTTATTTTACATTAGTTTTGGTTTGCTTTTATTGTATACACGTTATTCCTGCTTTTGCTGACGAAGTAATTATCAGTGAACCAGGTGCAATGATTACATATTCGCCAGAGTTACATAATAAAAATCAAATGATTTTTCGTAAATATAATTTTTCATTATCACAACCAGCAAGAGTAAGATTGAATTTTAAATCTAATATAGATAATAAGGTGTCAATAAAGTTGATAGAAACAGAAACAGAGAATTCTATAAAACCTTTCGAAAAAATAATTATTAAAAGATATAGTCCATGCAATATAGAAGCTGATTTATCTGCAAAAGCTTATACATTTCTTGTGTTACAGCATAGACCTATAGGTAGTGTGAATAATACTGGAACATATAGTTTTGTTATGAATACGGTAGATGAGTCTGTTCCTGTTGTAGAAAAAACAGTTACTGCCACAAGTACCCATGCGCCTAAACAACCAATTATTAAATCAGGTTCAGCAAATAATGACGATAGTATAAAGCAAGGTAGTGATACAAATGAAACATCAAAACAGGTCTCTTCTATAGATAAAAAAAGTGGGAAAACTAATACCAGTTCAGGTGATGACATTAGAGATTTATTATCTTTGGTAACGGATTTAGGAACGATACTTGAGTATTGTTCAGCAAAAAAATGGATGATTTTATTTGGTGGAATAATCTCGGCTGTTTCATTTAAGCATTACTTATAAAAAATCAATTGTATATTACGGACGAGTTACCACGTTTACACGGTAAAACTGCCACACAAAAACGGTGTTTTAGCCACAGTGCTATGGCAACTGCCATACTACCTATATAACATATTGCGTAGTTGTAATAGTCACATTGAAGTGCGGCTATTACCATAGCGTTATCTGCTATTACAGTAATATAGTTAATTTTATATGAGTTTTAATGCTATATAAGACGATTGAGCATAGTTGTAGTAATGTTATGGTGAAGGTAGATATGCAATATTATTAGTCAACGCTACGGAGATGAGATAGATAAAGATTTGAGTATAGCGTTTGCTAAACAAGTAAGTAATGTATGTTTTAAAGTTATTACACAAAAATAAAATTGGAGAGGAGTTTTAATAATGCGTGCTTTGTTAGATACTAATATTATTATTCATAGAGAGAATAAACGTATTTCTAATTACAGTATTGGTCATTTATATCGTTGGCTTGATAAGTTAAAGTATGATAAGTTGATACATCCATATTCAATAGATGAAATAAAGAAGTATAAGGATCCAGAAGTACAGGCAGCTTTTGATATAAAACTTGATGCGTATCAAACTCTGAAAACTATTATGACTCCGAGTAAAGAATATATGCAAAAAATAGGAATTGCTGAAAAAAATGAAAATGACAGGATAGATGATACTTTATTGTATGAAGTCTATCTTGGGCGAGTAGATATTCTGATAACTGAAGATAGGAAGTTATTGAAAAAAGCGGCTTGTCTTGGATTAAACAATAAAGTATTTTCCATAAATGAATTTATTACAAAGGCAACAGAAGAAAATCCTTCAATGATTGAATATAAAATGCTTGCTGTGGAAAAGACATATTTCGGTGCGGTAGATGTACAAAATCCCTTTTTCGATAGTTTTAGAGCAGACTATATAGGTTTCAATGAATGGTTTTATAAAAAGTGTGATGAAGAGGCCTACATATGTAAGTCTGATGTCGGTGAAATTCTTGGATTTTTGTATCTTAAAGTAGAAACTCAAAACGAAAATTATTCTGATATTAGGCCAGTATTTTCTAGGAAACTTAGATTAAAGGTTGGAACTTTTAAAGTAGAGTCTACAGGTTTTAGACTGGGAGAAAGATTTATAAAAATTATATTTGATAATGCTATTCAATATAATGTTGATGAAATATATGTAACTATGTTTTCTGATAGGGAAGAATTAAAAGCTTTGAGTCAGTTGTTAAAAAGATGGGGTTTTGATGACTACGGTATCAAAGAGACGGCTGGAAAAGAAGAGAATATATTAGTAAAAGATATGAAAAATTATGATAATAAATTATCATATAAACAAAATTTCCCTAATCTAATTTATCATAAACATAAATATATTTTACCTATATATTCTAGCTACCATACGATGTTGCTACCTGATTCAAAACTTAGAAATGAAAATGCAGTTAATTTTTTAGGTAAAGATGCCCATAAGTATGCTTTACAAAAGGTTTATATAACTTGGGCTTTGACTAATAGTGTCAAACCTGGAGATTTAATTATTTTTTATCGAATGGGAGAAACATCGCCCAAAAAATATTCTTCTGTTGTGACTACATTGTGCATGGTAGATGAGATAATAAGCAATATTAGTTCTGAAAGTGAATTGTTATCTTTATGCCAAAATAGAAGTGTATTTACAGAAAGTGAATTAAAAGGTTTTTGGAGAGCACATAGTAACAATTTGAAAATATTAAAATTTATTTTTGTTAAAAGCTTTATAAAAAGACCAACTTTAGATTTTTTATGGAATATTGGTGCAGTAAAAGCTCCTAGTGGGCCAAGACCATTTACACTGCTTAGTGATGACGTCTCTGATAGGATCATGTTAGAAGCAAAAACTAAAGTTAAGTATATTGATAAGGTGGATTAAGAGATGGCAATAATTCTCTTATCAATAAAGCCTAAATATGTAGAAAAAATTTTGGCTGGTACAAAGTGTTATGAGTATCGCAGAAAAGTAGCTAAACAAGCAGTATCTAAAATTTTGGTTTATAGTACGAAACCAATAGGTAAAGTAGTAGCTGAAATTAAGATAGAAGAAAAAATAAGTGCTTCTCCTGAAGAGCTGTGGAAATTAACGAAAAAACAAGCTGGGATTTCAAAAAAAAGATACCAAGAATACTTTCAAGGCTGTAAAGTAGCAAATGCATATAAATTAGGAGATATTAATCAATATACGATTCCTAAAAATCTTACTGATTTTGGGATAAAGAAACCACCGCAATCTTTTATTTATATAAACATGAAATATTATTAATATGTATAAGCAATCTTGTAATATATCAAGGCCTAATTTAGGAAAAGATATAGTTGATTAGCAGTAAGAAGATTCGCTTTCTTCATAGAGAAATTAATACCTTTCCGGTTGGAAGTAGGAAAGATTACCCTGTAGGCGTGGGCTTTGGTTTACAAACATATTATACGAGAGGTGAGAATTATGCTTTTAAGATTTAATATAAAAAATGTGTTATCATTTTTTGAAAATAATGATGGTCAGTCTGAAGAGTTTTCTATGATAGCATCGAATATTGAAAATATGGAAGATCGTTTAGATACATCTACTTTTATTCCAACGTTAAAGTTTTCAGCAATATATGGTGCTAATGCTGCTGGCAAATCTAATTTTATAAAGGCATTAATTATGATGCGTAGAATTATTATAGATGGTAAGGTGAATGCTTCTTTTAGAAATAAATATTCTAAAATAAAGAAAGAAAATGAAAAAAAATCTAGTTATTTTGAAGTTGAGATAGCTATACATAAAAAAATATATAGTTATGGTTTTGAAGTAATATTAAATGAGATGAAATTTATTTCTGAATGGCTATACGAAGTCTTAGAAGACAATAAAGAAGAAATGATTTTCACTAGAGATATAGAACATGAAACATATGAGTTTGGTGAAATGATAAAAAGAACTGATTTAAAAATGAAATTAGAAATATATGCAGGTGATGTTGCTAATAATTCAAATGCATTATTTTTATCAGTTATGAATGATAAAAAAGATAGGCTTTATAAAGAATACGAAGAAATTCGTTGTTTGAGTGATGTTTATATGTGGTTTAATCGAAAATTAGATATAAGCGAGAATAGGAAAAATGTTATATCAGATTATACATACTTTATGAATAAAGATAATTTTCAAAAGGTTTGTGATCTGATAGGAGCATTTGGAACAGGTATTAAGAGCTTTAAAATAGAAAACATTAGTCAAGAAGAATTTGCTAGACATGTGCCGCGAGAGGTAATTGAAGATATAATTGAACAAATAGAAAAAAATAAAACTAAGAATAATAAAACTAAGAATAACTTTGGTATTACCATGCGAGCTCCAAATGCTTTCTTTATTTTAACACCAAATAAAAAAGGAAATATTCAATGTAAAACACTAAAATTCAAACACACAACAAATGATTTTCTTTTTGATTTAGCAGAAGAATCAGATGGAACAATAAGAGTTCTTGACTTGTTGGAAGTTTTTATGTCTGAAGATGATAAAACGTTTGTTATTGATGAATTAGATAGATGTCTTCACCCAATTTTGACATATAAATTTATTAGCTTATTTTTTGAATTAGCTAAAATTAAGAATGTGCAATTAGTTGTAACTACACATGAGTCAAGGTTATTAGACTTTAATTTGCTTAGGCGTGAGGAGGTTTGGTTTGTAGATAAACGTGAATCTGGTGCTAGTGATATTTATCCGCTTAGTCAGTATAATGATAAGTTTGATTGCATTATAGATAAAGCTTACTTAGAAGGTAGATATGGTGGAGTTCCAATTTTTAATACGATATTTCCTATAGAGAAGGTGTGAATTATGAGAGAAACTAGGAATCAGGTTAATAGGTTATCAAGTATTAGTAAGAGACAGATAAAAACTAAAATTTTATTAGTTTTTGAAGGTATAAAAACAGAACCAAAATATTTTAAAGCTATTAAAGATAATAGCTATGTCTTAGGGATAGATCCATTATTAGACGTAATCAATATTGAAAGAGGGTATTGTGAAGGTGGGTGCAGTCATCCAAATAAGGTATTAGAGATATTGACTAGAAATCTAAGTGAATATAATAATAAATGCTATTCTTATTATACTGGTTGCCAAAAAGTGTTGGAATGGTTACATCATAAGAATTATATTAGATCCGATGATAAAAATCTTCTGAATAAAATTATATGTAAATGCGAAGAGAAATTCGATACAGATATAAATTCTAGTATAGGCAATCTTGAAGATTTAATTGCTATGATATTAGAAAACATTACTTTACCTGTTGATTTAAAAACACAAATAGAAATTATAGCAAAATCAATAAATAGTAAAATAATTACATATGATGACAGCATTGATAGAATTTGCATGATTGTAGATCGAGATAAAGGTAGCTTTAATGATTTACAGTATGAAAATGTATTAGAAACATGTAGAAGTAAAAAAATAGAATTATATGTAACTAATCCTTGTTTTGAATTATGGTTATTATTTCATTATTTAAGATACGATGAAGACATTGATGATTTTACTCCTAAAGGTTTAATAAAAAACCTCAAATCTCACTGTGATAAGTTTAATAAAAGCACTTATAATGCAAATATTTTTATGGATAAAATAGATGTTGCAATAAATAATGAAAGTAGATTTTGTGAAAGCATAGAAGAGCTGCAATATAATTATGGTAGTAATATTGGAAAATTAATAAAGGAAATCATTCCGAAATATCAAAGTGCGTGATTATTAATTTATATATTATAGATGATTTGCTACATTAACATGGTAAAACTACCACACCAAAACGCTATTTTGTAAATCTTAATTCCTTTTTTGTAAACTACTGGAGTTAATTAATTATGAAAATTCACTGCTGATATCTAAAGAATAACTTTAACGTATATATTGGTTGATTTAGTTTATATTGCGGAGGTGCAGATGAAATGTCTGATCAAAAACTTGTTGAGCAGATTTTTGGCAAAGAATATTTTGGTAGAATTGCGGAATTGGAACAGGAAAATCGTAAGTTAGCTCATTATACGTCGGCAAAAGTAGCATTAAGTATAATTGAAAATAAAACGATTTGGCTTAACAATGTTCAATATATGAACGATTATAGTGAGATCGAAATAGGGCATCAGTTGTTGCTGGATTTTTATAATAACGCCACAGGAACAGAACTAAAAGGAGTTCTAGAAGAAATATCTACAGGTTGTACTAAAATCTAGAATTTAATTATAACAATATTAGTCCAAAATTAATGAATACATATGCCTTATGTTTAACAGAACACCTGGCAGATGAAGATAAGTATGGACGATTATCAATGTGGCGCGCTTATGCATCTCTAAATGGGGTGGCTTTAGTTTTTAATAGACCTATGTTTTTAGAGGAAGCAATTAATACAAGTGTTATAACAATACACATGTTTTATTTTGATCAAAAAGAATTTAGAGATGCAGTTAGTGATTTTACAAAAAGATTACGGGATAATCAAAGCGTCTTAAAGACTATACCTGATTTCCCAAATCACGTTTTTGCTAAGTTTTTGATTACAGTATTGAGTATGAAGCATAAAGGGTTTCAAGAAGAGAGAGAATGGAGAATTTTATGTAAATGAGATTCTTAAGGAAAAAAGAGTAGAAGTTAATGGTGCTCCTAGAATTATAAAAACATTAAATTTCGCTGATGTTCAGTATAAAAATATAAAGTTTAATATGAATGATTTAATATATAAAGTTATTATTGGACCGAGTAATAATGCAGAACAGTTAAGAGAAATTTTTGTAAATGCTTTAAGTGATAATGGTGTTAAGAATGCAGATGATAAGGTGATATGCTCGAATATTCCTATAAGAGTATAAAACAAAAAAGCCGCACGCTGACGCGCACGGCGGCGGGAGATATTTCTTCAGTAACTAAGCCTCATCTCGTAAATCTTTAACGAGGTTTATTACATCATCATCAGAAGTTAAACCAGAGCGTTCAGCTTCTCCTTGCATATCTTGCTGCAAAAGCTGCATCGCATAAACTGCGGAATTAACCATACGCACAGAGTTGCCTTCGACGATAAAAGTGATGCGGTCACCACTATTTACTCCTAGTATTGCTCTAATGTCCTTAGGTATCGTAACTTGTCCTTTCGCCATAACTTTAGCATTATCTACAAAAGTATCAACATACATAAGATGCGCCTCCTTTTAAATAAGCATAAAAAGTAGGGAAATCCCTACTTCTATTATACAGATAAACTTCTTAGAAAGCAATTTTTAGGTGGGGCGTTTTAGAAAAATTTAAGTGAAAAACAAATGAATAAATAACGATAATTCTCGACAGTTACTACTTATTTGGTTGCGCATATGCAATCGCTAAGTTAAGTATACAGGAGAGTTTACATAAAGTTGAGTAAAATTCTGAAAACATTAAAAGGAGTATGATTAACATGAAAATTGCAGTTGCTGGTACTGGCTACGTTGGTCTTTCTCTTGCTACGCTGCTCGCGCAACACAATGAGGTTAAGGCTGTTGACATTATCCCGGAGAAGGTTGAATTAATTAACAAAAAGCTTTCCCCGATTCAGGATGATTATATTGAAAAATATCTGGCAGAGAAGGAGCTGAACCTTGTTGCTACGCTGGATGCAGAGATGGCTTATAAGGACGCAGAGTTCGTCATCATCGCTGCACCGACGAACTATGACAGCAAGAAGAACTTCTTTGACACGAGCGCAGTAGAAGCGGTTATCAAGCTGGTTATGGAGTACAATCCCGATGCAATCATGGTTATTAAATCCACGATTCCTGTTGGCTACACCAAGAGCATTCGCGAGAAAACCGGCAGCAAAAACATTATCTTCAGCCCTGAGTTCCTGCGTGAAAGCAAGGCGCTGTATGATAACCTTTATCCGAGCCGCATTATCGTCGGCACTGATCTGGAGGATGAACGCCTTGTGAAGGCTGCGCACACCTTCGCCGGTCTGCTGCAGGAGGGCGCGATTAAAGAGGATATTGATACGCTGTTCATGGGCTTTACCGAAGCAGAGGCAGTTAAGCTGTTCAGCAACACCTATCTGGCACTGCGTGTTTCCTACTTCAACGAGCTGGACACCTATGCTGAGATGAAGGGCTTGAACACCCAGCAGATTATCAACGGCGTGTGCCTCGACCCTCGTATTGGTAGCCATTACAATAACCCCAGCTTTGGTTATGGCGGTTACTGCCTGCCTAAGGACACCAAGCAGCTGCTGGCGAACTATGCAGACGTACCGGAAAATATCATCGAAGCGATTGTTGAAAGCAACAGAACGCGTAAAGACTTCATCGCTGAGCGTGTGCTGGAAATTGCCGGTGGCTATGAAGCAAATGCTGAATATGATGCACAGAAGGAAGGCAAAGAGCCTGTAATCGGCGTATACCGCCTGACCATGAAATCCAACTCTGACAACTTCCGCCAGAGCAGTATTCAGGGAGTAATGAAGCGCATTAAGGCCAAAGGTGCGAAGGTTATTGTTTACGAACCTACGCTGGAGGATGGCAGCACCTTCTTTGGCAGTGCTGTGGTAAACGACCTGGAGAAGTTCAAGGCTGAAAGCCAGGCAATTATTGCTAACCGCTATGACAGTTGCCTGGATGATGTGCAGAAAAAAGTATATACCAGAGATTTGTTCAGAAGAGACTAAGAAAAGAATGGCACCGCTGTACCTTAATGTGTACGGCGGTGCAAATAGCTTGCTAAATAATAAATGCTGTTGTCGTATTAGTAAGGCAGCAAAGGAATACTTGAATTTGATGAGGTGAGATTTATTGGCATCCAAGCTTCTTTTGGTAGGTGCTGGTGGCTTTGGTCGTGTTGTACTGGAGCACGCGATAAAGCAATATAAATGCGCTCTCGTTGACGATGGTCAGGAGCTTGGCGCTATAATTGATGGCGCAGAGGTGGTGGGGCGCATCAGCGACCTGCAGCGCCTGCATGACGAGGCAGGCTTTAACCAGCTTATCGTGACCATTGGCAACAACAAGCTGCGTGAAGACATTTATAGCAAAGCGAAGGCGTTTGGCTACAGCTTTCCCAACATTATCTGCAGCAGCGCTTATATCAGTCCACATGCCCAAATAGGCTGCGGCTGCGTGCTTTTAAACAACGTAGTAGTGCAAAACGGCGGGCGCGTTGGTGATGGCGTGCTGCTGAACCCCGGTGTAGAGGTACACAATGACGCCTTTGTAGATGATTATGCGCTGATTTACACCAACTCCGTGGTACGCGCGCTGGCACATGTAGGCAAACGAGTGCGTATAGGCAGCAATGTAAGCATCAGCAACAACGTAAACGTAGCAGATGACAGCGACATTCCCAATGGGATAACGTTGTGAGTATAAAAGAGAAAAGATAAAAACTAGGAGGGTTCATAAATGACCGCATTTTCTGGAGCAACATTGATGATTACTGGTGGCACAGGTTCCTTTGGCAACACGGTGCTGAAGCATTTTTTGGAGACTGATATTGGTGAAATCCGCATCTTCTCCCGTGATGAAAAGAAACAGGACGACATGCGTCACAGCCTGCAGGCAACGCATCCCGATACTGCTAAAAAAGTAAAATTTTACGTAGGTGACGTGCGCGACTACCGCAGCATCCGCGATGCTATGCCCGGTGTTGACTACATCTTCCATGCAGCAGCACTCAAACAGGTACCAAGCTGCGAATTTTTCCCCATGCAGGCCGTAAAAACCAATGTAGAAGGCACCGACAACATGCTGCATGCAGCCATCGAAGCTGGCGTAAAACGTGTAGTCTGCCTTTCTACCGATAAAGCTGCTTATCCCATCAACGCCATGGGCATCTCCAAGGCCATGATGGAGCACGTAATCTATGCCAACGCCCGCGTAGCTGCTGAGCGTGGCGGCACTGTAATCTGCTGTACCCGCTATGGCAACGTAATGTGTAGCCGCGGCAGCGTTATTCCTCTGTTCATTGACCAAATTTATGCAGGCAACCCTATTACCATCACTGATCCTGATATGACACGCTTCCTGATGAACCTTGATGAAGCAGTAGACCTGGTAAAATTTGCCTTTGAACATGCCAACCCTGGAGACCTTTTTATCCAAAAGGCAGATGCATCTACCATTGGCGACCTGGCTAAGGCAGTGCAGGAATTGTTTGGCGATACCGGCACCAACATCATCGGCACACGCCATGGTGAAAAGCTTTATGAAACACTGATGACTCGCGAAGAACGCCTGCGCAGTGAAGATATGGGTAACTACTTCCGCGTAGCAGCAGACAGCCGCGACCTGAACTATGATAAATTCGTAGTCAAGGGACAAGTACACACCATGGCAGATGAATCCTACACCAGCCACAATACTACACGTCTGGATGTAGCCGGTACCGTGAAAAAGATTCTTACTACCGACTACGTACAAGAAGAGCTTAAGGGTATTCGTCATTATTAAGCGGGGGTCAGGCAAATGAAAATACTTGTAACAGGTGCTAAAGGCTTTGTTGGGAAAAACCTTGTAGCCAACCTCAAAAACATTCAGCAGGGCAAAAACCGTACACGTCCTGCACTGCAGATAGATGAAATTTATGAATATGATATTACTTCCACACAGCAGGAGCTGGAAACATACTGCGCACAGGCAGACTTCGTCTTTAATCTGGCTGGTGTAAATCGTCCCAAGGACCAGAGCGAATTCATGCAGGGAAACTTTGGCTTTGCTTCCATCCTGCTGGATACTCTGAAAAAGCATAGCAATACCTGCCCGGTAATGCTGGCAAGCTCGATTCAGGCAACACTCATCGGCCGCTACGGTGAATCCGACTACGGTAAATCCAAGCTGGCAGGCGAGGAGCTGTTCTTTGACTATGCCGGGGAAACAGGGGCGCAGGTGCTTGTATACCGCTTCCCAAATCTTTTTGGCAAATGGTGCAGACCAAACTATAACTCTGTAATTGCCACCTTCTGCAACAACATCGCCAACGACCTGCCGATTCAGGTCAACGATCCCAATGTAGAGCTGGAGCTTTTATATATCGACGATTTGGTAGAAGAAATGCTGGACGCACTGGAAGGTAAAGCACATCGCTGTAATTATGATGGTCTCGCAGCGCAGGCAGCAGCAGATGGACGCTATTGCTATGCGCCGACAACGCACAAGGTAACACTTGGCGAGATTGTAGAGCTGCTGGATTTGTTCAAAGCACAGCCGCAAAGCCTCGTTATGCCGGAAATCCCCTACAACAGCTTCGCTAAAAAGCTGTATTCCACCTATCTTTCCTATTTGCCGGCGGAAAAGACCATCTTCGACCTGAAGATGAACCAGGACGAGCGCGGCAGCTTTACCGAGCTTTTAAAAACACTGAGCTGCGGCCAGTTTTCCGTCAACATCTCCAAACCGGGGATTACCAAGGGCGAGCACTGGCATAACTCCAAGTGGGAATTTTTCATCGTTGTCGCAGGCCATGGCCTGATTCAGGAGCGTCGCATCGGTTCGGACGAAATCCGTGAATATGAAGTCAGCGGCGAAAAAATTCAGGCAGTACAAATGCTGCCTGGCTTTACGCACAACATCATCAACCTGTCGCAGACAGAAAATCTGGTAACAGTAATGTGGGCCAACGAACAGTTTGATCCGCAGCATCCTGATACCTTTGGCGAGAAAGTAGAGGCAAAGCATGAGTGATTATAGCAAGGTAAGCTTCCAAAACAACGGCAAGCTTAAGCTTTTGATTATCGTAGGCACCAGACCGGAAATCATCCGTCTGGCTGCAGTTATTAAAAAAACACGCAAATATTTTGATGTAATCCTGGCACATACAGGACAAAACTATGATTATACGCTGAACGGCGTCTTCTTCCATGATTTGGAGCTGGCAGATCCTGAAGTGTATCTGAACGCCGTAGGTAGCGATTTGGGCGAGACTATGGGCAATATTATCGCTGAATCCTACAAGCTGATGGCAGCAATTAAACCGGACGCTGTGCTTGTTTTGGGCGATACCAACAGCTGCCTTTCCGTTATCGGTGCTAAGCGTTTGCATATACCCATTTTCCATATGGAAGCAGGAAACCGCTGCAAGGATGAGTGCCTGCCGGAGGAAACAAACCGCCGCATTGTAGATATCATCTCCGATGTTAACATGGCCTATTCCGAGCACGCGCGTCGTTATCTGGCAGACACAGGCTTGCCGAAGGAGCGTACTTACGTTACCAGTTCCCCGATGGCTGAGGTGCTGCATATGAATCTGGCGAAGATTGAAGCATCTGATATCCATGCACGCTTAGGACTGGAAAAGGGTAAATATATTCTGCTTTCCGCGCATCGTGAGGAAAATATCGATACCGAAAAGAACTTTACCTCGCTGTTCACCGCGATTAATAAAATGGCGGAAAAATATGATATGCCGATTCTTTATTCCTGTCATCCGCGTTCCCGCAACCGTCTGGCAGCCAGCGGCTTTGAACTGGACAAGCGCGTAATTCAGCATGAGCCATTAGGCTTCCATGATTACAACTGCCTGCAGATGAATGCCTTTGCTGTAGTATCTGATTCCGGTACACTGCCGGAGGAAAGCAGCTTCTTCACGAGCGTGGGGCATCCGTTCCCGGCGGTGTGCATCCGCACCTCTACGGAGCGCCCGGAAGCGCTGGACAAAGGCTGCTTTGTGCTTGCAGGCATTGACGAAAAAAGTCTGCTGCAGGCTGTAGACACAGCGGTGCAGATGAACCTTGATGGGGAAGACGGACTGCCGGTGCCTGATTATGTAGATGAGAACGTATCTACTAAGGTTGTGAAGATTATCCAAAGCTACACAGGTGTGGTTAATAAGATGGTCTGGAGAAAAGAGTAAGGGGAGCAAATATATACTCGAATATCGTGCAATAGAAAAAGCGCTTGCCGGATGGCAAGCGCTAAATAATATGGTTGTGATGTGCGTACATGAACCATCAATATAGAATATACAACGGAAGGTAATAGATAGCAGTAGTCGTTATTGGAGGCTTTTGTCCTGATACTTTAGGAGTCATTCAATCATTGAGCGAGAATAATAAAGGCATATTAGGATTAAATAATACCTATGCTAGTTTGATTGTAAAAGAAATATTGTAGTGATATAATGAAAGTACACACTTTCATGGTTATTAGATGAATTCCGCCTTGTAGAATTTATGGAATATGAGAGTGTCTTGCAGAAATAGTATGGTTGATATATTATGTATATTGCAATATATTGACTATGCAAAATAAAATCCAACATAGATATACGAGTTGGAGATGTAATTATGCCTAAAAAATTAAAATTAACGGAATCTCAAACAAAGCTTAAATCTGAACTTGAAATCCTTCATAACCAAATTTGGCAATACATAGAAAGTGACCAAAAGTCACTTTCTGGTGATGATGCTAGTAGGCTTTATGACGAAATGGCTAGAAAAGCTCATGAATTACATATGTCTTTAAAAAACAGCGGTCATGAGCCTAAGCATCATAAGTATATGATTGAAAACCGAAGGTGTACACCTGATGATGTACGCTTTTATAGGCACGTACATCCGGTTCAGGATTTGCTGGCATTTATAGATGATGTTCACATTAATAATAATTCTAAAGATAAAACTATAGGCAAGACATTTACATTGAAGTTTTTTACAAGACGCTGGCAATATATTGAGCATTATAAAATTACAAGGACAGAAAAAGGATGGGATATTAGAGTACTTAGTGATTCGTACTCAAGTAATAAATCCATGAGTCCGGAATTAAACCATTTATTAGATAATGATGGTGTTTGCTATCCTAAAGATATAAATTTATTTTTTGAGTGGCTTTGGGATAAAGCTGCTGAGGAAGGTTTGACTAAAGCAAAGGTTCAAGCAGCTATCAACAAAATAGGTAAATGGATAAGTGAATGTGAAAAGAATGCCCCACGAGATGGAGTATTTGAAGGATTGATAGAATAAAGAGATAACCGGATAAGATTTGTGGTAATGAGGAAAATAACCATGGACACGTCCAAATCAGAAATCAATCTAAAAAATTTAAAAGGGATATTTTGGGAAGCTAATAGAGCCTTCTTAGAAAACCATGCAAGCTTGTTGAAGCGAGAGTTATCTGAACGCTGCTTGTGTGGTGCTTTAATGCACGAGCTTAATAAACAATTGGAGAAAAACGGTTGTAATAACTATTATGCTGATATTGAGTTTAATAGGGCATTTGAAAATACCATTAATAATGTTAAACATCTACCTGATGAAGAAGGTACCCCTAAGCGTGTTTTTCCAGATATAATAATGCATAGTCGTGGTGAAGTAAGTCTTGACAACTTAATAGCGCTTGAAATGAAAAAGAGTAGTGCAAATCAGGAAGATAAGGAAAAGGATAGAAATAGACTTAAGAAGATGACAAAACAGAATTGCAATGAAGGCTGCTATAGTTATAAATATAAATTGGGAGTATACTACGAGGTTAATTTTGAAGAAAAGCAAATTATTGTTGATTTTTATCAAAGCGGTAGAAAAATAAGTAATGATTCAAGAATTATAGAATATAAAATTACAGAGGAGAGAGGGTTGGAATTTATTCGTGAGAGGTTATTGGATAGCGATGAATAAAAGTGCAAGATAATGTTTGCATATTTTGTTAACCCAAATCCTTCAAAAAGAGCGAATAAATTCCCCATTTCCAGATGTTTAGTGTTTTATTACCAATAATTTATATGATTAGCCTTCAATATTCAATACCTCTTACTGGTAGTTTGGCATTAGCTTTGAGTATTAGTGGAGGTGATATAATGAATATCATTCAGATAGGATGTAGCGTGACGGGTAGAGGTGGTTACGGGAGTTGACTATTACGGCGGTACTCATAGAATATTGGTATTAGAACAGCATTATACATGCAGCTTTACATGCAATCACCAAAACCCCCACCAGATTTTTTATAGGTGAAATAGACAGAAGATTATGCTAAATAAATAGGATATAGGTAGCTATTGTTATGAAATCGACAAGGAAAGCTATTTGGAAGCAATGTTCTAAAGCAAATAGGCCACTTCCGCGTACCTGGTTATTAAGTGATTTTTTAGGAGCGTTGTATTAGCTGTACTGTTATACGTAAAAGCTGATTTATAGGCGATGAGGAAGGTATAAAGAAGGAATATGCTAATAACTTTTTGCGGAGTACATGCTAAGTAAAGTTGTTATTCCAATAGGCGTTTGAGTAATTCGCAAAAGGTTGTTAGATAGAATCTTGAGTTGGTTAGTGATATAATAATTATGAGGATGCTTTGACGACATTTTGGTTTTTATTATTCTAAAGGTTTAGTAAGAGATACCACGTAATTAAAAGGAGTGAAACAATGATTTTATCTGATAATGAGACTAAAAATGATTTGTTGAACAATGTTGCAATAGCTAAGACTGTTGTATCAATAATTAAGGAAAGTGAAAGCAAGCCTATTTCTATTGGAATACATGGTGATTGGGGTGCTGGTAAATCTAGTATTCTCGAAATGGTTAACGATATAATTGATAAAGAAGAGAAAAAATATTGCTGTATTCGTTTTAATGGTTGGAAGCACCAGGGATTTGAAGATTCGAAGGTAGCGTTAATGAGCGCAATCGTTTCTGAACTTGTAAAAAACCAAGGCTTACTAAATAAGTGTAAGGATACCATAGATAAACTATGGAAAAATATAAATTGGATGTCATTAGTTAAAAGTGCTGGGAAAACAGCTTTGGCCATTTCAAGTGGCACGACTCCATTGGCGTTATTGTCTGATGTATTTAATTCTTTAAAAGAGAAAGGCTCATCAGAAGAAGGAGTGACAAGTGTAGTTGATGATATTGGGGGATATTTATCTGATGCTAAGGTATTTAGCGACGTATCAGCAAACAATGAATTTACAGAATTCAGGAAGAACTTTAGCAAATTATTAGAGCAGGCGAACATAGATAAATTGGTAGTTTTAATTGATGACTTAGACCGCTGTTTGCCTGATGTAGCAATTGATACGTTGGAAGCTGTTAGATTATTTATGTTTACAGGAGAAACTGCTTTTGTCATTGCTGCAGATGAAACAATGATTCGTTATGCAGTAAAGAAACATTTTCCCGATGTTCAAGAAGAAAATGAGAATCATTTTGGTTATAGTTTTGCCGATAGATATTTGGAAAAGTTAATACAAGTTCCTTTTCATATTCCAGCTCTAGGTGATGTTGAGGCGTGTAACTATATAATGTTACTTATGGTTGGTTCTGAACTGGGGGATAACGATGATAATTATAAACTTTTATGTAAAGAAGGATTAAATCGTCTAAAGAAACCTTGGGCAGCCGAGATATTTACTGTAGATAATGTTAGAGAGATTTTAAAAGACAGTTACGATCGAGTAGAAGAAAAAGTTTTATTAGCAACACAAGTATGCGGTTTATTATCTAAACATACTGATGGTAATCCTAGAAAAATAAAAAGATTTTTAAATATGTTATTATTGCGATGCCAAGTAGCAAACAATAGCGGATATTTAAAAGAAATAGATATAAAAATTTTAGCTAAAATGATGCTGGCAGAGTATTTTTCCCATGACTTTTATAAAAAATTACCAACGCATTTAAATTCTTGTGGTGTATGGGAAGAATATTCAAAAATAAAAAGACAAATTGAAGAATGTCAAAATGATAAAAGTGAAAAAATAAAGCTTGATGATAATTGGTTCGAACTAAAGCATATAAAGGATTGGATTCTATCTGATCCTAAGCTTGATAATGTAGACTTGCGACCCTACTATTATGCGTGTAAAGAAAAGAAAGATTATTTTGCTGGAAGATCTAATAAAGATGACCTTGCAGAGCTGGTAGATATTCTTATGCGTTCAGAATTTACAATAAAAAAACATATGGATGAGATAGAGAATCTTTCTGATGAAGATGCGTCAAGATTATTTGATATTATTCAACAGAAAATTATGGAGAGTGGCAATCTTTATAAGAAACCACGTGGAATAGATGGTATAGTAACTCTTGTACAAAAGAAGGAGTTTTTACGAGAAAAGTTAATTCAATTTATTAAAGCACTTCCTAAAAAACAAGTAGGAATTTGGATAAAGCAGGGATGGAATAAAGCTATACCAAAAGATTATAAGGAATATGATGAGTTGCATAGTTATTTGAACACATTGGATAATAAAACGCTTATAAAATAATAGGAGGCTACAATGGGTACGTCAACACATAATAACGGACAAAATGGGAAAACTCCATTGATTCCTTCGTGGTTACAAGAACCTGCTAGCAATGAAGAAGCATATGTAGGAAAAGAACCTATATTGACAGTTGGAAGCAAAAATCGCTTTACGATACCACGAGGTGAATTTACCAGGTTTATAAAATCACGTGATTTGGGAAAGGCAAGAAAGAGTATTTCCAATTACGTAAGAAAAACAATGCAAGGCAGCTCGAAAGCAACGTTGCGCCTTGGTTCAGCACGATACAGTAGCGCTAAATTATTGGAAATAGCAGGGTTATATGCTAGTGGTGGCGTTGAAGCAATTGAAAAAGAATTTTCATTGTTTGAGTTAGCTAATAAAAGTGCTGATGATGTATTTATTTATATTGCAGATTTTATTTGTCCAGATGGAGGTTCTGTGGATGAAGGAATAGCTAGAGATGCATATTTTTCTGCAATTGAAGAATGCCCGGAATTGTCAACAATCAAATTTAGCGATTTATTACCGGAACAGATATGTATACTGCTTGAAATAACTATGGCCAATACTGTTTTTAGTAGAATTATAAATGATATTGGAAACAAAATAATATTATTGCCCAAAGATGATGCAGAAGCAGATGCTTTGGGAATACAGATCAAAGAATATATACGTGGTGCCATATCAGATGCGGTGGTAGATACTGGAATTGATATTAACTGCTTACCTAAGAATAAAACATTAGAAATCGTTGATGATGTTTATAGAAAGACATTTGATATTTTGGCGGATGTTGGAGAAAGTGAATGAACAAGTATATAATTAAATGTGATTACAGTATAAAGGAAATAATGTATAGTAAAGTAAATAATACTTTGATAGTGAAAGTGCCTTTTCTATGCAATAATAACATAAACTACGGGATACAAAATGTTGTTTCTAAATTGAGATGTAATAGTATATTTCCATCTGAAATTGGCTTTGATATTTTATCGCTTGCTACAATTGTATATATGGCGGATACTCGAATTTCCAGAGAGATTCATGGACAGGACTCATGGACACGAGAAATAGAATTAGAGATTCCTGTTTGGAATTTAACAAAGTGGACTGAAAATGCACTACTAATAAACAAAATGTTAAGATTTTTAACAGGTGATATTTGGAATGTAACTTTTGTTAAACGCGAATGGGTATTTTGTGACAACAAAAACAAACGAGTTTTAAATAATCAATATGATAAAATTTCCCTTTTTTCTGGTGGCATGGATAGCTTGATTAGTACTATTAATTCACTAACAGAAGGAAATAATATGTTGCTGATTGGACATGCAGGAGAAGGGTTGACAAAAAAAGCACAGACGAATATTCTTGCAATGCTGAAGGAAGCGTATCCTGATTTAGAGCAGGAGTTAATTGATTTATGGTTGAGTTTTCGTGATAATTATATCCCAGAAGGTGGAAATGATAGCAATACAAGAAGCAGATCATTCTTATTTATTGCCTTAGGGATATTTGTTATAACAGGCACTGCTAATATTAAACAATTGCTTGTTCCCGAAAATGGCTTCATCGCATTAAATGTTCCGTTAGAAGTAACAAGAGTTGGCTCATTTAGTACAAGGACAACACATCCTTTTTACTTAGAGTTGTGGAATAAATTATTAAGTGGTTTAGGGTTAGATATTAATGTTTACAATCCCTATTGGAATAAGACTAAAGGGGAAATGGCAGCAGAGTGTTATAATAAGGACGTGTTATTTGACACTATGAAGGTATCCTTTTCTTGTTCTTCGCCTGGAAAAGCAAGATGGAAAGGTAAAAGTCCACAACATTGTGGCTATTGTGTACCCTGTCTGATAAGAAGAGCTGCTATGTATAAAGCTTTTGGAAATGATGGTACTTTATATACCGAACTCTCTATAAAGAAGATGTTAAGGAATAATGATTCGGGTATTGGTATTCAGCTAAGGTCTTTTATGTATGCAATTAGTAAAGTTAAAGCTAATCCAAACGTGGCAAAATTGTATATTCACAAGCCAGGACCTCTAAAACATGACGATAAATATCTTAATGAATTAGCTGAAATATATAAGCGAGGCCTCTTGGAGATAGATTCATTTGTTTCCGCGATGGAGGAAAAAGAAGAGAATGATTGATGCGCATAGCCATATAGATTTATTTGATAAAATGAATACCTTTTTTAATTCTGAGAAAGGTGTTGACATAGGAGTATTTGCAGTTGGAACTACACCAAAGGCATACCTAAAAGAAAAGAGCATGCTAAAAAATTTTTCTAATATCTGTGTTGGCTTAGGATTTCATCCACAACTCAGTGGAAGTGGCTATGATGATATTATTCTTTTTGAAAAACTAATTAAGCATACTCGATATATAGGTGAAATTGGACTCGATTTCAGTAATAGTTATTTAGAATCAAAGAGCTTGCAGTTAAACCAATTTAATAAAGTTATTCAATTGTGCGAAAAAGAAGGGAATAAAGTAATATCTGTACATTCTCTTAAAGCAGCATCAACTGTTATTGACGTTATTGCAGAGTATAGTCAAAGAAAATCAAACAAGTATATAATGCATTGGTTTACTGGCTCTATACCACAAGTTCGAAGAGCGGTAGAACTTGGTTGTTTCTTTTCTATCAATCAAAGAATGGCAAATACAAAAAGTGGAAGAGAAATTATATGTGCTATACCTAACAATAAAATTTTGTTAGAAACTGATGCGCCTTTTGGTTCTAAATATGTTACTTATTCTTCACTTAGAAAGAATTTGCAATCGTTGCAAAAGAATATTTCGGAAATTAAAGGTGTTGATATGGCATCTGTAATCAGTAAAAATGAAAGGGTGGTTTTCGAAAATCTTATATGAAAGGAATCGCTTTTATCTGCCGTGAAAACAATAAGCATAATTGACATTAAAAAATCTTCAAAATCAGATATCAGCTATAGGATTTTTAGAATACCTAGTTTATTTGAATGAAAGGGTAGAAGGCTAATATGGATATATTGAATCTATATTATGATCATTACAAAGAAACTAATAAATTGAATAAGGAAGCTCAAAAAAAGCGTGATAGATATTATTTGCTATTATGCTTAATAGAAGCCTTGTCTTTTTTGCTATCATTGAAACCAGCTGATGTATGCAATATTATAAAAGGTGGAATTAATAGTCAACTGAAAATGACGTTAGAGTTTAGTAATGATATTATACAGACTGTAGTATGGATGTTAATTGCTTATATATCTATTGAGTATTTTAAAAAAGTATTATGCATAGAGCGACAGTATAGTTATATAAATAAACTAGAGAAGGAAATAGATTTTCTATGTGGAAAAGATAGTTTATTTAATAGGGAGGGAGAAGATTATCAGAAGAATTATCCTATAGTATTAAACTTAACTGATTTGTTTTATAAAATGATTTCTCCTGTGTTATTTCAAATAATTAATTGTATTAAAATATACAAGGAATACAATTCGGCGGATGTTGGTTCTTTATCTTTTGTTTTTGATTTTATAATATTTATAGCGGTGTTTACTATAACTTGGTTTTACTTCTTCGAAATACATGATAGTATCACCACGTGGTGCAAGGAAAAAATACCTTTAGTAGAAAAAGTATCTTTATACTTGCATGATTGGCTAAAAGGAGTGTAAAAAATGGCAAGAAAGAAAGTCTGTGTATCTTTTGATTTTGAGCATGATAAGCAGTATTATTATCTTATGAAGGCGTGGAATAGCAATCCTGATTTTGAATTTACCTTTAACGATATGACTACTAAAGAAATTAGAAGTGAAAGTGTAAGTACTGTAAAAAATGTATTGAGTAGAAAAATTGGTGAAGCTAATTATATGGTTGCTATTATTGGCTCGCATTCTCATGAATTACATCCTGATCGAAAGGAAATAGGTTACAGTAATTGGCAGGCATACGAAATTGCAGTAAACCATAGGAAAGGCAATGGACTTGTCTGTGTTTATCTTGATTTACATTCTAAGCTTCCGAGCGATGTAAAAAATCTGAGTGCTGAATTTGTTTATTCCTTTAATGAGAAAGGTATAATAGCAGCTTTGAACAAGTTGTGCTCCAATAGATGGTGGTAAACAATAAAAAAAGCTTCATATCTTATATGATGGACAAACACTTAAACTATAACTAACCTACTTAGGGTATTTGTAAGCATCAAACGTAAGCGTCAAATAAAACCACGTCTTACAATTTAATATCAAATTATCTGCGCAGACATTCAAGCTGCGCAGTTTTTTTCTAGATAACTACATGGAACTCTAACCTAGACTTCGGTAAGCGTAAGCGTCAAATATGACGTGGATATAAAACCTCGGTACTGTCAATATTTTTGCGCAAATTTCTTCAGAAATCCTAGCAGAAGTCTAGTTATATAAATTTAACGGTTAGTGCACTTTACCGTTAAATATCAACTAGCTTCTGCTTGAGATACCTTTGCTTATTAAGTTAGCTGTTTTAAGATATTTTTGCTTGACAATACAGTTCTTCGGCAAGCATATCTGTTAGATGTTTCATGTTCAAGTAACGTTTTTTGC
>ERZ791619.205-NODE-205-length-40640-cov-4.4464_pt1 | contig 40640 bp, 31 predicted proteins | sample MGYA00510271_ERZ791619 | MGnify/ENA primary metagenome ERZ791619 (study PRJEB30046, sample SAMN00715209) | human gut metagenome | study: EMG produced TPA metagenomics assembly of the A metagenome-wide association study of gut microbiota in type 2...
CACTGCAGAACGATGCTCTGCAGCTGCGCAGCGAATGGCTGGGAGCGTTTGACAGAGTTTTGGTTGATGCACCATGCTCCGGTCTGGGTGTGCTGCGCCGCCGTGCGGAAGCACGCTGGCGCAAGCAGCGCAAGGATTTGAAGCTGTTCCCGCCTCTGCAGCTGGCAATTTTAAAGAATGCCGCACAGTACGTGAAGGATGGCGGTACCATGGTTTACAGCACCTGCACGATTGAGCAGAGTGAAAACCATTATCTGGTGGAAGAGTTTTTAACGCAGCATCCCGAATGGCAGCGTGTGGAATTTACGCATCCGCTGACGGGCGAGCAGGTACAGGAGCTGCAGCTTCTGCCGCAGAATGACGGCATTGACGGCTTTTATATCTGTAAGCTGATGAAAAAGCAGTAATATAGAGGTAAGAGAATGCAAGATATTTTTGCTTTACCAATAGAAGAATTACAGAATTTATTTGTGGCGGCAGGCCTGAAAAAGTTCCGTGCCAAGCAGGTATTTCAATGGCTGTACCAAAAGTCGGTCTTTGATTTTGCCGCTATGCACAACCTGAGCAAGGCCGATATTGCCGTACTGCAGGAAAAATTTACCGTGCTGCCGCGCAGTCTGGAAATTCTGCGTGAGCAGAATTCCTCCGACGGCATGACGAGCAAGCTGCTCTTGGGCTTGCCGGATGGCAATTCGGTAGAAACGGTTCTGATGCACCATGATTACGGCTACAGCGTGTGCGTTTCCAGCCAGGTTGGCTGCGATATGCACTGCGCCTTCTGTGCCAGCGGCCTGAAGGGTGCTGTACGCAACCTGACGGCAGCAGAAATCGTGGCTCAGGTTTATCTGTTCAACGAGCGCCTGCGTGAGCAGGGCGCGATGGTGAGCAGAGTGGTGGTTATGGGCAGCGGTGAACCGATGCTGAACTTTGACAGCGTTTTGCAGGCGCTTGATTTTCTGCACCGCGAGGACACCTGTAACATGAGCTACCGAAATATGACGCTTTCCACCTGCGGCATCATTCCGGGCATCAAGCGCCTGGAGGAGCAGGGCAAGCCGATTAATCTGGCAATTTCGCTGCATGCTGTCAAAAACGAGCTGCGTACAGCACTGATGCCTGTCAACAAGGGCTATCCCTTTGTGGATGTGCTGACAGCTGCCGAAAGCTACAGCAAGGCCAGCGGCAGGCAGATAACATATGAATATATTCTTTTGAAGGGAAAAAATGACAGTCCGCAGGACGCGGAGCTTTTGAGCAATTACCTGCGCTATAAGCAGGCATCCGTTAATCTGATACCGGCCAACCCGGTACCGGAGCAGGGCTTTGAGCGTCCATCCAAAGCGGCAGTAGAACGCTTTTTGCGCATCCTGCAGAAAAACAGGATTAACGCTACCGTTCGTAAGGAGATGGGCAAGGATATTGATGCAGCCTGCGGTCAGCTGCGGGCTAAATTTGCCAAGGAACAGGAGCAAAAATAATGCAGGTAATCAGCAGAACCCATGTGGGCCTGGTCAGAGAAAATAATGAAGATGCGCTGCTGGTGCGCGAGCCATCTCTTTTTGCCGTTGCCGACGGCATGGGAGGCTATGCGGCAGGCGAAATCGCCAGCAGGTCTACTATCAAAGCCTTTGAGGCTGCAACACACAGCCTGCGCCATGAGCAGGAGGAACAGAATATCCGTAAGGTTATGCTGGAGGCCTTTGATAAGGCTAATACACATGTCTTTAAAATGGCAGTAAGCAACGAAAGCTATTCCGGTATGGGAACAACGATGACGGCGCTTTATCTGCCGGGCGATGGCCACGGCTACTGCTGCCATGTAGGCGACAGCAGACTGTATCTGTTCCGCGATGGCAAGCTGGAGCAGCTGACACATGACCATACTCTGGTAGCAGATTTGCTTGAGCAGGGAAAAATCACGGAGGAGGAAGCCTTTGTACATCCGCAGCGCCATATTTTGCTGCAAGCCCTGGGGGTAGAGGAAACTGTGCAGGCTGACTTCTTCAGCTTCAGCCTGCAGGAGGGTGACAGGCTGCTGCTGTGTAGCGACGGTCTGTCCGACATGTTGCGTGCTGCTGAAATCAGTCAGCTTATAGGCTGCAGTGATTTGGAGCAGGCGGCGGATAAGCTGCTGGAGCAAAGCCTGGACAACGGCGGACGCGATAATGTGTCCCTGATTCTGATTGATTTAACTACGCAGGGGGAGGAAAGCTGTAATGGATAAAAATGGCAAGACCATCTTGAACGGACGCTATGAGATTATTCGTCCGATTGGCTATGGCGGTATGGCCGAAGTCTTTTTGGCCCACGACCAGCTTTTAGACCGTAATGTGGCTGTAAAAATGCTGCGCGACCAGTTCTTGGAGGATAACGAGCTGCTGGAGCAGTTCCGTAGAGAAGCAAAATCCGCGGCGCGTCTGGTGCATCCGTATATCATCAATATTTATGATGTTGTGTCGGAAGGCAATAATCAGTATATAGTTATGGAATATGTTGACGGTGTGACGCTGAAGGAATACATGCAGGAGCACAAGCTGAGCCTGAACACGGTATTGGAAATTGCTGTGCGACTTGCCGATGCACTGCAGCATGCTCACAGCCATAACATTATTCACTGTGACATCAAGCCGCAGAATATTTTGATTGACAAAAATATGAATCCGAAAATCGCTGATTTCGGTATTGCCAAAATGGTCACGAACCAGACGATGGTTTATTCCAAATCGGTGATGGGTTCTGTGCATTATATTTCACCGGAGCAGGCTTGTGGTGGCAAGATTACTGCTAGCAGCGATGTCTATTCCTTGGGCATAGTGCTCTTCGAAATGCTTACGGGTGAGGTTCCTTACGTTGGTACAACGGCTGTTTCTGTTGCTATGATGCATGTAGAAAAGCCTGTGCCGCAGCTGAAGGACTACATGGATAATGTTCCCGAGGGAATGCAGGAGATTATGAACAAGGCGCTGGCGAAGCGCTGTGAGGACAGATACGCTAACGCCGGCCAGTTGAGACGCGACCTGATGAATTTGAAGATGAAGCTCTTTCCGTTCAGCAGCGAGGACTATCATCAGGAGCTGGGCGCGGTGAAGTCCAACGGCAATGTTGTCGATAGCCCTGATGACGGTGCTACGGTGATTATGAAGCCGGTGCGCAGTGAGCTGCCGCCGAAGCAGGTAACTCCGGCTGTAACACAAGAGCCGGAAAAAATTCAGGAAAAGCAGGAGGCAATGCCTTCCGAAAAAACAGGGGATGAAAAACCGGTGGTTAAGAAAAAGCTGAATTATACCAAACTGATAGTAATGATTACTGCTGCTGTAGTAGCAATTTCACTGGTAGCGCACTTTATCTTCAACCGCAATCTGGCGGAGATTGAGGTGCCTAATGTTACCAATATGACGGTAGTAGAAGCACAGAAGCTGCTGGAGGAAAAACAGTTTAAGGTTGAGCTGGAGGAAAAATACGGCGATCCTGATAAGTTTAAGCCTGGTACGGTTATGGAGCAGTCTCCGAAGGCCGGTGAAAAACGTAAGCAGGGCAGTCTTATTATCCTGACCATCTGTAAGGGCGCGGAGCTGAAGGCTGTGCCTGATGTTACAGGCATGTCGCTGTCGAAGGCGGAGCAGCAGCTGGCGGATGCAGGCTTTAAGGTCGGCAAGGTGACGCGCAAGCATGTGGACGGCGGCAAAATCGGCGCTGTTCTCAGCCAGTCGCCGAAGGGCTTGGACAAGGCTCCTAAGGGAACTGGCATCGACCTGGTAATTAACGAAGGCGATAAGCCGGTACCGGATATTATCGGCAAATCCATTGATGAAGCTAAGGGCATGCTGGAGCAGGCAGGCCTGAAGCTGGGCGAAATCAAAAAGGTTCAGGATGCCAGTGCCAAGAAGAATGTTGTTTTGGCCTGCAACCCGGGTGTAGGCAGTAACCTTAACGATGGCGCGGCCGTAGCGATTACGGTGGCTGCCGGTGGCGAGAAGAAGAGCGCCTACGTTGACTTTGTCGTACCGAGCGGCAAGCCTGCCAACGTGCGTATTGTACTGACGGATGACAACGGCACGGCAACGCTGTACAGTGGTACGCAGAACGGCAGCGTGCGTCTGCGTCAGAAGGTGGAATATGCAGGCAATGCCAAGGTTCAGTTCATCTGTGACGGCAAGCTCATATCTGAAAGGAATCTGTAAGCATGGCAGAGCTGCAGGGCAGAGTCCTGAAAAATTATAATGGTTATTATTACCTTAAGGTAGAAGGCGAAAGCGAGCCATATACCTGCAAGGTAAAGGGAAAAATGAAGAAAAACCGTTTTTCGCTGGCAACAGGCGATATTGCCGGCTTTGAGGTAAGTAGCAGCGAAAAGCGCGAGGGGATGATTACCGGCGTGCTGCCGCGCAGAAATTTTCTGCCGCGTCCTACGCTGGCTAATCTGGATTTGTTTGTGGCAGCCTTTGCCTGTGCTGCGCCGGATTTCAGCTTTCTGCTGGCAGATAAGCTGCTGGCGTTGGCAGAGCTGGCGAAAATTCCTGCGATTTTGGTGCTCAACAAGGAGGATAACGCTCCTGCGGGCCTGATTGAGCAGGTGAAGGCAGTTTATGAGCCTATCGGCTACGAGGTTTATACTCTGTCGGCACAGAACGGCACCGGCGTGGAGGCTCTGCGAGAGCGACTGCGTGGTAAAATTTGCGCCTTTGGCGGACCTTCGGGCGTAGGCAAATCGTCTACCATCAACGCTATCGACAGCAGCGTGGACCTGCGCACGGGCGAGGTTAGCGAAAAAATCGGCCGCGGCAAGCATACTACACGCTATGCGCAGTTGCTGCCGTTCGACGAAGGCTATATTGCGGACACTCCGGGCTTCGGCAATCTGCTGCTGGAGGGACTGACATCTGAAATGGTGCTGGCCTCCTTCCGTGAGTTTGCCGATTATGAGGCAGGCTGCAGGTTCTGTCCCTGTACGCATACGCACGAGCCTGTCTGCGGTGTAAAGGATGCTGTGGCTGCAGGAAGGATTTCTGCCAGCCGTTATGAATCATATTTGACAATGTTAGCAGAGGTAAAACTCCTGCAAGAGAAAGAGGGAAGAAAATGATGATTAAAGTTGCTCCATCAATTTTATCTGCCGATTTTGCATATCTGGCAGACGAAATCAAAAAAATTGAAGCTGCCGGTGCCGACTGGGTACACATCGATGTTATGGACGGCCAGTTTGTACCTAACCTGACCTTCGGTGCTCCTGTAGTGAAAAAAATCCGTAAGGTAACCGATCTGTTTTTCGACTGCCATCTGATGGTAGAAAATCCGGAAAAATACATTGCTGATTTCAAGGCTGCCGGTGCCGACCAGATTGTTGTACACGTTGAAACCACCAAGCACCTGCACCGCTGCATCCAGCAGATTAAGGCTGAGGGCATGAAGGCCGGCGTTGCGCTGAATCCCGCTACCAGCCTGAGTACGGTAGAAGAAATTCTGCCTTACGTTGACATGGTACTGCTGATGACAGTTAACCCCGGCTTCGGTGGCCAAAGCTTTATTGAAGGCGTAGTGCCGAAGATTGAGCGCCTGCATGCGATGATTACCGAGCGTGGCCTGAACGTAGATATTCAGGTTGACGGCGGCGTTAATGCCGAAACCTCCAAGCTGGTGAAGGCTGCCGGTGCCAACGTATTGGTAGCAGGCTCCTATGTTTATGGCGCTGAGGATACTGCTGCTGCTATTGCCAGCCTGAAATAGTATTCAGCGATTAGTGAACAGTAAATAGTGTTCGGAGAATAAGAAAAACCGTCCTTCCCGTTGTCTGCATAATCGCAGACTGGGAAGGACGGTTTTGTTTTTAGCGTTATTTTTTTTCGGAATCGTTGGCTTTTTGCCAAATGTACCACACTGCGAGCGAGCGCCAGGGACGCCAGCTTTCTGTTAGTGTATTGATTTTGCCGCGTTTAGGAATTTCGCTCAGATTGAGCATTTTTTGCAGCTCCTTTTTGAAAATGAAGTCGGCGCTGGGAACAACGTCCGTGCGGCACAGAGCCAACAGCAGAAACATTTCGATGGTCCATTGACCGAGACCGCGGATTTGCATCAGCTGTTTGGTAATCTGGCTGTCGGTCATATCATCGAACTTATCCATGGTTACGCTGCCATTGATGACTGCTTCAGCAAAGCTGCGCACGTAATCTATTTTTTGCTTTACAAGACCGATTTCGAGCAGAGCATCAATCGGGGTTGCCAGTACTGCCTGCGGTGTAATGGGATTGCCGGTGAGGGCTTCCAGCTTTTTCATCAGCTCCTGGCTGACATTTGGCGGCAGCTGTTGGGCAATTATACCGGTTAATAATGTAGTAAAATAAACCTCTTTAGATTTTGGGGTTAACGGACATGGCGAATAACGTGTAACTAATGGGGCGAGCTCTGGAACGTTTTCACGCAGATAGCGGTCACCAATAGACCAATCTGGGGCTTGGCACATAAGCATCCTCCTTTATGTTTACTTTATTACAATATTATAATACGAAATTAACGGTTAGACAAACGAAAAAAATGCAGAATAATAGCAATAAAAGACGTTTTCTATGAACGAAGCCGTTCAGAAATGTTTTTTCTTTGAATCATGAAGAAAAATAAAAGCAGACGACAAGACAGATTAATATTTGCACTTTTTTCAGTAAAGCTGTATAATTAATCTGGTTGACAATCTATATTTGTAATTAAAATGTAAGGAGACGATGAAATGTCTGAAGTCAGAGTAAGATTTGCTCCCAGTCCTACTGGGTATTTACATATTGGTGGTGCGCGTACTGCGCTGTTTAACTGGCTGTTTGCTCGCAAAATGGGCGGCAAGCTGATTCTGCGTATCGAAGATACCGATATTGAACGTCTGAAAGAGGATTCCGTGAGCCAAATCCTTACCAGCCTGAAATGGTTGGGCATCAACTGGGATGAAGGCCCGGAGGCCGGCGGCGAATACGGTCCTTACTATCAGTCCGAGCGCTTTGATATTTACAAAAAATATGCTCAGCAGCTGCTGGACGAAGGCAAAGCATACTACTGCTTCTGCACTACCGAGGATCTGGCTGCACAACGTGAAAAACAACGCGCTGCTAAGCAACCGTTCCGCTATGCACGTACCTGCCGCGATATTCCGGCAGAAGAGGCTAAAGCACGTATCGCTGCAGGCGAACCGTATTCTATCCGTATCAAGATTCCTGCCGAGGGCAGCATCACCGTGCATGACCTGATTCATGGCGAAGTTACCTTTAACATGGACCAGTTCGACGATTTCGTAATTGTAAAATCCAACGGTATTCCTACCTATAACTTCGCTGTTTGTGTCGATGACCATCTGATGGGCATGACTCACGTACTGCGCGCCGAGGAACATCTTTCCAACACTCCGAAGCAGCTGCTGGTTTACGAAGCACTGGGCTGGGAGCCGCCTAAGTTCGGTCATATGCCGATGATTCTGGCTATGGACCGTTCCAAGCTGAGCAAACGCCACGGTGCAACCTCCGTTGAAGAATTCCGCAGTCAAGGCTACCTGCCGGAAGCTATCATCAACTATCTGACTCTGCTTGGCTGGGGCCCTGGCGATGAGCGCGAAATCTTCACTCTGGAAGAAACCGTTAAGCTGTTTGAGCTGGAGCAGATGAGCAAAAAGGCTGCTATTTACGACACCAAAAAGCTCACCTGGATGAACGGCCAATATCTGTCCGAGCTGCCGCTGGCAAAAATTCTGCCGGATGCTAAGCCCTTCTTCGTGAAAGATGGCCTGGTAACCGAAGAATGGTTCAACGATGCTGCCAACGAAGCATACTTTGAAAAGCTCGTAGACGTTGTACGTGTACGTGTTAAAACTCTGCAGGAGGTTGCTGATGCCTCCACCTACTTCTTCAAGGATGTTGAAGAGTATGATGAAAAGGGTGTAGCTAAGCACTTCAAGGCAGAAAATATTCCTGTTCTGGAGCAGTGCATTGCAGCAATTAAAGCTGATGATGTATATGACCTGGCTTCTACCGAAGCAGCATACAATAAGATTGCTGCCGATAACGGTCTGGCTCTGGGCAAGGTTATCCATCCGACTCGTCTGGCTCTGACCGGACGCACCGTAAGCCCCGGTATGTTTGACGTTATGGTTCTGCTGGGTAAGGAAAGAACTCTGGCACGTCTGGAAAAGGCTGTTGAGTTCATTAAAAGTTTATGATTGTAAAATAGCGATTGGCGGCTAGTTTTAGCGCGATTGCTTTAATTAAGCAGGAGGGCTTTTCTTCCTGCTTAATTTTTACCAAGAGATTCAAGGCTTGGAACATTGTTTTTGGAAAGGAGCTGCAGGCTATGAAAATCCTGTTGACAACATTATTGTGCTTATGTTTATCTCTGCCGGTGCTGGCAGACCAGCAGACTACGGTGCTTACCGAACAGACCTCTGTTGGCAAGGCAACGGCAACGCTGCCCTACATCGACGGCAGTAATTCCGCAGAGCTGGAAAAACAGGCCAACGCTATGGTGCGCGATGCTGCAGCTAAGCTGGTAAAAGAGGTAGGCGGTCAGGGCAGTATAACCTATAAGGTAATGCTGAACCGTCCGAGCTTGGTAAGCCTGCTGCTGGAGGCAGACAACGGCGGACGCAAGGCGTACACCGGACTGAATCTTGATTTGACTACCGGCAAGGAGTTCGAGGTTACGGATTTCTTTGTCGATAATGATAACGTAAAGGCAGCTTTGGGCAATTATGATAATGTGCTCTTCGGCGAAGAGGGCTTGTTTGTGCGCAGCAAGAAGAACGCAGCGTATAGCAGCTTTGTGCCCTATAGGGATGTAGTTACCTCTCTGCGTATCGGCGAAGCGGGACGCTTGCTGCAGCTGGCGAAAATTACCGATAAGGCTGCAGGCAAAACATTGCGTTTGCCTGCAAGCGGACTGATGGCGCTGAAGCTGGACAGCAATCCTTCCACCGGCTACGGCTGGCAATTTGCCTGCAGCTCACCGGCAGTAAGCAGGGTAGGCAGCTCGTTTACTATTCCGCGCAGTGAAGAGGAAAGAGTTGGCGCACCCGGCATTGAAATTCTGGTGCTGGCGGTTACCAAGCCAGGCACCTATAATATCCGCATGGATTATAAGCGCTCTTGGGAAAAGCTGAGCCTGCAAAGCTTTAACTTTACCGTTATCGCAGAATAAGCTAGAGGATGTGTTTATGGAAAAAGCATCAGTTTCTGTAAAAATATATAATAGTACCTATGCATTAACGACCTCTGCCTCCGAAGAGCAGGTACTGAAAATAGCAGCAGAGGTAGACAGAAGAATGCAGGAGCTGGCAGAAAGCAAAAAGCTGCTGCAGACGGATAAGCTGGCTATTTGGACTGCGCTCGATCTGGCGGCTGAAAGATTGGAGCTGCAGGAAAAATGTGCTGCTTTGAAGCAGGAGATGCAGGAAAAGAGTACTGCTATGGAGCAGGAAATGCAGCAAAAATGTATAGCAACAGAGCAGCAATTGCAGGAGCAATATACTGCAATGGAACAGCAGATGCAGCAAAGAAATGCTGCTCTGGTACAAGAGCTGCAAGAGCTGCAGGCCAGATATGAAAGACTGCAGGCAGCAGTGCGTGAAAGGTAGATAATATATGGAAAAGAAAACAATAGAACTGCTTGCTCCCGCAGGCAGCTGGGAAGCATTGGAGGCAGCGGTAAACGCCGGCGCCGATGCTGTATATATGGGCGGTAAAGCCTTTGGCGCACGTGCCTATGCCAGCAATTTTGATGAAGAGGAAATGGCGAAGGCGGTGTATTTTGCGCATATGCACCATGTGCGCCTGTATATTACCGTCAATACTTTGGTTGATGACAGCGAGCTGGAGGCCTTGTCCGACTACCTGCTGTTTTTGAATAACGTGGGCGTAGACGGACTGATTGTACAGGATTTGGGTGTTATCCGTCTGGCGCAGAAAATTGTGCCGGAGCTGCCGCTGCACGCCAGCACGCAGATGAGTATTACAAATAGCAGTGGTGTAGACTTCGCCATGGGTGCAGGCATGGAGCGCAGCGTATTGGCGCGCGAGCTGAGCCTGAAGGAAATCGGCGCGGCCTGCAGCCGCGGCAGTGAAATTGAAACCTTTATTCATGGCGCTTTGTGCGTATGCTACAGCGGTCAATGCCTGATGAGCAGTCTTATCGGCGGCCGCAGCGGCAACCGCGGACGCTGTGCCCAGCCTTGCCGTCTGCCGTATAAGCTGCTCAACGCGAAGGATGAGGATATGCTGCAGGGCAAGGATGCAGGCCAGTATCTGCTGAGCCCCAAGGATATGAATACCTTGAGCATTTTGCCGCAGCTGATTGACGCAGGAGTTGTGTCCTATAAAATCGAAGGACGCATGAAGCGCCCCGAATATGTTGCGGTAGTAGTAGATGCTTATCGCCGTGCGATTGACAGCTATCTTGCCGGTGACTACAATGTGCTGGAGGAGGATTTGGCGAATATAGAGCAAATCTTCAACCGTGACTTTACCACCGCTTATCTGGAGCGTCGTCCCGGACGCACGATGATGAGCGACCGCCGTCCCAACAACCGCGGCGTGCTTATCGGTCGTGTAGCGAAGCTGGATAAAAACCGTAATAAGGCAGTTATCAAGCTGGATAAGGAGCTGCATCTGGGCGATGGCTTGGAGTTCTGGGTAAGCGTGGGTGGACGCGTGGGTACCACTGTTACGGATATGCTGTGCGGCGGCAACAGTGTGCAGAGCGCTGCTCCCGGCCAGCAGGTAACGATTGATGTGCCTAACGGCGTACGTTTGAATGACCGCGTTTTCCGTACTCTCGACAGCAGACTGATGAGCTATGCGCAGCAGTTCTTTGGACCGGACGCCAAAAAACGCATTCCGGTGGATGCTGTTGTTACTGCGCGCTTAGGCGAGCCTATGACCGTTACGCTGACGGATGATGAAGGCAATGTCGGCTACGGTGAAACCGATTTTATTGTCGAGGCAGCACGCAAGCGTGCGCTGGACGAGGCCGGTGTGCGCAAGCAGCTGGACCGCTTGGGTACGACAGAATATTTTCTGAACAGCCTGCTCTTTGAGCATGATGAAAATGTTATGGTGCCGATGAGCGAAATGAACGAAGCACGCCGTATGGCGTGCGAAGCACTGGACGCTGCGCGTTTGAGTGCTTTCGCTCCTGCGCGCACAGCGGTGCACAGCTTCAGCGAGCAATTAGTGCCGCAGGCACATAAGGCTAAACAGCATGAAACCGTTCTGGTAGTGCATTGCGATAGCGTTGAGAAGGTCAATGCTGCGCTGCAGGCAGGTGCGGAGCGTATTCTCTTCGGCGGTGACTGCTTCAACCATCAGCTGCCGTCCGAGGCGGATTATGCTAAGGCTGCCAAGCTGGTGCGCAAGGCAGGCCGTCAGCTGGCCTTTGCTACTCCGCGTATCATTAAAGAAGCACAGCTGGCATATTTCGACAAGCTCTTCAAATTGTGGGAAGAGCTGCAGCCGGATTTTGTTTATATCAACAACAACGGTTTGTGGCCCTTGGCAAAGAAGTACGTTGGACTCAACCTGGTGGCAGACATGTCTTTGAACATCTTCAACAGTCAGACGCTGCAGTTCTGGCAGGAGCAGGGCGCTGCAGGTGCAGTGCTCAGCCCCGAGCTGACTATGGCGCAGGTTGAGCATCTTGTGAGCGTCAGCTCGCTGCCGTTGGAGTGCATGATTCAGGGACGCTTGGAGATGATGGTTTCCGAATACTGTGTAGGCGGCAGCTTCCTGGGTGCGTTGGATAAGGGTACCTGCAAGTTTAACTGTGCAGAGCCTTTGTTCCTGGGCGACCGTAAGGATGCACGCTTCCCGATTGTGACGGACCAGTTCTGCCGTATGCATATTCTGAACGCACATGAGCTTTCGATGACTGCCAATGTGCAGCATATGGCGGAAGCAGGCGTAGCGGCGCTGAGAATTGACGGCCGTGATTACGATGCAGCACGCTTGGGCGAGCTTGTGGCGCTGTACCGTAAGATTATCGGCGGAGCGGTGGAGGCACCGGAAAATCTGCCGGGTACTACAAGAGGCCACTATTTCAGAGGCGTAATGTAAAAGTAAATATAAGCTGAATCCCCTGTCGGCAGTTGTCGACAGGGGATTTTTGACGCTTGTAAGCTCTAATAGTGATATGTGTGCGATATAGTTGTTTTCAAAGGCTTCGTTATAAGAGCTATGGATAATTTTCAGGCTGGTGCAATTATTTTGGCCAGAAAAAACTTTGCAGCATCTTTCCGTTTATGCCTGATTTATGATATAATATTAAAGTTATAGAGAAAAAAGACCATAAGGTCAGAAGATAAATTTAATAGGAAAAGAGGAATGTGAAATGACAAATGGATTTGCAGCCTTAAAGGTTTGTGCGCACACCGTAGAGCCGCTCCAGAAAATGGGCATCAAAAAGCCGATGCCAGTACAGGAGCAGGCTATCCCGGCGCTGTTTGCCGGACGTGACGTAATCGCCCGTGCGCAGACAGGAACAGGCAAGACACTGGCGTTTTTGGTGCCGCTGGCAGAAAAAATCGACATTGCCAAAAGCTATGTGCAAGCATTGGTAATTACACCGACACGCGAGCTGGCACAGCAGATTGCCACCGAAATGAAAAAAATCCTGGGCGAAAGCGATATTAAGGTACTGGCTGTTACCGGCGGACGTGATTTCGAAACGCAAAAATATAAGCTGGAGGGACGCAGCCATGTGCTGATCGGTACTCCCGGACGCTTGTTGGACCATATCCGCAAGGGTAATACCGACCTTGGTGGTGTACGCTATCTGGTACTGGACGAGGTAGACGAAATGCTGCAGCAGGGCTTTATGGATGAAGCACTTGATTTGATTGCTATGACTGCACCGGAGCACCAGACTATGCTTTGCTCCGCAACACTTTCGGAAGAAGTGCGCAAGCTGGGACGCAAGCTGACGAAAAACTGCGCACTGATTGATATCAATCCTGATCAGGCTACCGTTGAAAAAATCAAGCAGGTTTGCCTGAAAACAACCGATGAATATAAGAATAAGGCTGTGGCAGCACTCATTGACCGTCTGAACCCGTATCTGATGATTGTCTTCTGCATGAGCAAGGAGCGTACTAAGGAGCTGGGCGATTGGCTGGGCATGCAGGGTTATAACGTTGACGTACTGCATGGCGAAATGTCTCCTGCCAAACGCAAAACTGTTATGAAGGCCTTCCGTGATGCCAAAATCCAGATTCTGGTTGCCAGTGACCTGGCTGCTCGCGGATTGGACGTTGAAGGCGTAACCCATGTTGTGAACTATGATATTCCGCATGATGTCGACTGGTATGTTCACCGCATCGGCCGTACAGGACGTGCAGGCAATGAGGGCGAAGCAATTACGCTTTATACCGCCGACGAGGTTAAATGGCTGCGTAATATCGAAACCAAGCTGGATATTCTGATGGAACGCCAAAATCTGGAGGGCGGTGTTGTGGCACGTCGCGTCGCTGTGGCTGCCAAAAAGAAGAAGCCTGCTTCACCTAAGCGCGGACGCAATGCTGTTGCTGATAAACGCAAGGCTCCTAAAACAGGCAGCAACCGCCGTCAAGGTGTGAAAAAAAAGTAAGTTCGTTCTGTGCTGCTTGCCAAAGCTAGTCTTTTGTGATATATTGAACATAGAAAGACAACCGCCCACAGAGGTGGGTTGCCTGAAGTAACTGGTTTAGAAAAATCCGCTCCGCTACTGGGCAAAGTTTTGGGGGCGGTTTTTCTATGCACGCATTATTTACAAAATTATCTCCAACTCTTGACAAACAGCGCTGCATTTTATATACTAACAGTTAAGCTAAGAAGAAGAGTAGTAGTCTGCAAAATCAGCGAGCCGTGACAGTGCAAGGCGGCAAAGGCGGATGAAGGCGCTTTGGAGCTGTAATAGTATATTGATTGAGGCGGGCTGCAGTTATTGCAGTCAAGCAGGGTGGAACCGCGGAGTTTGAGATGTATGCACTCCGTCCCTGTAACATTTAAGTTACGGGGACGCGGGTGCTTTTTTGTTTTTTAGGACAAAGCTGCTGCCATTGCCGTCTTTGTAACAAATATAGGAGGTAAAACATGGATTTTCAGACAATTATTTTGAAGCTGCAAAAATTCTGGGCAGGCCAAAACTGCATTATGGCACAGCCCTATGACATCGAAAAAGGCGCAGGCACAATGAACCCGTCTACCTTTTTACGCGTACTCGGACCTGAGCCCTGGCGTGTGGCTTATGTAGAGCCTTCTCGTCGTCCGGCAGACGGCCGTTACGGTGATAACCCGAACCGTCTGTTCCAACATCATCAATTCCAGGTTATCGTAAAGCCTTCTCCGGAAAATATTCAGGAGCTGTACCTGCAGAGCCTGGCTGAGCTTGGCATTCATCAGGAGGAGCATGATATCCGCTTTGTAGAAGATAACTGGGAATCCCCGACTTTGGGCGCTTGGGGCCTTGGCTGGGAGGTTTGGCTGGATGGTATGGAAATCACCCAGTTCACCTACTTCCAACAGGTAGGCAGCATTGACGTTAAGCCTGTAACCGTTGAAATCACGTACGGCCTGGAGCGTCTGGCTATGTATATCCAGGGCGTAGAAAACGTATTTGATATCCAATGGGTTGGCGACATCACCTACGGTGACGTGTTCCACACCAACGAGGTGGAGCAATCCTTCTACAACTTCCAGGTAGCAGACACCGCGCTGCTGTTTGACCTGTTCGACAAATATGAAGCAGAAGCTAAGCGCGTTATTGAGCTTGGTTATATCCGTCCTGCTTATGATTACGTTCTGAAATGCTCCCATGCCTTCAACCTGCTGGATTCCCGCGGAGCAATCAGCGTAAGTGAACGTACTGCCTACATCGGCCGTGTACGTGCGATGGCCCGCCTGTGTGCAAAGGCTTATGTAGCACAACGTGAAGAAATGGGCTTCCCGCTGCTCAAGAAAGGGGAGAAATAATAATGGAAAAATTACTTTTTGAAATCGGTACAGAAGAGATTCCTGCGAAATTTATGCCTGCCATTCTGGCACAATTAAAGGATTTGGCAGAAAAGAAAATGACTGAGCTGCGTATTCCCTTCGAAGCAGTTAAAACCTATGGCACTCCCCGTCGTATGACCTTCATTGCCAGCGGCGTTGCCGAGGCTCAGGAGGACAGCACTGTTGAGGCTAAAGGTCCTTCCGCAAAAATCGCTTTTGTAAGCGGCGCACCTTCCAAGGCTGCTATCGGCTTTGCCCGCGGTCAGGGCGTAGACGTAAAAGAGCTCGTTGTCCGCGATGAATATGTATATGCTGTTAAGCATCTGGCAGGCCAACCGGTTAAGGATTTGCTGCCGGGCCTGCTGACTGATATCCTCACCAGCCTGAACTTCCCGAAAAACATGCGTTGGGCAGATCATGAATTCAAATTTGTTCGCCCGATTCGCTGGCTTGTTGCACTGTTCGGCGATGAAGTTATCCCAGTTGAAATTACCGGTGTAAAATCCGGCAAATTCAGCCGTGGTCACCGCTTTCTGCGTCCTTCCGCTCTGGATAACGCTAAAGCTCATGAGTCCATCGGCGATGCTGCCAAGGCTCTGTTCGACACCGTAAAGAGCAAGGCTAAGAACGCAGTAGCTTCCGCTGCTATCGGCACCATCGGCGCTGTAGAAATCCCCGATGCTGATTCCTATGAAAAGGTTATGTATGACAACTATGTAATGGTTGATCAGGATGCTCGCCGTGAGCTGATTCGTCAACAGGTTACTGACCTGGCAATTGCCGAAGGCGGTCATGCCGAAATCAACGAGGACCTGCTGGAGGAAGTAAACTATCTGGTAGAATGGCCGACTGCTCTGTGCGGCAAATTCGAAGAAAAATTCCTTGCTCTGCCGAAGGAATGCATCATCACCCCGATGCGCGAGCATCAGCGTTACTTCCCGGTACTGGCAGAGGACGGCTCCCTGCTGAACAAGTTCATCACCGTCCGCAACGGCGGCAAGGAGCATCTGGAAATTGTTGCTCACGGTAACGAGCGCGTACTGCGTGCACGTCTGAGCGATGCTGAATTCTTCTTCAACGAAGACAGAAAACAAACTTTGGCTGACCGTCTGGAAAAACTCAAAACTGTTTCCTTCCAGGAAGGCCTGGGCAATATGAACGATAAGAGCAAACGTCTGGTACAGGCTGTTGATATGCTGGCTATGGCTATCAATGCCAAGGTTGATAAAGAAAAGCTGGAGCGCACTGCACTGCTGTGCAAATGCGACCTGGTAACCGGTATGGTTATCGAATTCACTGAGCTGCAGGGCGTTATGGGCCGTGAATATGCTAAGCTCGACGATGAAGCTCCTGAGGTTGCACTGGGAATTTACGAGCATTATCTGCCGCGCTTTGCCGGTGACGAGCTGCCGACTACTGATATCGGCCGTCTGACCGGTATTGCCGACAAGCTGGACAACATCTGCGCTACCTTCAGCCGCGGTCTGGCGCCGACCGGTTCTCAGGATCCGTACGCACTGCGCCGTCAGGCTCTGGGCATCATCAACATTTTGCTGGACGGCAACTACCATGTATCTCTGTACAAGGTTATCGCCGGTGCTCTGTACCTGCTGAACATCCCGGCAGAGGATACCAAAAAGCTCGTACCGCAGATTGCTGAGTTCATGAAACAGCGCCTGCGCAACATGCTGATAGATCAGGGCATCCGTTATGACGTAGTTGACGCAGTTCTGGCTGACCAGATGAACGACGATTTCACCGATCTTGTTGCCCGTGCTAAGGATCTGAACAGCTTTGTTGCTTCCGCAGAGGCTCCGGCACTGATTCAGGCTGCAACCCGTGTTGCTAACCTGTGCAAGAAGATTGAAGAAGAATCCGCTATCAACCCGCAGCTCTTTGCAGTTGAAGCTGAAGGCGCTCTGCACAATGCTGCTATGGCAGCCAGCAAGGAAGTGCTGGTTGCAGCAACCAAGTATGACTATGCTGCAGTTCTGGCTGAAGCAGTTAAGCTGGTTGACCCGATTAACAAATTCTTCGAAGATGTTATGGTTATGGACGAGGACGTTCGCGTGAAGAACAATCGTCTGGCACTGTTGGCAGCAGTTAAGGATATTACCCATGCTGTAGGTGACCTGAGCGTTATCGTACAATAATAAAAGCTAAGGAGATTTAGTCTAATGGAACAATTTAATGCAGAAGCAAAAGCACTTGTAGAAATGCAGAACGAATACGTTTTACTGACCGGCAAAAACCCTAGCGAAATGTGCCACGATGATTTCATCCGCGCAGAAGAGCTGAACGTACAGATTAAGGACGCAACCAAGGTTATGGCTGCGCTGGCAATCGAATTTGCTGGCTACAAAAAAGACGAAAAGGGCCTGTGGGTAGAAAAATAATTCTCTCGCTGTGCTTTTTAACAGCCTTTGGGGCTTAAGACCATAAGCCTCGCGTGATTGTTTTTGTAATTTAACCGGTCTCTGATATGCTATTACATATAGCTGTCGGAGGCCGGTTTTATTTTTGCTTAAAATAAAATAAGCGCCGGAGCTCCTGACCTGAAATTGAATCAGATCAAGACTCGAGCACTTATTAGAGCAACGTTTTGTTAGTGTAAGGCTTTAGCTGTTACAGCTTTGCTGCCCACAGCCCGTGCAGGTTGCAATATGCATATGCAGCGAGCGGAGCTGCATCACCGGCAAGAGCAAAAACAGCCTCCGGCTTGTCACCGGGCTTTAAGATATAGCGCTGACCGCCATGAGTTGTCTGCAGATAAATCCATTGGATGTAGTGCTTTTCAATCATGGGATGCTCCACGCTGCCTACAGCTACACGCACTGTGCTGCCGTCAACTGTGATAACCGGCACATGCTTTTCCTGCGCTGCGTCCTCGGTGTTGGCAACAAGTTCCTGCATCGGCTTACCGCAGCAGACAAGCTCACCGCCGCCGTCCTGAATCAGGCCGACGATATTACCGCAAATACTGCATTTCAAAAATTTTACTGCCATTGTGCATCGCTCCTTTCGCAAAATAAAACCTTTTTAAACCTGGAAACTCAATGTCCCTAACTTAATTATAGCTTATGTTATATGCAAAGTATATAGCTTTGCGAAAAATGTTGCACACTTATCACAATTACAGGATACGGCAAAGGACTTTATTTGGAATGTAATAGGGGCTGTAGAGTCATCATAAACTATTATCTTACAGCTCTGCTGTTTCTTTGCAAGCCATGTTTGTGATATAATTATAGATATATATAATAAATGGTAAAGGTTGGGTGGATTTTTATGAAGCAGATAATTCCTGTAAAACAGGGTGATAATATTACATTAACGATTAATGGTCTCGGCAGCAGCGGCGAGGGTGTAGGCAAGTACGAGGGCTTTACGGTTTTCGTTAAGGGTGCGCTGCCGGAGGAAGAGGTACGCGTAACTATTACGCTGGTGAAGAAAAGCTACGCTGTAGGTGCGCTGGAGGAGATTGTCAAAGCATCTGCCGAGCGTGTGGAGCCTGCGTGCCCGGTGTATAAGGAATGCGGCGGCTGCCAGCTGCAGCATTTGAGCTATAAGGGACAGCTGGCATGCAAGCGTCAGCAGGTGCAGGATGCACTCACCAGAATCGGACATCTTAATTTAGAGGCATTGCCGGTGTTGGGGGCGGCGGAGCCGTGGAGCTATCGCAATAAGATGCAGTTCCCGGCGGCAGCGGACGCCGAAGGCGTGCTGCATATAGGCTGTTATGCGACGGCAACGCACAGCGTTGTAGATACGGATGCCTGCATGATTTCCAAAGAGGCGAACAATGCGATTATGAAAACTGTCCGTACCTGGATGCAGCATTATAACATCAGCGCTTATGACGAAAAGACAGGTAAGGGACTCGTGCGCCATATTATGGGACGCGTGGGCGTGCACAGCGGCGAGGTGATGGCGGTTATCATTACCTCCGGCTATGACATTCCGCATCGCGGTGTGCTGATTGAATGGCTGAAGCGTCATGTTCCGGGACTGGTGAGCGTGGTGCAGAACATCAACAAAAAGCAGACCAACGTGGTCATGGGCAGCAAAACTCGTGTGCTGTACGGAGCGGAATCGATTAAGGACAGCCTGGGAAGCCTGAGCTTTCATATTTCCGCACAGGCCTTCTTCCAGGTGAACAGTGAGCAGGCAGAAAAGCTGTATAACAAGGCGCTGGAGTTTGCGGCGCTGAGTGGTAAGGAAACCGTGGTGGACGTTTACTGTGGTACCGGTACGATTTCTCTGTATCTGGCGCGCCACGCCAAACAGGTTTATGGTATCGAAATTGTGGCGCCTGCGATTGAAAACGCCAAGAAAAATGCTGAGGAGAATAAATGCGCTAATGCGGAATTTATCTGCGGCGATGCAGCGGTAGAGCTGCCGAAGCTGCTGGCCGGCGGCGTGCGTCCGGACGTGGTTGTTGTAGATCCTCCGCGTGCAGGCTGCGAGCAGAAGGTGCTGGCGGCGATTGCCGAGGTGCAGCCTGAGCGCGTTGTGTATGTGTCCTGTAATCCGGCATCCCTGGCGCGTGATTTGGCGTTTATGGAACAGCATGGGTATAAGGCGATTGTGGCACAGCCGGTGGATATGTTCCCGATGACGAGCCATGTGGAAACTGTGGTGCTCTTAAACCGCATGAATACGGCATTTTAAGGGTTTCGGAAGGGTGAAAAATGCGTGTACGTACACCATCTGTACACCAATATCTTTTGCAACTTTATAGAAGGAGCCTTGCGTAAGCTGGTAGCTTTAGGAAAGCTTAAGCGTGAGGGTTTATGTGATGACATTCTTTCAATACTTCCCGAACAGCTTCAGAAGGGAGCGTGTTATGTAATGACTAAGCAATTAAAGCTGCCTGTAGGCATAGACAGCTTTGAGGAAATCCGCAAAAGTGAATTTTATTATGTTGATAAAACAAAGCTTGTTGAGCAGCTTTCGGAGAACTGGGGAGCAGTAAATCTGTTTACCAGACCGCGTCGCTTTGGCAAGACTCTAAATATGAGCATGCTCAAATGCTTTTTTGAAATAGGCACGGACAGAACTCTGTTTGATGGACTTTATATAGCTGAAAAACAGCCGCTTTGCGAGCAGTATCTGGGGAAATTCCCTGTGCTGTTTATTTCGCTCAAGGGGATTGACGGCGATAGCTTTGAGCAAGCAAGCTATGCATTTACTAACATTGTTGCCAATGAGGCCAGACGCTTCGTTTTTTTGCTTGCTAGTGACAAGCTTACCGAAAAGGATAAGGATGAATACCGTGCACTGATTGCTATGCGTGAGGGAATATACACTATGGATGAAAAAATCCTTGTCACCTCTTTGCAAAAGCTGTCAGAACTTTTGTGTAAGCATTATGATAAGCAGGCTATCCTTCTTATCGATGAATACGATGTTCCTTTGGATAAGGCCTTTCAAAATGGCTATTACCGGGAAATGGTTACGCTGCTCAGAGGCATATTTGGCAATGCGTTAAAAAGCAATCCTTTTTTGAAGTTTTCTGTTTTGACAGGCTGTCTGCGCGTATCGAAGGAAAGCATTTTCACCGGCATGAATAATTTTAAGGTGCTTTCTATAACTGATCCGCGTTTTGATGAACAGTTTGGTTTTACTGAAGATGAGGTGAGCCAGCTGCTTACTGCCTATCATTTGGAGGAGCATTTACCGGAAATCAAGGAATGGTATGACGGGTACCGCTTTGGCGATGCTGATGTATATTGCCCTTGGGATGTAATCAATTACGTGGATTTGCTGCGCTATGATGCTCAGGCAAAGCCACAGGCTTACTGGATTAACACCAGCAGCAATGCTTTAGTGAAGCGTTTTGTGGATAAGGCAGATAAATCAACGAGGGATGAGCTGGAGCGTCTTGTTGCAGGCGAGCAGATAGAAAAGCATTTGCGTCTTGATTTGACATATGATGAGATTGATAATAGTATCGAGAATCTTTGGAGCGTTTTGTTTACGACTGGTTATCTGACTCAGGCAGGCATGACGGAGGATGGTGCTTATAAGCTTATTATCCCTAACGCGGAGGTTAGAGAGGTTTATAAGCTGCAAATACAGGACTGGTTTAAGCGCATTGTTTTTGCCAATACGGAGCAGCTGGAGCTTTTTTGGCAGGCTTTAGCAAAAGGTGATGCCAAGGCAGCAGAAAGATATTTAAACAAGACGTTGAGTAATACTATCAGCCTTTTTGATATCAAGGGACAAACGAAGGATAAGGAAAACAGCTATCACTTATTTTTGGCAGGCTTGCTTATAGGTAATGCTGAGTGGCTGGTGCGTTCTAATAGGGAAGCAGGCGATGGCTTTGCTGATATAATAGTAGAAACCGATGATCCTGATGCCGGACTTGTTATTGAGCTGAAGAGCGTTAGCGGGATTACGGAGCTTGACGGCGCGTGCGCGAGAGCTTTGCAGCAGATACATGAGCGCCATTATTACGAATATTTGCGTGATGAGGGACGCGAGGATATTTGGGCCTATGGCATTGCCTTTTATAAGAAAAGGTGCAGGGTTATGGCAGAGAGGATATAAGGTTCTAAAACCATAGTTTCCAAAAAAATTAAGGATTCCGCAGCTTACCTGATGCAGGTAGTCTGGCGGAATCCTTTTTTTCAACTTACACTCTTTTTATTTTTCAAAGGTGCCTTTGACAAGCGCTTCGCCTGCTGCCACCATGATTCGGCCTTTGGCGATTACGGTGTCTACGTCATAGCTGTCGCTGTAAATAATCAGATCGGCATCACTGTCGGTCTGCAGGCAGCCCTTTTGCGGATATAAGCCGTTAGCCTGAGCTGGATTGCTGCTGACAACCTTTGCTACAACCTCCGGGGGAACGCCTGCAAGCAGAGCATCCTTAACTTCCTCCTGGAAGGAATCCGGCGAAACGGCAAGCTGCTTTTGGCTGCCGTCGGGAAGTGTAACGCTCATGCAGCCGTTGGCATCCGAGCTCATGGTGACTCTGTCCATTGGCACGCCTTCTTCATAAAGGATTTTAATGGCGTCGCTGGGCTTGACGCAGGCTGGGAAGCCGTCCTGCTCCCTGATGCCGGAGGTGATATCTACATAACCGCCTAAGCGGGCAAATTCCTTGGCCTGCTCAAAAAGATGGAAAGCGCGGTTGACGTGGGTGGGGATAAAATGACGGGCGGGGATTTCCGTTTCGCGTACAATTGCCAGCAGAACATCCATGCCACGCTTGCCTACGCCCATGTGGAACTGCACAACGCCGGCCTTGCCGGAAAGCATACCGCCCAGGCGAGCCTGTGTAAGCACCTTTTCCAGCTCCTCGCGTGTAGGCTGCGAGCTTCTGTGGTCGGATAAGGCAACCTCGCCGATGCCAAGGCATTCGTTAATCAGGATGATGTCGCGGCGCACATCACCGGTCATGTTATGCAGGGGGATTTCGTAGGAGCCGGTGAGCATGTACGCGGTGATACCTTCATGCGTCAGGCCTCTGGCCTTCGCCAGCAGGCTTTCGTTGTGTCTGGAGGTGCCGTCTGTACCCAAAACGCCTACTACGGTAGTAATGCCAACCTTCGTCAGCTCGCTGAGGTTGATTTCCGGTGTACGGCTGTAGGGTCCGGATTCACCGCCGCCGCCGATGATGTGTACGTGCTGGTCAACATAACCGGGGACTACCTTGCGCTTTTGGGCATCAAGAATTTGGCAGTCTAAGCCTTGCGGAGCTGCAAGCTGTTGGCCTATTTTGGCGATTTCGTCATTGATGATCAGGATGTCGACTATTCCAAGGGGTTGCGGAGCGTAGACGTCCGCGTTTTTAATGAGTAAGCATTTCATGTGAGGATTCTCCGTTTCTGAAAAATTATTTATGCTTTAATTATACACTGAATTGTTGAAAATGGCACTTGGGGGAAGAAAGTTTTCGGGTTTTAATGGTATAATAGAGGTAGTAAAAATGAATTGTCATGTTATGATGGTGTGGAGAGATTGGAAGAGGGATGAAGTGTGATGAAAAAATACTCTGTGTTGACAAAATATATCAACCTTTTGAAAAATGATATTGTTGGTGAATGGAGTTGTGATAAGGAAAATGATGGTTCTTCGGAAAGACCGATGCACCTTCCTTTCGTCATTTATTCTATAACGGTTAAGAAGTTGGCAGATGATATCTATAAATTTGCCAAAGAAAGTAATGGAATAGTACCGAGTAAATATGCAGAAATTCTTCAGGCTAATGGCATAGAATGGGGTTATGATTCCATGATGAAAGCCGATGCTTCTGAATTAGATGCTCAATGCATATTGGCTTTACTGATAGCTTCTCTTAGGGCAGAGCGCTTTTGTGATGGTGCGTTATTAGGCTTTATCGAAAGTGGCGCTGTTACAAGATGGCTGAAACGTTTGCAGAAGATTGATGAAGCATAAGAAGATTTCCCTTTTTCCACCCAAAAATTTTCCCCTCTCCCTACCCGAATTCGCGCATTTGGGTAGGGCGCTTTTCTTCTTTTCACGCTACAATATAATCAAGAAAATAACTGCCAGTAACGCAGACGGCAGGAATAGGAGGGATTAATATGCAAAAGAAATTATTCTTAAGCGCAGCGCTTGGTCTGGCAATATTTGCCAACACTGCCTTTGCTGAAGTTAAGACAGATCATTTAGCCAACGAGCTCAGGTCTTATCCCGGTTGGCCGCTGGAGGTATATTGCAACGCAACTGATGTTAATGTCAGAACACAGCCTAACACCGATTGTGATGTTATCACCATGCTGCAAAAGGGAGATAAATTTTATGTAAGCAGAGTTGTAGATGTAGTAAACAGTGAATACAAATGGCTTCTTGGAACTACTGAAAAGGGCCATGTTGGTTTTATGGCAAGCAAATATCTTGATACAACCCCGCAAGCTGCCAGCGCAGCAGGACGCTTTAATGCTGCCCTCGAAGCAGATTGGATTATGGATCCGGATATTTTTGCTTCAGGTGCCTATTACCCGGGGCCTGTGGAAAAGAATACGGATGACACTATCTCCTATGCCGATAAAAAGGTGCAGGTCGGACCGCGCTTGTTCTATATAGATTCGGCAAAAAACAGAGTCAGTGAGGTGAAAATCAACAAGCTTCACGGCATGATGGCAAGCTATGCTGTCGGCCAGCAGTTTGACACAGACAGGTATATTGAGATAGACGGTTATCTGAAAATGAACGGCTGGGAGAATGATCCTATGGGCGTGGGTATATCGGATACACATCATATGTTTGGTTGGGTGAAATATGCTTATAATGCAAAAGGGCAAAAATTCCTGCACAAGAGCTTTTATGTGAAATTGGATTCTAAAGATGTGATTTCGGAAATTATTTACTGCGAGCATGACGTTCATTAAGCAAAGCAATTTTTTTATAAAGCATCTTTTGACAGGAGGTGGCGTAATGAAGCGGAAGCTGTTGAAGAGCATGTGTCTGGCAATGCTTCTGGTGGCGTTTGCCGGTTACGGCACAGAGAAAAATGCCGTATTACCGCAGATGGATTTGCCTAAGGCGGAGGCTGCTGCCAAAGCTGTACCGGTATATGAGCAGGAATATGCGAATGTTGTGGACGGCGTTTATGAATTTATCGCCAATGGTAATAGTGATAACCTGCCTGATCAGGGAAGAACCGGCATCTGTGAAGTGCGGGATTTTGCTGATCCGGAGGCAGCCCTGCAGCAGCTTGGCTACACGCTGCAGGATATCAGCGGCGACGGTGTTCCGGAGCTGCTTATCGGTTGGATTAGCCAAAAGCGCGGCTTGGGACATTACGGTAAGGAGATTTATGCGATTTACACCTTTGCGGACGGCATGGTGAAATATGTTGCGGAGGGCTGGAGCCGCAGCAGTCTGCAGCTTATGGCAAATGACAACCTGGTGACACGAGGCGGCACCGGCATTTCGCATCAGGTGCTTGCTGTTGAGCATTTGCAGCCTGACGGCAACCTCGGATGCTATGAGCTTTATTTTACCTGGCCGAAGGATGACGGCCTTTGCGTTTACCGTAACATGAACTGTAGAAGTGAGGCAGATGCTGCGCAGGAAACAGATATGACTGTGGAAGAGTTCAATGAAATGAGGTCTGAATACGCTAATAACAGTGTTGAAATTGAATATTTGCCGTTGAAGGACTTCAAAAAGCAGGGCTTTAAGGGTCTGATGAGGCAGTATCCTTCTGCAGGAGGGTGAATAGAAGCACTGATGTGCAGAGCCGGAAATATGATGGCAGTCGGAATTTAAACGGCTGCCGTTTTTTTGAGGTGAAATAAACAGCGATATATAGTATAATATACATAACTGTAACTGATATACGCTTATACCGGCTTTATATCAAATATTTTTATGAGGTGAATTAATAATGAGCAATGAATTAACCGGACGTAATGTAGGAAAAACCTGTCGTGTACACTATAAAGGTACCTTTAATGACGGCAAGCAATTTGATTCCTCCTATGACCGCGGCGAGCCGCTGGAATTTGTTTGCGGCGCAGGCCAGATGATCAAAGGCTTTGATGCAGCTGTTGCTGACCTGGAGGTCGGCGCTGAGGTTGACATCCATCTGCTGCCGGCAGAAGCATATGGCGAGGCTGACCCGAAGGCTATTTTCACTATGCCGATTGCCCAATTGCCGGGTTCCGAAAACCTGACCGTTGGCCAGAGAGTTTACCTGCAGAACCAATTTGGTCAGCCCGTACCTGTACTGGTAACCGAAAAGGATGATACCAATATCACCTTTGATGCTAACCATGAAATGGCTGGTAAGGAACTGAACTTCCATATTGAGCTGGTAGAGGTAAAATAAAGCTTCAGTCTTGTTTGCAACAAAATATTACTTGCTCTTATAGTCTATGGAATTTGCACCTATAATATGTTATAATAATATATTATAGGTGCAACTAATATTTGGGAGTGTATATTTTGGAATATAAAATTGTTATGCCCAGTGGTATTGTTTTTGACTTCAGCAATATGGTTGGAGCGGGCAGACTGCAAGCGCAGGAAGTGGAGCAGGCACTGCAGCAGCAGGGAGCCGCAGCCGAAAAGGCTGTGTGCGAGCTGCGAAGTACCGGTTTTTCCAAGAATCATTTATCTAAGGACGGCACGCCGGAGCATGTTTACTTTCCGCGGATGCCATATATTGCTGACGGCAACCCCAATACGGAGCAGTCGATTATTAAGCTGATGCGCTACAGCAAGCATCTGCGCAGTAAGGATGTCGTAATCTTTTTGGGCGTTGGCGGCTCCTACCTGGGCAACAAGGTGCTGTTTGATGCCTTTGGCGGTTATCATTGGAATACCAGTGCAACACTGCGCCAAGGCCAGCCCTGCATTTATTTTTCCGGCAACAATCTTGACCCGGTGGACTGCAATTCACTGCTGTTTAAGATGCGCCGTATGGCTGGAGTAAGTGCGCAAGAAGGCAAGAAGCTAAAGATTATGCTGGTGCCGATTTCTAAATCCGGTACTACGCTGGAAACAATTTCTGCCTTTACGTATTTCTATGCTAATCTGTCTCAAAACGCAGATATCGACCTTGACTGCACGGTAGTTACTGATTTAAAGGCTCCGGTGGAAAATGCGCCGCTTTTGCAGCTGGCGGAAAAATTTGGCTGGGAGCGCTTTGACATCAAGGAGGGCATTGGCGGACGCTTCTGCATTATGACTGACCCGGGACTCGTAACGATGGCTGCCTTGGGCGGAGATATCGAAGAGTTTTTGCGCGGTGCGCGTGATATGGATATCTATTGCCAGCAGGCAGAGCTTGCGGAGAATCCTGCGTTGCTCAATGCTTTACTGAAATTCATGGCCTATGAGCGCGGACGCGATATTGAAGTGTTCATGCCGTACAGCATGCGTTTGAAATCTTTGAGCGAATGGTATGTGCAGCTGCTGGCGGAATCGCTTGGCAAGCGCTGCAACCGTGAAGGTGCAACTGTTCACTACGGCAGAACGCCGATTGTTGCTGTCGGCACAACAGATATGCATGCACAGACACAGCAGCATCAGGACGGTCGTCTGAATAAGGTGGTGCAGTTCCTGGAGGTTGCCAATCCTGAGGTTGAGGCAGTTTTGCATAATCTCTTTGCCGATGTACCGTTCTTCGACAAGTACGAGGGCTTGGATATGGCGAAGGCGCTCAAGGCAGCGCTGAATGCCAATGAAGCGGCGCTGACGGGTGATAACCGTTACAATGCGCGCTTTACGCTGCCGAAGCTGAATGAGTATTATCTTGGTCAGCTGATGTACTTTTTGATGCTGACGATTGCCTACGAGGGCGAGCTGGCGGATGTGGATGCATTTGACCAGCCCGGCGTTGAGGTATATAAGAAATTAATGAAGGCTCAACTCTGATTTAACAGAAAAAAATAAGACGTTGTGTGCTGAAAAGCACGCAACGTCTTTTTGCTTTGTATTGAATTCACCGTTTACCTGTAAACAGCAGCTTTGCCGTACTGCATTTTTCAAATGCTTTCGTCAGCAGGATGCTGAGGACCAGCGAGCCGAGCACCAGCAATACGTAGGAAAGGGCTACTTTTTTAACGGTCATGATGATGCCGAAATGGTTATAGGCGCTGCTGAGCCAGTCCAAGAGCAACGGATGCACAAAGTAGATGAGCATGGAGTAGGCGGAAAGGGTGCTGATGGCTTTATAGAGAAGGCTAGCGAGGGAACCCCTCTCAGTCACCTTGCGGTGACAGCTCCCCGACGCTAAGACCCAGCTTGTCGTGAGCTTGCGCGGCGACAAGCTGTTGGTCGTGCTAATGTCGCTTGCGACGACAAGGGGAGCCTCTGTATGTGATGCTACTTGATGTATAGCTTGTGATGCATTTGTTTGTGTCGCTGCCTGCGCTCTGCGTTCCAGCCAGTCCAGTGCCAGACAGAAGAAGAGCAACGAGCCTACGGTGTAGCAGAGTCCCTGCGGGCTGAGCTGGTGATAGGTGTTGGCCAGATCAATCAGCGTATAGCCTTTAACCGTAACTGCCTCGTAGCAGCTTTGCACGTCCCAGACAACGCTTGCCGCAAAAATCAGGCAGACAATTGCGCTGTATTTGCGCAGAAGGGCGATGAATTTTTGCCAATAGCAGGCTGCCAAGCCGCCGCTTATAAAAATAAGCAGATAATGCAAGGGGAGATAGTTGAGGCGATAATCAAAGAAATTTTTAGCCAGGACGCTCCAACCCGCTGTATTCAAGCCCGGGTGCGTTGTCCACCAGTTGAAAGCAAGTTGGGAAACAAATAAAAGCACTAGCATAAACGGTATGTTTTGATGTATAATTATACGCAGAAGCCGGCGCCAGAGCGGATAGCTTGCATAAAACCACAGCAGGATGACCATAAAATACAAATGGTAGCAGCCAAGGCCGAAGAATAACACATAGGCCACATACAGCGGATTCCAGCTGACGAAGCCCGGTGGCAGAATCAGCCAGAAGTAGAGCATGTAAAAAAGCGACCAGCTGATGTAAGGCAGGCCTGCTCCCCGCAGACGCTTCTTCATAAAGTCGATATAGTTCAGCCGGCTGCCGCTTAAAAGGCCTTTATCCGTACAGGCCAGGCCGTAGCCGGAGATAAAGAAAAATGAGGGGACACTGTAACGGCTTAAAATCTCCAGAAATAAGTAAAGAGTAAAGTTGTTGGGGGCAAGTGCCAGGCTGCCGATATGAATACCGATGACGCCAAGCATGCAGATGCCACGCAGATTATCTATAATGGTGTTTCGCATAAGTACCTCGCTAATGTTTAATCTTCTTTATTATACTATAAGTAAAAAATTCCTGCCAAGTTTTTACCTCGAAATATTTGACGTATTCTTCATTAAGGTGTAAAATATATACAATCAATTTGCACCTTTAAATTGGTCCTGTGAGACTGCAAGGTATAAGTTATTATGAAACCTAAGGCCTTTTTGCACCATCATGGGACGAGAAGGCCTTTTATTATGCAATTTTATTATAAAAAACAGGAGGTAAAGCTAATGGCTAAATCAAATGTATCTCTGGGTGGCAGAGATATACTGGATCTGGAAAGCCTCAGCGTTGAGGAAATCGAGCTGGTTATGAAAACAGCTGAGGAAATGAAGAAGATTATGAAGAGGGATATCAAAAAGGTGCCCTCACTGCGCGGTAAATCTATCATCAATCTGTTCTATGAGCCCAGTACACGTACCCGTACATCCTTCGAGCTGGCAGGCAAATATTTGGGTGCCGATGTAGTAAACATCACTACATCCTCCTCCAGCGTTGTCAAAGGCGAATGCCTGCGCGACACCATCCTGACTGTACAATCCATGGCTTGTGATGCGATTGTTATGCGTCACCCCATTGAAGGCGCTGCAGCATATGCTGCTAAGGTTGCAGACCCTGTAATCATCAACGCCGGCGATGGCGCGCACGCACATCCTTCTCAAGGCTTCCTGGATATGTTTACTATCCGTGAGCAGGGCAAAAACCTGAAGGGCTTGAAAATGGCAATTATCGGCGATATTCTCTACAGCCGTGTTGCCCGCACCAATATTGCTGCCTGGACTAAAATGGGCGCTGAGGTACACGTTGCAGGTCCTATGACTCTGCTGCCGCATGACATCGCTTCTCTGGGCGTTACCGTACACAAACGCGTTGAAGAAGCAATCGAAGGCGCTGACGTAATCGATATCCTGCGTATTCAGCTGGAGCGTCAGCAAAAGGGCCTGTTCCCGTCTCCGCGTGAATATGCACGTATCTTCGGTATTAACGAAAACCGCCTGAAGCTGGCTAAGCCTGACGTAACCGTGCTGCATCCCGGCCCGATGAACCGTGGTCTGGAAATCTCCTGGGAGGTTGGTTACTGCGATAACGCCGCAATCCGTACTGAGGTACAAAACGGCGTAGCTGTACGTATGGCACTCTTATTCTTGACTTTGACAGGAGGTAAACACATTGAAAACGTTGATTAAAAACGGCAGGGTAGTAGACCCCAGCCAAAAATTAGATGCTGTAATGGATATCCTCGTTGAGGATGGCAAAATTAAAGCTTTGGGCAAGGATATTGCCGAAGCTGCTGACGAGGTTTTTGATGCAACCGGCCTCGTAGTAACTCCCGGTCTGATTGACGTACACACTCATATGCGTGAGCCCGGCCTGGAAGCTAAGGAAGATATTATCAGCGGTACCAAGGCTGCTGCTGCCGGCGGTGTAACCACCGTTGCCTGCATGCCGAATACCAAGCCTGTTATTGATACCTCCATCGTAGTAAGCGGTATTAAAGAACGCGCTCGCGAGGAAAGCTACGCTAACGTTGAAGTTATCGGCGCAATCAGCAAGGGCGAAAAGGGCGAGGAGCTGGCAGAGATGGGCGACATGGCAGAAAAAGGCGCTATGGGCTTCTCTGATGACGGTCGCTATGTAAAGAGCTCCCGTCTGATGGTGCTGGCTGCCAAATATGTAACTGCTTTCGACAAACCGCTGCTGTGCCATGCGATTGATCCTGAGCTGGATTCCGAAGGCTACATGCATGAAGGCGCTGTTTCCGCACGTATTGGCGTACCTGGCGTACCGGCAATCAGCGAGGATATCGCTGTTGCACGTGACTGCATCATCGCTGAATACACCGGCGCACATGTACACATCTGCCACGTTGCCTCCAAGGGTGCTATCGACATCATCCGCCAGGCTAAAAAACGCGGCGTAAATGTTACCAGCGAAGTAACCGTACATCATCTGACTCTGACTGATGAGGCTTGCGCAGATTACAATTCCGCAACCCGCGTTAACCCGCCGCTGCGCAGTGCAGACCACGTACAGGCTATGCGTGAGGCTGTTCTGGATGGCACTGTTGACGCAATCGTTACCGACCACTCCCCGCATGCTCCGGAAGAAAAGGATGTTGAATTCCGTTATGCTCCGAACGGCTTCTGCGGTCTGGAAACCTCTCTGGCAGTAATGCTGACTGACTTATATCACACCCATGTATTCGACCTGAATACTATCATCAGCAAAATGAGCTGCGAGCCTGCTAAGCTGTTCAAGCTTGCCGGCGGTACTCTGAAAGAAGGCAGCGTTGCTGATATCACTATTATGGACTTAAATAAAGAATGGACTGTTGACAGCTCCAAATTCTATACCCGCGGCAAATTCACCCCGTACGAAGGCAAGGCCTGCACCGGCAAGGCTGTTGCCACTATGCTGCACGGTAATTTTGTAATGAGGGATGGTGTAGTATGCACGAAAAAGTAAGAAAAGGAAAATTAGTTTTAAAAGACGGCAGCGTTTTTGAAGGCACTCTGTACGGCGGCAAACGCAATGCTGTAGGTGAGGTTGTATTCACCACCGGCATGAGCGGCTACCAGGAGACCTTGACTGATCCGTCCTTCTGCGGTCAGATTGTAGTAATGACCTATCCGCTGGTAGGCAACTATGGCTGCAACCCGCTGTTTACCCAAGGCAAGAAATGCTTCTTCCAGGGCTTCGTAATCGGCGAACTGTGCGATTGCCCCAGTAACTGGCGCAATGAGCAGAGCCTGGAGGATTTCCTGATTGAACAGGATATCCCGACCTTAGCAGGTGTAGATACACGTGCTATTACCCGTAAAATCCGTAATCACGGCGTACTGCAGGGCGTAATCGTTCCGGCAGAAATGCCTGAAGAGGAAGTACAGAAGCTGCTGGCTTTACCGGCAGTACACAACCAGGTTGAGCAGGTTACCACTCCCGAGGTTTATACCATGGGCGAGGGCAAGCTGCATGTAGCTGTTATGGACTTCGGTATTAAACGCAATATCCTGAAATCTATTGAAGCCTTTGGCTGCCGCCTGACAGTATTCCCTGCTTCCGCTACCGCAGAAGAGGTACTGGCATGCGATCCGGACGGTATCTTCCTGTCCAACGGCCCTGGCGATCCGAAGGATTTGCCTGAGGTTATTGAAAACATTAAGAAATTAATCGGCAAGAAACCGATTTTCGGTATCTGCCTCGGTCATCAGCTCATGGCTTTGGCTAACGGTGCTGATACCTATAAAATGAAATTCGGCCATCGCGGTATTAACCAACCGGTAAAATACCTGGCAACCGGCCGCATCTACATCAGCGCCCAAAATCACGGCTATGCTGTAGATGAAAAATCTCTGGAAGGCAAGGGCATCAACATCAGCCACATTTCTATGAACGACGGTACTATCGAAGGCCTGGAATACACCAAGCATCCTACCTTTACCGTTCAATATCATCCGGAAGCCTGCCCTGGCCCTGGTGATCATGATTATTTGTTTAAACATTTTGTTGATATGATGGAGGGTCGTTAATTATGCCGAAACTTAAAGATATTAAAAAGGTTCTCGTTATCGGCTCCGGCCCTATTATTATCGGTCAGGCAGCAGAGTTTGACTATGCAGGCACCCAGGCTTGCCGTGCTCTGAAGGAGGAAGGCCTGGAGGTTGTACTGGTAAACAGTAACCCTGCAACCATTATGACCGATGTGCATGTGGCTGACCGTGTATATGTTGAACCTATCAGCATTGAATTCATTGAAAAAATTATCAAACGTGAGCGTCCTGATTCCCTGCTGGCAACTCTTGGCGGTCAGGTTGGCCTGAACATGGCTATGAAGCTGGACGAGCAGGGTATCCTGAGCAAATACAACGTTCGTCTGCTGGGCACTCAGATCAGCGCTATCAAACGTGGCGAAGACCGCGAAATGTTCAAGGAAACTATGGAGAAAATCCATCAGCCGATTCCTGAAAGCACTATCGTAGAAACCATTGAAGCTGCTTGCGACTTCGGCAAGGAAATCGGTTATCCGCTGATTGTCCGTCCTGCTTATACCCTCGGTGGTACCGGCGGCGGCATTGCTGAAAACGAGGAAGAGCTGATTGACATCGTGCAAAAGGGCCTGGGCTACAGCCCGATTAGCCAGTGCCTGATTGAACGCAGCATCGCAGGCTGGAAGGAAATCGAATTCGAGGTAATCCGTGACGCTGCTGACAACTGCATTACCGTCTGCTCCATGGAAAACGTGGACCCCGTTGGCGTACACACCGGTGACTCCATCGTTGTGGCTCCGGCACAGACTCTGAGCGATAAAGAAGTACAGCTGCTGCGTCAGGCTTCTATCGATATCGTGCGTGAGCTGGGCGTAGTTGGCGGCTGTAACGTACAGCTGGCTCTCGACCCGTACTCCGAAAACTACTATGTAATTGAAGTTAACCCGCGTGTAAGCCGTTCTTCTGCACTGGCTTCCAAAGCTACCGGTTATCCGATTGCTAAGGTTACCAGCAAAATTGCTGTCGGCTACAACCTGGACGAAATCGAAAACGCTGTTACCAAAAAGACTAAGGCTTGCTTCGAGCCTACCATTGACTATATCGTACTGAAATTCCCGCGTTGGCCGTTCGATAAATTTGTAACCGCTGACCGCACCCTGGGCACTCAGATGAAGGCTACCGGTGAGGTTATGGCAATTGAGCGTAGCTTTGAAGCTTCTATGCTGAAAGCAGTTCGCTGCCTGGAAATCGGCCTCAATCATCTGGAAATGCCTGAGCTGAAGGCTTTGAGCGATGAGGAAATTCATGACCGCATCAAACGCATTGATGACGAGCGCTGCTTCGTTGTTGCTGAGGCTATCCGCCGCGGTATTACTCTGGAAGAGATTCACGATATCACCAAGATTGACCTGTGGTTCCTCTCCAAAATCCAAAACATCATTAAAATGGAAAAAGCTCTGGAAACTCACGAGCTGACTCCGAGCCTGCTGCGTAAGGCTAAGAGAATGGGCTTTGCCGATGCTGTTATCGGTAAACGTGTAGGCAAGACTGAGTTTGAAATCCGCGATATGCGTAAGGCTAACGGCATTCTGCCGACCTACAAAATGGTTGATACCTGCGCTGCGGAATTTGAAGCTGCAACCCCGTACTACTATTCCTGCTACGAAACCGAGGATGAGGTTGAAGTAAGCGACAGAAAGAGAGTAGTTGTACTCGGCTCCGGTCCTATCCGTATCGGTCAGGGCGTAGAATTCGACTACTGCTCTGTACACTGCGTATGGGCATTGAAGGAAATGGGTTATGAAACCATTATCATCAACAACAACCCGGAAACAGTTTCCACTGACTTCGATATTTCCGATAAACTGTACTTTGAGCCGCTGACTGTTGAGGATGTTCTCAACGTTATCGACAAAGAAAAACCGGAAGGCGTTATTGTTCAATTCGGTGGTCAGACCGCTATCAACCTGGCAGGTCCGCTCTCCCGCGCAGGCGTGAAGATTCTGGGCTCCTCCGTTGACAGCATCGACCGCGCCGAGGACCGTGAACGCTTCGACGAGCTGCTGACAAGCTGCGATATCCCGCGTCCGCAGGGCCACACCGTATTTGATACCGAGGGTGCGCTGGTTGCTGCACACAAGGTTGGTTATCCGACTATGGTTCGTCCTTCCTACGTACTGGGCGGCCGTGCTATGGAAATCGTTTATAACGATGACGAGCTGCGCAACTACATGACCTACGCTGTTAAGGCTTCTCACGAGCATCCGGTACTGGTTGACCATTACCTGCAGGGCACTGAGGTAGAGGTTGACGCTATCTGCGACGGCAAGGAAGTATTAATCCCCGGCATCATGGAACACGTTGAACGTGCAGGTGTACACAGCGGTGACTCCATCGCCGTATATCCGCCGCGTAGCCTGAGCGAGAGTGTTATTCGCACCATTATCGAATACACCAATAAAATGGCTTTGGGCCTGGAAGTTAAGGGCATGATTAACATTCAGTACATCGTTCGTGACGAGCATGTATATGTAATCGAGGTTAACCCGCGTTCCTCCAGAACCGTACCGTTCCTGAGCAAGATTACCGGCATCTCCATGGTAGACGTTGCTACCAGATGCGCAATGGGCATGAGCCTCAAAGAGCAAGGCCTGCAAGCCGGCCTGCGCTTCTTCCCGGACTACTATGCTGTTAAAGCTCCTGTATTCAGCTTCAACAAGATGAGCAACGTTGATATCACCCTTGGACCTGAAATGAAATCCACCGGTGAGGTTATGGCCTGCGACTACCAGTACAGCCGTGCGCTGTATAAGGCCTGCATCGCTTCCGGTATCAATGTACCGCACGAGGGTGCAATCCTGATTACTGTTGCTGATATGGATAAGCCTGAGGCAGTTGCTATTGCCCGCGGCTTTGAAGAGCTGGGATATACCGTTATCGCAACCGATGGGACTGCGGAATATCTGCAGCAATACGGTGTAACTGTTGAGGTTGCTACCAAAGTAAGCGAAGGTCATCCGAACCTGATTGATGATATCAAGAGCGGCCGCATCGGTATGGTTATCAACACCACCAACCACGGTCGTGACGCTGAACGTGACGGCTTCAAGATCCGTCGTTCTACCGTAGAGCATGCAATTGCCTGCCTGACCTCTATGGATACTGCACGCGAGCTGCTGAACGTTATGAGCGCAATGCGCCGTCGTAGCGTTGTACGCGTTACCGCTCTGCAGGACCTGACCTGGGAGGATTGATTATGTCTAAAACTATTGCTAGTGCCAAGGTAATTGGTCAACGAGTTTTAAATAGTACGACAAAATTAATAAATGTTTATGCACCGGAAATCGCTGACGAAGCTGTCCCCGGACAGTTCGTCAACGTGAAGGTGTGCAAGAATACTGCTCCGCTGCTGCGCCGTCCCTTCGGCGTAGCGGGAGTTAACAAGGCTGAGGGCACCATCACCATGATCTATCGTATCATCGGTGAGGCTACTCATATTCTGGCTGAGGTTTGCAGCGGCGACGAGCTGAGCATCGTCGGTCCGCTGGGACACGGCTTTGATATGAGCGCCAAGAAACCGCTTTTGGTTGGCGGTGGCTTGGGCCTGGCTCCACTGCTGTTTTTGGCAGAGGGCTTCGGTGAGGGCAATACCGATATCCTGATGGGCGGCCGCAGTGCCGAGGAATTGTTCTGGACCAAGCTTTATGAAAGCCTCAGCAAAAATATTTACCTGACCACCGATGACGGCAGTGTCGGCACTAAGGGTACTGTAATGGCCTTGCTGCCGCAGCTGTTAAAAGAGGGTGGCTATGACTGCGTATACGTTTGTGGTCCTGTACCGATGATGCGCGCAGTTGCCAATGCTTGCTTAGAAGCCGGCGTAAAATGTCAGGTATCTCTGGAAAAATACATGGCCTGCGGTCTGGGTGCGTGCCTGTCCTGTGCCTGCGAAGGCATCGGCAAGCGCATCAAGGTCTGCAAGGACGGCCCGGTATTCTGGGCAGAGGAGGTAGGAGAATGGTAAAAGCATTGTATGATGGCCGTCTGGCAGTTGATATTGCCGGTGTGAAGATGGCTACTCCTGTTACTACCGGCTCCGGCACCTTTGGCTTTGGCCTGGAATTTACCGATTTTCTCGACCTGGAAAAGGTTGGCGCTGTTACTGTAAAGGGTACATCTCTGGAGCCTGCAGCAGGCAATAAGGGCCAGCGCGCGGTAGAAACCCCGTCCGGTATGCTGAACTGCATCGGTCTGGAAAACCCCGGCAGCGAGTACTTCTTGGAGCACACTCTGCCTGAGCTGAAAAAATATAACGTACCTGTGATTGTCAACATCTACGGCCATACCCCCGAGGAATACGGCGCTGTTGCTAAAAAGCTGGATGTAGACGGTGTTGATGCAGTAGAAATCAACATCTCCTGCCCGAACGTCAAAGAGGGCGGTATTGTTTTCGGCACTGTGCCGGAAGCAGCTGCTGAGGTTGTACGTGCTGTTAAGGCCAACACCGGCAAAATGGTTATCGCCAAGCTTTCTCCGAACGTAACTGATATTGTGGTGATGGCGAAGGCTGTAGAAGCAGCAGGTGCGGATGCAATTTCCATGATTAATACGCTGCTCGGTACCAAGATTGATATTGAGCGGCAGCGTCCTGTGCTCGGCAATGTAACCGGCGGTCTCAGCGGTCCTGCTGTACGTCCGGTAGCAGTGCGCCTGGTTTATCAGGTAGCACAGGCTGTGCATATCCCCATCATCGGCATGGGCGGCATTATGTGTGCCGAGGATGCAATTGAGTTCATGCTGGCAGGCGCAAGTGCGGTAGCAGTTGGCACCGCAAACTTTGTACAGCCTGATATTGCTGAAACTATTGCTCATGGTATGCTGGCATATCTTGACAGACATAACGCGCAGAACATTTCTGAAATTGTTGGTCTGGCATTACCGAATGGTAAGGCAAGCATGCCGTTATATAACAACGCTGAATAACTATACTTTATAACGTTATTCTCCGGCGTCTTGGAAAAATATATTTGATAGGGAGATTTTCTCATGCAACATGATGATAGATTAATAGTCGCACTCGACTTTCCTACCCTGGAGCAGGCTAAGACTTGTGTTGTCGAGCTGGGTGACGCAGTAAGCTACTACAAGGTCGGCATGGAGCTTTATTATGCAGTAGGCAGCGAAATAATCCGCTTCTTAAAGGAACAGGGCAAGCATGTTTTCCTGGACCTCAAGCTGCAGGATATTCCTAACACTGTTGCTCATGCACTTACCGTACTCAGCGATTTGGGTGCAGACATGATGAACGTTCATGCTGTCGGCGGCAAAAAGATGATGGCGGAGGCTGTTAAGGCTGTGCATGAGGCTGCTGAGGCAGCAGGCCGTCCGGCACCGAAGCTGATTGCTGTAACCATTCTTACCAGCATGGATGATGAACAGTTTGCCGATTTGAATTATAAAAATACCATTGCCGAGCAAGTTATCAGCCTGGCTAAGCTGGCGAAGGAAGCAGGCATGGACGGCGTTGTTGCTTCTCCTAAGGAAGCTGCAGCTATCCGTGAGGCTTGCGGCCCCGAGTTCCTGATTGTTACCCCGGGCGTGCGTCCTGCGGGCAGCTCTCTGGATGACCAGAAGCGCGTAGCAACACCGGCAGGCGCTCTGCAAAACGGCAGCAGTCACATCGTAGTAGGCAGACCTATTACTAAGGCTGAAGCAAGACAAGCAGCAGCATTGGCAATTGTAGAAGAGATTAAAGGAGTGTAAGCAAATGGCAGTTTTAGAAGAAAAAGATGTTATGAAAATGCTCGAGGAAACTGAAGCAGTTCTCCATGGTCACTTTTTGCTGACCAGCGGTCTGCACAGCCCTATGTATGTGGAAAAATTCAACGTACTGCAGCATCCTAAATATACCGAGCGTCTGTGCCAGGAAATCGCACGTCGTTATGAAAACGACAATGTTGAACTGGTAGTTGGCCCGATGACCGGCGGTATCCTGCTGGCTCACGAGGTTGGCAAGGCTCTGGGCACACGTGCTATCTTCACCGAGCGTGAAAACGGCAAAATGACTCTGCGTCGTGGCTTCCAAATTCCGGCAGGCACCCGCGTACTGGTTGTTGAAGACATCGTAACCACCGGCGGCAGCGTTAAAGAGGTTATGGAAGTAGTTAAAGAGCATGGCGGCGAGCTCGTAGGCGTTGGCCTGCTGGTTGACCGCAGCGGCGGCAAGGTAGACTTCGGCGTTCGCACTGAAGCTCTGCTGCACCTTAACGTGGAAACCTTTGATCCGGCAACCTGCCCGCTGTGCGCTAAAGGCGTACCGTTCACCAAACGTGGCAGAACTGGTAAGTAAGACCCGAGTTTTTATGAGCTTCGCGAATAAAAAACTCGTTGGTCGCGCTGTCCTCGCTTGCGACTGAATAAGGAGCAAGAAAGAGGACAAATAAGGCCCGATTTGTCGCGAGTGTAACGAAGCGAGAAATCGAAAAGGTGGAATTATCCTCGAAGAGGGCAAGTAAGCTAATCTAACCTAAATTTCAAAGCACCTGTTTATCAGCAAAATGATAGGCAGGTGCTTTTTTTGCGCATTTTTTGCTATTTAACATGCTCTTAACATCAGCATAATACTTCCTTAACAATGATATATTATACTAGCATCATAAACCACGAACCCTACTGATAAGGCGCAGAACTTATCGGAAATAAATTTTTTCACGATGGTTGAAGGAGGAAATATATTATGAAATTGAAAAAAGTCGCATGTTTAGGTCTGGCAGCTATGGTAGCACTCGGTGCTCTGGGCTGCGGCAGTGATAACAAGGCTGCAGATAACAAAGCAGGCAGCAAGGTTACCGGCAGTGTAACCGGCAGCGGTTCTTCCGCACTTTTGCCGCTGGCAAAGGATGCAGCAAGCAAATTCAAAGCTATTAACCCGGATGTTTCCATCACCCTTAACGGTGGCGGCAGCGGCACCGGTCTGAAGCAGGTTGCAGACGGCAGCGTTAACATCGGTAACTCTGACGTACCGGCAGAAAGCAAATTGAAACCCGAAGTTGCCAAAGGACTTGTAGACCACAAGGTTTGCGTAGTTACCATGGCTCCGGTTATCAACAAGGACCTGGCAGCTAAAGTAAAAAGTCTGACCAAGGCTCAGCTGACCGACATCTTTACTGCTAAGGTAACCAACTGGAAACAGGTTGGCGGTCCGGATGAACCTATCGTTCTGATTACCCGTCCTGCTACCAGCGGTACCCGTGCTCTCTTCCAGGAGTTCGCTCTGGGCGGTGCTAAAGAAGCAACCAACAAATCTCTGGAGACTGATGACTCCGGCACTCTGCTGCAAAGCGTAAAGGATAACAAAGGCGCTATCGGTTATGTTGCCCTGTCCTACCTCGTAAATAACAAGGACGTTGCAACAGTTGCTATCGACGGCGTAGAGCCTACTTTGGATAACACCTACAGCGGTAAATATCCTGTATGGGGTTATGAGCATATGTATACTAAAGGCGAAGCTACCGGCGCTGTAAAAGCATTCCTGGACTTCATCCTTTCTGCTGATTATGGCAAGGAAATTGAAAAACAGGGTTATGGTGTTACTGCTAAAATGCAGGTTAAACGCTAAGCCGGACTTCGGCTAAGGATGCATCTGCGTCGCGACGACTTCTAGGAGTACGAATATGTACGCCGTCGTCGTCATCGCATAGCATCTGCATCCTTATCCTGTGTCCGGGGACTTCGGCTAAGGCGCATCTGCGTCATATCATGAGTCATTAAATTTATTACGCTTCCATCTAAATGGGAAGCAGGAAGACAGCATACGCCAAGAGATGCGTCTTACCGGTCTTCTCATCCCCTTTAGAATAAACATCAAGGCTGTGCCGGGCAGGAGCTGGTAAGTTATCAGCTGCGAGCCTTTGCATAGCCTTTAGTTTTACGAAAGAAATATTCACGAGTTACATCAGAGGAGAATAGTTTATGCAACAGGTTACAACAAATGCTTATAGGCAGGATGCGTTGTGGCGCTACATTATTACCGGCTGCGGCCTGGCGCTCATTGTTCTGACGCTGTCTATTGGCGCTTTCCTGTGCTACAAGGGCGTAGGAACATTTACTACCTACAACCACAGTATTGCAGAGTTTCTTTTTTCAGCAGATTGGGCGCCAAGTGACAGTGCTGAGGGCGGCGGCAGTGTTGGCGCAGCCATCTTCATCTTCGGTTCTGTTATTACCTGCGCATTGGCGCTGGCGATTGCTACACCGTTCAGCCTGGCAACCGCAATTTTTATGACGGAGATTTCGCCGGAGCTTGGCAAGCGCTTTGTCCAACCGGCTGTGGAAATTTTTGTAGGCATTCCTTCCGTAGTTTACGGCTGGATCGGCCTGACAATTTTGGTACCGCTGATTAAAAACATTTTTAA
>ERZ791619.206-NODE-206-length-40449-cov-5.26744_pt1 | contig 40449 bp, 39 predicted proteins | sample MGYA00510271_ERZ791619 | MGnify/ENA primary metagenome ERZ791619 (study PRJEB30046, sample SAMN00715209) | human gut metagenome | study: EMG produced TPA metagenomics assembly of the A metagenome-wide association study of gut microbiota in type 2...
GCTCAGCCTTGTCGCACAGAGCAGCAGTTTTCAATGTTGCGGGCTTGTAGTGACGCAGCATGTCGGTAATAGAAGCGAAGGTAACGCCGCTGTCAATAATATCATCGATTACCAGCACGTCCTTGCCCTTGATGTCTTCACTGACATCCAGCTTAACCTTAACGCTGCCGCTGGTGCTGGTTCCGTTGCCATAAGAAGAAGCAACCATGAAGTCTACGCGCAGTGGCATATCAATAGCGCGGGTCAGGTCGGTAGCAAACCAGGCAGCACCCTTCAGCAGCACAATGACAACCAAATCCTTGTCTGCATAATCAGCTGCAATCTGCTTACCCATTTCCTGTACGCGGGCATCAATTTCTTCCTTAGTCAGCAAAACTGTCTTAATATCGTCATGCATTTTTTCATTCTCCTTATACTTTATATTATTATTTTAACAAAAATGAGCTGTTTATTTTTGTAGACTACGTTTATTCCCTGCGGTAGCTGAATAACCTTGCCGCCACTGCGTCGGAGCAGCAAGGAATCAATGGCCTGAGTACGCTCATAGGACAGCTCCTCACCGCCCAGCTCGAAATACGCGCGCCTTAACAGCCTCAGCCTTACAGCACTGTGCAGTGCTGTAAGCTGCGTCACCGGCAGAGTAATACCATCAGCCTGCCTGCGTGCCAGCTTCGCATAAACTTCACCAGCAAGCTGCTCCAGACATTCCGCGTCCTGCGCCAGTAAAGCAGCAGTACGCGCCAGCGACGGCACTAAAGCGGGGTTAAAGCTACGCTCCAGATATGGCACAAGCTCCAGCCGCACGCGGTTACGCGTATACGCTGTATCCGCGTTAGTGCTGTCGTAGCAAACAGCAATGCCTTCCGCACTGCAGTAATCCTCCAGCAGGCTCTTAGGCAACGCGAGCAGCGGCCTGATGATATCACCCTGCTGCGCCCGCATCCCGGCAAGTCCCTGCAGGCCTGCGCCACGCAGCAGCCTCAAAAGCAACGTTTCGGCCTGGTCACCCTCATGATGCGCCGTAACAATCGCCGCAGCGCCCTGCTGCGCCGCTACGCGCCTCAGCGCAGCATAGCGCAGGCGGCGCGCAGCATCCTCAGTAGAAAGATGATACTGTGCTGCATACGCTGCAGCCTGCACATGCTCTGTAAAGCAGGGTAGTCCCCAAGCCTTGCAGGCACGCTGCACTGCCTGCATGTCGCGCAAAGCCTCTTCACCACGAAGTCCGTGCTCAACGTGACAGACACTGTAGCTTCCCCATCCCTGTGCTGCCAAAGCAGCACAGGCATGTGCCAAAGCCAGAGAATCGGCACCGCCGCTAACAGCCAGCAGGTAATGAGCATCCGGCCGCAGCAAATTTTTAATTGTTTTGCGCAGCTTGTAGACTGCAGGCGCAATCTGCCTCATAGCATATCTCCTTCAGCAGCGGTTTAAACGTGTCGTATCGCATTTTTCTATGCTATAAAAGAAAAGGCACTCTCAGGAGTGCCATTTCATTAATTACCAGCTTGCTTATTTATCACGTCTGGCACCACGACCACCGCGTTTGGACTCAGTATTACGTTTTAAATCCAGCATACGGTCATCGCTGTCTTTCAGGAATTTAGATAATTTATCCTCAAAAGAAACGGGAGCCATCGGTCTTGCGCTTTGAGGGCGCATACCGCCACGGCGTTCACGATTGTCGCCTTGCGGACGCATACCATTGTTGTTGCGGCGCTCGCGATTATCATTCTGCGGACGCTGCGGTCTTGCCTGCGGAGCCGGCGGCGGTGTAAGCTGTTTAATAGACAAGCCGATTTTGCCGCGGTCATCTACAGATAATACCTTAACCTTAACCTTGTCGTGCTCCTTTAAAAAGTCATGCACGTCTTTTACATAAACATTAGAAACCTCAGAAATGTGAATCAGGCCAACCTTGCCCTCAGGCAGTTGGACAAATGCGCCAAAATTGGTGATGCCTGTAACTTCACCCTCTACAATTGCACCTACTTCAAGTGACATCGAGAAAAAAATCCCCCTTAAAAATTCTTAATACTCTTGTATTATACTCTTTAATTTTTCGTGGTGTCAATAAAAAAAGCAGAACAAAAGCTATCATTTCTTGTTCTGCCTTATTTTTTCTCATCAACTATAAACAGCGGCACCTCGTTTTTACCCACCATGTTGTAATCCTCACGGGCGAGCTTTTCAATGTAACGCGGGTCATCCAACCGTTTACGCTCTGCCTCCAGCTCTGCCTTTTGTTTTTTCAAAGCAGCAATACGTTGCTGTGTGGCAGCCTGCTCATTTTTAATCTGGCAAATAGAATACTCCTGCTTGACAATACCGTACACGCAGGCAACAATCAGCAGCGTCATAAATAACGGGAATGCAATAGATTTATGTCTCACTCGACGTCTGACCATTTCTTAGCCCCCTTAACATTGAAGCCGCATCAGTATTCTGCTGCATATTTTAGAGAAAAGCCCGGCAAAGCTGCCGGGCCCACAGCACTAATACAGCTTATTTTGCGTTAACAGCATCCTTGAAAGCCTTACCAGCTTTGAAAGCAGGTACGGTTGCAGCAGGAATAACAATTTTTTCCTTGGTTGCCGGATTTTTACCTTCACGTTCTTTACGAGCACGTGCTTCAAAAGTACCAAAGCCAACTACCTGTACTTTGTCACCCTTAGCAACTACCTCTTTAACGGTTTCCAGGGTAGCGGTGATAACTTTTTCAACGTCTTTTTTGGTTAAGCCGGCTTTTTCAGCAACAGCAGCGATTAACTCAGTCTTGTTCATCAAAAATTCCTCCTTAATTGTGACTTTAGTTGTTATTGCAAATGCTTGCGGAGCACGTAACTTCGTAACGTAACTCATATTTAACTAGCAATAGTATTCTACACTCTAAAGCGTTTTCCTGCAAGCCTTTTCCGAAAATATTTATAAAACAAGCGAAAAATAGCGTTATTTTAGTAACTTTATTGCAAAATCGCCTTATAAAATCTGCTTGTATTCTAACTCCTTAGCCTCATCCCAAAATTTATCCAATTCAGCTAAAGTGAAGTCCTGCCAGCCTTTACCGCTGTCCTCTACCTGCTTTTCTACGTAATTGAAACGGGCAGCAAAGCGATTATTTGTGCCATCTAAAGCTACTTCGGGCTCAATACCATAATGACGCGCGTAATTTACCACAGCAAAGAGTACATCGCCCAGCTCGCTCTCGGCAGCAGCCTTGTCGCCTGCTTGTAAGGCTTCCTGCAGCTCGCCCAGCTCTTCCTGTACTTTAGCCCATACAGATGCACTATCCGGCCAGTCAAAGCCAACCTTCGCAGCCTTGCTTTGCAGCTTATAGGCACGCAGCAGCGCCGGCAGTCCTTGCGTTACGCCGTCCAAAACATGCTTGCGCTCCTTTTTCTCCTGCTTTTTGATAGCCTCCCAATTTACCAGCACCTCATCGCTGTTATCAACATGGGTATCGCCGAAAACATGCGGATGACGGCGGATAAGCTTATCTACAACCTCGTCGATAACGTCCTGCAGGTCAAAGCGTCCTGCCTCCTGCGCCATACGTGCATGGAAGACAACCTGCATGAGCACATCGCCCAGCTCCTCACGCATGCCTGCAACATCATCGGCATCTACGGCCTCCAGGTATTCATAAACCTCTTCAATCATGTTGCTGCGGATAGATTTATGCGTCTGCTCTCTGTCCCAGGGACAGCCACCAGGCTCGCGCAGGGTGCGCATAACATCAGCCAACGGCTGAATATCAAAATCATCAAAGCCTGCTTCCGGCAAAAAGTCTTCTGCATAGCCTTCTTCTTCGCCTTCGTCAGCAAAATCGTCCTTATCCTCACCAAAAGTGATGATACCGGGAACATCTGCCGCATCTTCAACCTTTTCAAATACAGTATCCTCTGCTACCTCAGCCAGCGGCGGAACATAAGCGCTCGTAAGATGGTCGATATTAGGCTGTCTGTCCAGTTCGTACAGCTTAATCGGACGGCATTCCTCATCCGGCAGGCCCAGATTACGCAGGAAATAAATTTCATATTCATCAGGCAGTACATCCATCAGCGCAATTTTCAAATCGCTGGCTACCATCTGGCTGTAAACCTGGGTAATCATCAGCGGATGCTGACCGGCACCGGCAATTTCCGCAAAATCCTGCGCATCAATAATCTGCAAACCGGCAATCGGGTCAATACCCAGCTCAACATAAGCCAAGTCCAAAAAGCTCATAGACGGCTTAATAACCAGCTTTACACCCTGCTCCTTGGCAGCAGTACGCATTAAAACAACGGTCTTTTCTGCAACCAGCGGGCTGCCCGGTACAGCGTAAACAACATCGCCGTTCTGTGCTGCTGCCAGCACACGTTCTACGACGCTGTTATAAACCTCCTCAAAGGAAACAGCCTTTTCGTATAAATCGTCACATGAGGTAAATTTTACGTTTTGCTTTTCCAGCTCGGCAACAGTAGGATGCACTGCTGTACGCAGGATAACCTGAGCGCAGTTTTGCAGAAATCCCATTGTCTCCAACGAAAGATGTCCCACAGCACCGGGGCCTAAGCCGACAATTGTAATTGTTCCCATGATAGTACGCCTTCTTTCTTTAATTATTTAAAAAATCGTTTTACTACCGGCAGCTGACGCAGCTCCTGTCTGTTCAGCACGCCTAAAAGTGGCAGCAATATGATATAGCATATTCCGGCAGCCAGCATGGCACTGATTGTTGCTAAAGCAGGCGATGCACCGCTAAGCAGCGCATGTACCTCTACGGCAGCAACACCCATCACTGCAGATGCAGTGATGATTTTGCCAATACTCAACCAGGAAAAGCTTATGCGGAAGTGATACAGCGCAATAATATTCAAAAGCGCTGTCACGCCAAAGTTTATATTTGTTGCCCACGCTGCACCGGCGATGCCATATTCCGCATTCGTCAGTTGGCAGACAGCTATCAGCTTCGCTACTATGCCAATAAGCATATTCACCATCGGCAGATTAGTATGTCCCACTCCCTGCAGTACACCTGTTGTCACCTGCTGCAGGCCTAAAAGACAAATTGCAGGCGCAGAATGCATAATTGCAACACCGGCCTTTGCCGTACCGTACAGCAGTTGGCTGATAGGCTGCGCCAGTACCCACATACCTACGGAAGCAGGCACTGTTATCAGGCAGCACAGCTTCATTGCAGTAGCTGCCTTCTGCTCAATAATCTGCCATTTATTCAAAGCAAACGCTTCAGAAACAGCAGGAACCAGGCTTGTCGCCAGCGACATCGTCGGTATCGTCGCCATCAGCAGCAATGGTTGCGCCATGCCTGCCAGATAACCGAACTGCGCCGTCGCCTGCTCCACGCTAAGACCACTGTCAATCAAGCGACCTGGTACCAATAGCACGTCAATACTGCTGGTGACCGGCACAAGGATATTAGCGCAGGATACAGGTAGCGCCAATAGCAGCAGGCGCTTAATCAGCGCGCTGCTGCGCACAAGCTCGCTAGCTGGTGTCTGCAGCTTGCCTGCATCTGCCTGCCATTGCTTGCGATAGTAGCGGTAAAAGCAGCCCATTACTACCAGTCCTGTAAGGCTGCCCGGCACAGCGCCGAAGGCGGCGCCGGCAGCAGCGTATTCCAGACCGTAGGGCAGCAGCACATACGCCAGCACCACCATCGTCACTACGCGGATAAGCTGCTCCACAATCTGTGATACTGCAGGTGGCGTCATCAGCTGATGCCCCTGAAAATAACCACGGAAGCTGGCTAAAATCGTCGCAAAGAATATTGCCGGTGTCAGCGCGATGAGCGAATAGTAGGCACGCGCATCTGTAATCACGCCCGCCTCCACCAGCCAGCCTGCAGCCAGCACCAGGCAAAGCGCCAGTACTGCGCCAACGCAGGCCATCAGGCGCAGCGAAACGCGAAAAACCTGACGCACATTAGCATAATCCTTCTGCGCCAGAAAGCCGGCGACAATAATAGAAATTGCCACCGGAATACCAGCCGCAGAAATCGCCAGCAGCAACAGATATACCGGATAGGCCATCTGGTAAAGACCGATACCTTCGCCGCCCAACAGACGTGAAAGCAGGATACGGTTCACCGAGCCGATTACCTTCACCATCAAACCTGCCAGCGTCAAAATCATCGCTCCACGCAAAAATTTATCACTGCTCATTTCCTGCTTTCACCTCCTCACATCAATTATCAATTTTCCAATACAAGTTTAGGCAAGGTCTGCTCCAGCCAGGCCAGAGGCTCCTTCTTGGACGCCCCTATCCTGTATGTCAGCTGCTGCTCCTGCCCGTTTTTCAAAGCCATCGTCTTCGGATGCTCCATCAGCAGCTTCAGAATAGCCTCTGGATTTACCTGCGCCTTTTCGCTAAACGTCAGACGAATAACACCCTGACGTACATTTACGCCACGGATTTTCAGCACGCGGCACAAGCCCTTAAGCGCTGCCAAACGCCAAAGCATTTCCACCTCCGGCGGCGGATTGCCGAAGCGATCAATAACTTCATCAAGCAAATCATCGCGCTGCGAATATTCCAGCTCGCTGAAACGACGATAAAGCTCCATTTTATAGCGCGGATCAGAAATATAGCTGTCAGGAATATAGGCCTCTGCCTGAATTTCCAGTACCGGCTCCGGCTCCGGCTCAGCTGTCCTGCCATTTTTCAAGCGCTCGATTGTTTTTTCCAGCATCTCGCAATAAGCTGCGAAGCCAATACCGGTAATGTGACCATGCTGCTGCGGACCAAGCAGATTACCGGCGCCACGGATTTCCAGGTCACGCATAGCAATCTTGAAGCCAGCGCCAAGCTCCGTAAAATCACGGATTGCCTGCAAACGCTTTTCAGCAATTTCACTCAGCGCCTTATTCGGCTGATAAACAAAATAAGCATAAGCCAGACGCGAGCTGCGTCCTACGCGGCCACGCATCTGATACAGCTGCGAAAGGCCAAAGTTATCAGCACCGTCAATAATTATCGTATTGGCCAAGGGTACATCCAGGCCATTTTCCACAATAGTAGTGCACAAAAGCACATCACAGCTACCTTCGTAGAAGGAAAGCATAGCATCCTCCAAGGCGTCCTCATTCATCTGTCCATGTGCTATTTTAATGCTGATGCCCGGCACCAGACGGCGCAGCTTGACAGACAGCGATTCCAGAGCACTTACGCGGTTACTGATATAGTAAATTCTGCCGCCGCGGCGCAGCTCACGCTCCAGTGCCTCCTTAATCATGCCGTCATTATATTCGCTGACATACGTTTCCACGGGCAGACGGTCTTCCGGCGGTGATTCAATAACGCTCATATCACGGCCGTTGACCAGCGCCATGTGCAGGGTACGCGGGATAGGCGTCGCTGACAGCGACAGAACGTCGATGCCAAGATGCCATTTTTTTATTTTTTCTTTTTGAGCAACACCGAAGCGCTGCTCCTCATCAATAATCAACAGTCCTAAGCTGGGGAAATTCACATCAGGCTGCAGCAGGCGGTGCGTACCGATAAGAATATCAACCTTACCGTCGGCAACTTCCTGCAGAACAGTGCGTTGCTCCTTCGGCGTACAAAAACGGTTCAGCAGACGAACCTCTACACCGAAATTGCGCACGCGCTCCTTGAACGTAAGATAATGCTGCTGTGCCAGCACAGTTGTCGGTGCCAGCACCGCCACCTGCTTGCCATCAAGCACAGCCTTAAAGGCAGCACGCAGTGCCACCTCAGTCTTACCATAACCGACATCACCGCACAGCAAACGCTCCATAGGCTGCGGCTTTTCCATATCAGCTTTAATTTCCGCAATCGCCTTCAGCTGGTCAGGCGTTTCCTCATAGGGAAACGCTGCTTCAAAGTCCTTTTGCAGCTGGCAATCAGGCGAAAAAGCGTGGCCTGGCATAATCTGCCGCTGAGCGTACAAACGCAGCAGCTCCTCAGCCAGCTCTGTAATCGCCTTCGCCGCCTTAGCTGTAGTACGCTTCCAATCTGTACCGCCCATTTTAGAAAGACGCGGTACACTGCCTTCACTGCCGACATATTTATGCAGCATACCAACCTGCTCCACTGGAACATACAGCTTATCATCACCGGCATAGGCCAAAAGCAGATAATCACGGTGGATACCGTCAAGAACAATGTTTTCTACGCCTATATAACGACCGATGCCATGTACCTTATGAACAACATAATCGCCTGCTTTAATATCTGAAAAATACTGCAGCTGCTGCCCCTGGTTTTTGGTATGCAGACGTTTGCGCTTTTGCATGCCAAAAATATCATTTTCCGTCAGCAGCAGCCATTCTTCATCCCAAAAACGGAAGCCATGATCCAGATCACCATAAGTAACATTGACTACTCCCGGCTCAAAGCTCTTTTGGGCAAAATGTCCCTTCAGCCCATAGTTATGCAGATTATCAGCAAAGCCGCGGGCCTTAACGCTGCTGGAAAGCATAATCCACGGTGTAATTCCCTCTGCCAGCCAGCTCTGCAAATCTTCTACCAGCAAGTTGGTATTTTTATTATAGGGAGCTACTGCACGTACAGGTATATTCAACGTCGGCAGCTGCTGTAAATAGCTGTGTCCCAACGCCGATACCAGCATCACTCCATTAACAGCCAGTTGTTCTATGACCTCCTGCTTGCCAAAAAGCTCGGCAGAATGCAGCTTATTTTCCTTATCCAGCTTTTCCAGCATGCTGAAAACATGCACCGGCTCGTCAACAACTACCAGCGTATCAGCAGCACAGTATTCAAAAATATCAGCATCATAGCTGAAGCTTTCATCAACCTTCAGTGGTGCAACCTTAACGCTGTTGAGAGTCTGCAGACTGCGCTGAGTATCAACATCAAAGCTGCGCATAGCGTCAAGCTCATTGTCAAACCATTCGATGCGTATAGGTGCGCTGGCGTTAATGGGGTACACGTCCAGAATATCGCCGCGTAAGCAGAACTGTCCCAAGGCATCAACCTGCTCCGTACGCTCATAACCCAAATCAAGCAACGCGGCAGCTATATTACGCTGTTCGTGCTCCTCGCCGACAGCGAGCTGCAGCGCCTTGCCGGACATACCGCTCGGACGCAGCTGCTTTTGCTGCAGCGCCTCCGCTGTGATAAAGACAATACCGCGCTCCTCGCCACTCAAAAAGCGTAGTGCGGCAGCACGTCCTGCCTGCAGCTCCAGGCTCTGCGTATCCGCCTGCACGCGCGGTAAGCTTACAGGATAAAGCTCCTGCATCGGTAACTCAGGGTACAGATAGTTCAGCTCGCGCCTGTAGGCACGGATTTCTTCGCGTGATGCAGTAATAAAGGCCATGCTTCCCTTGCTGCCTGCAAGCTTATCGATGGCAGCCAAAAAGACCGGCTTGCTGCTTCCAGCCAACCCGGTTAAAATACAGGCCTGTTTTTTCTTTTGATATTCGGCAGCCTGCTGTACTTCCTTAACAGCAGCAACCTTATTGACTAATAAATTTTCCATAGGCAATCTAATTGATAAATAGGGCTGTTACAAACGTAACAGCCCTATAACCGGTTTTAAAATTAAAGCTTAACAGCAAGCACCTTGCGGTCCAGGCTGTGAATAGCATCAACAAAACGTACGGTGCCGGTTTTATAACGGGCAGAAATAGTATGGGTACGTACACCATCGCCGAAGTAACGCAGACCATTCAACATGTTGCAGTTGGTAATAGCGGTAGCAGTAAACATGCAGTCATCGCCTTTTACCAGGTCATCCAGAGTCAGCACCTTATTAACATCGGTGATACCCATTTGCAGGCAACGTTGAGCTTGAGCTTCATCTTCGGGGACCAGACGAGCTTGCATATCGCCGCCCAGGCATTTAACAGCAGCAGCACCCAGAACGCCTTCCGGAGCGCCACCCTTACCAACGTACATATGCACGCCGCTGCCTTCGATACAGCATTCAACAATCGGGTTAACGTCGCCGTCGGTAATCAGGGAGATACGTGCGCCAGCCTTGCGGATTTCGTCCATCAGGCCATAATGACGCTCGCGGTCCAGCAGAACTACGTTCAGGTCGCTTACTTTACGGTCCATAGCCTTAGCAACGCGTGCCAGGTTTTCGCTAATCGGTGCATTGATATCGATGCAGCCTTTAGCACGAGGGCCAACAGCGATTTTATCCATGTACATATCAGGAGCATGCAGCAGGCAACCACGCGGAGCGATAGCGATAACTGCGATAGCACCGTTTTGTCCTTTAGCAACCAGGTTGGTACCTTCGATCGGGTCAACAGCAATATCAACCTCAGGGCCGCCGGCACCTACTTCTTCGCCGATATACAGCATCGGTGCTTCATCCATTTCGCCTTCGCCGATAACAACGGTACCTTTAATGTTTACGGTATCAAAGGCTGCACGCATAGCGTCAACAGCCAGGCCGTCAGCACCATTCTTATCGCCTCTGCCTACAAGATGACCGCAGGCAATAGCTGCCGCCTCGGTTACACGTACAAATTCCAAAGAAAGCTCTCTGTTCATTCTTCACAACACTCCTTAATATAATTTCATATGGTAATAGCACTGCTTGTGCAGCGCAAGAGAATTAACTCTATGTCCAGCCTTTATTATGACACGTTTATTCTGATTAATCAATCTAAATTTTATTTATAGCAGAAGCATCAGGCAAACCTGCCACGGTAAAATGAAGACGATATACAGTAAAAACAGGCTGAATACTACGGTTACACCCGCGCGAAAGGCATCGACAAGATATACAGCCTCCAACGAGCGCACCAAAAGATACAGCATCCACAGACAGCCAACGAGGAATAAGAAGCCTAACAGCGGTAAACCGTTCAGTCCCATCCTGCCTGCCAGCAATGCACCCGGCGTGAGCAGCAGAAACGGCAGCGTTGTATATCCCAAAAGACAGATGAGCCCTACCGGATCACCAGCCAGCGCACCGAAGGTTTCCATAATGCCATGCAGCAAAAAGCCATAAAGCGCTAAAGCGGTTCCCGCAATCAGCACCGTCGCAATAATAATAGCAAAACGCACCTCCAGCGGCTCCTCCAGCAGCCAGCAGTTCGTCGCTACGCCAAAAAAGCTGAAGCTGAGGGTAAAGTAAAAAGCACTGCGCCAAAGAGAAGGCTGCTTAGCAATCGCAGCCATGCCTGCACCAGGCTCAAAAAGTACCTCAAAGGTTTTGCGCCTCATAGCTCATCACCTAGTCATACCGCCAGCCGGAGCACTGCCTTGCTGCAGGCTACCAGTCAGCTGGTTCACAAGCTCCGCTTTAATCAGCTCCGCAATATGAGCGCTGAGCAAAAATTCCCAAGGCTGTTGTTTTTCCTTAGCCTTCACCGTCGGCAAGCCGTCGGCACCCGGCTTAATCTTGCCCAATTCACCCGCTGCGGCAAGCGCATCGTAATAATCACCGATTTCATCTACCAGGCCCAGATTCTTAGCCTGCAGACCGGTATAAACACGGCCGTCAGCCAAGGATTTTACCTTGCTTTCTTCCATCTTGCGTCCTACGGCAACAGTTGTCACGAACTGCTCGTAGATTTCGTTGACGATGTTCTGCAAAATAGCCTGCTCCTCCGGTGTCATCGGTCTGTCACTGCTCATAATATCCTTATAGGGCCCGCTTTTAATCTTATTGCTGGTGATGCCTATTTTCTTGAACAGCTCCTCCGTATTCATGTACGGCATATACACACCGATACTGCCGGTAAGCGTTGTAGCGTTGGCATAAACCTTATCACTGGCGCAGGCTGCGATCCAGTAAGCAGCACTCGCACCGGTATTGCCCATAGTTGCAACTATCGGCTTTTTGGTTTTTTCCTTAAAGCGCTTCAGCTCACGGCCAACCTCTTCAGCAGCCGTAGCACTGCCGCCACCGCTATCAATACGCAGCACCAAAGCCTTGACGCTGTCATCAGCAGCTGCCTCGCGAATCTGCTTCATAATGCTGCCGCTCGTTACACCGTTAGTCTGACTAAAGATATTGTCCTTGCTGTCAGCACCGCTGATAATGGTACCGGAAATATTAATTACAGCCACGCGGTCAGGCACAGTAACGGATTTCTCATTGTTGTTATTGCCCTTGAGCAATGAAACAACAAAGCTCAGCACAGCCAAAAGCAGCACTGCGCTGATAAAAATTTTCTTAAGCATTTAGTCACTCTCCTCCCTAATAAACTTATCGTCTGACACAAGCAAGAACTCCCCTCAGGCGAATGACTTACGGCAATTGCGCCTAAGGTGCCAAAGGGGAGTATTCTTATTTTGTCACAGCTGAGCCCAAAGCAGCATAGCGACTTCACCTAGAGAAAAGCTGAAGCACCTGACATTTTAAGCTCAACCTTTATTGATGGTGCTTTACAGCTGCACCTACAAAATCTCTGAACAACGGATGTGGATTTGTCGGACGTGATTTGAATTCCGGATGGAACTGCGCACCGAGAAACCAGGGATGCTCGCTCTCAGGCAATTCCACAATCTCTACCAGGCGGCCATTAGGCAGTGTGCCGCCAAGAACTAAGCCCTTGTCCACAATTTTCTCACGGAAAGCATTATTAAACTCATAGCGATGACGATGACGTTCGTAAATCAGCTCTGCATTGTAAGCCTTGCTGGTCAGCGTATCAGGATAAACCTTACACGGATACAGTCCCAAACGCATAGTACCGCCCAAATCCTCAACATCAATCTGTTCCGGCATCAGGTCGATAACAGGATGTGTGCTGTTCGGATTGAACTCTGAGCTGTTGGCATCAGCCATACCGCAGACGTGACGGGCAAATTCAATTACTGCGCACTGCATGCCCAGGCAGATACCGAAGAACGGAATCTTGTGCTCACGTGCATATTGAATAGCCTTAATCTTGCCTTCAATACCGCGGTTACCGAAGCCGCCAGGCACCAGAATGCCGTCAACACCGGCCATCACCTTAGCCATATCAGTGTCATCTGCTTCAATTTCTTCTGCATTTACCCAATGGATATCAAGCTCGGTTTCATTGGCAACTGCTGCATGACGCAAGGATTCCGTAATAGAAATATAAGCATCCTGCAAAGCAACATATTTGCCGACTACGGCGACAGTTACCTTCTTGTTATATTTTTTCAGAATGCGGGCCACCATATCATGCCAGCCCTGCATATCCTTCGGCTTGTCCTCCATTGCCAGCTTGCGCAGAACAATGGTATCAAGTCCCTGCTCCTCCATGAGCATCGGTACTTCGTAAATACTTCTTGCAGTAAGGTTTTGGATAACTGCGTCCGGATCTACGTCGCAGAACATAGCCATTTTCTCACGCATTTCCTTGGAAATAGGCTTCTCACTGCGGCAAACCAGGATATCCGGTGAAATACCGATGCTGCGCAGCTCTTTGACGCTATGCTGAGTCGGTTTGGTTTTCAGCTCACCGGCTGCGGAAATATAAGGCACCAGCGTAACGTGAATATAAAGCACATCGTTCTTGCCGACATCCTTTTTTACCTGACGGATTGCTTCCAAAAACGGCAGGCTTTCAATATCGCCTACAGTGCCGCCAATTTCCGTAATAACGAAGTCGGCATTATCCTGTTGGCCTACGCGGAAAACGCGCTCTTTGATTTCATTTGTGATATGAGGAATAACCTGTACGGTACCGCCAAGATAATCGCCACGGCGTTCTTTATTTATTACACTCTGGTAAATCTTGCCTGTGGTCGTATTGGAGTTTTTGGACAGGTTGATATCAATAAAGCGTTCGTAATGTCCCAAGTCAAGGTCAGTTTCCGCACCGTCGTCGGTTACAAAAACCTCACCATGCTGATACGGGCTCATTGTGCCCGGGTCAATATTGATATACGGGTCGAACTTTTGGATAGTAACCCTATAGCCGCGGCTTTTCAGCAAACGTCCCAGGGACGCAGCAGTGATGCCCTTACCCAACGAAGAAACAACGCCGCCTGTCACAAAAATGTACTTGGTATTAGTAGTCATGATTTTTAACCCCCTCAGATTACATAAAATGCTACAACATAATAAAAATATTAAATTGTATCTAAACTCACTGCAGGCGGCAAAGCCTTACGGACTCTGCCACCTGCAAAAGAATTTCTTAAATTACATTCTTTCCGGAGCAGAAACGCCCAGAATACCCAACGCATGACGGATGGTGTGACCAACTGCCTTCACCAAAGCAATGCGGGCTTGTTGTAAATCTGTATCTACGCCCAGAATACGGCATTGGTTATAGAAGGAGTGGAACAGGGTTGCCAGCTCATAGGTATAGGTTGCCACATGATGTACAGCGCGTTCGCGGGCTGCACGGGCAAGCAGTTCCGGATATTCGCCCAGCTTTTTAACAAGCGTCAGCTCTTCGGGAGCCTGCAGAGTATCCAGCTTCAGCTCGTCCAGAGCAACTGCCTCAATGCCTGCTTCGGCAAGCTGACGGGCAATGCTGCAGATACGCGCATGCGCATATTGGATATAATAAACCGGGTTCTCATTAGATTTTTCGGTAGCCAGAGTCATATCAAAATCCAGCTGGCTGTCTAAGGAGCGCATGCAGAAGAAGTAACGTGCCGCATCAACGCCAACCTCATCCATCAGCTCGCGCAGAGTGATGGTTTCGCCGGTACGCTTGGACAGTTTAACGATATCGCCGTTGCGGTACAGGCGTACCATTTGCAGCAGCAGCACCTCCAGCTTATCGGCATCAAAGCCCAAAGCACTTACAGCAGCCTTCACGCGGGCAATATAACCGTGGTGGTCAGCGCCCCACAGGTTGATGATGCGGTCAAAGCCACGCTCGAATTTGTTGCGGTGATATGCAATATCGGCAGCAAAGTAGGTGGAAACGCCGTTGTCACGGATAACAACGCGGTCCTTGTCATCACCGTAAGCGGTGGAATTAAACCATTTTGCGCCATCCTTTTCATAAACGCAGCCTTTTTCCTCAAGGAATTTGCAGGCCTCGCGGATTTTGTCGGCATCATGCAGGGATTGCTCGCTGAACCATACATCGAAGGTTACGCCAAAAGCTTCCAGATCCTCTTTCAGGCCTGCCAGCTTTTCTTTATAAGCAATTTCCAGGAATTTTGCCAGACGCTCTTTTTCCTCTAAAGCAACAAATTCCTTGCCATAGATACGGATAATGCGCTGAGCGGTTTCAATGATATCATAGCCGTGGTAGCCGTTTTCCGGGAAAGGAATGCCGGTCGGCATTTCGTCCAGCTGCTTAACGGTAAGGTCAGCAGGAACGCCGCCCATTTCCTCTAGCTTCAACAGCTGCAGATAACGTGCATTGACAGAAGCTGCCAGATTGTTCATCTGATTGCCGGCATCATTGATATAGTATTCGCTTTCAACATCATAACCTGCAGCACGCAACAGGTTAACCATAGCACTGCCGACTGCGGCACCGCGGGCATGGCCTACATGCAGCGGGCCGGTGGGGTTTGCGCTTACATATTCAACCTGAACGCGGCCCAAGCCGTTAGCAGGCAGATTGCCGTAGTTTTCACCGGCGGCCAGAATGCCTGCCAGCAAATCAGCGGTCCAGTTTTGTTTCAGATAGAAATTGATGAATCCGGGGCCGGCAATTTCCATTTTATCTACGGAAGCACAGTCCAGATTATCAACAACAGCCTGTGCAATCTGACGCGGTGCACAATGCAGGCTGCGGGCAGACTGCATTGCAAAGTTGGTTGCAAAATCGCCGAATTCCTTTTGCGGCGGAACCTCCAGCATAACCTCGGGCAAAGTACCCGGTTTCAAAGTACCATTATCGATAGCTTTTTGCGCTGCATCCTTAATGGCAGCGGCTAATAAATCCTTTATATCCAAAGCAAAATCTCTCCTTCTCTTTATTTATTGCTTATTTTGTTTCGTAAATAGGGTCATTAGTCAGTTCAACGCCCAGCTTTTTAAATACCTTGAAATCTCCCTCTGTCAGCATAACGGTAGAGTGAGCCTGACAGCCCTTCAGCTCCGGCAGCTTTTCCAGCGCCAGCTTAGCCAGACTGTCCGTTGCAGCGCACATGGAAAGCGCTATCAGCACCTCATCCATATGCAGACGCGGATTGCTGCTGCCAAGGTAGCGTATTTTCAGATTCTGAATCGGGTTGATGTAGGTCGGCGAAATCAGGTGCATTTCATCCGCAATACCGCCCAGTTCCTTAATAGCGTTCAACAGCACGGCACTGGCAGGTCCCAGCAAATCCGTAGTTTTTCCGGTAACAATTCTGCCATCGGCAAGCTCCAGCGCAATAACAGCGCACTTGCGTTCTTCCGCAACCTCCTTGGCTACGGTAACAACGCGGCGGTCATTTACGCTGACCTTAGCCTGCTTCATCAGCAGCTCCAGCGTATAAACCTCCTGCTTGCTAGCCTCATCCAATGCCAAACGGTTCAGGGACTGATAATAGCGGCGGATAATTTCCTGACGGGAAGCCTCACAGCAGACCTCATCATCACAGATGCAGTTGCCTGCCATATTAACACCCATATCAGTAGGCGATTTGTACGGGCAATAGCCGTAAATACCTTCAAAGATTGCTGCAAGTACGGGATAAATTTCAACGTCACGGTTATAATTTACCGTGGTTACGCCATAAGCCTCCAAATGGAAGGGGTCAATCATATTAACATCCTGCAGATCCGCCGTAGCAGCCTCATAAGCCATGTTTACAGGATGCTTCAAAGGCAGATTCCAGATGGGGAAGGTTTCGAATTTAGCATAACCGGCCTTAATGCCGCGTTTGTTTTCATGATACAGCTGTGACAGACAGGTAGCCATCTTGCCGCTGCCGGGACCTGGAGCAGTTACAACTACCAGCGGACGTGTAGTTTCTACATAATCGTTCTGGCCATATCCTTCATCGCTGACAATATGCTCCACATTATGCGGATAGCCTTCAATCGGATAATGGTAATAAACCTTGATATCCAGAGCTTCCAGCTTATTCTTGAAGTTTTCGATGGATTTCTGCCCCTTATATTGCGTAATAACAACGCTGCTGACATAAAGTCCTTTAGAACGGTAAACCTTTACCAGACGCAGTACGTCCAGATCGTAGGTCAGACCTAAATCGTGACGCACCTTGTTATTTTCGATATCATCGGCATTGATGGAAATAATCATCTCTGCCTGATCCGCCAGCTGCAGAAGCATCTGCAGCTTACTGTCCGGAGCAAAGCCCGGCAGTACGCGGGAAGCATGGTAATCATCGAACAGCTTGCCGCCGAATTCCAGATAAAGCTTATCGCCGAATTTACTGATGCGCTCTCTGATATGCTCAGATTGCATGGTCAAATATTTTTGATTATCAAAGCCTATTTTCATATTAAATTTCCTCAACCTCAATTAAAATCTTCATCTCGCCATAAGGCTTATCATCATGATACAAGGTATATTCCATTTCCAGCTGCCACATACCGTTACGGAAATGTGTATATACATAACTGGTTTCCGTCGTCAGAGGAATTTTCATATAAGGTGTCTGATAAAGGCTTTTGTCTACGTAGCCACGACGAAACTCCTGTCTGTGATCAACACTGCCGCTGCGCATGACAATGACGTGCTCATCGTCCCATTTCAGCGTTGTCTTGGTGTTATCAAGACCGGACTGTTCATCCTCCTTATAGATTACGTAGTATTTGCCGCCTTTTTCCGTCATCATACCCGTATACTTTTGTTCAGAAGCCTGAGCCTCACTACCCTCATCCTTCGTTGTACTCAAAATACGAATTTTTACCGGCTGCATAGTACGTGCCTCCATAAACAAGATAGAGCCTGCACCGTTTCGCCACACCATTATGATCGAAAGGTCGCAAGCCCTACAAGATTTTTGTCAATCTAATGCCATTAAACTTTTCTGCACTAAAAGACCTCTTATATTCTTCAATATTATATAACAGCTATAAAGCACAGTCAAGAAATAGCATAAGGAAGTGCGCCATTTCCCCTAGCAACAGATCTAAAAATTCAACCAAAAACGACAGAGTATACTGCCATAGTATAGCTCTGTCGTCAGTTTTTATCTGAAATTTTATTTTTTAGCTTCTTCCTTAGCTGCTTCTTTTTGTTGCGGGAGCATTACACTGAAATCATGCAACAAAGGTTTCTCGCCGTTCAGCTTGAAAAGATATACGAAGCGGGCAGCAGGTTTTTTCTCTGCAACAACCTGATACAGCAGCACGTCTGCACCATTGTGTTTTTCAACAACAAGCAGTTGATTGGTAGTCAGCTTACCAAAATCCTTAGCCAGCTGTGCCTGCAGGTTAGTATAAGCCTTTTCATCCCAGTTCTTTTGCATATCCTCTGTCATCATAGAGGTAATGGCCTTATAATTGCCGCCACTGATAAACTTAGCTGCAATTGCTTCCTCGGAGTCCAGCACCTTGCCGTTGGATGCGCTGCAAACTGCGCTGACAGCCAGCATCATAACCATTGTAACCAGCATTAATATTTTTTTCATGGAAATCTCTCCTCCCATATGCTTAATATGTGTTTAATTATAGTCTTTCGCGCCTGCAAGTGCAAGCACTGCCATAAAAACTTTACAATCTTATTTACATTGCTTAACGAAGCCAAAGCAATTACAGATTTTTATTCTTCCACTCCGTCAGCTGACTGCTGAAGGCTTCCCACTGCTGCGGCAACGCTTCCAGCGCTGCATCGGCCTTGGCCTGCTCCCAACCGCTGAACAAGGCTGCCTCATAACGCAGCTCCTTAATCTTGGGATTTGCCGCCACCAGCTTCTCTACCATCATGGTGTTGATATAATCATCGTGCAACAGGCCCAGCATATCCTGCAGATACTTCAGACTGCGCAAAAGGCGTGCTTCCGGAGCCAGCTCCGGCACGCTCTGCAGCGCATAGCGGAAGCGCTTGAGCTTGATGCGGATGCGATGCAGCTGCTCCATATTATGCAAATCGGGATATTTTTCCGGCAGCTCCATCAGCTTGTCATACCAATTACCAAAACGACGCAACAAAAACTCTGCCAATGTCAGCTCCCTTTCCGGCGCAGGCACACTGTACAGCCACAAAAGCAATTGAGCCAGCTCCAGAGTCAGACGATTCAACCGCAGTCCGCGCAGCGCCTTAGCTGCGGCTGCACCGCGCAACTGTGTCAAAAGCTCCGTAAGTTGCGGCAGTGCGGCTTCCTGCTGCTCATGGCTGCGCTGCAGACGTGAACAGATTTGCAGTGCTACATCGTACTCCCGCACATCACCTAAAAGATTGGTGCGTGCCTTCAGCACGCCCTGCCAGTGCAAAGCATCCTGCTCAGGCAAGAGCGGCTTGCACAGCGTCAGCAGTGAGCGCAAGCGCCTGAGCTTGACGCGCAGCTGACGCATCAGGCTGCGTTCCGGGCCGCGGTTCAAAACCTCCTGCCACAGCTTGCTTACATAATAAACCTGCCACGGAAGATGGCAATACAAAAGACTCATAGCACTGTCCGCATCGTAGGCGGCCAGCTGCTTTTGGTCGAAACAGCCGCGCAGCTGGTCAAGGCGCTGTGAAAAATCCGCCTCCTCCAGCACAAATTTTGTTTTGGAGGCCAGCAGCTTCTGCAGCAGACTGTCAACAGCCTCTGCAGCTTCCGCATTCCGATATTCGAATTCAATAATTATATCCGCTATCGCCAGCAGTTTGTCGCTAACCAGCAGTGTACCCCAGGCACAATACAAGCGTACGCCGTCCATATTTTCCGGTGTAAAGCGCGTCAGGCGATATTTGTACATATCATTATCGTTAAAATATTTTTCTTTGATTTTTACCTTGACGGTACTGCCAGGCAGCAGTCTTTTCGCAAGATTAAGCAGCTGCGCCTGGTTTTTTACTTCCAGCCCATGCAGACACAGCTTTTGTTTCATGTCATCTACCTCCCGGACCTTGACGCTTTTTTATGCGCTTATTTGTTCTTCGGTACAATTTCCAGCCAATAATTATCAGGGTCGGTAATAAAGTAAATTCCCATAGCAGGATTTTCGTAGCAAATGCAGCCCATTTCCTTATGCTTAGCATGCGCTGCTTCGTAATCATCTACCAAAAATGCCAGATGGAATTCATTTTCGCCCAAATTATAAGCCTCCTTGCGGTCACGCAGCCAGGTAAGCTCCAACAGATGCGGAGTTTTGCCGTCCGTCAGATACACCAGCATAAAGCTGCCGTCCGCAGCCTCCTTGCGGTGGTCTTCCTTCAGCCCCAAAGCCTCTTCGTAAAACTTCAGGCTTTTTTCCAAATCCAATACGTTAAAGTTATTATGTGCAAAAGTAAATTCCATATTGTACACCTCTCATTAAATTATATATTTAAAAAAACACTACCTGCTTCAAAAGCAGTGCAGCTAAAGCAATACCTGCTGCCAGTTTTCCCATAATCGCTAAAAAGCGCATCTTTGCTGCCGTCCAGGCCAAATGCATAGCATCAGCCGAAATACCTGTACGCGCCAGCTCATAGGCAAACGCAGCCGCAAAGGCACCTGCCATACCGCCGAGCAACGAGCCTAATATCGGAAAAATCAATGTACCGAGCAGAGTGCCGGCAAAGCTTCCCAAGGCAATGAAAATAACCGCGAACCAAGACACTTTACTGCGTTTGATGCCGAAAAGGCCGACGCAGAACTCCCAAAATTCACCTAAAGCATAAATGAGCACCATAGCAGACAGCAGTCTGCCGTTAAAATAAAGTACCTCATCAAAAAAAGCAAACATCAACGATGTCAGTAAAAGCAAAGTATTCCCCGGAAGGTCGAATATTGTCAGTATCGGTCCCGATATAGCTATGAAGATTGCAAATGTACGCTCAACCAGCAGTTCCATAACATGCCTCCGTCTATTTATATTGTATTAATTATACCACATCCATAAACATACAAGTTTACTAAAGTGTCACGAGAATTAGAAATAAATGTAAAATCGTTGTGCAGTATCCCAGAAAATGCTAAAATTAGTTAAGCTAAAAATTTCTCTCAAGGAGGTTCCCTCGTGAACGATATATTGCTTATTCTTAAACCCTGGTACCCTTCCATAAGTGCCTTTCTTTTCTTTACCGTTGTCCGCTATATTTACAAAAACTTTTTCATCCGCCTTTTACGCCGTCTGAACGACAAGGTTTCCTTCAGCTACGGCGAGGATTTTCTTAACGCCTTCGAAACACCTATCAATATTGCGCTCTTTATTATTGCGTTCTATGCGGCAATCAACCTGTCGCCGTTGGCATCAATACATGATGTAAGCTTTACCGACCGCATTCTGCGCACAATTATTGTCACCAACTTTTTCTGGGGCCTTTATAACCTGATTGATACAACGCACGGCGTTTTCTTCGATTTGCTGGAAAGATTCGGCATCCAGACCGATGAAGCCATCGCCAACATTCTCGCGACTGTTTTCCGTATGATTATCATCATGCTGGGCTTTGTAACCGTAGCCCGCGAATGGAATTATGACATCAGCGCCTTCATCGCCTCCCTCAGTATCGGCTCTTTGGCTGTTGCATTTGCAGCCAAGGATGCGTTGGCCAACGTTTTCGGCAGTATGATTATTCTGCTCGACAAGCCCTTTAAAATCGGCGACTGGATTAAAGCCAACGGCATCGAAGGCATCGTTGAAAGCGTTTCCTTCCGCAGCACCTGTATCCGCACCTTTCCGCAGGAGCTTGTTTATATTCCAAACTCCCTCCTCAGCAACACGCCTATTACCAACTATACGCTGCGCGAACGTCGCCGCATCGACTTTACGCTTGGCCTGACCTACGGTACAACGGCTGCCCAAATCGAGGAATTTATCTTCAAGCTGAAAAATTATCTGGAGGATCTCACGCTTATTGATGAAAATGATGTACGCGTTCATTTCCTCACCTATAACAGCAGCAGCCTTGATATACGTGTTGTCTGCTACGCCAAAACAGGCAAGCACCTCGAATACCTCAACATTATGCAGGAAATCAACCTGCACACTCTGGAACTTCTGGAAGAAGTCGGCGTAAGCTGCGCCTTCCCCAGCACCAGTCTTTATTTTGAAACTCCGCTGCAGGAAAATGTTACCGAGCAGCCTGCCAAAGCACAATCCGAAGCTGATAAGCCAAAAGATAACAGCAACTCTGCCGGCTGCTAATTCACTATTATTTTGCAAAAAAATTTTGCAAACTGAGTTATAATAAAATAAAGAATAATTTTCCATTTTATCTCAGTTTATATTGACAGGAGGCTGCCTATGACTAACAACATTAAGCAAGCGATTATTATCGGCGGCGGTCCCGCCGGAGTAAGTGCCGCTCTTTATCTGGCGCGCGCCGGTCAAAAGGTATGCATCATTGAAAACGGCCCCGGCGCACTGGCCAAGGCACATAAAATCGACAACTATTACGGCATTGCCGCTTCCGGAGCCAAGCTCTATGCAGCAGGACTTGAGCAGGCACGTTCTCTGGGCGTAGAGATTTTGCAGGATGAGGTTCTCGGCGTGGAATACACTGACTGCTTCACGCTCAGTTTAAAAAACACAGACGAGCAGCTGCAGACAGAAGCACTTATTCTGGCTACCGGCAGCAAGAATATTACGCTCAACCTTCCCGGTCTTATCGAGCTGGAGGGCAAGGGCATAAGCTACTGCGCCGTCTGCGATGGCTTCTTCTTCCGTAAGAAAAATGTTGCAGTCTTAGGCAACGGTGCCTATGCTTTGCACGAGGCGGCTTATCTTAAGCAGCTGGCAGGCAGCGTCACTATCCTGACCAACGGTCAAAGCGGTGACGCAGCCAAGGCTGCAGGCTTTGAGGTAAACACCTCTGTGCTGCAAGCAATTGAAGGCAACGGCAAGCTCAGCAGCATCCGCTTCGCCGACGGCAGCATGCTTGCCGTCGACGGCTTGTTTATCGCTCTTGGCACAGCAGACAGCACCGATATGGCGCGCAAGCTCGGCGCAGAGCTGAATGGACGCTTCATCCGTATCGACAGCGACGGAGCGACTAACATCCCCGGACTTTTCGCTGCCGGCGACTGCACGGGAGGCTTGATGCAGGTAGCTAAGGCAGTACACGAGGGCGCACGCGCCGGCCTGACAGCGTTAAAGTTTTTGCGTCAACATAAGACAGACGAAAACAGCAATAAATAACCAAATTTTTTACAAAAACACTGAAGGAGTGATAATTATGGCATTAGAAATTACTACAGCAAACTTTGAGCAGGAGGTTACCAATTCTACCCAAACAGTTCTCGTTGATTTTTGGGCATCCTGGTGCGGCCCCTGCCGTATGCAAGCTCCGATTCTGGAAGCCTTTGCTCAGGAGCACAGCGATATCAAGATTACCAAATGCAACGTTGATGATAATCCGGAGCTGGCAGAAAAATTTGCTATCATGAGCATCCCCAGCCTGTTGGTTTTCAAAAGCGGCAAGCTGGTAAAATCCGCAGTCGGCCTGCACGATAAGGAAGCGTTGGCAGCACTGGTAAAATAAGCCGCTGCTTAATTTCTTGACGAAAAAATCCCGGTTATGGTTTTTGAAGGAACCATGCCGGGATTTTCTTTGTTTTGAAGCATAAAAAGAACTCCCTACGAAGCACTGCATGAGCAGAGCACATAGAGAGTTCTTTATTTTTTCTTTTTGCCGTGCCGCTTACGCAGCACGGCTTATTTTTTATTAAGCAAGAATTTTATTCCTTGCCTGCCAGCTTTTTGTAGCCGTCCAGACGAGTCATAGCGTCTTTCTCGGTCTTCTCGAACAATGCTTCCGCAGTATCCGGGAACATCTTCTGCAGGGAGCTGAAACGAACTTCGCCCATGAGGAAGTCACGGAAGTTTGCGGTAGGCTCTTTGCTGTCCAGAATGAACGGATTCTTGCCTTGCTCCTTCAGTTCCGGATTGAAGCGGTAGGTTGCCCAGTAACCGCAGTCAACAGCACGCTTTTCTTCGAGCTGGCTGCAGCCCATGCCAACCTTCAGGCCGTGATTGATGCAAGGTGCGTAAGCAATAATCAGAGACGGGCCGTCATAAGCCTCTGCTTCGGCAATAGCCTTCAGAGTCTGGTTCTTGTCGGCGCCCATAGCAACCTGTGCAACATATACATAGCCGTAGCTCATAGCCATCATGCCAAGGTCTTTCTTCTTGGTCTTTTTGCCGCTGGCAGCAAATTTAGCGATTGCCGCAGTCGGAGTAGATTTGGAGGATTGACCACCGGTGTTGGAATATACCTCAGTATCGAATACCATGACATTGACATTCTCGCCGGATGCCAGTACATGGTCCAGACCGCCGTAGCCGATATCATAAGCCCAGCCGTCGCCGCCGAAAATCCAGTGGCTGCGTTTAACGAAGAATTGCTTCTCGTCATACAGAGCAGCGCATTTATCGCAGTTGTCTTTGTATTTTTCCAGTACAGCAGTCAACGCTTCGGCACGCTCACGGGTGCCTTCGCTGTCGTTAACATGCTCCAGCCAATCGGTCAGCGCAGCCTTGAGATCCTCAGGCAGCTCGCCTTCCAGCATAGCTTTTACCATGTCTTCTACACGCTCACGGGATTGTTTAACGCCCAGGAACATACCTAAGCCATATTCAGCGTTATCCTCGAACAGGGAGTTTGCCCAGCTCGGGCCGTGACCCTTGCAGTTTTTAGTGTACGGCATGGAAGGAGCAGATGCACCCCAGATAGAGGTACAGCCGGTTGCATTGGCAATCATCATGCGGTCGCCAACCAGCTGGGTTACGAGCTTAGCATACGGAGTTTCGCCGCAGCCTGCGCACGCACCGCTGAACTCGAGCAGCGGCTGTTCGAACTGAATACCCTTCATGGTCTTCTTATTGAGCGGATTTGCCTTAGGAGCAACCTCTTTCTGGCTGTATTCCCATGCAGCAGCTTTATCAAGCTGAGTATCGAGCGGCTTCATAACGAGAGCTTTGGCTTTCGGAGCCGGGCATACCTGAGCGCAGTTGCCGCAGCCGGTGCAATCCAGCGGAGAGATGCTCATGCTGAACATCAGGCCTTTAGCGCCGATAGCAGGCTTGCTCGGCAGAGTTGCCGGAGCCTTGGCAGCTTCTTCCTCAGTCATGAGAACCGGACGGATAGCAGCATGCGGGCAAACGAAGGCGCACTGGTTACATTGGATACAGGTGTCCATCTGCCATTCCGGTACGTCGATAGCGATGCCGCGTTTTTCATAAGCGGCAGTACCACTCGGGAAGGTGCCGTCAGCATAATCAGCAAAAGCGCTTACAGGCAGCTTGTCGCCCTCCAGCTTGTTCATCGGAACGAGCAGCTTGTCAACGAATTCGTTGCCGGTTGCAGCCTCAGCGGCAGTATCGGCAGCCTCAGCCCAGCTTGCCGGAACATCAACAGCAACAATAGCGTCAATGCCTTTGTCGATAGCAGCATTGTTCATATCGACAATGTTCTGGCCTTTCTTGCCGTAGGAATGCTCAACAGCATCCTTCAGGTATTTCACAGCGTCAGCCAGAGGAATAATATCAGCCAGCTTGAAGAAAGCAGACTGCATAATCATGTTGATGCGGCCGCCCAGACCGATTTCCTGAGCAATCTTAACAGCATCAATGATGTAGAATTTAATATCGTTCTTCGCGATGTAGCGTTTGAGCTGACCGGGCAGCTGTGCGTCGAGCTCCTCAGCGCTCCAGTTGCAGTTCAGCAGGAAGGTGCCGCCTTTTTTCAGGCCTGCGGTTACATCATATTTATGAACATAGGACTGATTGTGTACTGCAACAAAGTCGGCAGCATCAATCAGGTACGGTGCCATAATCGGGGTATGACCGAAGCGCAGGTGGGAAACGGTTACGCCGCCGGATTTTTTACTGTCGTAGGAGAAGTAGCCTTGAGCGTACATGTCAGTATGGTCACCGATGATTTTGATAGCGCTCTTGTTGGCGCCAACGGTACCGTCACTGCCCAAGCCCCAGAATTTGCAGCCCTTGGTGCCTGCAGGAGTTACATCAACACCTGCTACGCACGGCAGAGAGGTATTGGTTACGTCATCAGTGATGCTGATGGTGAAGTTGTTTTTCGGTTCTGCACTTGCCAGATTATCGAATACAGCTACGATATCGCCGGGCAGCAGGTCTTTGGAGCCCAAGCCGTAACGGCCGCCGATAATCATAGGCTTGCGGTCGCTTGCATAGAAGGCAGCACGTACATCAAGATACAGCGGTTCGCCGAAAGCGCCCGGTTCTTTGGTGCGGTCCAGTACAGCGATACGTTTTACGCTTTGCGGAATTGCGCCCATGAAGTGCTCGATGCTGAACGGACGATACAGGTGAACTACGAGTACGCCAACCTTTTTGCCCTCTGCGTTGAGCTTTTCAACAACAGTGCGGACAGTTTCGGAAGCGGAGCCCATGATGATGATGATATCTTCTGCATCCTCAGCGCCATAGTAGTTGAACAGATGATATTCACGGCCGGTCAGCTTGCTGATTTCGCCCATGTAATCCTCTACGATTTCCGGCAGAGCATTGTAATAGGTGTTAACAGCCTCACGAGTTTGGAAGTAAATATCCGGGTTTTGTGCGGTGCCGCGGATAACAGGATTATCTGGGTTCAGGCCGCGTTTACGGAATGCATCTACCGCATCCTTATCCAGCAGCTTTTCAAGATTAGCATAATCCATAACCTCAATCTTCTGGATTTCATGGGAGGTACGGAAGCCGTCGAAGAAGTTCAGGAACGGTACACGGCCTTTGATAGCACTCAAATGTGCTACGCCTGCCAGATCCATAACCTCTTGTACGCTGCCTTCAGCCAGTAATGCAAAGCCGGTCTGACGGGTAGCCATAACGTCCTGGTGGTCACCAAAGATAGACAGAGAGCTTGTTGCCAGTGCACGTGCGGAAACGTGGAAAACTGCGGGCAGCAGCTCGCCGGCCATTTTATACATATTAGGAATCATCAGCAGCAAGCCTTGAGATGCGGTGTAGGTAGTAGTCAGCGCACCTGCCTGCAGAGAACCGTGAACTGCGCCGGAGGCACCTGCCTCGGACTGCATTTCCATCAGCTTAACGGTTTGCCCGAAAATGTTCTTTTTGCCTTGGGCAGCCCATTCATCGACAACCTCAGCCATCGGTGAGGACGGAGTAATAGGATAAATTGCAGCAACATCGGTAAATGCGTAGGAAATATACGCAGCAGCGGTGTTGCCGTCCATTGTTTTCATTTTTACCATTGGATTCCCTTCTTTCTTGAAATCACAAAATTACTTGACCTTAATTTTTACTGGAAAAACTTTCCGGTTCATATAATTAGTATACACTACTCAGCCATGTTTGTAAAATATCTGCATAAATGTATACAGCATTTTTGCGTAAATAAAATGTGAAAAAAGATGCCGCCGATTAAGCAGCATCTTGAAAATATTTACACCTCCAGATAAATCGCACTGTCAAGTTTTTCGGTCACATAGCCGATAATCTGCGTACTAGGAGCAACAGCTTTAAGCTCTGCCAGACAGGCATCTGCCTCCGCCGCAGGAACAGCACACAGCAGGCCTCCGCTCGTCTGCGGGTCGTAAAAAATATCCTGCAGCGCACGCGCGACAGCTCCCACAACACGCACACCTGCTTCGGCAAAATCACGGTTACGATAGGCGCCGGCAGGAACAAAGCCCATATCCGCCATCTCGTATGCTTCCTCGTGATAGGGCACATCCTGCGCCTTCAGGTGCACGGTAACGCCGCTGCCCTGCGCCATCTCCAGACTGTGTCCCAAAAGCGCAAAACCTGTTACGTCGGTACAGGCATGCACGCTGTAGTGCACAAGCACATCATGGGCATATTTATTGAGCGTGCTCATCTGCTCATACAGCTTGTCAAGCAACGCCTGCTCTACCAGGCCTGCCTTTGCCGCCGTTGTGAGAATGCCCACGCCCAAGGGCTTCGTCAGCAGCAAAACGTCACCGGGCTGCGCGCCGCTGTTTTTCCACACACGCTCAGGCTGCACAAAACCTGTCACCGCCAAGCCGTAAATCGGCTCCGCTCCGTGAATGGTGTGCCCGCCGGTGATAATCGCGCCTGCTTCATAGGCCTTGGCATAGCCGCCGCGCAAAATCTCCTGCACGGTTTCCTTAGCCATCTTCTCGGGAATGCACATGATATTCAGCGCCAGCTTCGGCTCACCGCCCATAGCGTAAACATCACTCAGAGCGTTCGTCGCCGCAATCTGTCCGTACATAAAGGGATCATCGACAATCGGCGGAAAGAAATCCGTTGTCTGCACAATCGCCAGCTCGTCACTCACCCGATAAACACTGGCATCATCGCTTTTATCGTAGCCTACCAAAAGATTAGGATCATAATGTGACTGAAAGCCCTCCAGCAAATTGCACAGCGTACCGGCACCCACCTTGGCCCCGCAGCCCGCACAGCTCGCCAGCTTCGTCAGCTTTACTTCGTTTTCCATAGCTCAAACCTCCGCTTATTCGGCAGCAGTATACAAAACCTCGTAGCCATTCTCCCGCTCACGCACTAGCTGCTCCAGCTCCGGTGTCTGCAAAGACGCTGCATCCTCCAGCGCCTCTGTTTTAAAAAATACGCAGGTACCGCAGCTGCTGCTCAGGCTGCGCGGCACCGGGCGCACCTGCGCCTGCCAGCCGCGCTCCGTACACAGATGCTGAAAGCGCAACGCACCGAAGTGCGAAAAGAACGTTGCAATATACTGCATCATTTGCTCAGGGACAGAGTAAATTCGCCGTCCTGCTCCGTTACCGCAACCTTATAGCCCTGATGCTGCGCGTAGCGTGTTACATTCTCTTTGGAGGTATTATTATCCACGATTACCTCATAAGCAGCCTCGCCGCTCATCATGGCCTGACGTGTCAGGATAACAGGTTCGGGACAGGAAAGTCCTCTTGCATCAATAGTTTTCATAGCGTTTCCTCACTTTTTATATGTATTCAGATAAGCAATCACAGTAACAACAATAATGCCGATAACAACAGCAATCTGACCGTTGGCAGTAGGACCATTGCCGCTGGAGGCCAGGCCGAAGTTATGCGCAAAGGCCGCGCCCACGATAAAGCCCAGCAAAGTTACTGCGCTGTCGGAGTTGCCTTCGCCGGACAGCACCAGCTGACGCATCGGGCAACCGCCCAAGAGTACGCAGGCAAAGCCCGCCAAGAAAAGTCCCAGCACGTTCCACAGCGCATCGGTGTGCGCAATAGGCTGCGCCGCAAAGCCAACCTTGAAGAAGGCACCGCCGGTTACGGAGGTCAGCACAACATTGCAGGCAGCAGCTGCCGCAACAACAGCCACAAAGCCCCACAGCATTTTAGTTTCTCTAAAGAGAATAAAATCGCGGATACCGGCAATCATGCAGAAGCGTGTGCGCTGCGTAAGATAACCTACACCTATAGCAGCAATCAGGCTCACAGCAACAGCCGCATGCTTGGCACCGGGGCCGCCACCTGCCTTTGTAAAGTGAATGAAGGCCGGTGCGGCAACGAGCAGCACCAAAAGTACAACGGCAATCACCGACATAATGCTGCCTTCCGCCGCCGTCATTTTATAAGTACGCTTCAGGCTGTAGCCTCGGTTCAGGAAGAAGATGCCGGCATAAATGCCTGCCGCAAAACCGACAAGGCCGACAACAGCGTTCAAGTCACCGCCGGCAATACGCAGCAGCATTCTGAACGGACAGCCCAAAAACATCAGACAGCCGATCATCGCAAAAAAGCCCAGTACAAAACGTGTCAGCGGCGAGCTGCCGCCCTTCGGCGAAAATTCTCCGTGCATATAAGCTGCAGCCAAGGCGCCCAGCACCAGACCGCTGATTTCCGGACGGATGTACTGCACAGCCTTAGCGGCATGCAAGCCCAAACCGCCGGCAGTATCACGTAAAAAGCAGGCAATACACAGGCCCATGTTGGCCGGATTGCCGAAAAACACCAGCATTGCTGCCACAAGACCGATAATCGCGCCTGTCACAACAATCGTTACTTGTTCATTTTTCATAAAAAGCCTCCCCAAAATATTCTTTCGACAAAAGTATATCATAGCCCACATGCTTATACCAATATCATTTATAGATAAAGCTGATTGATTTATTAGCTTTTCAGATAATTATATGATAGAATATGCGTAACATGAGGAGGTACGGAAAATGCAGCAAATTTATCTCGACAACGCCAGCACCACCTTTCCCAAGCCACAGGCAGTTGCTGACGCAGTTTATCAATATATTACGCAGACAGGCACCAACATCAGCCGCGGAACCTGCGCTGCAAGCATCGAGGACCTTGTCTTTGCCACCCGCGAGCAGCTTTGCCGATTCTTCGGCGGCGAGGACAGCAAAAATGTTGTCTTTACGAAGAACATTACCGAAAGCCTGAATATCATCATCAAAGGACTGCTGCATAGCGGCGACCATGTGCTTGTTACCGCTATGGAGCACAACGCCGTCATGCGTCCGCTCCAGCAAATTGGCACAGAGCTTACTGCCGGCAACGCTCCCACCGATGCCATCACCTTCAGCCGCATTCCCTGCGACGCAGATGGTGCACTGCGTTTAGACGCCTTGCCGCAGCTTATGCGCCCCAACACCAAAGCTATCATCATGACCCATGCCAGCAATGTGTGCGGTACGGTGCAGCCTTTGGCGCAGGTCGGCAGCTTCTGCCATGAGCATGGTCTGCAATTCATCGTCGACAGTGCGCAGACCGCCGGCGTGCTGCCTATAAACATGCAGACGCTGCACATCGACGCGCTCGCCTTTACGGGGCACAAGGGTCTTTTGGCACCGCAGGGCATCGGTGGCTTTGTACTGCGTGAAAGCATTATCGACGCAATCGCACCGCTTATCGTCGGCGGTACCGGCAGCCTCAGCCATACGGAACACACGCCACGCTTCATGCCCGATAAATTTGAAGCAGGCACGCTCAACCTGCCGGGTATTGCGGGACTGCACGCTTCGCTCACATGGCTGCAGCAACAGGGCATCGGCAAAATACTCACGCACGAGCTTACGCTCACACAGCAATTTTCGGACGGACTGCACCAGTTAGAAGCACAAAAGCTGCTGCGTATCATCGGCAAAAGGGACTGCACTGACCGCGTCGGCGTTGTTTCCATCAGCACAGACATAATGGATATCGCAGAGCTGGCCTTCATTCTGGCGGACAAATACGCCATTGCTACGCGCGTAGGCCTTCACTGCGCCCCCAACGCCCACAAAACGCTCAGAACCTATCCCACAGGCACACTGCGCTTTTCCTTCGGCTGGCACAATACTGCGGAGGAAGTCAATGTTGCCCTGCAGGCATTAAAAGAGGTGCTCACCCATGGACTTTAAACAGCTGCAAAGCTTTGTCACCGTAGTGCAGGAAGAAAGCTTCACGCAGGCTGCAGGCAGGCTCTTCGTATCGCAGTCCACCGTCAGCACGCACATTCATCAGTTGGAAAGCGAGCTTAACACCAAGCTGATTCTGCGTACTACCAAAAGTCTGCAGATAACGCCCAAGGGACGCGAGCTTTATGACTACGCGCTGAATATTCTGGAGCTGAAGCAGCGTATGATTCAGGCCTGCTCCATCGAAAGCCGGCGCATCATCCACCTCGGCGCCTCCACCATCCCCTCAGCTTATATCCTGCCGCAGCTTTTAGCCGACTTCGGCAAATTGCATCAGGATATTTACTTCATCATTCACCAGAGCGACAGTCAAGGCATCATCAACGGCCTGAAGGACGGCCTGTTCAACCTTGGCTTTATCGGCATGAGCTGCGAGGACAGCGACTTCTGCTGCCAGCCCTTCTGCAAGGACCGCATGGTAGTCATTACGCCGGTCAACGAGCATTTTCTGCAGTACAAACAGCGCAAGGAAAATGTGCTGCCGGAGCTTTTACGCGAGCCGCTGATTCTGCGCGAAAAGGGCAGCGGCAGCAAAAAAATGGCAGATAACTTTCTGGCGCACAGCGGTATTGCCGAAAACGAGCTGCAGATTGTTGCCCGCGTCAACGATCAGGAAACCATCAAAAACCTTGTTGCCGGCGGTATGGGCATTTCCATTATCTCGGAAAAGGCAGCGCACAATTTCCTGCAGGAAAAGCGTTTGCTGGCCTTTGAGCTGCCGCAGGCTTTTTCCGAGCGCAGCCTTTACCTCATCTACCGCAAAAATTATCTGCTGCCAAGCTACGTCAAGGAGTTTCTCGGCTTCATCAGCCAAAGCAAATTATAAGCATAACAAAACGAGTACGCACAGGACAACCCCCTTGCGTACTCGTTAATTTTTGCATATTTACTTGACAATCGTCACAGGCACATCAGCGTTTTCCGCGATGACACTGCTGACACTATTGCGGAACAAGCCTTCCAAAACTCCCATGCCTCTGCTGCCCAGCACGATACCGTCACAATCCTGCTCACCTACCGCGCGCAGGATGCTTTCGGCAATATCGTTGTCGTTTTCCAGCAAATAGGTGCAGTCAATGTTCTTGCCGCTGAGAATCGCATGTGCGGCATCAAGCACTTCATCACCCATCTGAACATACAGGCAGTCGCTTCCAAATTCCACAATATGCTGTTTCATTCTGCCGGAAACCACCGTCATAATTACCAGCGAGCCGCGCGTATAGCTTACAAGCTCACAGGCATATTCCAATGCTCTCCAGGAATGCTCCGTACCGTCAATAGGTACAAGAATGCGTTTCAGCATTTTATTTTACAATCAGCACAGGTACATTTGCATATTGAGCAACCTTAGAGCTTACGCTGCCAAGGAAGAATTCAGCAATACCGGAAAGGCCACGGCTGCCGATTACGATTGCATCTGCGCCGGTCTTTTTAGCCATAGCAATGATGCGTTCGGACGGATGGCCAACCTCCAGGCTGAATTTGGTTTCGCCTTCGTAGGTGCTCAGACGCTCCTGCGCCATTTCGAGAACCTTGTCACCGATTTTCTCCAGCTCACTGTTGCCCTGGCTTACAGTTGCGTGATCCAGAGGCACTGCAAGCAAAGCAGCATTATTATATGGTTGGATTACATTGATTACATGCAGTTCGCCGCCAAACTTTTTGCCAAGCTCTACAGCAGTATCCAGTGCTCTCCAGGAGCCTTCACTGCCATCTACAGGAACAAGAATCTTTTTAAACATAACAACGCACCTCCATAATAATGCACATGTTGTAATTTATTTATTATATTTTTTACAAGAAGAGGCTTTTTTTCTTCTTACGTTATATATTCTGCTTTAGCGCAAAAATTCCTGCTTAAATTACTCGCGGCCGCGATTTTTTCTTTTTTCGTGGATGCGGGCAGATTTCTTGCTGAACTTTTTCGGTTCATCAGTCAGCTTTGCCAGCTCGGAAGGAGATTGCTCCTTAGCCTCGGCAAAGTTTTCGCCCTTCACAAAGCGGAAATAAATCGCAATGCCGGCAATCAGCACCAGAGGAATACTGCCGATAATATAACGGTAGCTCTGCGGTGCAGCCATCGTGATAAAGTCATAGATAACGATACATGCAGGCACCAGGATAATCTGTCCCATGCGGGCGAGGAAGCCGTCCTTACCCATAAAGCGCACTACCATGCCATAAGCCAAAAAGGCTACCGCAAAGGAAACGAAAGACATAAATACCAGAAACGCAAAAAACTCAAAATTCATCTAAAAAAGCACCTTCCTTAATTCTTCTGTCCGCAGGCACGAGCACCAATGACGCGCGCCGCCCAGACACCGCTGGCACTCGCCTGCGATAATCCGCGAGTAATACCGGCACCGTCGCCTACCGCAAACATATTCGCAACCTTGGTTTCCAGATTGCTGTCCAGCTCGAGGCGTGCGCTGTAGAATTTAACCTCTACGCCGTAAAGCAGCGTATCCGCATTCGCCATACCGGGAGCAATCTTATCCAAAGCATAAATCATTTCAATAATATCATCTAGATGGCGTTTAGGCAAGACCAAACTTAAATCACCCGGCGTTGCACTGAGCGTCGGTTTGGTAAAGCTCTTAAGCATACGCTTCTCATTCGTGCGTCTGCCCTTCACCAGATCGCCGAATCGCTGCACCAGCACGCCGCCTCCCAGCATGTTGGAGAACGAAGCGATACGCTTGCCGTACTGCAGCGGCTCATGAAAGGGTTCGGTAAACTTGCTGCTTACCAAAAGTGCAAAGTTGGTGTTCTTGCTGTGCATCTTGGGGTCGCGGTAGCTGTGGCCGTTAACAGTAATAATACCGTCCGTGTTTTCCGCTACTACATAACCGTAGGGATTCATGCAGAAGGTACGCACAACATCATTATAAAGCGAGGTGCGGTACAAAATTTTTGCTTCATACACCTCGTCGGTGATATGCTTGAACACCTCTGCCGGTACCTCCACGCGCACACCGATATCCACCTGATTGTTGATAAAATCAAGGCCCATCTTAGCGCACTGCTCCGTGTACCATTCCGCACCGGCGCGGCCAGGAGCGGCAATAAGATACTTGCAGACAACCTTCTCGCCCTTGTTCAGCTCCAGCACGAAGGTTCCGTCCTCCTGGCGGCAGATTTCTTCAACCGCGGTATTGCAGCGGATTTCAATCTTATCCTCCAAAAACTTATGGATGTTTTCCATAATCACCAGATTATTTTCCGTACCCAGATGACGTACCTTGGCGTTCAGCAGATGCAGGTCGTATTTCAGAGCCTGCACGCCTATTTTGCTGTTTTTGGTAGAAAAATATTCGCCGGGAGCACCATGACGGCAGTTCAGCTCATCAACATAATCAATCAGCTCGATAACCTTATCCTCCGGCAGATATTCGTTCAGCCAGCCGCCGAATTCCGTCGTAAAATTATATTTGCCGTCCGAAAAAGCACCTGCACCGCCAAAACCGCGCATAATACTGCAGGGGTTACAATTAATGCAGTGGTCAACCCTTTTGGCTGCCAGCGGGCAGAAGCGCTTTTCAATCGCATTGCCGGCCTCCAGCATAATAACCTTCAGCTGCGGATACTTCAGCACAAACTCATAGGCGGCAAAAATTGCGGCAGGACCGCCACCGATAATAGCTACATCATACATAAATTCTCCTCCTTATTATATCCCATAAAAAAACCGCAGCCTCATTTTTTTACTGCGGTTTATCAGCTTATTGCTGTTGTTCCTGCTGCTTGCGCAGGTAGCTTGGCTGCGGCGAGCCGTTTTTGATATTCTTGTAGCCTTCTGCCGACTTACGCATAAAATCTGTTACCAGATAATCAGCCTCACCCATAACCACCAACGCATGAGTTGCATTCTTTTCCAGAAAGGGCAGAATCTTTTCGAGGTTTTCCTTTTTATCTACCAGCTCCACAATAACCGGGAAATTAGCATTGCCGCTGATAAATGTGCTGACAGCACGGCCGACGCCGCGCACCTTGGTAGCATAGCCTTCAATACCCTTGATAACAGTACCGCCGGCAAGGCCCAAAGAGCGTGCTTCACGCAGAATTGCTTTATAAAGCGGAATATCCTCAAAGAGAACATCCTCGCCTGTATAAATCTTTAAATACGAGGTTTTGTTAAATTCTAAAGCCATGGTTCTACACCTCCAGCCATCATTTCAATTTTGCTTATATTATTATAATTCGGCGCTAAGCAAACAATTCCTGCAATATGCAGGCAAAAAATTCTTATCCTTGCATTTAGGACTTGTCAGCAGAACGATAATACTTTATGATATAAGCGTATGATTTGATTATTGAAAGAGGGTTTTAAGCATGACAAATTTACATACCGGACTTACCGGCACCGCTAACGTAACCGTAACCGAGGCTAATATTGCCGCTACTATGAAAAGCGGCTCCTTAGCTGTTTTTGCAACTCCTGCTATGTGCGCGCTGATGGAGGAAGCTGCCTGCGCCGCAGTCAACGCTCATCTAGAGGAGGGCAGAGGCACTGTAGGCATCAGCCTGAATATTACGCATGACCGCGCTACCGCTATGGGCGACAGTGTTACCGCTACCGCTAAGCTGACTGCGGTTGACGGACGCAAGCTGACCTTTGAGGTGAGTGCTGCTGACAGCAAAGGAGTTATCGGTAAGGGTACGCATGAGCGTTTTATTATTGATAATGAAAAGTTTATGGCGAAGGTGAATAAGTAAGTTCAACAAGGCAAAAAAAAGAATACTGAAAGCTGAAAAGCTGTTTCCACTCAAACATGGAAACAGCTTTTTCTTCATCAGGCTCTGTCTTTTAGCCGATTCTTAGATTTTTCTAAAATGGGAATATGTATTTTATTCGTAACATGCGTTGAATGCAGGTCTCATTTCTTCAATTTGTCTGCGGGTCAGAGCATATCTGGCGGCGGTTCTTTCCCAGTTATCTCTGACGATTTGCAAAATATCTTCCGCCACCGCCTCAGCATCCGATTTTGAAATGCCAAATTTCACAGCGGTCTGCACTGCAAGATCAATACTGATGCTGTTATCATCCTCATCCACATTGAGAGACAACTCATCACCGTAAGGAACCGGGTTTACATCATACAAAGGTGAAAGGATCCAGCCCTTGTCTGTCAATATAAATGCATGGTTCCTCAGATGATCATCATTATTGGTAACCGCCATATTAAACACGATACGTTTCCAAAGTTCGATTAAATCCTTCTTAGGCTGCGCACCATAGGACTTGATAAAAGCTGCTATATCCAGATAGCTACTTCCATCAGCAGCAGATGCGCCGTCTTTTTTCCCAAGCAACGTCATCGCCGAGGCGAAATGTACTCGCTTACTTCCCAGACGATCAAAACGCTTTATCAGGAAAGTGCTTCCAAGTGGTGAAAACTTCTCAAGCTTAGCCTCTGGGACATTCAGACCGCAGAGCGCTGCAAGATCATGTGCCACAATTTCCCAAGCTCCGGTATCATTTTCATCGTTCTTTGACGGGAACTTTGCAATCCAAAGCTGATCTTTTGTATCTACTACGGTTGCCTTCGGTCTGGCACCACCCAGAGAAGAACCTGGCTTGATCAGCTGATTCAGCCATTTTTCTGTTAAACCGGTCTCATCATTTTCAAAGTTTCTGGAGGCTTCCTCCAATGTGCGAAGCGTAGCCCAAGGTGGAGCGGCTGTTTCCTTATCATCGGAAAGAAATGGACCTTCCGGATTTACCTTAAAGCGAATGCCGCCCATTCGGGTTTCATCGTACACACCAAGCAGGTAATCGCTATCATAAAGCTTTGAAGGCTTACGGCCCTCCTTTTCCGCAAGAATTCTTTCACGCTTATTCATAAGCACGCGTCCCCAGCGGTCCGGAGAAGCATCTGCAAACAAACCAAAAATGTTCTTACCGGTTGGATACTGTCTACCGGAATACGGCATAAGCTCTGGATTCAGAGTTAGAGTAAGACCCGTTTTTTTCAGCCAGCCTTTATCGTATTCAAACGAATAGGATTCTCCGCCTTTGATAACATTTACATATAAACTTCCCATAAGGACAGGCTGATCTGTACTAAAATCATCATAAACGAATATTGTTTTCTGATTTATTGCCATTATTCAGACCTCCTTGGTGCACGTTTCTTTGTAATCAGATTTAGATCCTGCAGTTGTCTGCCCATCTCATCATCCCTAGCGACAAGAAGCAGGTCTTTATCAAGATTGTTTAAGGCATGCAGGACGGCTGCATATATACCCATAGCTACCGACGGATCTCCCTTTTCAACCTTCCAGAGAGAGGCGCGACTGATTCCGGCACGTTCAGCAACCAGTTCAGCAGATAAACTCCGTCTGAGTCTTGCAAGCTTAATCTGTTCTCCCATAGTCTGCAGGATTTCTTCTGTTACCGGCAATATATTATACGCAGCTTTCTTCATTCTAATCACCGCCCTCGTAATGTTTATTATTATAAACATTAACAGTGTTTTTGTCAATGTTAGAAAGCATTATATATTCTGCGATGCTGTTCAAGGATACTGTTACGGCAGCCACACAAAAAGCCCCCGAACCTAACTCCAGGGGCGTTCTTCATTAAATATAATAATTTCAACATGCTGATTCCGGCCACGCGCACCCGCAAGGGTGGAATCGAACTGGCGACCTACCGCTTAGGAGTTCGATAAATCAGTCCTTATCCTTATATAACATCATCACCCATAAACAGCTGAAAGCCTTGATATAGCTGCGTTTTCAAAGTTTAATGGCATCAATAAATCGTCAGATAAATTACTGCTTATAGCCTTTAATCTCAGGTAATTTTTCAAAATAAGGTGTCAAACACCTTATTCATAGCAATCTTTCTATCAACTTATACACACTCAGTAACGTGATTAATTAAGTGAGCAACTTCATTATACAATCTATCACCAAATAATTTTTCTATACTTTTATCCTGTTGCTATTGCTTTCTACAAACGCAAACGCTTCCGGTACCTTAGTTGTCCAAAGTCGTTCCGTTTTCAATCCATGCCTTTCCAGCATTGCCCTACAATCCTTTACTTTCAATTTGCAGAAGTCGGTTTTAAAATTACGAACCCCATTACTTCGCGTTAAATCAACAACATTTTGTACATCTGTACAGCGTACTAATTCATCTTCTAAATTAAGAACCTGCGGCAGATACACTATATACAGCCTACCGCAATATTTACGCAAACGCTCAAGGTTCTTTTTCAAATTAGTGGTTTGCTCTACATCCGTGTCAAATACTAGGACTATAGTTGTTCCACATTGAATAGATAGCAGCTGAGATTTAGGAATTAAGTTTTGGACAACATTATATACCTTAATCTTACCCGGAATTAATTTAGCTGGATTCTCTTTTAATGCAGCTACTAGTTGTTGCTCACAAGGGCCTTCCACATAATAGATACACTTATTGTTCATTTGCCCACCCCATTTCCAGCTCATCTAAGAGTGAATCCTGCGGCAGCGAAGCAAATATATCATTTTCTACAGCATTTCGTATAGAATCAGTATTACGCTTTAATACCTCCGAAGCAGAAATAGCTGACACATTATAAATACCATCTTCCTGTTGTTTTCTCAAAAATATATAGCTATGCTTAGGAAGATTCAAATCCAGCATATCTGTATTATGCGTGGTAAAAATCAACTGCTCATTATTACCAAGCCTATCCAGCATAATACCAAAAATTCTTTTTTCAATATCGCTCTGAATATAAGAAAAATGTTCGTCGCAATAATAGAAAGTACTCTCCCTTGCAATAATAGCTGCAAGAAACATTGCTACATCAATCCCATCTGCTGTTCCGCTAGAAAGAACCTCTCGATTCAGAAGCCTTCCCTCCTGAATAATGATTTCCGTACCTCCACGACGAATAATAAATGTATCCTTCAAATCCTTCGATATTCTTACATCTTGAAGCGTTGGGTCAAGCGTTCCAATTACCGCATGAAGTGTTTTGAGCAAGATAGCCTTATTAGCTCCCGTAAGCTTCAAGGTTTTCTCAATCTCTGGATAGGCAAATCTATAACGAATATCCCCAACCAGTTTTTTCAGTGAAGCAGGCGTTTTCGTTGCTTCTACTGTACGATCTTTCAATTTGCTGGCGCACTTTTCATAAGAATCAAACGTACCAATTTCAGCATCCTTATATTGAATATTCACCTCATTTGTACTTGGAATAATTTCAGCAGCCAGTCGCTGCAAACGATAATCTCCATTTACAAAATCAATGGAAAACGAACCTTTTTCACCAGCTACCATCTCACAAAGCAGAAGTGGATTGCTAGTTGTCATATAAGTAAAAATTCTGACCAACGCCTTACCAAGACTAGTTTTGCCTGTAGCATTCGCTCCCATTAAAATAACAGCCTTTTTATAGCGAAAGCGTTCGCGTCCATCCAAAAATTCATCTTCAATAATTGAATTAACAATCTTTTTGGGATAAGTAAAATTGATGTTGAAATTATTAAATCCATAGACACCATTTAACTGAAGGTTTAAAACGATCATTTTCTCACCCGCCTTTCATTTGTTCGTATTTTACGAAATAATAATAGCATATTTTGCAATACATTTCAAGGAGTTTCATGCGTACTTGTATCAAGCCACATCTACCCACGTTTTTTCTATAAAACCCAAAACCAGAGTAGGTTGCACGCACAGAACAACACAAAACTAACAGAAAGAAAACCACCTTATTCATAGCAATCTTTCCATCAGCTTATACACATCAGTAAAAGGATTAACATCTACACCAAACGGCAACATACAACTAGCTTGCAAATGATGCTGTTCGGCACACTTCGCATTTTCTACTTATGACTTGCTTACATTTTCCATAGCTGTTTACTCAAATATATTATACCATATTATCTTCACCATACCGGCACATTATACGCAATAATATATATTGGATAGCAAACCTTGAAAAATCACTCTTGTATAGTTTTTGTATGCTAGGCACTTTTTCGCCCAAATTTACCTTTTCTCGCGCATAATAAAACCGCCCCCAAACCTAGTCTGGGAGCGGTTTTAAGCTTGGTGATCCCGGCCAGAATCGAACTGGCGACCTACCGCTTAGGAGATGGACCCAGTGCATATATTCCCTATCAACAGGGATAAAGAAAATGC